>Ga0182021_10003703_pt1 | contig 17982 bp, 14 predicted proteins | sample 612E3MmetaG_FD_120493 | JGI IMG/M metagenome (GOLD analysis project Ga0182021, IMG submission 120493) | Permafrost microbial communities from Stordalen Mire, Sweden - 612E3M metaG (Illumina Assembly) | ecosystem: Environmental > Terrestrial > Soil > Wetlands > Permafrost | place: Sweden... | reverse complement strand
TCTATACGCCGATATTCATCCGGCTCGGCGACCGGGCCCGCACGCCCGTCACCGGCGCCGGCAACAGCCAGAGCGTGAGCCCAATCGGCAGCGTTCGCCTGGACAATCCCCAGTATGTCCTTCCCAATCTGCCGGATGGGTATGGGTACTTCCCCGCGAGCCGGTACGCTCCCTCGTATAACCAGAATCTCTCGGTTCCAATCGGCGGCGAGGGTAATATGGTGGGCATAGTCTCTCAAACCGCTCCGGCCAATGTAAACCCATACCAGCCTTGTGCCGGATGCGCGGCCAACCCGGCGGATGCCGACGCGATCGGCCCCGGAGCTCGACTGGACGGCAGCTTCGCGGATGTCGGAAATATCGGCATTAGCAACCTGACTGTTACGGATGCGGATCCGCGCTTCCCCATCACCCTCGCCGGTCTGGAGGGTCACCCGATCCATGATGTGTACCTCAGTAACATCACCGTACAGTATCGGGGCGGTCTGACATTGCAGCAGGCGGCCGAGAGGCGGGCTCTGATCTCGAGCTGGCGCTACTATGCATACACCGGCAACGGCTCCTCCACGGCATCTTCATCGATTGGCTGGTTCGGCGGTTCCTCCGCCGAAGGAAACCTTCCGCGGATCGGCTGGGACCCCGCCGCGAGCGGCGGAGCTGGGGGATGGGCTCAAGATCCTTACAACATCCCGGAGCTGCCATTTCTGTATCCCGAAAACGGGATGTTCGGCCTTCTGCCCGCATACGGCATCTGGGCCCGGCATGTCACGGGCCTGACCGTAAACAACGTGAGTCTCAGTCTCTTGGCCCCGGATACCCGTCCGGCGGTTGTGTTGGACGATGTCAGCGACGCGGTATTCCAGGGTTTCACGGCGGACACCGCATCCGGCGCCCCGGTTTTCGTGGAGGTAACGAATACCAGGAAGAGGCCAGCGGATCTGGAGTATGTTCCAAACTGGCCGTATTCGACCGATACCGTTACGAATGTGACGGTACCACCGGGCTTGGCAGTGCAACAGGTGACCGTCGGCCGGCCGGCTCCAGGTACGCCCCCGGATGCGCTGTATGGGAATCCCACGGTCCCAAGCGCGGCGCATCCATATTCGTATAGCGTCGCCAATGCAAGTTATCCCTTTCCGGTGACGGTGTACCGGCCGTTCTTCGACGCTGCCGCCCCGAGCCGTTTCTATCGCGCCACGGTAGGACAGCAGTTGCGGTTTACGGTACAGGCTTACAGTCCCGCCTCCGGCAGTGCAACGGCGGCTGCCCAGACGGGTCTGACCTATTCCACTGGCGCCCTGCCCAGCGGGGCGACTTTCGATTCACAAGCGTTCAGTTGGACGCCGGCGGACGTTGGCGTGTATCGGGTGCAGTTCATGGTCAGCGACGGCGTGTTGCCGGAGAGCAAGACAGTCACGATCCGCGTGGGCAACCCAAATCTGCCGGTGGCCAACCCCGGCCCGAGCCGCAGGGTTGCATTGGGGCGCCTGGTGACTCTGGACGGTTCCGGGAGCCAGGATCCGGCCAGCGCCACGCCTGAGTTGCCGGCGTGGAGGACGCTGAGCTTCTCGTGGGTGCAGACCGCGGGACCGGCGGTCACCCTGGGGAGCGGCGGCGCCACCGTCATGAGCCCGACCTTCGTCCCGGCCGTGCCCGGCGCGTACACGTTTCAGTTGGTGGTGAGCGACGGGGCGGCGGTCAGCGCCCCAGCGCCGGTCACCATTGCGGTTTCGAACGCGCGGGGAATTCGCCCCCGTGCCAAGTAGCGGCGGCTGCCGGGGGCTTGATTTCCGGGCGGGAGGGTCTCGCCCGCGGGGTCCCGTTCAGCCCTCAAAAGGCGCCATACGGCCCCCGGAATTCGCACTTCGGCGCGCCGGGGTGGCCGGCGGCGGCCGGATGCCCCTAAAATGGTCCAATTATGGCGGACTTCCAGATATTCCAACCCCAAACTACGTATACAGGATCGCCCATCCAGCCTCTGGTCAAAGGTCTGCCCAAGACGACCCAGTCATTGTGCCCGGAATGCACCACCCTCATCCCCGCGCGGATCTTCGAGGAGTCGGGCAAGGTGGTGATGGAGAAGCGGTGCCCCGACCACGGCCACTTCCGAGACATCGTGTTCTCGGACGTCAGGATGTACCTCCAGATGGAGGAATGGTCCTTCGGCGATAACCGCGGCTTCTCGAACCCGGCGGTTGCCGATGCCACCACGTGCCCCACCGATTGCGGCGTCTGCAACCTGCACACCAGCCACACCGGCCTGGCCAACCTGGATCTCACCAACCGCTGCAACCTCACCTGCCCGGTGTGCTTCGCCAACGCCAACGCATCCGGGTACGTCTACGAGCCGAGTTTCGAAATGGTGCGGGGGATGCTGCAGACGCTGCGCAACCAGCGCCCCGTTCCCAACCGCATCGTGCAGTTTTCGGGCGGCGAGCCCACCATCTACCCGCGGTTCCTGGACGTGCTGCGGATGGCGAAAGAGATGGGCTTTTCGCACACCCAGGTGGCCACCAACGGCATCAAGTTCGCCGACCTGGAATTCGCCCAGCAGTGCAAGGAAGCCGGCCTGCACACCCTGTACCTGCAGTTCGACGGCGTGTGCGACGAAGTCTACCGCAAGACCCGCGGCGAAGCGCTGTGGGAAACCAAGATGCGGTGCATCGAAAACGTCCGCCAGGCGGGGCTGAAGATCGTCTACGTCCCCACCATCGTGAAGGGCGTCAACGACCACCAGATCGGCGACATCCTGCGGTTGGCGCTCGAGTACATCGAATGCTCGAGCGGCATCAGCTTCCAGCCGGTGTCCTTCACCGGGCGCATCGCGCGGCATGAGCTGGAAGCCAAGCGGTTCACCCTATCCGATTTTGCCCATGCGGTGAAACAGCAGACCGGCGTCTGCGATCCTTACGAGGACTGGTTCCCGCTCTCCTGCGTGACGCCGTTCTCGAAGCTGATCGGAGCGCTGCGCGGCGAGGAAACCACCACGCTGAGCTGCCATCCGCACTGCTCGATCGGCACCTACCTGTTCGTGGACCAGGACCGCAAGGCCACCCCGGTAACCCAGTTCGTGGACGTGGGACCGATGCTGCGGGAGATGGACGAACTGGCCCGCAAGGCCGGCGCGCGCCGCTTCCAGTTCTTCACCAAGATCGAAGCCTGGAACAACCTGCGCAAGTTCTTCCACGCCGAGAAAGCCCCCAAGGACCTGACCTTCGCCAAGTTCCTGCAAACCCTGCAGGGCATGACCGACAAGAAGTACGGACGCGGCGACAGCGAGAAGCAGGGCTTCACCTACCGCACCCTGATGCTGGCGGGCATGCACTTCATGGACCACTACAATTACGACGTGGAACGCGTGAAGCGCTGCGTGATTCACTACGCCGCGCCCGATGGCATGGTCTACCCGTTCTGCGCCTACAACTCCGGCCCCACCTTCCGCGAGCGCGTCGAGAGGCAGTTCTCGATCCCCATCGAAACCAAGGAAGAGATGCACCGCATCCGGGCCGCGTCCAAGCAGGAGCGCGGCTCGCGGTCGCGGGTTCCCGAGCTGGTGGGCTAGCCGCGAAAAAGGGGTCAGACCCCTTTTATTGCTGGCGCTTTCTTTCGCGGCCCAATCCCAGTTCGACGTCTGGCTCCAAGCCGACGGCGAGTTGAGCTTCCTTTACAAGATGAGCGGCGAAGGCGCGGTTGAGAGGTCGAACAAGACGCGCACGCCGGGCAGCGGCACGTACGAGTCGCACGAAATGCCCGCCGATATCTTCTCCGGCGCGCCGGTCCCTCTGCCGGCGAAATTCGACTTTCGCCGCGATGTCCCCGAGTCCGAGACCAAGGCGCCGGAGGGCGCGACACACTGAAGCGCGCGGCAGCCACTGCGGCAGCCAACCCTCAACGTATATACGTTGCGATACGATACAGGACGGTGTCCGGCGGAATCGAGTTCGACTGGGATGACGAGAACAGGAAACACCTGGGCACCCACAAGGTAGCGCCCGCCGAGTTCGAGCAGTTGCCGGCAACGATCCCCTGGACCTGAGTTTCGAACCGATCGATGACGAAGAGCGATACCGTTCCGTAGGCGTTACGGATGCAGGCCGCTTGTTGTCGGCGGTATGGCCGATTCGCAACGGCAAGGTACGTGCCATTACGGCCTTTCCCGCTGGTGCTTCGGATAGAAAGGCTTTTCTGGAGAGACCCAAATGAAGAAGCGGACGGAGGAACAACCCAAGCGCGCAATGCCGGCTTTCGCAACCGGGCGGGAAGAGGCGGAGTGGTGGTATGAGAACCGCAACACTCATGGCAAGCAGTTACTCGCCGCCGTGAAGAACGGCGAAGCTCAGGTCTTGACCAAGGAGAAACTGCGGCAGCGCATTGCCGCGTCCAGGAAGCCGCCGGCGCCGGTGGTGGCGTTACGGATTCCCGAAGCGGATCTGGCTTTGGCCCGAAAGCAGGCTGAGCGGAAGGGTCTGCCCTACCAGACCTACATCAAGTCGCTGTTGCACGAGACACTCACCGCGCGAGAGAAGCGAAAGGCGGGGTGACAGGTCAGGCAGTTCGAACGGCGACGCCCGGCGGCCCGCGCTCCCTCGCCGTTCACGCCTCGACGGATTCCCAGCGGTGCGCAAGTTCCCGGAACGCCTGCTCATTGGCGGGCCACTCATGTAAGGTAGCCGGATCGAAATCCGCCCCCTTAGGCCACACCAGCATCTCGGTATCGGGGTCGATCCGTACCCGTTCGAACAGTTCGAGATTGCGCAGGAGCCCGTACAGTTCTCCGGCAGGAACCGGGCGAAAGCCGATCGTCCATTCCGGGTTGTCGTCAAACCCGACGCGGAGGGCGTTGGCCTCCGCCCGCGCTTCCACCAGCCGCTGCTGCCCTCAATTGCCTGGCCCTGCGGCCCGTCTCGAAGGACCCTATTCGAGACACGGCGGGGGGTCAAACACGCGCGAGTTCACGAACAATCACGGCACGCAGTGGCTGTAAGGCCATTTGCACAGTGTCCCAAACCACTCTCGCAGCAACGTCCTCATACTCGTGACGGTACACATTCCCGGCTCCCGCTACGTCCTTCCAAGGAATCGACGGGTAGCGCGCTTTCATCTCGTCAGGAAGACGACGGGACGCCTCTGAAATAATCTCAAGGCAGCGGATTACGGCGTAAACCGTGCGCGTGTCGTCCCGAAACGCCTCGTAGTCAAGCTCAGCGACGAACTGGGTCGCCAGATCGATATGGTGCTCGATGTCTCGCAGAGGCGTAGCGGCGTCAGAAGGCATAAACAGCGTCAGCGGTAGCGGCGGGTTTGACGTAAGGCTTCAATCCGTCGCGGTTCACGACGTCGACGGGGCCGTCAAACAGGGCAGCGATGTAGCTCTTTAGACCGGCATAATCGAAAACGGTGACCCGGGCCGCAGGATCGAATTCGATCATGATGTCCGTGTCGCTTTCCGGTCCCTGATCGCCCCGCGCCCGCGAACCAAACAGGGCCGCGTGGGCCACGCCCCGAATGCGTAGCGCCGCTTCGTTTTCCCGTAGCCGGGCGATGATCTCTTCACGATTCATGACCTGCCTCTAGCTTAACGCCTCGAAAGGCGAATGGAAAAGCCTGGAGCACTTGCCGGGCTGCCGATCGACGCATTCGCGCCCCCGTCCCGAAGGGGACCCTCAACCGGCCAATCTCTGCCGAAACCTCTACACATGGTCGTTTTCGAAACTGTCCGGCGTGCCGACGGCGGCTACTGTGCCGGATGCCTTGCCGGGACCATCTTCACGGAAGGGGCCACCTGTGACGAGTTGCGCGGGACTGTGGGCGAATCGGCCGAAGCGTTCTTCTCCGGCCGGCCCCGGCCGGGGCGAATTCGTCTCCACCTTGTCCGCGGTCAAGTCCTGTCCGTCGCATGAGGATTCCTCGCGGTGTCTTGGGCGTGCGGGGAGCGGGAACGCGGTTGTGCCTGTGCGACGGTGCGGAGTAAGCCGAGGGTGATGGGCAGCGTACAGGAGATCGAGGAGGCTGTTCTGAAGCTATCCGCCGCCGAACTCGCCGCCGATGAGTGGGACCGGCAGATTGCAGACGACATCGCCGCGGGCCGCCTGGACGCACTGGCGGACGAGGCGCTCGACGATCTACGGGCGGACCGTTCCGCGGAACGATGAAGCACCGGACCAGCCGGCGGTTCTGGGACTGTTACCACCGGCTTCCGGAAGAGACGCGGCGCCTCGCCGACGAATCGTACCGATTGCCGCTCCGCGATCCGAAACATCCGTCCTTGCACTTCAAGCGGATTGGACGGTTCTGGTCCGCTCGGGTTGGCTTGAACTACCGGGGACCCGCTGTGGAACACGAGGACTGCGTGGCGCGGTTCTGGGTGGGCCCGAAGCGGATACGACCGGCTGCTTGGCGCCGGGTGACCGCGAATGCCGTGAACGCGTAACCTGCCCTCCGGCGCGTTTCGCGACGAGGCTGTGGGAGGGTGGACGATCCGGGACTTGACCGGCGCCAGAAGCTTCCCACAACGCCGTATGGGGCCCGTGCCCGGCCACAGGTCCGACATTGACTACACGTCCTGTGATACCGGGAAAGTTTCGGCGTCTCCGCCGAAGCGCCAAGAAGGGCACCCGTGGTGCGCCAATGACTCTTAGACCAACTGCCGCAGTGCTTGCCGGATAAGTGGGTCTTCCATTACTCTCCAAAATGAATCGCGGCGGAATCGTACCCGAAGTGCAGTCTCTGGACAGCGTAGCCACCCAGGCTGTAGGTTCGCGGTTATCAACTCAACGAGAACGCTCAGGAATGGGCTCTTACTCGATATCGTGCGTGCAAATTGCACCGCCTTCTGCAGTAATGTTGAGCTTGCATATCGTGGACTTATGCCTGCGGCACCCAGAATATCGAGCACGAACGCATCTGCGTCCGTAATTCGATCACCTCCGGCAGTCGCCAATTGCGTGAGTACGCCGTCCTGTATGGCAACACGAACTTGATCTGAGCGATCCCGAATTGCATCGAGCACCGCGGCAACCGCTTGAGGATCGCGACGGGCCAACGGAGCCGCCGGGTCGAACACGGCTCGCAAGATAACGCCCCACGGAAACTCGACGATCGACTCGCGCACGACTTCGGTGCCGCGCCCCTCACTACCGAACCTTCGCACGATTGGTGCACGCACCCAGTGGTGCCGGTATAACGGCCCGCTCGCCTGGCTCCCAAGAGCGACCGCGTAGGAGTAGCCTCGTAAGGATATGCTCAGCGCGTAGGCGATGCAGAGGTGAAGGAACGACGGTATGTCGGCGGTTCCAACGAGCTTCTCGTATAGACGGGGCGTCGCGACTGAATCCTCCTCTTGCCTTTTGCCGATCGAGGCCTCCAACTTCACCAACGCTCCTTCTTTCAAAAGTTGGCGGGCTAGTGGTGCGCACCGCTTTATAGCACCAAGATCTGAGCGTTGGTGGTAAACGTCGGCTATGGCCGGTGTGAAATGAAACGCTATCCATCTACTAATATCGGCAGGAAAACCTTCCGCGTACTCGGCAAACGACTGAGCACCTGGAGCCGATATGGCGGTAAAGGCCTCATCCGAAAGCTCCATGTCGAGGATGGTAGCAACCGCCGCTCTCTGACTCCAAAGCGAATAAAAAAGCGGTATCTCTTCCACCTCGCGGTGGGGTAGAGGCATCAACAGGCTCGCTCCGTTGCAGTACGACGTAGCTAGGGCCACAAAGGCTTCCCTTGCCCTGGGGTCCTGCTTACCGTCAAAAGGAGAAATGAACGAGGATGCCGCCAGGAGTAAAGTGACGTCAGCCCCAACCGGCGGAATGGAAATAGGCGCACCCGAGAGATTCAGTCCGGTGAGCGTACTCATGTCAACACAGCCTACCACGAATTGTGAGCGAACTCGTGCCCTGTTATCTGGATCTCAGCACCTTGCTGTCTAGCGCCCGATTCGCCGAAGGGAACCCCACGCTGGCCGCGTTCTGGGAAACGCCGCCGCGGTGTCGAGGCGTTCGACGGTCGGCCCTGGTCGGACGCTCATCTCTCCGAACGTGTTTGCGGACCGCGAAATCCGCTAGAATCTCAGTTCCATGAGCGCGACGTGGCTTGGCAAATCTGTGAAGCTGATAGGCGCCCTACTCGCCAGCCTCCTCCTGAATCTCCCGGTCGATCTCTACAGAAACGGTCGAGACGACGTGGTGATCTTAGGCTTCGCGATCATCGCTCCTTTCGTCGGGGTTGCTGTTCTGGAACTCCTTCGTCACACCGGGCGGCTTCAGAAGTTTCTTGCACAACGCAGCTTCGACGGGATGCTTCTCACGACGTTCCTGTGCACCCTCCCATGGTTTGTCGGCAATGTACTCTCAGCGTTCTCGCTGGCCCTGTATCCTGGCGGCCTGCAGTTTGGAATGCTCGCTGGACTGCTAACTGTGGCTCCGTACGCGACCCTGGACCGGCCCCAAGTCACGGATCACCGATACTGGATAAAGAGCGGGGTTGCGTTCGCGCTTGCCTCGGGAGGCGCGGTGTACTTCGTGGGCGGCCGCTCGGCTACCGCGCTGGTCAACGCCTCGGGCGTGGCGTTGGCATATCTCGCAGGCCTTTGGTTGGGGCTCATGCTCGGGACCAGCGTCAACAGGTGGATCGTCGCCTTAAAGCCAACATTCCAACTCCTGAGAAAAATGGGCAGGACGCTGGTGGCGTTCGCTATCGGCTACCTGGCGATTGTAACGATCTTCGCGACGCTTTTCGCTGCCGTCTGGCGGCTCGCAGGGCCTGACTCGTTTGCCGGACTGCCAGCAAGACCTACCATGCCGACGTTCATGTACTTCTCGTTGGTCACCGCGACGACCATTGGATACGGCGATATTGTCCCAAAGTCGGCGCCCGCAAGGTCACTGGCCGGCCTTGAGTCGATAGTATCGCTCGCCTGGACGCTTGTAGTGTTTGCGGCGCTCTCCGTGAGGTTTGCTGCCGAGGCAGTACGCTCCGAACCGCCTAACCGGGACCCGCAGTAATGAGCATTTTGGGCAGTATCCCCCGTGAGGCGCTGCTGCGGCGGGCCCCAAGTCCCCGACATGGGAAGTTGCCGAAGCGCCCTCGGCTGTGCCAACGCCCAATCGGAAACAGCCCAGCCGCAAGGACCGGCAACCCGCAGAACCAACCCCCATCCCGTCCGTTTCCGCCGTCCCCGTGGGACGAAGCGGCGCTCCGTCCCGTCCACGGCTGGCTGGGCGAAGTACCGTGCGCCGCAAGGACCGCGGCGCCACCCCCCGCCCGCCGCCTCGCTACAATCGTAATCGTGCCCGGAGTCTACCTCTCCTATCCCTTTTGCGCCCAGAAGTGCACCTACTGCAACTTCGCCTCCGGCGTCTTCCCGCGCGACACCCAGGCGCGCTACTTCGAGGCGCTGCTGGCGGAGATCCGCGGTCACGCGTGGGAGTGGCGGCCGGAAACCGTTTACCTGGGCGGCGGCACGCCGGGCAACCTCGCTCCGGATGCGCTGCGGGCGCTGCTCGACGCCGTTCCCGGCAGGCCCTGGGCCGAAGCTACCATTGAGGCCGCGCCGGGGTCCCTCACCGCCGAAACGGCGCGCGCGTGGGCGGCGTGCGGCATCAACCGCGTCTCGCTCGGCGTGCAGTCCTTCGTGGATCTCGAAATCCGGCGCACGGGGCGCCGCCACTCCGCCGCCACGGTGGCCCGCGAAGTGGACCTGCTGCGCACGGCCGGCCTCGGCAACATCAATATCGACCTCATCGCCGGCCTCTCCGGCCAGACCGAATCGAGTTGGGACGAATCGCTGGACTGGATCGAGCGGCTGGCCCCGCCGCACGTCTCGGTCTACATGATCGAGATCGACCTGGACAGCCGGCTGGGCCTCGAGGTCCTGGGCGGCGGTGCGCGCTACGGGGCCGCCCACTTGCCCACCGAGGACCAGACGGCCACGTTCTACGAAACCGCCGTCGGGCGCCTGGCGCGCACGGGGATCGAGCGCTATGAAATCTCCAATTTCGCGCGGCCGGGGTTTGAGTCGCGCCACAACCTGAAGTATTGGCGCCTGGCGCCCTACGCCGGCTTTGGCGCCGACGCGCATTCCTTCGATGGCCGCGCGCGCCGCGCCAACCCGGAAACCGTCGAGGAGTATCTGGCGCCGGATCGCCCGCCGCCCCAGCCCGAACCCTCGGGCGCCGACGAGCGCTTCTTCGTGGGGCTGCGGCTGATGGAGGGCGTCCGGCCCACGCCCGCCGAGTGGCAGCGCTACGCCGACACCATCGATTACTTCGTAGAGGCCGGCCTGCTCGAAACCCGCGGCCCCGTGCTGCGCCTCACCGCGCGCGGCGTGCTGCTCTCGAACGAAGTGTTCCAGGAGTTTCTCATCCCATGAACGTCATCGACCTTCGCAGCGATACCGTCACCAAGCCCACGCCCGCCATGCGCCGCGCCATGATGGAGGCCGAAGTGGGGGACGACGTTTACGGCGAGGACCCCACCGTGAACGAACTCGAGCGCCGCGCCGCCGAAATCGCCGGCAAGGAGGCCGCCCTGTTCGTTCCCACCGGCACCATGGGCAACACCATCGCCGTCAAGGCGCTCACTTCGCACGGTCAGGAGGTGATCTGCGATTCGCGCGCCCACCTGCTGGATTACGAACTGTGCATGGTGGCGTGGTTCTCGGGCTGCCTGATCCGCGCCGTTCCCACGCCCAACGGTATCCTCTCATGGGACGACGTGCGGCCGCTCATCAAGCCGGTCAGCCGCAACAGCGCGCCCACCGGCCTGGTGGAACTCGAGAACACTCACAACATGGCGGGCGGCCAGGTGTACTCGCACAGCGCCGTGCGGGAGATCTGCGACGGCGCGCACAAGCACGGCGTGCCCGTCCACATGGATGGGGCGCGGGTCTTCAACGCGTCGGTGGCGCTGGGCATCCCGGTGCATGAAATCGTGGCGCCGGTGGACACCGTGATGTTCTGCCTGTCGAAAGGACTGGGCGCGCCCGCCGGTTCCATGCTGGCCGGACCGGCGGAGGTCATCGCCCGAGGGCGTCTCTACCGCAAGCGGCTGGGCGGCGGGATGCGGCAGGCCGGCGTGCTGGCGGCGGCGGGCCTGATCGCGCTCGAAGAAATGCCTCACCGGCTGCACGAAGACCATGCCAACGCGCGCGCCCTGGCCGTGGGGCTGGCGAAGATTCCGGGAATCCGCGTGGACCCGCATTCGGTAGTCACCAACATCGTGATTTTCGACGTGAGCGAGTCGCCGTTCACCCCCGCCGAAATCGCCGGCCGGCTCAAAGAGCGCGGCGTTCTGATCAACCCCATCGACCTGCGCCGCATGCGCGCCGTCACGCATTACGACGCCGATGGCGGGGCCTGCGCCCGCGCACTGGAAATCATGGCCGAAGCAATGGCATCATAGATGCAGGGCTTATCGGGTCTCATCCTCTGTTTCGTCTGCTAGACTGAGCGTGTACATGAAAATACCGGTAGTTTCAAGGCTGTGCGGGGGCGGGTTGCTCCTGTTGCTCGCGGGCTTCCCTGTGGCGTATGGGCAACAGTATACGATATCGACGGTTGCGGGCGGAGCGCCGCCGCCCACTCCGGCCGCGGCGCTAAGCACCACCCTGGGCAAGCCGAACCGCGTGCTGGTGGACTCGAAAGGCAACGTCTACTTCACCGCCGGCAATTCCGTGTTCATGCTAAGCGGCGCCAGCCTGGCGCTGGTGGCCGGCAACTCGCGGCCCGGATACTCGGGCGATGGCGGCCCGGCCGTCAATGCGCAGCTCAATATGCCCGCCGGTTTGGCGCTCGACAAGGCCGGCAATCTCTACGTGGCGGATTCGCTCAACAACCGTGTGCGCGTGGTCGCCCCCAGCGGAATTATCAACACCTTCGCGGGAACCGGACTCCCCGGCAGTGTGGGGTTTTTCGGCGACGGCGGCCTGGCTGCCCAGGCCTTTCTGTTCATGCCGCAAGGCGTGGCGGTGGATTCCAGCGGCAATGTCTACATCGCCGATACCGCCAATAACATGATCCGCAAGGTCACTACCGACGGTTTCATCACCACCATAGCCGGCGATAGCCTGGCGGGTTTCTCCGGCGACACCTTTCTGGCCCTCAATGCCGAAGTCAACCACCCGGCGGACGTCGCCGTGGATTCGCAGGGCAACGTCTACATCGCCGATACCGGCAACGCCCTCATCCGCCGCATCACCAACGATGGCAATATCAACACCTGCGCCGGCAGCTCCTCACAGATCGGATACTCGGGCGATGGCAAGGCGGCCACCCTGGCCGGCTTGATCGAACCGTATGCCATCGCCGTGAATGCCGCGGGCGATTTTTTCATCGTGGAGCGGCAGGACGCCCGCATCCGCCTGGTGGATGCCGCCAAAGGCAACATCAATACGGTGGTAGGCAACGGCTCGCTGGGTTTCAAGGGCGATGGCTCCGCGGCCAACGCCGCGATTCTGAACCAGCCCACCGGCATCGCGCTGGATTCCTCGGGCAACCTGTACATCGCCGATTCCGAGAACTACCGCATCCGCAAGGCCGCTAGCGGCGGCGGAAGCGGCGCCATCTCGACTATCGCCGGCAACGGCGGCGTCAGCTATTCCGGCGACGGCGGCCAGGCCACCAAGGCGCAGCTTAACTCGCCGCTGGGAGTGGCGGCGGATTCCTCCGGCAACCTCTACATCGCCGATACCGCCAACAACGTGGTGCGCAAGGTGACCGCGGCGGGCGCGATCTCGACGCTGGCCGGAAACGGCACGCTCGGCTCCGGCGGCGACGGCAGCGCGGCCACCTCCGCGCAACTCAACGCCCCGCAGGGAGTCGCCGTGGATGCCTCCGGCAGCGTGTACATCGCCGACACCGGCAACGCGCGCATTCGCAAAGTCTCCACCACCGGCGCCATTTCCACGTATGCGGGCAGCGGCACGGCTGGCTTCGCGGGCGATGGCGCGGCGGCCACCAGCGCGCAGTTGAACCTTCCCATCGGCCTGGCCTTCGACTCCGCCGGCAACCTCTTCATTGCCGATTACGGCAACAACGTGGTGCGCAAGGTGGCGGCCGCGGGCGGCGTCATCACCACGGTAGCCGGCAACACAGTTCAGTCTTACGGTGGCGACGGCCAGGCGGCCACCAAAGCCTCGCTGAACGGGCCGCAGGCCGTGGCCGTGGACAACGGCGGCAACCTCTACATCGCGGATTCGCAGAACAACCGCATCCGCGTGGTGACGCCGGCAGGCTCCATATCGACCGTGGCGGGCACCGGGCTTCCCGGCTACACCGGCGACGGCCACCAGGCCACCAGCGCCCAGATCGTGAGCCCGTCGGGTCTGGCGGTGGATTACTCGGGCGCGGTGTACATTACCGATTCCAGTTCGCTGGTGCGCCGGTTCGTCGTGGGCGGCCCGATTTTCACCATCGCGGGCAACGGAACGCAGGGATACTCGGGAGACGGAGGCCCGGCCATCAGCGCGCAACTGAACGCGCCCATGGGCTTGGCGGTGGACTCGAAAGGCGTACTCTACGTCGCCGACGCCGCCAACAATTCCATCCGCTCCCTCCAGGCGGCGGGCTTCGCCAGTTCCATCGCCGCCGTGGTGTCGGCCGCCAGCAACCAGACCGGCGCGGTGGCGCCCGGCGAGATGCTGGTGCTGTACGGCTCGGGCCTAGGCCCGTCCGGCCCGGCGGTTTCGGCCGCGTACGGCAGCAACGGCATGTTGCCCCTCTCGGTCGCCGGGACCTCGGTCTACTTCAACGGCGTGCCGGGCCGGGTTTTCTACAGTTCGGCCACCCAGGTTTCCGCCATCGTGCCGTTCGGCGTCAGTTCCGGCAATCTCGCAATCTACGTCAGCTACCAGGGCCAGACCAGCGCTCCGGCAACCGTTACGGTGGCCGCGGCCGCGCCGGCGTTGTTCACCATGGATTACTCGGGGAAGGGCCAAGCCGTGGCGGTAAATGTGAGTGACAGCAGCCTCAACGGCGCGGCGCATCCGGCTAAAGCGGGGGCGTTCGTGTTGTTGTATGCAACCGGCCTGGGCCAGACCAATCCCGGGGGTGTCGACGGCTTGCTGGATTCGCCGCCCTATCCGCTGCCGGTACTTCCGGTCACGGCTACTATTGGGGGCAAGACCGCCACGGTGCAATACGCCGGCGGCGCGCAATCCCTGGTGGCCGGCATTTTTCAAATCAACCTGCAGATTCCCAGCGGCCTGACCCCCGGGGCCAACGCCGTGGTGCTCGCCGCCGGTGGAGTGTCCAGCCCCGCCGGGGTGACGATTGTGACGGGGAATTAGCCGCTGGCCACCGCGCCCATTCCGCTGGTCACCCTCGACCGGTTCGAAACCGAATACCGCGACCGCCACCTGATCCACCGGGCGGTGGATTGGTGGGCAGCGCGCAAACCCGGCGAGGCGGCCATCGTGAACGCCACGCGCGGCGTCACGCTCACCTGGCGGGATCTGCGTCGCGGCTCGCTCGCCATTGCCGCCGAATTGGCCCGCATGGGGTTTCGCCACGGCGACTACCTGGCGGCCTCGCTGCCGCTTCTCAACGAGCACATCCTGATCGAGCTGGCGTGCTTCCGGCTGGGTGTGATTCACGCTCCGCTCGATCTGCGCCTGCCGCCCGCGGAAGTCCTACGCTGTCTGAACCTGATCCGGCCGAAGGGGTATTTCTTCCTGGGCAAGACTCCGGCCTCCGATTTCGCGGCGTTAGGAGAGGCGGCGCGGGCGGGCTGCGATTCCATCGAGCACCTGGTGCAGTTCTCGCCCGCGGGGCAGTGCGTGGCGGGTGCCGACAGCGTTTTCGACCTGCTGGCGCGCGCGGTTCCCACGCCGTTCGAATCGCCGGTGACGGAAGGCGACGGCGCGCAGGCGATCTTCACCACCGGCAGCACCGGGTCGCCCAAGCCGGCGCTGCTCTCGCACCGCGGCATCACGTGCCAGAATCTGTGTCTCGGCACGGCGTTCGGGTTCGGACCGGGAAAGCGGGTGTTGTGCAATCTGCCGGCGTCGCACGTGGGCGGGCAGGCGGAGGTGCTCCTCACGTCGCTGTTCATGGGCGCCACGGCGGTGACCATGGAAGTCTTCGACGCCGCCGGGAGCCTGGACGCCATCGAGCGGTACGGGGTGACGCTGATCGGCCAGATCCCCGCCATGTTCAACCTGGAGTGGCGCACGCCCGACTACGGGCGCCGCAACCTGGCGAGCTTGGAAACCGCGGTCTACGGCGGACAGGCGGTGCCGCGCGCGTTTCTGGATCGCATGCTGCAAATGGCGCCGCGGATTGCGACCGGCCTGGGGCTGACCGAGTCCTCCGGCTTCTGCACCTACACGCGTCTCACGCCCGGCGCCGGGGAACTGGAGGCTAGCGTGGGTTGGGCCATGCCGGCCTATCGCCTGTCCATCCGCGAAGCCATGGACGCCACGGGCGCCGCCGGCCCCCAGACGCCCGAGCGGCAGGTGGGGCACATCTGCTTCCAGGGTCCGCAGACGTTTCTGGGCTACGTCAACGACCCCGCGGCCACCGCCGCCACGGTGTCGGGCAACGGCTGGCTGTACACCGGCGATCTGGGCTTCGCGGACGATAGCGGGCTGCACTTTTCGGGCCGCGCCAAGTGGGTGCTAAAGCCCGCCGGCCACCAGGTGTTCCCGGGCGACATCGAGAATCACTTCGCTGCCCTGGGCGGCCGGGTGGCCAACGCCGGCGTGGTGGGGCACGAGCACCGCCTGTGGAGCGAAGGCATCGTGGCGTTCGTGGAGCGCTCTCCGGGCGCGGACCTCACCGCAGCGGAATTGCGCAAGCACGCCCGGGCACTGGCGGGCTACATGCGGCCGCTGCACTACGTGATCCTGGAGCCGGGTACGATGCCGTTGAACCGCAGCGCGAAAGTGGACGTGGTTCGGTTGCGGGACATGGCGCGAGTGGAGGTGGCTAAACTGCGCGAGCGTGGGCGGTGGGATGGGTAACGGCTAGGATGCGGCTTCCAGGCTTTCCTTGCGAATCTTGGCTTCGAGCAGCGAGGAATGCGTGCGGCGGAACTCTTCCTCGAACGCTCGCTCGACGCGGATTTCCTGCTGAATCAGTTCGATGTGGTCGAAGTAGTAGTTGAGGGCGACATGGACGTCGGTGCGCGTGATGGTGGGGTAGCGGGCGACAATCTGGTTGGGCGTCAGGCCCTGGTGCTCGTAGCAGATCACGACATCGAGTACGCGAACGCGATGGCCCGCAATCCAGGTCTGCCCATCAACGCCGGGACTCCTGCTTATACGATCTTCATTGGGCGTGAGCATCGAATCAAGTATAAGCCGCATGTCAAGTGCTAGAAAGTTATCAACGGATAGGATGCGCGGCCAACCACGCCAGCCCGCGGGGGTGGGCCAGGTTTTCGAGGGTCGCGCCAAACCACTGAAAAGATTAGAACTTAGAGGCCTAAATTTCGGCCGTCAGAGTATTAACCATGGATGGACGAGTGCCCAATGAAATTGTGATTTCGAGATTTCAGATGCACGCCGGGTAGTGGTACTAGGACCCCGATCTGATCGAGATATCCCCAATTAACCCGATGGGAAACGGGGCCATCCGGAGGGATACGGTGCAACACGGATGCCGCCCTTGGTCCTGGCGACTGTCCGCGAAAACGCGGGGACTGACGACTCCGTCCCAAGGCGCGCTCCGTCCGCGGCGGAAGCACCGGGTCTCCCGGCGCCGCGTGGACGGAGCCGTCCGTCCCCAGTGTTTTCGCCCCCGGTGCGCACACCCTCCTGTCCCGCGCGAGAAATTCGGGTAAACCATCCCGGGCCCGGAAACGGCTGCCCGTGGCAGCCTGCGGGTGCGGGACCATGCTTCCCGCAATAGACCATGTCTCCGATATGATAGAGATCGGAGGCCAGGATGACGGGCACCGGGGCGGCGACCATTCGCCGCGCGCACTGGGCCTGGTGACGGAGTGGGAGGCGCTGCACCGCTGGAGTAGATTATGTTGAAGGACATCGTTACCGCGACGACGCTCGGCGATTATCGCCTGCAGCTTCGGTTCGAGGACGGGGTTGAGGGCGTGGTCGATCTGGCGTCCCACTTCAGCTTCCCCGGGGTCTTCGAGCCGCTGCGCGACCGGGCCTACTTCGCGCAGGTCCGTGTCGATCCCGACTTCGGCACCGTGGCCTGGCCTAACGGGGCGGACCTGGACCCCGACGTTCTCTACGGGCGCATCACCGGGACGCCGATCCTGCAGGAACACGACCTCGGCGTGGCGCCTTAGGGCGAATTCTTTGACGGCGCTCGATGCAAGTGAGCGGCTGGTAAGGCGGCACCTGCCGGAGATGGGATTCGGATGCGGCTGCCTGCCGAGCTCTGCGGCTTCAGTAGCTATTGAGAGCAAGTGCGCCCTCGACTGCAGCCTACGTTCATTTCGTGGAGCAGTTCCACGGGCCGTATCGCGAGGGGGGGCCACCCAGTAACGCCATGGGGTATTCCCCTGGATTTCTATTGGCATTCCGGATCAGAACCGTCCCAATTCCCGAATCGCCGGTGTAATGAAATCCGCGTCATCCTGGAAGGCCCGCCCGCGATCATCACGCTGCCCGCCAAAGAGATCGAAGTCGCTGTAATGAAATATTGTCCCAAGCTTTGGAAGCTGGTCCCAGATCTGGCGCATGGCATCGGGATCGTCGCTCGGAGTATCGATGCCGCTTGGACCCCGAAGACACTCGGCCCGGTTGGGAGGAATCACCCGAATAAAGTCCTGATGAAAACGAGTGTTTGGGGGAAATGGCTCACCTATCAGGATGACGGCGTAGGAATCCGGCCAGAACCGGCGCTGATAAGATAGTTTGACGAATAGCTTGTCCGCTGCAGCCTTGGTGAAGCCCTCCGTGCCAACATTGATGAGACAGTTCTCCTGGTCGTAATTACTGAGCAGGGCGAGAACAGGAATCAATGTGAACAACAACGGAATCTCTTCGGCGTCCTCCACGGTTTTGCCCGCCGC
>Ga0182021_10003702_pt1 | contig 17984 bp, 17 predicted proteins | sample 612E3MmetaG_FD_120493 | JGI IMG/M metagenome (GOLD analysis project Ga0182021, IMG submission 120493) | Permafrost microbial communities from Stordalen Mire, Sweden - 612E3M metaG (Illumina Assembly) | ecosystem: Environmental > Terrestrial > Soil > Wetlands > Permafrost | place: Sweden... | reverse complement strand
TGGTCCAGGGCATTACCCGCAAAGTATCCTACGGCAACTCCAGCAGCCGCGACCCCGACAAACGCCGCCGCGCCGATACCGACCGAGTGTTTTTGGCTGCAAGGGCCGAAGAGCGGAAGGCAGGAGTTGTAACTAGCCAATACGGCGGCGCCTCCTCCGACCCCCGCAAGCGCGCCGAGAGTAGTCAGGACTGCGCGGCCCGTCTGGCCCTTGGTCTGCATCTCGATCCGGTGCAGCTTCTGGCGGGGCACGCGCAGCATGCCTTTGGGGTAGGCGTTCGGATCGCTAGTCTTCTGGACGTCGACCACCAGCGCATCGGCTTCGACGCTGGTCGCCTTCCCCGTGATCACGCCTCCCGGCAGGGCGATCCTCACGGTCGTGCCTTCCACCATCGACAGGTCTTCCCATTTGACATGCCTCACGTCAGATCCTTCCGCCAGCAGCGGAAGAATCGACAGAATGGCGACACCCATGGCTAAGTTCCTCATCTTGCTACTCCTTTCGTTGATATGACTTCTGCCGTCAGCGACGGCGGAATACTATGTGCTTCACATCCGGCCAGAACTCGCTGGCGGCATTGCCCAGCAGGTCCAGGCCGATGGTGAAGCCCGGGCTGGCCGTCTGCTCCGCATGAAACCGTATCTTGCGCGAAACGCTCGGCGGCCCGTCGACCGGCTCCCCGGCCCAGGCCATGCAACCTACCAGCGGAAATGCCGAGGTGAATCTCATACCTTGTTTGGGCCTCTCGACTGGAATTGCGACAATCCGCGCCTAATTGGCTCACGGCGGCGAAGAAAAGTTTCTTGCCCGCAAGTGTACTCTCTTCGCGCGCCGCGACGAATTCCCGAGCCGATACTCGTGGGGCAGATTGTCAACCTGCAGCGGATTGTGAATCCCCCTGCCGCGATCCCCGGAAAAACCGCCAGCACTGTTTGCGGCTTGCCGCTATGCGAGGCGCCTTGGCAAGCTGCGGCCGATTGGGCATGCCCTCTGGGCCCGGCCCCCTGGCGGGTTGCCAACCCGCCGCCGGTTCCCAACCGGCCCCACGAACCCGGTTCACGCCGCGTTGGCCGCGCCTGCCCGTGGTATTCTGTGGCACAGGTATCGGTACTCTGGAGTCTATTGTCGTGAATTCCTCCCAACCGGACGTTCCACTCGCCGACCGCGGAGAAACGCCGGAATTCCTGGTTGCGCTCCTATATAAGGAACTCCGCCGCCTCGCCGCCGGCTGTCTGCGCCGCGAGCGGCCCAACCACACGCTCCAGCCGACCGCCCTGTGAACGAGGCCTATCTCCGGCTCGCCGCCCAGAACCAGCCCCAATGGAACGACCGGGTTCGATTCCTCGCGGTGGCCTCCCACCTGATGCGCGAGGTCCTCATCGACTATGCCCGCACGCGCAACCGGGCCAAGAGAGGCGGTGGCCTGTCGCCCATCTGCATCGAGGACGCCGGCCAACTCGCCGCCGCTGGCGAAGTGGACATGCTGGCTCTCGATGAAGCCCTCGACGGTCTCGATCGCATCGATTCACAGCAGCGCCGGATCGTCGAACTGCGCTACTTCGGCGGCCTGAGTATCGAGGAGACAGCCCAGGTGGTGGGAATCTCGCCGGCCACGGTTAAGCGCGAATGGCGCATGGCCAAGTCCTGGCTGCACCGCGAGCTGAGCGCCGCAACCGAATGACCCCCGAGCGTTACCGGCAGATTAAGGCGATTCTTCAGGCTGCCCTGGAACTCGACCCTGCCCGCCAGGCCGCATTCCTCGATAGCGCCTGCCAGGACGATGCGGAACTGAAGGCTGAGGTGCGGTCTCTGCTCGATCACGATGCGAGTTCCGCGGGTTTCCTCGAAGAGCCCGCGGCCCAAGGTGTCGAGGCGGCCAACCACCTGCAACCCGGTAGCCGCATTGGACCCTACGAGATCGTTGAACATGTCGCCGCCGGCGGAATGGGAGAGGTTTACCGGGCGCGCGATTCCCGCTTCCAGCGCGAGGTCGCCATCAAACTGCTTCCCGCCGCCTTCGCGCACGACCCCGGCCGGCTCTTGCGATTCGAGCGCGAGGCCCGCGCCGCCGGCTCGCTCAACCACCCCAACGTCCTCACCATCCACGATTTCGGGTACCAGAGCGGCGTGCCCTTTCTGGTATCGGAGTTTCTCAAGGGAGAAACGCTGCGCGAGTATTTGCAGAGGTCCGCGATCGCCCCCAAAGCCGCGGTGGCCTACGCGGCCGAAATCGCGCGCGGCCTGGGCGCGGCCCACGCTACCGGCATCGTTCACCGCGACCTGAAGCCTGAGAATATCTTCATGGTTCGAGGTGGCGCCACAAAAATCCTGGACTTCGGCCTGGCCAAGTTGCCGGATTTGGCCCGGGACGCAGGCAGTTCCGCGCCCGCGCGTCCCACCGAGCCGGGAATGATCCTGGGAACGTACGGTTACATGTCGCCCGAGCAAGTGCGAGGCGAGCCCGCCGATCGACGTTCCGATATCTTCAGCCTGGGCGTCGTCCTGTACGAAATGCTGACAGGCAAACGGCTGTTTTCAGGGGAGACGTGGGTCGAAGAGAGCAACGCCATTCTGCACCGGGAAGCGCCCGATCTGCCTCCCGGCATCGCCGGCATCCCAGACCCGGCAGCCTTGAACCGCATCCTCCGGCGATGCCTGGCGAAGCCGGTCGAGGATCGCTTCGAGTCGGCCCGCGATTTGGCCTTCGCGCTCGAGTCGCTGCTCCGGCAGGCCGGCCCGAAACCCGCGCCCAACCGTCACCGCCGCGCGCTGCTTGGAATAGCGGCGGCAGCCGTCCTCGCCACCGCCGCGTTCCTCGCCCTATCCGCTTTTCGCGCCGCCCCTTCCGCTGCGTTTCAGCGGCTGACTTTTCGCCGCGGCATCGTCTCGGCGGCGCGATTCACCACCGACGGGAACACCGTGGTGTACTCCGCGGCGTGGGACCTCGACGACTTTCAGTTGTATTCGACGCGCCCCGGCAGCGCCGAGTCTTACCCGCTGGGGCACCCCAATGCCATGCTGTTTGCGGTCTCCTCCCAGGGCGACCTGGCGCTGTGCATCCCCACCGGCCGAACCCAGCATGGAGTGGTCGGACGGCTGGCCCGGGTGCCGCTCTCCGGCGGCGGGCCGCTCGAGCGCGCCGAGAACGTGTCGTCGGCCGACTGGTCGCCGGATGGCTCCGAACTGGCCGTGGTCCGCGTCCAGAACGAACGTTCCCAGATCGAGTATCCGATAGGGCGCGTCTTGTACCGGCCGCGGCTTCCCGGCGGCTATATGGAAGCCGTCAGGGTGTCGCCCCGCGGCGATGCCGTTGCCTTCCTGGACCACCCGCTTTTCGACGATTCGGCGGGCGCGGTCGCCCTGGTGGACCTCTCCGGCAATGTCCGGACCATTTCCAGCCGCTTCAATTCCACCCGCGGCCTCGCCTGGTCGCCCGACGGCCAGGAGGTATGGTTCGCCGCCGCCAAACGTGGCGCCAGCCTGGCCGTCTGGGCCGTCAATCGGGCCGGCCAGGAGCGGGTCGTCGCGCGATTCCCGGCGTATGTCAGTCTCGAGGATATCTCCCGCGACCGGCGCGTCCTGCTTTCGCTCCACTCACTCTCGGAATCCATGGTCCATGTCCCGCCGGTGGGTGCCCACGGAGACCTCTACTGGCACGACGAATCGCAGGCGCAAGACATCTCGCGGGACGGCAAGACCATCCTTTTTTCCGAGAGCGGCGACGCTACCGGGCAGGACTACGACGCCTACCTCCGCGCCATCGACGGATCCTCGCCCGCGGTCCGGCTGGGAGTCGGGCTTCCGCTCTCGCTCTCACCCGACGGCCGATGGGTGATCGCCAATCCGGCGGGATCTCCCGCCCGGCTCACCCTCCTGCCAACCGGGCCGGGAGACCCCCAACCACTCGCCGCCGGCAACATCAACCACATCGGCGCGGCGTGGCTCCCGGATGGCAAGAGCTTCGTTTTCGCCGGCATCGCGCCGGGGGAGAATCTACGCTACTACGTGCAGCCGGTTGGGGGCGGGCCGCCGCAGCCGATCACCGGCGCGGATATCCGTTATGAGCGGCGCAGTCCCATCGTGGTGTCCCCGGATGGCCGCTCGGTAGCGGCCGTGGGTAACGACCGGCGCATCCTTATCTATCCCACCGCTGCCGGGCAGCCCCAGGCGGTCCCCAACCTCGACCCTGGCTACACGCCGCTGCGATGGTGCCCCGATAACCAGCTTGTTCTGTACCGTTACGGTGAGCCGGCCCCGCAACTCTGGAAGGCGGATGTCAAAACCGGAAAGCGGGCGCACTGGAAGGATCTGACCCCGCCGAACCCCACCGGTTTGCTGGATCTCACGCCGATCCGCGTCAGTCCCGACTGCCAATCCTACGCGTATTCCCCCTTGAACGTGCTTTCGCAGGTCTACCTCACCACCGGTCTAAAGTGATTCACAACTATTTTTCCCCCTCCATCCCCTTGATTCCAAACCCTCCGCCCCTCCCAGCCGCGCGAAAAGTTACCACCTCCCAGCTACTGTGAGTTGTGGAACGCCTCTTAAGAACCGATCGGGTGTGCGCCATTGCGGCGGCCGCGGCGCACGGCCTCAACAACGAACTGACCGTCATCCTCAACAGCGTCGCGAATTCGATTCCGACGCTGGAGCCGGGACATCCCGCGCGCCCCGACCTCCTCGCTCTGCACCTCGCGGTCCTGCGCTGCTCGCGAATCTCGTCGGGCCTGCTGGAATTCAGCGCCCGCAACGGCGCGCGGCCAGCCTCCGCGCCCTTCGACCGGCTGGTCAAGGAATGGTGAAAACCGCTACGGCGTAGCGGAAATCCCCAGCTAACTCATTGATTCTGTGTACAGCGACCGCTACAGCGTAGCGGTTTTTGATTTTATGGAAGACACCAACACTACCGAAGACCTGCTCGATTTAGGAGCGTGGTTGGGCCGCAAACAGGCTTTCACGCTCATCGCCGGCCGCTGTTCGGCGGCCACCGTGGTTTGCCTCCGCAAGATCCGGGAGGGCAAGCGTTACCGCGCCCTCGGCCTGACCTGGGAGGAGTTCTGCCGCCTGCGCGCCGGCATCAGCCGCGCATTGGCGGACAAGATGATCCAGCAACTCGAGACGTTGGGACCGCTCTATTTCGAGCTCTCCTCCGTCGCCCGGATCACGCCCGAAGACTTCCGCCTGATTGCCGAAGCCGTCACCGGCGAAGGCCTCTCCTACGCCGGTGAGACCATCGAGATCGTCCCGGAAAACGCCCCCCGGCTGGCGCAAGCCATCGAGATCCTGACCGCCGGCCACACCGCCGACGAATTCGTACCGGAGCCCCCCCAGCGGACCTTGACCAGAGTCGAGCGTTCCCTACGCTCCGCCCTGGCCGACCTGGAGCGTCTGGCCGCGATGCCCCTGGACACCGGCGACCAGCAGAAGCTCTCCGTCACCCTGGCCGCCGCCCGCGACACGCTGGAGCGGATTTCGGCGTCGGTAAGGGTGTAGTTCGCGGCTCCTTTGTCCGCCGCCGTCGAACGTGCCATACTGTTCTGCAACCATGGACAATTTCCCCGAATTCATGCGGCATCCCGCCAACCGAATCGCGAAAAGCAATCAGGCCACCCCGGGAGTCGAAGGCTACATCTTCGATGGCGCCGACGGAAGCCAGATGGCCTTCTGGACCTGCCGCGAAACCGCCGCATCCGCGACACACGCCCACGACTACGACGAGTACATGCTGGTGGTCGAGGGTTGTTACACCTTGCTCATCGGCGGAGAGCGCATTCCGGTGAAGGCCGGCGAGGAATACTGGATCCCGCGCGGCGTGCCGCATGGCGGCGAAGTTCTGGCCGCCACCAGAACGATTCACGCATTCGGCGGCCACCGGGCCGACCGGGAACCCGCGCTAAGGTAGAGTCAGTGCGCATCCTCGGCATCGAATCCTCCTGCGACGAAACCGCGGCGGCCGTGGTCGAGGACGGGGAAGCCGTCCTCTCTTCGGTGGTGGCTTCGCAGATCGTCATCCACGGCAAGTACGGCGGCGTAGTCCCGGAGCTGGCCTCGCGCGAACACTTGCGCGCCATCGTCCCGGTGGTGCGCGAAGCTCTGGAGCGCTCCGGCACCAGGCTCGAAGACCTCGCCGCCATCGCCGCCACCGTGGGACCGGGCCTGGTGGGGTCGCTCCTGGTGGGCCTCACTTACGCCAAATCGCTGAGCTTCGCCAGCGGTGTGCCGCTCATCGCCGTGAACCACATTGAGGGCCACATTCACGCCGTGGTACTGGAAGCCCGGCGCGCCGGAACGCCCGTGGAATTCCCCGCCGTGGCCCTGGTCGCGAGCGGCGGGCACACCCACCTGTTCGAATTTCGCGCGGGACTCAAGTACCGCCTGCTGGGCAAGACGCGCGACGACGCCGCGGGCGAGGCTTTCGACAAAGTGGCCAAGCTCCTGGGCTACTGCTACCCGGGCGGCCCCGTCATCGACCAGCTTTCGCCGCACGGAGACCCCTCGGCCGTCCGCTTCACCTTCGCCAAGATGAAGGGCAACGCGCTCGATTTCAGCTTCAGCGGCCTCAAAACCGCCGTCCTGCGCTGGGTGGAAGCGCACGACATGGCAGCGGAAATCGCCGCCCGCCGCGCCCTGCTGCGCGAAACTCCGACGCCGGCCGTGGAGCAATGGCTGGCCGCCACCCCGCGGCGCACGCTGGACCTTCTGGCCTCGTTCCAGCACGCCGTGATCGCGGAGCTGCTGACGCGCGCCGCCGCCGCCGCCGAAAGCATCGCCGCGCGCTCGCTCATCGTCTCCGGCGGCGTGGCCTGCAACTCGGGACTGCGCGCCGCGGCGCAGGCGGCTGCGCTTCCGTACCCGGTGTATTTCCCTTCCGTCGCCCTCTCCACCGACAACGCCGCCATGATCGCCGCCGCCGCTTTTCCCAAGCTGGCGCGGGGCGATTTCGCCTCGCTCGACATCGCCGCGCAAGCCAACCTCACGCTGGCGTGAGCCTCACAACGCGGCCAGTAGCTTGGCAATGAGAGCCGTGCGGTCCGCCATACGGTCGACGAGAATGCTCTCGTTGGCCGCGTGCACGCCCTCGCCTACCCCGCCCAAGCCATCCAGCGTGGCGACGCCCAACGCCGCGGTGAAGTTGCCGTCCGAGCCGCCGCCGGTCTGCGATTCCTCCAGCTCGACGCCCAGCTCGCGCGCCAACTTCTGCGCCGTGCGGAACAGCCGGATAATCCCCGCCGAGCGCTCCATGGGCGGCCGGTTCAAACCGCCGCTCACTTCGATGGTGCAGCGCGGATCATACGGCTTCAACGCGCGAAACTTTTTCTCCAGCGCGGGCGCATCCTTCAGACGGCGGACCCGAATATCGATCTCGGCTCTGCCTTCGGCCGCCACCACATTGGAGCGCGTGCCCCCTGCGATCACCCCCGGGTTGACGGTGATGCCGCGTCCCAGTTGGGTGAACCCGGCGATGCGCGCGATCTGCCGTGCCAATTCCACCACCGCGCTGGCGCCGGCCTGAAAGTCCACCCCCGCGTGGGAGGCCTTTCCGCGTACCACCACGGTGAAATGGCCCACGCCCTTGCGCGCCGTCTTGAGCTTGCCTTCGAGTCCGGTCCCAGGCTCCAGGACCAGCACCGCTTTGCTGCGCGCGGCGTTCTTCTCGGTGAGCGTGCGCGAGGAGTCGCTGCCCACTTCTTCATCGGAGTTCAGTTGCAGCAGCACCTTGCTACCCACCGGAATCTCCAGTTCGCGCAGCGCGCGCACCGCGAAAATGAAGAACGCGATGCCGGCTTTCATGTCCAGCACGCCCGGCCCCCACAGCCGGCCATCGGCCTGCCGGAACGGCATGGTCCGCAGCGTGCCCAACGGCCACACCGTGTCCGCGTGGCCGAGCGCCAGCACCTGCCCGCTTTTCTTCCGGCCCGGCAACTGGACTTCGCACACCAGGTGCCTGCCAAACTTGCCGCCGGGGAAGGTCTTCACTTTGCCGAACGGCGCCAGCGTATCGGAAACCAGCTCCACGAAGCGATTGACCGCCGAGGGATCGTCGCTGGGCGACTCGCACTCCACCAACTGGCGGATTTGAGCCACCATTTCCGATTGCCGCGCGCGGGCGTAAGAGAGTAAGGAATCCATGGCTATGCCCCCAAAGTCCGGAAACAGTCTAGTGGGGCGGGCAATCCTGCCCGCAGCCGCCTTTCAGGCGGCTCTTTCGCGTCGTGCGCGAGTCTTCGCAGCCGGAGTTCGCCGGCTGAAAGCCGGCAGCCACGATTGGCTGCCCCACAGTGCGGCAGAGCCGCAACGAGTGGTGGCGGTTCTCCGCGGTCGTGGCGGGCGCATCCCAGGGCGGCAGGCGGATTGCCAATCCGCCGGACCCAGAGGGTACCCCTAAAAACCTGCCCCACAACAGCAAATAGTCGCGGGCCGCGAAGATTTGAAGATGTGGTAGTACAGCCAAGTGCATACTCGTCACTCCGCTTGCCGCGGACCACTAGAACGTGATCCCCAGCAGGAACTCGCCCTGGTTCATGTTGCTGTGCAGCAGGCCGTTGAGATCGATGAAATGCTGCGCGCCCCAGCGCGTGAAGCGGATCTCCGGCGAGATGTGGACCAGCAGCACCTTCACGCTCAGGCCGGCGCCCATCACCAAGCCCCTGGTCGCGCCGGTTTTCAGCTCCGCCGGGTTGGACGTGGTGGTGGTGGTCGTGCGGCTGGGCAGCACGGTGCTGGTGACCGCCTGGGTGAGGCCGCTCAGCTTGTCCCAGGCGACGCCAGCGTCCACATAAGGATGCACGATCTTCATCTTCGAAATGCGGTACTTCGCCAGCAGCGGAAATTCCCAGGCGTTGCCGGTGGTCCGGCTGCCGGTGATCACGTCAACTAGGGTGCCGCTTCCGTCGTAGTGGAAGCGGCGATAGAGTATGTCGACCTCGACGCCCAGGCCGAAGGGGAGATTCAACTCCGCCGTCGGGCCGACGATGTACCGATTGGTGGTGGCGTTGAAGGCGAAGTGCTGGCTCTGGGCGGCGTTGAGAAAGTCGGTCAGGGGCACGCCCGCCCTCACCCCGTACGAAAACAACTGCGCCCAGGCGGAAACCGCGCCGAACAAAAGCAGGAACAGTGGTCGCATATAGTCTCACCTACAGGTTGAACGATTCGCCCAGGTAGACGCGTTTGACCTCGGGATCGCGCGCCAGGGCCTCGGGACTGCCCGCGCGGAAGATCCGCCCATTGTCGATGATGTACGCCCGGTCGGTCACCACCAGGGTCTCGCGCACGTTGTGGTCGGTCACCAGGATGCCGATGCCGGCCCGCTTCAGGTCGAAGATGATGCGCTGCAGCTCGAGCACCTGGATGGGGTCGATGCCCGAGAAGGGCTCGTCCAGCAGCAGAAAGCTGGGGTTGATGACCAGCGAGCGGGCGATCTCCACGCGGCGCCGCTCGCCGCCCGAGAGCATATAGCCGTGGCTGCGCCGTACTTTCTCCAGACCCAGTTGCTCGATGAGCTGCTCCATGGTTTCGCGGCGCTGGCGCGAGCGCAGGGGCAGCGTTTCCAGGATGGCCATCAGGTTCTCTTCCACTGTGAGCTTGCGGAAGATGGAAGCCTCTTGCGGCAGGTAGCTGATGCCGCGGCGCGCGCGCTGGTACATGGGCAGGCTGGTGATATCGTCCTCATCCACCAGGATGCGGCCGGAATCCGGACCGATCAGCCCCACAATCATGTAGAACGAGGTAGTCTTGCCGGCACCGTTGGGACCCAGCAATCCAACCACCTCGCCTTGTTGGACGAATACCGATACGTCGTCGACCACCCGGCGGCCGCGATAGGTCTTGGAGATCTCCCGAGTCTCGAGTTTGCTCATGCGGAGTTATTTCTTGCGGCGAATTCGGCTGTTGACCGGCTGCTCGGGAGACCCACTACCCAGCAGCCTACCATCGTTGGCAAAGTAGGTCAATTCATCGGCTTGCATGGAACCCTTCTTGCTGTCCACCAGCTTGGGCCTCCCGCCGCGCAGCACCACCTTCTGCACGTCGATGTAGTATTCGGCGTGTTCGCCCGTTCCGGTGCGGGTGCGTTCCGGGACGGTCTGCACAATCTCGACGGCGCCATCCGCGAAGGCCTTCTCGAGCCGCGAATCGGAGCCCGATTCCGCCAGGAACGCGCGCAGCTCCTTGCCTTTCACCTGCAGCCCCGGACGGTTCAGCAGCACCCCGCCGGTGTAAACGGCCAGGCGGTTCTCATCGGTATAGACCAGATGGGAGGCGTGGACCACGGTGAGAACGGGGGCCGGGGGCCGGGGGCCGGGGGCCGGGGGTTGGGGGCCGGGGGTCGGGGGCTGGGGGCCGGGGGCGGCGTCGTCTTTGGGCTGCTCCCAGAGGTTGGTGACTACGCTGCCGTCGGCCACCAGCGTGCGCTTCTCGCGGTTCACGTCGATGACGCTGGCCTGGATGCGGTTGGCGCCCTGCCGCATGGTGACGCCGCCCTCGTAGTGGATCAGCCGGTTGCGGTTGGAGGAATCCATCTTGCGCGCCTGCGCCTCCACCGGCTGGTCCCCGGAGAGCATCTCGGAATTCTTCTTCTGGTCCCGGTCGGGGAGGCGGCTGGAATTCACCTGCCCCTCGGCGGTGAAGTCGCCGGTGCGCTGGTCCATGCGGATATGGTTGGCCGAAGTGGAGCCGGTCTCGTCCCAAACGCGCGCGGAGGTCTCCAGCAGAATCGTGTTCTGGCCGGAATCGAGCGTGGCCTTGGCGGCCCGGGCATGGCGCCCACCCTCGTCGTACGCGAAATTGCCGGTCTGCTCCATGGACCCTAGGCGGCCTGTCTGGGGATCGAAGCGCGCCGTCAAATCGCGGCTGGTGGTGATGGAGAGCGTGCGGTTGCGCTTGCGTTCCTCGGCGTTCGGTTCCGTCCGGGTGGTGACATCGTGGGCGCGGAACTGCTCGATGCGGTTCTGCGGGCCGTAGGCAATGTTGAGGTCGGTGCCATTGAGCGTGCGGTGGTGGTCGGTGGGCACGTTGGGGAGAAACTCCAGGACGCCGGGAGCATGCGTGACCACGGTTTCGATTTCGCGTCCGCCGGGGCGCATCTTCATTTCGATATTCTCGCTGCGCAGCGTGTGGGTCTCGCCGAGCGGCCGGCCGGGGGCCGGCAGCGGCTTGGAATTCACCAGACTGTGTCCCTGGGCGGTCACGTGCGAAAGGATGCTCTGCTTGTCCCGGGCTTCGAAATCCATCTCCACGCGGTCGGCGGTGACGGCGGTTTCGGAAGCCGCGGAGGTCGAAACCAGCCGCGCGGCGTTGGATCCGGTGATCTTCCGGACCGCGCCATCGTCGTCGAAATCCACTAGCATGGAGTCGGCGGAATACGCCAGCTTGCGGTTAGGGTAGTCGTCGGTGCCATGCGCGCGGGTGGTTTCGATCTTGCGGATGATCTTGTGGCCGGCCTCGTCGTCCTGCAGGTATACCGTGACGTCGTTGCCCTCGACCACGGTATTTTCGCGCGTCAGCCGGCCCCACGGGTTGAGCCAGATCTGAGAAGCGGCCTCGTGGTAGCTGAGGCGCTGGGTCTCGATCTTGATGGGCTTGGCGTTGGGGCCGGGTGGATTCCAATGGACCTCCACGTCGCGGGTCATCTGCAGCTCGTGGGTGGTGGGGTCGTAGGTGGCGCCCGTGGCGCGGCCGTCGCCATTCTGGAAGATAAAGGTCGAGGGACGGTCGGTAGTGGCGCGGTACGTCTCGCTGTCGAAGTTGACGCCGGAAGACTTGATGGTGACGGGGGTGCGCGTGGGCGGGCCTTCTTTGGGCACACGCAGCGTGATTTCGACTTCGCCTTCCGAGAAGAGGTGGTGGTCGGATGAAAAGAACGAGGCCGCGGCGCTCTTCACCACGTCGAAGGAGGCGTCATCCTTATTGGGGATTCGGATGGCGACGTTCTTGAGATCCACGCGGTCCGAGTCCCGGACCTGCCGGAAGTCCTCGGCATCGATTTCCGCGATGACGCGATTGGTCTTCAGGTCCGTATCGGTGAAGTGCCAATGGGCCGCGGAGGAATTCAAATCCGTGGGGAGCGCGGCCGGCTTGGGCGGGGCCTGTTCTCGGAGGACCTTTTTTTGGGCTCGGTAGGTGAGGCCGACGCCGCCCAGGATCGCGGCGATGGCCACCAGCACGAGCCAGCGCGTGCCTCGCATGGGGTAACTCCACTATAGCGCGTAACGCCGTGGCACCGAAGGCAGGAGCGGTTGTGAGAAATCCCGGTTCATGAGCCGGCGCGCAACGTCCCCACGGTCTCGCGTGCCGCTCAGAACTCCAGCCGCAGCATAAGCTGCAGGCGTCGCGGCGTCCCCGTCCCCACCGCGCCGGTGTTGAGTACGGAGGTGATCTGCCCAAAACTGGCGGCGGACGAGATGTTGGACGCCGGATCGCCGAAGATCGGGTGGTTGAGCAGGTTGAACGCCTCCGCCCGGAACTTCACGTTCAGCTTGTCGGAAAGGGCCGTCTTCTTCTCCAGCGCCGCGTCCACTTCCCAATAGCCCGGGCCGCGCGCGATGTAGCGTCCCAGGTTCCCCCATGTCCCCTTGGCCGGCACGGTAAACGCCGCCGGGTTGAACCAGTGGTCGATGCTCTGGTTGGCGGCGTAGATGGATGCGCCCGGAACCAGGTTGGGCCGCTGATATTTGGTGTTGCCGTCGGGCATGTCGGTGGCTTTCCGGGTGACCGCGATGTTCACCGGCCGCCCCGTGCTGGCCGTCGCCAGCCCGCTCAGGGTCCAGCCGCCCAGCAGCTTCTTCGCCGCCCCGCTGCCGCCATGGAACGGGAGATCGTAAACCGAGTTGAGGGTCATGGTATGGCGGACATCGAAGGGTGTGTCGCTGCGGTCGCAGCGGAAACAGGAAACGTTCTCCTCGTAGAAATTCTCGCCCGCTCCCACGCCGCCGTCGGCAATCGCGTGCGACCACATGTACTGCGTCTGCCAGAGCCAGCCGTTGGTGAACGAGCGCGCCAGCGATGCCTGCAGCGCATGAAAGTTGCTGTTGCCGTCGTTGTACTTCTTGTTGAACTGGCCGAACTGCGCTATCGGGCGCTTCCCCGTGGCCGGGTTGATGACGTTGGTGGCGCGATAGCTGTACAGCTTGTGTCCCTCGTCGCCGACGTACCCGATTTGGCCGATGAAGCTATGCCCCAATTGCCGCTGGAGCATGAGGTTCCAGTTCTCGAAATAGATGTCCCGGCGATAGCGGTCCATGGCTTTGGGGCTGGCCCCCTGGTCCTGCAACTGGCCCAGGAACGGCGTCAGCGGGTAAGAGAGGTTCGACACGTCCGCCGACGAGAGCGCATAACGCGCCGCGGTGTTCTCATGAGCGGCGCTGAAATCGTCGTTCTGCATGGCGCTGTAGTACACCCCGAAGCCGCTGCGAACGACGGTCTTTCCGCCGGCGCCCCCGGGCGTCCAGGCCAGGCCTACCCTGGGGGCGAAGTTGTTCCGGTCCGGCGCGTACATGGGCGTACCCTTCGGGCAGAAGCCTCCGCACGCGATGTCCACCACGGCAATGCGGTCCTTCACCTCGTGCATCACGCTGTAGAACTCGTAGCGCAATCCCAGGTTCAAGGTCAGGTTGGGACGCACCTTGAACTCATCCTGCCCGTAACCCATCCACAGCGTCCGGCGCATGCCGCCGTTGCTCAGTACCGCGTTCACGCTCACCGAATCCATGGCGTTATGGATGAAATCGTTGGCGTCGGCGTAGGAAACGGTGGTAACCCCGATGCCGAAGCTCGTGTTATTGAGGCGCACCCGCTCCACGTCGATCCCGAACTTCAATGTGTGGCGGCCCCGGATGACGCTCAAATTGTCGAGATAGGTGAACGTGGTGCCGACTTCCAGATCGAGTTGGTTCTGGGAGATGTCGTCGAAAGGCGGCACGCTCGAAACCGTCACCGGAGCGGTCCCGATCACCAGATGGTGGAAGGCGGAACGGTTCATCCCGGCCCGCACCTCGTCGATTACGCTCGGCGAGAAGACGTGCGACAACTGCAACGCCAGGTTGGAGGGCCGTATAGGCTCGGTGTCGCGCCCCCCTACGGCGTCGAACGGCTTGTCGATGAAAGCGTCGTCGATGTTGTAGCGGACGAAGATAGTGGTGTTGTCGGTGAACTTGTGATCGAGGCGCACCGACCCGCTGTCCTCGCGCACCCGGTTGATGCCGGCCGAAGTGTACTGTGAAGATTGCCTGAAAGAGGGTGGGGCAGGCGGTGCCCGCCTGCCCTCACTGCCTTCACTGCCCCAACTGGAAATCCACCGTTATCGTGGTCACCACCTCCACCGGCTGTCCATTCAGCAGCGTAGGCTGATACTTCCACTGGCGCACGGCATCCAGCGCGGCCTGGACCAGCCGGGCGTCCACATCGGAAGTGACGGCTTCGACGTTGAGCAGGTCGCCAGTCGTGGAAATGACCGCCCGCATGACCACCGTGCCCTCAATGCCGAGCTGCTGAAGGTCCAACGGGTACTTCGGTCTGGGCATCCGGATCAGCTTGGTGGCCTGCACGTTGCCGCCCACCCTGATTCGCTGCGGCGTGCTGGCCATCGGCGCTCCCGGCGTGACCCCCGCGGGTTTCTGCCCCGTGACCACCACCGTTTCGGAGACCTCGCCGAGATTCAGCGTGGCATCCACCCGCGCCGTCTTCCCGGCCGCCACCGCCATATCCCGTTTGAAGATCGCGAAACCCGCCGAGCGAATTTCCAGAGCGTAGCGTCCTGGAGGAATGGAGGAGAAGCGATACTCGCCCTCGGCGTTGGCGCGCGTCACCTCCTGGTTGGGCGCGTCCAGGTTTCTGGCCGTCACCTGGCAATTGGGGATGCGCGCGTGGCTGGCGTCTTCCACCACGCCCACCAGGGATCCGCGCGCGGCTTGCGCTTGCGCCGTGATGGCCACCACCGGCAGAAGCACCGCCACCGCTACCGAAGCGATGGCCACCGCAGCCCGCCGGCTCAACGGATGGCGGCTGCGCGTGCGGTCCAGCAAGGCGCGAACGCGGGACTCCAGGTCCGAGGCCTCGGCCATGGCGGGAGCGTCCTCCCAGCGGCCTCGCGTAGCGGCCAGCGCGCGCACCAGGTCCATCAGGTGGCCGGCATAGTCGGGCGCCGCCACGCCGCGGCTCAGCACGGCGTCGTCGCAGGCCCGTTCGCGCTCCTTGCGAAGCTGCCGCGCGGCCATCCAGGCCAGCGGATGAAACCAGTAGAGGCAGCAAGCCGCCTGCGCGATGGCGTGCGCCAGCAGATCGAGCCGCCCGACGTGCACCAACTCGTGAAGCAGCACGCTGCGCAGTCGCGCCGGCGGCCATTGCCCGGCTCCTTCCGGCAGCAATACCACGGGGCGCAGAATGCCCCAGGTGAGCGGCATGGGAACGCTGGCGCTCTCCAAAACGCGGACTCGCCGGCGAATGCCCAGTGCGCTTCGCAACTCCTCCGTCATGACGCCCGCGTGCCGCGCCTCCGCTGCGCGCGCCGCCATCCACCACGCCCGCCCGGCCCCCAGCAAGAACCGGGTGCCCACCACCGCGCAACCCAGCGCCCACAACCCCAACACCCATTCGGTCCTGGTGGCGCTGGGCCCAGTGGGCACCCCTCCACCGGCGCTTTCCGCGATCGATCCCACACGCCGACTCTCTACCACCGCGGCCCGCGCCGGCTCCGCCTTCTCCACGTGCCAGGTCCACTTCGGCGCCACCAACAGGACCACCGGCAGCACCACCATCCCCGCCAGTGCCGCCGTCCACACAAAATGCCGCACCGCCGCCGAAGCCCGGCGCAACCCGGCCGCCGCGGCAAAAGCCGCCAACAGAACGATGCTTCCTCTCCAGGCGCTCTGCGCCAACAATTCCATCCACGTCATGGTTTGACTCCTTCCTTTTTGGTTTCTTCGATCAGGCTTGAAATGCGGTCCAGGTCTTGTTCCGAGAGATTAGCGGCCGAAAGATCCAGCAGCGCCGCCACGGCCTGCTCCACCGAGCCTTCAAAAAACGTCGAGAGCATGTGCCGCAGCGCGGAGCGCCGCGCCGTTTCGCGCGCCACCGTCGGCAGGTACACGTAATGCAGCGATTCCTCTTCGTGCCGGACGTGGCCCTTTTCCTCCAGCACGCGCAGTTTGGCGCGCACCGCCGAGTAGCTGGGAGCGTCCGGCAACGCCGCATGGATCTCGGATGCGCTGGCGCGCCCGCGCTGGTAGAGGATGTCCATGATCTGGCGCTCGCGGCGGCTTAGATTGCGATGTCCGTCTTTCTTCATATTGAAATGCTGCAAAAGCAGCATAATGTTGCAAAAGTAGCATTGAAACGCCGGGCTGTCAAGCCCTTTTTTGCGGCTACAATGAAACGTGCCCGCCATGCCGAGAGCTTTCGCGCGATACGCCTGGGCCGTGTTGGCCTACAACCTGGCAGTCGTCTTGTGGGGCGCGTTCGTCCGCGCCACGGGTTCGGGAGCGGGATGCGGTAAGCATTGGCCGCTGTGCAACGGGACTGTTACGCAGCACTCCCCCAGCGCCGCCACCATCATCGAATTCACGCACCGGGTCACTAGTGGGATCGACCTGGCGCTGGTGGCGCTGCTGGTCGTGTGGGCCTTTCGCCGGTTTCCGCGCCGGCATCCGGTGCGGCTGGGCGCCACGCTCTCGGCCGTGTTTTTGGCGACTGAAGCGCTTGTCGGCGCGGCCCTGGTGCTGCTGGAACACGTGGCCAGGAACGCCTCGGTTTCGCGGGCCTACTCGCTTTCCACGCACCTGATCAATACCCTGATGCTGCTGGCCTGCCTGGCGCTCACGGCGTGGTGGAGCACGGAAAGGCCCGCGCCCACAAGTGCCGCCGGCGATTCCGTGTCGCGCGGCAGGGCCGCCTGGATGGCGGGCGTGAGCCTGGCGTCGGTGGTGCTGCTGGGGATAAGCGGAGCCATCGCCGCGCTGGGCGACACGCTCTTCCCCGTCTCCTCGCTGGCGGCGGGGTTGGCCCAGGATCTGGACCCGGCGGCTAACATCTTTCTCCGGCTGCGCGTCTTCCACCCCCTGATCGCCACCGTGGTGGGCGCGTGGCTGCTGTTCTACGCCGTCTCCAGCGCCGCGCGCCGTCCCGATGTGGGCGGCCAGGCCTACCGCCTGTTGGCTCTGGTGGGAGCGCAGATCGCCGCCGGGGTGCTGAATCTGCTGCTGCTGGCGCCGGTGTGGATGCAGATTGTCCACCTCCTGCTGGCCGACCTGCTGTGGATCGCGCTGGTGCTGTTCTCGGCCGCCACCCTAAAGTTCCAGCCCCGTGCCGCCGATCCATCCTCCCATGAGATGGGTATGGATTCTGCTAGCCGCCTGCGCCACGGCGCCGGCCCCCCAGCCCCCCCGGCCGCCGGCTAACCCTCCGCCCGCGGCAGCCCCGGCGCCGCTCTGCGAGCCCATCGCCGATGAAGCCGTGGCCCCGCTCATCGAAGGCGCCGCCAAAACCCAGGAGGTCGAAGCCAGGTTGCTGCGCGCCGTGATCGAGCGGGAGTCCGCCTTCCTCCCCTGCGCCATCTCCGCCAATGGTGCACAGGGCTTGATGCAACTCACGCCGGATACCGCCGAGCAACTCGCCGTGCGAAATGTCTTCGACCCCAAAGAGAACATCGACGCCGGCGCCAAATACCTCAAGCAACTGCTCGACAAGTACCAGGGAGATCTGAAGCTGGCCCTGGGCGCCTACCATTCCGGCCCCGCCCCCGGAAGACCAATCCGGCGGCAGGCCCGCGACTACGTGGACTCCATCCTCAAAAAGATCGCCGAGTAGCCTGCACCTCGTTGCTTGGCCCCCGGCTCTCGGCCCCCGCCCCTGGCGCCTGGCCCCAGCCCCGCCCCCGGCCCCCGGCCCCTGGCCCCCGGCCCCTGGCCCCTGGCCCCTGGCCCCTGGCCCCCGGCCCCTGGCCCCCCGCCCCCCCCCCCCCGCCGCCGGCCCCGGGGCAGGGGCCAGGGGCCGGG
>Ga0182021_10003700_pt1 | contig 17991 bp, 18 predicted proteins | sample 612E3MmetaG_FD_120493 | JGI IMG/M metagenome (GOLD analysis project Ga0182021, IMG submission 120493) | Permafrost microbial communities from Stordalen Mire, Sweden - 612E3M metaG (Illumina Assembly) | ecosystem: Environmental > Terrestrial > Soil > Wetlands > Permafrost | place: Sweden... | reverse complement strand
TGCCAATAGTGAATCTATTCTCGATTGATCGCTAATGCTCGACCGGAGAGATACTTAGCTTGATTGATACATAGGCTGGCAATGCAGCCCTACTGTGCGCAGATCTCCCATGTGCAAGTTGCGCACGCCCGGTTCAGTTCCTGATTCCAGCATCGAGGCCGGTGACGAGCTCGATGAATGCCTCGTCCAGGTGCCGCCGGACGGCTCGGGCGATCCCGACACCGAAGCTCTCGGTGGTGCGCCGCAGGACGTCGGCCTCCCAGGCATCCAGGGGCGCGTTCAGCGCCCGGGTGAGGCGGCTCATGCGATGGATGTGTCGGAAGAACTCGTCGTCTGCCATGATGATGTGCCTGCGGCACTTCTCATGTCGGATGGGGACCCCCATAAAGTTGAGCTTCTATGATATTCTGAGTCAGAAACGTGAGAAGGAGAACATATGGATCTGAAGGGCAAAACGGCTGTCGTCACGGGCGGCGCTGCCGGCATCGGGCTTGAAACCTGCCGGAGGCTGGTCGAGGAGGGCTGCTCCGTAACGCTCTGGGACGTCGACGCCAAGGGGCTTGCCCGTGCGCGGAAGGAGCTTGGGGCGAACGGGGCAAAGGTGTTCGCCTACACCTGCGATGTGACAAAAGCAGCCCGGGTGGGTGAGCTCGCGCGCCGCGCGGTGAAGGACATGGGACAGGTCGACATCCTGGTGAACAATGCCGGCATGCTGGTTCCCGGCACGTTCCTTGAGCAGCCCGTGGAGAAGTGGCAGAAGATGGTGGACGTCAACCTCATCGCCCTCCTGCATACAATCCATGCATTCCTCCCGGCAATGAATGCCCGCAACTCGGGAGCCATCATCAACGTTTCATCAGGGGCGGCAACGGTCGGCGTGGCCGGCCTCGCCGTGTATTGCGCGACAAAGTGGGGGGTCTGGGGACTCACCGAATCACTTCGGCATGAATCGTGGAACGCCGGCAAGCGCGGCGTGCACTGGGCAAGCATCCATCCCCTGTACATCGCGGAAGGCATCTTTGCGGGAGCCCGCTTCAACGGCATCAGCGGAGTGCTGTTTCCCCAGCTTCGCAATCATGACGAAGTGGGAAAGGCAATCGTTGAATATGCGTTGAAGCGCGGCCGTCTTGCCCCGAAGAGGCCGCGCTCGCTGAAGATCGGCCTGGTGCTCCGCGGTCTTCTCCCGGACGGCGCATTCTTCCGGACGACGCGGTTCTTCGGCCTGCATCGCAACATGGACTCGTGGGTCGGGACGAAAAGGAGGGGGAAATGAGCGACCGCGCAGTGAAGTCGGCAGCAAAATCGCTTCTGGAGCCGGCCACCGGGAAACGGCTGGCCACCCTCAAGCAGCACGATCTCGCGCACGTCAAGGAAGCGGTCCGAAGGTCGCGCGAAGCGCAGGCCACGTGGGCACTGACTCCCCTGAGAGAACGCCAGGCGCGCGCGCGGCAGATGGGGCGTGCCATCGTGGAGCGCGTGGACGCAATCGCCGAGACCATCAGCCGCTCCACGGGGAAGACGCGCATGGACGCACTTTCCACGGACGTGTTCCCTGGTTCGCTCATGGCCTCGTACTACGCGCGCATCGCGCCGCGCGTGCTGAATCCCCGCAGGCTCGGTCGATCCAGCATCCTTTTCTTCAACAAGGTCTCTCACCTCACGCGCGTCCCGTTCGGCGTCATCGGGATCATCAGCCCGTGGAACTACCCGTTCGGGATTCCGCTGCACGAAGTGATCCCCGCCCTGCTGGCCGGCAACGGCGTCATCCTCAAGGTGGCCACGCAGGTCCAACCGGTGGGTGAGGCTATCGCAGACGTCGTGAAGGCTGCGGGCTTCCCCGAGGGCCTGTTCTCACTGGTGCACCTGCCGGGCGCGGCTGCAGGGGATGCAATGCTCACCGCCGGCATCGACAAGCTCTTCTTCACGGGGTCCACGGCCACCGGCAAGGAATTGATGGCCAAGGCGGCAAAGCGACTCGTCCCCGTCGTCCTGGAGCTCGGCGGCAACGACCCCATGATCGTATTGGACGACGCGAACCTCGACAGGGCCGCGGCAGGGGCGCTCTGGGCCGGGATGTCCAACGCGGGTCAGTCATGCGCCGGCGTGGAGCGGGTGTACGTGCAGGAGGGGGCATGGGACGGGTTCCGCCAGCGGCTCGTGGAACAGGTGTCCCATCTTCGCGTGGGTCCAGACAAGAGCTTCGACGTCGAGGTCGGCTCGCTGACCTCGCAGGAGCAGAAGAAGAAGGTCGAAGGCGTTCTCAGGGACGCCGTGAAGAAAGGAGCAGGCATCGTCGCCAAGACGGGGATGGCCTCGGGACTCTTTCACCCGGTCACCGTCCTGGAAAACGCGGACAGCTCAATGACGGCGATGTGCGAGGAGGTGTTCGGCCCGATCATCGCCCTGGAGAAGGTGCGCGACGAATCGGAGGCAATTGCGCGTGCCAACGACTCGATCTACGGATTGACGGCATCCGTCTGGAGCAGGAACAGGGGACGCGCTCGCCGGGTGGCCGCCCAGCTCCGGGCCGGCGTGGTCACCCTGAACGACCACCTCATGAGCCACGGCATGGCGGAGGTCCCCTGGGGCGGATTCGGCCAGTCGGGCATCGGCCGCAGCCATGGCGCCCTTGGCTTCGAGGAGATGACCCAGCCGCGCGTTATCGTCGACGACCGCATGGGGTGGGCGCCGCGCAACATGTGGTGGTACCCGCACGACAGGTCGGTGTACGAGGGCCTGAAGGGCGCGATGGTCGCACTGCACGGTCGCGGACTCTTCCGGCGGGTCGGCGCCGTGGGCCGCCTGGTGCGGACATTCATGCGGTCCTTCAGCAAGGGCTGATCCCGCGGAGGTTTCGGCGTGACTCGTGCGACCTCCTCGATCCTCTTCCGTACGGCCCTCGCCTACCTGGTGATTACGGTCCTCAATATCACCGTCTTCGTGCTCCTCGTCTTCGAGAACCAGATCGACCTGATATCGCAGAATGCCGTCCTGTCCAGCCTGAACGCTGGAACCGCGATAAAGTTCTCCCTGGATGCATTTGCCGCGGAACGCAAGACCCTCGACCCCGCCGTCTACCAGAGAATCGAGGACCTGGCAGTGAAGGCAGGCGTCGTGCGCACGACCGTGTTCGGCGAGGACGGGAAGATCCTCTTCCGCTCGGGAACGGCGTCGTCCGGCTCGGCGGAGGCCGGAACGGCCACCGCGGAAGAGTTCACCGCGATCAACGCCGCGATCCTGAAGCGCGATTTCGAGGCGAAGCTTTTTTCCCATTCCATCGACATGGCCGGACGGAAGGTCGAGCTCTTCATCCCGTTCACCTACGGGGGCGATCGGACCGCGGTGGCCGAGGTCACGATGCCGATGCGGGACATCGCCCGTCAGCTGGGCTACCTGTACCGCCAGTGCGCGATCATCGCCGTGCTCATCCTCGTCCTGCACTCGGTGTTCGTGCTCATCGTCACCCGGGTCCTGATCCGGCCCCTCCGCGGCCTCCTGGCGGCGACGGAGAAGATGTCCCGGGGGATCCTGGAAGTGAGTGTGCCGGTGCTCCGCGAGGACGAGATCGGCCAGCTCGCGCACGCCTTCAACGGGATGAGCGTGGCCCTGCAGAGGATGCGGCAGGAGGCGCGGGAATCCAACCCGCTGTCGGGCCTGCCGGGAAACCTCACGATCGCCCGGCACATCGACGAGCGCCTGCAGGCCGGGTCGGCGATCGCGGTGCTGTACTGCGACCTGGACAACTTCAAGGCGTACAACGACGCCTACGGGTTCGCGAAGGGAGACGTGGCAATCCTCTTCACGCGTGACTGCCTGCGCAAATCGTTCAGCGAGCTGGGCATCAGCAACGGGTTCATCGGCCACGAGGGCGGCGATGATTTCATCGCCATAACCGGGTTCGATGATTGGGAGAGGTGCGTCCGACGCTTCATGGAGCTTTTCGATGCAGGGGTTCCGCTCTTGTATTCGGAGGCCGACCGCGCCAACGGCTTCCTGGAGTCCGTGGATCGCAAGGGCACGCACCAGCGCTTCCCCTTGATGACCGTGTCCGTTGCGGTTGTCACCAACCAGTGGCGGTCGTACTCCCGGCACGAGGAGATCGCGACAACCGCCGCTGAGCTGAAGAAGGTGGTAAAGAAGTCGGACGGCACCAGCGGCTCGCGGTATGCGATCGACCGCCGCAGGGACGCCGGTGAGGCGCTGCCGCCGGACGTCTCGGGGAAGCAGGAGTAGGGAGTGCAACGAGCTCTCCGTGCCCTTCCCATCCTTCTCTTTCTCCTGTTCGCGCTCCTCTTCAATACGAATCTGGTCACCGTGCGCCTCTCCGAGCTGAACTACCTCCTCGAGGACGCTTCGGGCACCCAGGACGTTCTGGACAACTCCGCGATCCTGGGAAGGTTCGAGCTGCTGAAGCGGCGGCTGGAGGAGGGAGAGAGTCGGGTAGAGACCTATGCGCTGGAGGCGCGCATCCAGGCCCTGACGGCGCCCCGGCGGCCCCTTTCCGTCGATTCCCGCGTCGTCATCGGTCCCCTGGTGCGCCCGCTTCGGGCCTTCCTGAACGGGCTGCGCTACGTACTGGGCAAGAGCGCGATCCATCCCGAAACGGAAGATGCCACGCTCGGCGCCCTGGAGGTCGCCTACCTGCGCGAGCGCGCCCGCAGCTACCGCCAGGCGCTCAACGAATACCTGCGGGTGCTGCCCGAGATTCCTCCCGGCACCGACCTTCACGCGACCGCGCTGCTCCACGTCGCCTTCTGCGACTCGATGCTCAACAGCAGGGCCAACGCGCGGGTGATCCTCACCGACGTCATCTCCGAGAATCGCGGCAAAGAGCAGAGCGTGGTCGCCTGGAAGCTGCTGGGCTTCCTCGACCTCCTGGATCAGAAACAGGGAACCGGCCTCCCCGGAAAGCCAACGGATCTGGACAAGGCGAAACAGGCATACCTCCTGGTCGACTACTCCGCGTCGATCGACCTGCTCACGGGATTCATCGTTTCGCACCGGGATGATCCCCGCCTGGCGGAAGCATTCTATTTCCGGGGAAGGTCTCACGAGGAGCTCGGTGAGCTGGTCCCGGCCATCGACGACTACCGCACCGTCGTATCGCACCCCGACTCCGGCACGTGGACGCGTGAGGCGCAGAGACGGCTCTTCCTCCTGGGCACGATCTACGGCCAGGGAGAGAAACTCACGCGGGAGGCCGCAGGGACCGGCCCCCAGAAGCCAGAGACCGCGTTCATCAGCGCCGTCACGCCCTATGCGCGCATCATCGACCCGAGCGCCGTAGCTGCCTGGCTCACCGGCTCGGCCGAGATGGCTCGAGTTCCGGACCCTGTTCCCGCAGCCGTGCCGGAAGTCCTGGCAGCCGCCCCGCCGGACAGCTCGGTCGAGGTCGCCAGCGTCCCGCCGCTGCCCGAGGCGCAGCCGGAAGGCCCGGTTGCCCCCGCGGCGCCCGCCGCATCGACACAGGATCCGTTCCTCCCGCCGTTGAGACTGGCGGTGAATCCCGAGCCCTCCCAGATCCCGATTCTCGAATCCTCCCTTCCCGGAGGCCCCGCCATGGCACTGGCAGCGGAACGCAACGCGCTGGCGCAGCGTCATCAGCAGGAATTGGGGCAGAGGCGGGGGTACAATGTGGGAAGCTGGGTCTCCCTCGGGGCCGGCGTTGCCTCGACGGGAGCCATGGGCTATTTCCTCTACCAGGCGTTCACATCGTATGCGCTGTACAAGGGCGCAACGAGCCCGTCGCAGGCAAAGGCGATGAGAGAGCAGACGGTGTACAACAGCTCGGTGGCCCTCGCGGCAGGGGTGGTCGGTGGAGTTGCGCTTGCCACTGCCCTGACGCTCCAGCTCACCGCGCCGCCGGTTACCGTGTCGGAAGACCGTATTCACGTCCTGGACGAGGCGATCGATCAGCTCGAGAAGGCGACGCGGTGATCCGGGTCGTCGCCCTCGCAGCCGTGGCCACGCTGCTCCTGTCCGGCTGCTTCCTGTTCGACAATCCTTTTGATACGAGCTCAACGCCGACCGCGACATTCCAGGTCGTGGTCAAAGGCCCTTCACTCGCTGGGACCTACGTCTGGAGCTCCCCGGACAACGCGTATAGGACAGTGATCGACGGCACCCCGTACTTCGTTTACCTGGATTCGGAGAGCGGCACGTGGGGCGTGAGGTGGTCCGTCTCTCCGAACGCCTTCAGCACGTCTCCGGCGTTCGGAGCGCTGCCGCCGACGAGCGGCAGCAACTGGCTTCCCGGGGGCGAGATATGGAGCGTGGACAGCAGCGCAGGCGGCATCAGCGCGCAGGGCCAGTCTCCCGAGAGTATCGTGACAAACGGGAACACCCTCCTGGTCGCGTTCAAGGCATCGGATCCCCGGAACAGTGCCACGTACGCGTGGGAAAGATCTGACGCGGCCGCGTTCCTGTCTGTCAGCGCAGTTGGGACGGGGATCCCTCAGTATCTCACAAGCGGGGCAGACGCGGGCAAGTGGATCCGTGTGAGAGTCACGCCTGCGGACAGCACGGGAACCTACACCGGTACACCGGTCGTGAGCCAGCCGGTCAAGGTGTTCTGACCTATTGATGCGGATCACGGCGCTAATCGCAGCGGTCCTGGCCCTCGCCGGCTGCTTCGTATACGACAATCCTTTCGACACCGGCATTCCGCCGACAGCCACGCTCCAGATCGTCGTCACCGCCGCCGGCTACGACGGAACCTACGAATGGAACTCCATGGATTCCGCCTATGAAGCGATCGTCGGAAGCACGATGTATTATGTGTACCTGGATGCCGACTGCTACTGGATCCTGGCGAACGGGCTGAATCAATCGCACACGGGAGGCTGCATCGCCTCGAGCGTGAGCCAGTACGGCGCACTGCCCGCGACGACCCTTTCGGGATGGTCGGGCGTCATCTCAGCCGTCGATGATACGGCAGGGGGCGTCTGCCTCCAGCCCGGCTCGCCAGACAGTCCCGTGACCGTCGGGAGCACGCTGAAAGTCGTGTTCGTAGCGTCAGAAACCGGGAACGGCGCGACGTACAAATGGTTGAGGTCCATAGACTATGCGGGCCTGATCGCGGTTACGGTCGGGACGGATAGCACGTATACGGTTCAATCGTCCGACGTGAGCCGCTGGATGCGCGTCATCGTCACCCCGACGGACAGCACCGGAAAGAGAAAGGGAACACCCGTGGTCAGTCAACCAGTTTGGGTTCTCTGATCTCCGGAAGTCGCGGTGCGGGCGGGATCAGCGCCGAGCCCGATCAGCCAAACGCAGCGGGACGGGCAGCACTTACGCACTCGAACCCGGTGCCCTCAACAAATGGATCAGGGCGGTCGTCACCCCGACAGACAGCACTGGTGGAATCATAGGACCGCCCGCGACCAGCCCGCCGGTGCGCGTGAGTTGAGGAACGTGCCCGCGGGGATCCTGAAAACGTGACAGAGACTCAGCGCCATGATCCTGCTGATCGGCAATCTGCCTGCCTCCAGGTCGCACACCTTCTGACGTGATATGCAGAGTTGCCGGCCGAGCTCCGCTTGCGTGAGACCCTTGTCCTGTCGATAAAACTTGAGAAGAGACATCGGCCCTGGCTCAGATGGCTGCTGCTCGTACAACGGCGCGTTGAGAACATCTGTCATTGGCTCGTCCCACTCGGTCCGCACAATCAACCTTCGGCCATACTCCTCGTGGAGGACGTCGAGCACCGACCCCGGCACAACGCCCGATATGCGGATCCACACATCTCTCGTCTTTACGGTGACGCGCAGGGACATCGTCTTCCGTTACAATACGCTAAAGATCCTCGTCGTGCTTGAATGAGCTTGTACCCAGCAGTTGGGTACATCCGCTATGTGCGAAGGTGCTCCGGGAGAGGACTCAACTTAACAATCTGATGTACCAGAAAATTTCCGAGAAGCACGCCGCGCACATAGCATTTGTTCCCAACCACCGGGTACAGCCTCACCGGCAGCGGCAGTCCTACCGGAAACTCTGCTTGTCGAGACCGTACTTCTTCATTCGCTCGTAAAGGGCGCGGCGCGAAATTCCCAGCGCCTGGAATGTCGGGTTGATCTCTCCGCTGTATTCCTTCAGCGCGGCTTCGATGACCGCCCTCTCCACCTTTTCCATTTCGTCGCGGAGCCGGCCCGAGCCGGCGGGAAGGGAGAGAAGACGCTCCGAATCGAAGTGGAGATCCGGGGAGAAGCTTCCGGCCCTCCCGTCGCGCGACGTGATGGAGAGGCGCTCCACGGCGTTCTTGAGCTCGCGCACGTTCCCGGGCCACTGGTGGCCCATCATTTCAGCCAGCGTTTCCTGCGGCACCGCGGGAACGGGCACGCCGTTTCGGTCCGCGACCCGCCGGAGGAAGTGCGACACCAGCAGGGGAATGTCGTCGGCCCGTTCGCGCAGGGACGGCACATGGATGTTCAGGACCATGATGCGGTGGGAAAAATCTTCCCGGATCGTTCCCCGGCGCACCTCCTCGGAGAGGTCGGCGTTCGACGCGCAAATCAGGCGGATGTCGACCTTCCGCGGCCGATCGCTGCCGAGAGGCACGACGAGGCCGTCGTCCAGCACGCGCAGGAGCTGCACCTGGGCCCGTGACGAGATGGTCTCGATCTCGTCCAGCAGCAGCGTTCCCCCCGAAGCGGAGACGAGCTTCCCTTCCCGTTCGCCGACTGCCCCGGTGTAGGCGCCCTTCGCGTGACCGAACAGCTCGCTTTCCAGCATCGTGTCCGGCAGGGCACCTGCGTTCACTGGCACAAACGGTCCGGCGGCGCGATGGCTCTGGCCGTGAATCGCCCGGGCCACGAGCTCTTTCCCGACTCCCGTTTCACCGGTCACCAGTACCGGCGCGTCCGAGCGCGCCGCGGCTTCCACCTGGGCGAACAGGTCCTGCATGGCAGGGCTCCTGCCGACCATCCCGAACCTGCCGTCCTCGTCGGGTGAGCACAGCGTGAGCCGCCTCCGCAGGTCGTGGGTTTCCCGAACCAGACGGGACTGCTCGACGGCTTTCCCCACGTAGGCAAGCAGGACGGCGTCGTCGAATGGCTTTTCGGCGAACTCGAAGGCGCCCGCTTTCAGGCAGCGCACCGCCATGGCAATGTCCCCGTGGCCGGTGAGCATCACCACCGGGGGCGAGCCGGGCCGTGCCCTCATCGCCGCCAGGAACTGTTCCCCGTCCATGCCCGGCATCTTCACGTCGGTGACGATGCACAGGGCTTCGGGCAGTCCCGGCCAGGCGAGGGCAGCCTCCGCGGAAGAGAAAACCTCGACCTTCCAGCCCCGGAGGCTCAGCATCTGCCCGATGGAGTGCCGTGCCGCCTCGTCGTCGTCGATCACCACGACGAGCGCACCGTTTCCCTTCTCGCGGTCGACCGTCACGTGTCGCTCCTCGCGGGCCCGGTTTCGCGCGCGGCCGCGGGCAGCCGCAGGGTGAACGCCGCGCCGGCCCCCGGAGAGCCGGTCGCGGTAATCGAGCCCTTATGGTCCTGGACGATCGAGCGGGAGATCGAGAGGCCCAAGCCGTGACCACCCTTTCGGGTCGTATAGAAGGGCTGGAAGAGCTGGCCCGCCTGTTCTTCTGAGAAGCCCTTGCCGCTGTCGGTCACCTGCACGACGACGGGCAGCGCCGCCGGGGAATCGCGGCGGCTTTCGATCACGAGCTTTCGAACCGGCACGTCCGCCATCGCCTGGCGCGCGTTGGACAGGAGGTTCAGGAAGACCTGCTCCAGGCGGATGCGGTCCCCCCACACCGGCGGTAGGTTGTCCTCCAGCCGCAGGCTGACGGCCACCTCGGAGAGCTTCATCTGAGGAAGGATGAACTCCACGCTCTCGCGGATCACGCTGTTCAGATCGAGGATGCTGAAAAGAGAATCCGAGCGCTTGGTGAGCTCCCGCATCTGGTTGATGATCTTCGCAGCCCTGTCCACCTGCTCGGAGATGAGCCGCAGGTTGTTCTTCACCTCGGCCTCGGCGCCGGGTTTCTGCTCCAGCATGTAATAGGCGTTGCGCGCGTAATTCCTGATGCCCGTCAGCGGCTGGTTCAGCTCGTGGGAGATGGAGGCGGCCATCTCTCCCAGCTCGGCCAGGCGCGTGGAGTGCTCGAGCTGTTCCTCCTGCCGGCGGGTGAGCTCGGCCATCTCGCGCCGTCCCTCTTCCGCATTCCGACGCGCGCTCACGTCCGTCATGCTGAGCTGCTCGACGTCCCTGCCGTCGAAGGAAATTTGCAGGCCTTCGACCTGCACCCAGACTTCCGTGCCGTCCGACTTCAGGATGGCGAGCTCGCGGGGCAGCTCCGACTGTGCGAGTGTCCGCAGCGCTGCTATATCATCGGGCTGGGCCAGGGAATCCAGCGGTATTCCCTCCAGCTCACCGGGCGCGGCGCCGAGGAGCCGGTGCATCCGGGCGTTGGCAAACACGATCCGTCCCTCCGCGTGGAGGAGGATCGCATGAGGAAGCCGATCGAGGAAGACGAGGATGGCTGACCGGGCGGCGTTTCTGATGCAGACAGTATATCTCCGCGGCGCCGGGCTTGACAATGAGCAATCGAACGAGAAGATTGGCGCGATGAGCCGCACGCTGCTGCCCGCGGGAGAAGGGCGCACATTCCTGGGCATCCTGGGGGACATGTTCTTCTTCAGCGTTGGCGCCAGCCTCACCAGCCAGACCACAGTGATTCCCTCGTTCCTGGCCACCCTCACCAACTCGGCGCCGCTCATCGGCCTTGCCTCCACGATCGCCACCGGTGGCTGGCTCGTGCCGCAGCTCTTTGCCGCGAACCGCCTGGCCGGCCTGACGCGGCGGAAGTCCGCGGTGACGATCCCTGCCACGGTCAACCGGTCGGCAGCCCTGCTCGTGGGCCCCGCGGTTCTCCTTCTGGCACCGCGGTCGCCGGCCGGGGCGCTGGCCGCGTTCTTCGCCCTGTACCTGGTCTTCTGGTTCGTGGATGGCATTGCGAGCATCGCCTGGCTGGACTACCTGGGTCGCTGCCTCAGCCCCTCCTCACGGGCACGTCTCATCTCCCTGGGGACGATCTTTCCGGGCATCGCGGGCATCGGGGCAGGGGCGGTGGTCGGCCTCGTCCTTTCTTCTCCCGCGCTGAAGTGGCCGCTGAACTATTCCCTCCTGTTCCTTGGATCCGGAGTGCTTTTCACGCTGTCCCTGATCTCGTTCTTCTTCGTAAAGGATCCACCCGCGGCTGCCGTCCAGCCCAAGATGCCCTGGCCTGCATACTTCCGGCGGATGGTCACCGTCGTGCGGGGAGACCCGGCGTTCCGGCTCGCAGTGCTTGCCGCCCTCGCACTGGGCGGCATCGGCGTCGCGGCTCCCTTCTATATCGTGCACGGCCTGGAGTCGCTGGGCTTTCCGCCGGAGAGCATCGGGCTGTTCACGTCCGTGCAGCTGGTCGGCAGCGTGTTCGCCGCGCTGATCATGGGCGTGCTGGGTGAACGGCGCGGCACGCGCTCGGTGATGCGCATCTGGGGGTGGGGAGCGCTGGTCACCCCGATCATCGCCATCGCCGCGCCCGCACTCGCGAAGCTCCTTCCTTGGGCGGTGATGTACGTGTACGCGTTGGTTTTCGTCATTGTGGGAATGCAGGGAGTGGCGAACATGGCGGGATTCCTCAACTGGGTCCTGGAATACGCTCCTGCCTCCGATCGGCCCCTGTACATCGGGTTTGCAAACACGCTGAACGGCATCACGCTGGTCATGCCGCTCATCGGCGGCTGGATCCTGGCAGCCAGCGGCTCCTACTTCCTGCTGTTCACCATTGCGGCCCTCGGGCCGATTGGCGGCCTGCTCCTGCTCAGGCGCCTGCCGGAGCCACGGGCTACACTTTCGGCGCCGGCTGCTCGCCCCTGAAGATCGCCGCATGACGCCGTGCAAAATCGTCGAAGCTCGTCGCCTGCCGGCCCAGGACTTGCGGGATGATTCGCGAAACCGTCGACTCCTTGCCGGCGCGGCGTTCCGCGAAGAGCTCAGAAAGAGCATCTGCCATGAACTCGGGCATGCCCGCGGCGATCCGTGCCTTTCGCGCCTCGTCGGGGTCCACGCTGACGTACCGGATCTGCTTTCCCGTTGCGGCAGAAAGCTTCTCCGCCACTTCCGCCATGCCCAGCGCCTCCGGACCGGTGATCGGGTAGGTCTTCCCCTCGTGCCCGGGAGAGCTCAGCACAGCGGCGGCCACATCGGCGATATCGCCGATGTCGATCGACGCGATCTTCGCGTCTGCCATGGGGAGGAACAACGCCCCTTTCCCGACGATCGAAGGGACCTGACGGAAGTACGCGTGCATGAACTCGCCCGCCCGGAGGTTGGTGAACGCCATGCCGGAGTCCTCCAGCCTGGCCTCGATCTCTCCGTGCATGCGAGCGAATCGGAACGGGGAGTCCCGCTCGGGCATGATGCCGGAGAGCTTCACCACGTAAGCGACTCCCGCCTTTCGCGCGGCATCGATGAAGCTGATTTGCACGTCCTGCATTGTCGGACTCGTAGAAGAGATCAGCATGGCCTTCTCCACGCCCCTCAACGCGCCGGTGAGCGATTCCGGGAAGGCCATGTCACCCTCAACGACCTCGACGGACGGAAGGGAAATCAATCCCTGCGCCCGCGCCATGTTCCGCACCAGCGCGCGCACGGGAATACCCCGCGCGGACAACCGGCGCACCAGCTCGCTTCCGTTCAGACCCGCGGCACCTGTCACAAGAATCATATGAATAGGTTATGCACCTACGTACGAATTGAATAGTAGGGACAAAAATGATACTATGAAGCCGTGCCGCAGAGATTCGAATGCCCCGTGTACGGGTTTCAGACCGTCATGAACGGCAAATACAAGCTGAGGATCATCTGGTCCCTGCAGGAAGGCCCCCTTCGATACGGGGAGATCAAGAAAGGACTGCTGCGCGATATCAGCGGGAGCCAAGTCATCTCGCCGCGGGTGCTCAGCCGGGAGCTGAAGACCCTGGCCGATATCGGTTTCATCTCGAGAGCCGACTACAAGGTCGTGCCCCCGAAGGTCGAGTACACGCTGACGCCCGTCGGCAGGCGTTTGCTGCCCATCGTCGCGCAGATCATCGAGTTCGGAAAGCAGCACCTCCTCCGCAGGAGAGCTTCCGGATGAGCACCGCCCTCCCCACCATCGGCATCGAGGACATCCGCCGGGCGGCCGCACGGATCGAGCCCCATGCGCACCACACTCCCGTGATCACCAGCGCAACAATGGATTCGCTGACGGGGGCAACGCTCTTTTTCAAGTGCGAGAATCTCCAGCGCGTGGGGGCATTCAAGTTCCGGGGCGCGGCGAATGCCGTGTTCTCCCTGGACGACGCGGCCGCGCAGCGCGGCGTGGCAACGCACTCTTCCGGCAACCATGCGCAGGCACTGGCCCTGGCGGCGCGCCTCCGGGGCATCGATGCCTGCATCGTCATGCCGAAGGATGCCCCTCGGGTCAAAGTGGACGCAGTGCGCGGCTATGGCGCACGCATCGTGTTTTCGGGCAATGCGCCCGAAGACAGGGAGCGTTCGCTGGAAGAGGTTGTGAAGGAGACTGGCGCGGAGTTCGTGCATCCGTCCGATGACCTTCGCGTCATCGCCGGCCAGGGCACCTGCGCACTGGAGATCATGGGAGAGGTTCCCGACCTGGATATCATCATCACGCCGGTGGGTGGAGGCGGGCTTCTCAGCGGCACGGCCCTCGCCGTGCGCGGTATCTCGCCGAAGACGCGCGTGATCGGCGCCGAGCCTGCCGCGGCCGACGATGCATTCAGGTCCTTTACGACCGGCACGCTCTTCCCCTCCGGTAACCCGAAGACGATTGCCGACGGCCTGCGCACCTCGCTGGGGCCGAACACGTTTCCCCTGGTCCGTACCTTTGTGTCGGAAATCATCACGACCTCCGAGGAGTCAATCGTTTCCGCCATGCGCCTGGTATGGGAGCGGATGAAGGTCGTGATCGAGCCGTCCGCCGCGGTCCCCCTGGCCGCCCTTCTGGAAGGAAAGCTCGATGTCAGGGGCAGGCGCGTTGCGATCGTGCTCTCCGGAGGAAATGTGGACCTCGACGCCCTTCCGTGGACCGGCCGACAGCCGTGAGGATTTGACTATCGGGGAGTTCTGGCCCACTATTGAACATCCGGTTTCCTGAGGAGGAGACACGATGGCAAGAACCCTGGTTCTGCTGATGTGCGCCCTGACCCTCACCACGGGCCTCTGGGCAAGCGGCTCCGGCGAGCCGCCCAATAAGAAGGCAACCGTCACCTGGTGGGCTCCCAACTTCAACGACCCGCGGAGCGACACGCTGGCCGCCAAATTCATGAAGGACAACCCGAACATCACGATCGATGTCCAGAAGACGGTCTCCGCGGGTCTCCAGGACAAGATCCTTGTGGCAATCCAGTCGGGAACGACACCCGATATCATCGATGGCCAGCTCGGCTGGGTGGTCTCCTATGCCGCGACCGGCCAGCTTTCCGCGCTGGACGAAGGTATCGCCAGATCAAAATCGATCGTGCCCAGCGACTTCGTGCCCGGGGCCTGGAGCGGCATGAAGTACAACGGCAAGATCTACGGGATTCCCTACAGGGCGGAGTCGCACGCATTCCTCTACAACAAAAACATGTACAGGGACGCGGGTCTTGACCCCAACACGCCCCCGAAAACCTGGACGGACCTCCTGCAGAATGCCAGGAAGCTCACCAAGGCCACCGGGGACAAGCCGGTCTACGGCTTGGGCATCTGCGGGGGCGGCGAAGTCGGGAACATGATCACCCTCCTGATGGGCTTCATCTGGATGAACGGGGGCGACGTGGTCTCCAGCGACTACAAGCGGATCACGATCAATGAGCCCGCGGCGGTGGAAGCGGTGAAGTTCTACACCGATCTTCTGACCACCTACAAAGTTGCCCCACCCTCAACGCTTCAGAACGACGGCACCGCGATGCGGAACCTCTTCATCCAGGGAAGCATCGCCCAGTTCCAGCAGGGCTCCTATGCCATCGCTCCGATCCACAAGGACGCGCCGGGCATCGAGCTCGGTTTCGGTCCGATCCCCGCTCCGGTCGGAAAAAAGCCCGCATCAGTGCTCGGGGGATGGGCATACATCATCCCGAAGGCGGCACCGAGCGGGAACGCGGCGTGGAGCTTCGTGGACTGGCTCTCGCAGACGGACAACATGGCGTACTACACCGACACGTTCCCGGCCACGAATGCGGCCATGAAGAATGCGCGTTTCAGCAATCCCGAGTTCAAGGCCTTCCTCGATATGACGCCCTATGCGCGGCTGACGCCGCCGCTGAAGGGCTGGGTCCAGATGACCTCGGTCATCTTCAAGGAGGTCCAGGCCATCATGCTCGGCCAGAAGGACACGCAGAAGGCAATGGATGATGCGGCGGCGCAGATGACGCCGCTGCTCTGACCGGAAAATCGCGGCGCCGGGCGCAGTGATGGCAGCGCACGGACGTGCCCGCAGGGGCGGTCGAGCGGGGATGCTGTTCACGCTCCCGGTTTCCCTTTTCCTCCTCACATTCATCCTCTTTCCCCTCTTCACGAATATCCGGCTCTCGCTCACCGATCCGACCGGGGCGCTCACGAGCGCCAACTTTGCCGCCATGCTCCGCGACCATACCGTCTGGGCGTCCCTCTGGGTCACCGTCGTCTATGTCGGGGGCTCGGTCCTGCTCCAGATCCTGGTGGGAACATCGGTGGGCATCGCGCTGGACCAGCCCATGCGCCTCCGCGGCCTCGTGAGAAGCATCATCCTCGTTCCCTGGGTGGTGCCGGGTATCGTGGCCGCCACGACGTGGGCGTGGATGTACCACGGGGATTTCGGCATCATCAGCCGGGCGTTGATCGACCTCGGGATCTCCAATGCCCGGCAGGGACTCCTGACCCACCCGCACACGGTCCTGCCGGCGCTCATCGCGGTCAACGTCTGGAAGATGTTCGCCTTCGTGGCGGTGATGGTCCTGGCCGGGCTGCAGGGAATCGACATCACCCTGTACGAGGCGGCGCGGGTGGACGGCAGCAGCTTCTGGGACGAGCTGCGCTACATCACGCTGCCCGGCATCCGGCACGTCCTGGTGTCCATCCTTCTCCTGCTGACCATCTGGGGATTCAACAGCATCACCATCATCTACGCCATGACGCAGGGCGGCCCCGCGGAGCTTTCCTTGATCCTTCCCCTCCACGTCTACCGGATGGGCTTCTCCTTCTTCAATTTCAACGCCGCGGCAGCCGAGTCGATCTTCCTCTTCCTGATCCTCACGATCCTCATTGCCGTGTACCTCAAACTGTTCACGTCACGCCGGGAGCAGGAATGACCGGGAAACGCCGGACGGGACGGATCGGGCTTGCTGTCTTCCTGGTGCTCGTGTGCACCTTCAGCCTGTTTCCCTTCCTGTGGATGGTGATCACCTCGGTGAAGGAACAGCGCGAGATCATGTCCATTCCGCCGACGCTGGTTCCCTCCAGGCTGACCGCGGGGCACTACGGTGATGTGTTCACAAAATCGAACATGCCCCGCTATTTCATCAACAGCACGATCATCGCGACCGGTTCCACCGTGATCGCGCTCGTGTTCTCGATCCTGGGCGGATACGGCTTCGCGCGCTTCCGATTCCGCGGCCGGGCGTTCCTCCAGAACGCGGTGCTGTCCAGCCAGATGCTGCCCACGGCGGCGATCATCGTTCCCGTTTTCATCATCCTCCGGACGGTCCACCTGCTGAACAGCTACCCCGGCCTGATCCTGGCCTACCTCATCATCACGATGCCGCTCAGCGTGTGGATGATGACGGGATATTTCCGTTTCGTCCCCGCCGAAATCGAGGAGGCCGCGTTGATCGACGGGTGCTCCCGGCTGGGTGTGCTGACACGTGTCGTCCTGCCCGTCTCGCTGCCGGGGCTCGTGGCTACGGCCGTGTACTGCTTCGTCGTGACGTGGAACGAGTTTCTCTTCGCACTGAGCTTCGCCACGGACAGGCGCGTGATGACGCTCCCCATCGGGCTCATGGAGTTCAGTCAGGAGTTCACCACCGATTGGGGCGCCCTCATGGCGGGGTCCGTGTTGATGACGCTCCCGATCGTGATTCTCTTTTTCGTCATCCAGCGCGCGTTCATCAGCGGGCTGACGTCAGGTGCAACCAAGGGGTAACAGGAGGGTACGGGCTTGGAGAAAATCGGAACGACCACCATCATGCAGATCTGCCTCGTGGTCAAGGACGCCGAGGCGACGATGCGCAATTTCATGGACCTTTTCGGCATCGAGAAGGGGATCTTGAAACAGATCCCTCCGGCGGAAAAGTCGAAGACCTATTACCACGAGAAGGAAATCTCGACCTCGACGAAATACTACGTCTTTCGGATGGGAGATATCGTGTTCGAGCTGACCGAGCCCGACGACTCACCCAGCGCCTGGAAAGAGGTCCTGGACAAGAACGGGCCGGGCCTATGCTATCTCGGGGTCATGGTCGAGGATTCTGAAAAGGTCGTGGATTTCCTCGCTCAGAAGGGAAACCCCCGGATCCACCATGGCGGAACCCCGGAATCCAACTACTCGATCGTGGACACCCGGGAATCGCTGGGATTCCTCATGAATGTGAAGATGCAGAAGCAGAAGTAACCGAGAGGAGGACATCGTGGCCATCACCGGTATCGGTCATCTCGCCGTCGTCGTGTCGGACATGAAGCGTTCGACCGATTTCTATTCCGGCATCATGGGGTTCGAGAAGGTATTCGAGATCCCCGATGACAAGGGTAACCCGTGGATCTGCTACTTCAAGATCGGAAAAGCCCAGTTCATCGAGCTGTTCTACCCCCAGAAGGAAGAAGCCGCCGACACGAAGACGCGGATCGGCTTTTCCCACATGTGCTTCCTCGTCGACGACATGAAGCGCACCGAGGCGGAAGTTGTGAAGAGGGGAGGAACCCTCGACCGGCCGATCAAGCTGGGCAAGGACGGCAACTACCAGTGCTGGCTCAAGGATCCCGACG
>Ga0182021_10003699_pt1 | contig 17996 bp, 19 predicted proteins | sample 612E3MmetaG_FD_120493 | JGI IMG/M metagenome (GOLD analysis project Ga0182021, IMG submission 120493) | Permafrost microbial communities from Stordalen Mire, Sweden - 612E3M metaG (Illumina Assembly) | ecosystem: Environmental > Terrestrial > Soil > Wetlands > Permafrost | place: Sweden... | reverse complement strand
GTGCGGAAAGATCCTCGCGAAGGGTGAAGACCTAGAGGGGTACGACTTCGTCTTCGTGTGGATGATAAAGCCGGAACGCGACTACGTGGATGATCTCATCAAGCGGGTCGACGAGACATTGAAGCCAATCGGTGTAATGTACACGATAACCTTTAGGGGTTAACCTTCCCAGCCGTCTTGTCCTAGGGTTTACTCATCTTCCAATAGAAGTAGACGATGTTGCCGATTGCAATGATGATGAAGAGCACCGCAACAAGGGAATAGCTCTGATTGTTTGAAAGCCCTAATAGGATAGTGAGTACTATCACCACGAAACACGGGAGGTAGATGATCCGCCTCTCATTTTTATTCATCTTATTCGACATTTCGAATCGAGCAAGGGCATGAAAACTTCGTTATACAGTTAATCCCCGAAGATCAGAAGCCCCCTCCTTAAATCGTCGACCCCGAATAACTGATAAACAGCAAATGTCCGGCATCGAGGCGGTGGGCATCAGCAAGCGCTTCGGGACCTTGACGGCGCTTAATAAGCTAAGTTTCAGAGTGGAACCCGGGAGATATTCGGCCTACTCGGCCGAAACGGCTCCGGTAAAACGACGACCGTCAGGGTACTATCCTGCCTCATCTCCCCGAACGAGGGCTCCGCAAGCGTCGCCGGCTTCGACGTGGTTAAAGAGCCCCTCAGGGCCAGGGAGGCTGTTGGCGTGCTCACGGAGAACCCCGGCATCTACGAGAGGCTAACCGCATTGGAGAACATGGAGTTCTTCGCAGAGGCCTACGGGCTCAAGGACCAAGCCAAGAGGGAGGCACGAGTCAGGGAGCTCCTCGAGTTCTTCGACCTCTGGGAACGCCGCGGTGACAAAGCGGGCACCTACTCCAGGGGGATGAAGCAGAAGCTCGCCATAGCGAAGGCCGTCGTCCACAGCCCGCAGGTCGTATTCCTCGACGAGCCCTCATCCGGACGCGCGCGCCAACTTCTGTTTCACTAAGGGCAGCGGGAGGCTGAAAGTCGGTAAGAAGGTCACTTGGAAGTGGGAGATGTATAACGTCACCACCGAACTCGACGTGAAGGAGATCGAGAAAAACAAGCCTGATACTTATCGAGTGGGCAGGATACGACGGTACAACTAGAGTTGAATGGGTCTTCACACCCCACGCGGACGGCGCGACCTTCGTCAGCGTTACCGAGAGCGGCTTCCACGGAGATGGCGACACGATCGTCAACTCTGCGCTCGTCTCGAGGGGTGGCTTCACGTGGGTTCTCTCAGGGCTGAAGGCGTGGCTAGAGTACGTGATCAGGCTCAACCTCGTAGCCGACCGCTTCCCGAAGGGAAAGCCAAAGTAAATCAGGAAACCAATCCAACCGACATAAAGTCGACACCAAAATCATTGGCTTGATTTGAAATGAATTAATTAGTTAGTGTGGTGGGGTCGGGAGGATTTGAACCCCCGGCATTTGGGTTTCCGCTCCAAAAACTCGTCATCCCCTTTCGGGTCAGTCAAAGTCCTTCATGGATTTCTGGAGCCCAACGTCATACCTGTCTAGACCACGACCCCCGTGCAAATCGCATACCGGGTTTCACCTAATAAGCGTTACCGGGCTTAGAAAAGCAAAATCAGTCGCAATCACAGTGAAATAAGTCGTTGTTTGTTCTTATATATTTAAAAAATTGGAAGAGAAACCACCAAAAGGTTTAAAATAAACACCCATAGCCATTGGTTTGGGTTACCGGCCATAGGGCGTGGGAACCACCCGAACCCATTCCGAACTCGGAAGTTAAACCACGCTCCGTTCGCGGTGGTAGTGTTGTCTTCGGCGACGCGAAGCCGGGGAAGCTGGTGGCCCGCCTTTTCTCCTAATTAAAAAAGGGTATTTAGTTTTAATGGACCACGCCTAGGCGGTGCAGCTCCTCACCGAGGACGTCCTTCGTCTTTTTGAGGTTGGTTTGTCTATCAACGAACTGGTCGCTGGAAATGAGGCCCTTTCTGAAGTCCTGATCTAGGCCTGCAAGCTGTGCATCGATGCTGGTTATGCGGGTCTTGAGCATATCCGTGTAGTTGGCTTGTGTGGGTGTCGCCTCCTCACTGGGGGCCACATCTGTGGCGATGACACCGTCCTGTATCCTAAGTATGCGGCTCGCGGCTCGTGCGACGCGGGGGTCGTGGGTGACCATTATGATGGTCTTCCCGAGTTCCCTATTCGCCTTTGCGAGGTAGTTAACGACAATGAGTGCGTTTTCAGTGTCAAGTTCGCCCGTCGGCTCGTCGGCTAGGATGAGCGGCGGGTCGTTTGCGAGGGCCGCAGCGAGTGCTATGCGCTGCTGCTCACCACCACTAAGTTCGCCCGGCTTGTGGCCCATCCTCTCCTCAAGGCCAACGACGCTTATGAGTTCCTCGACACGTTGGCGGCGGGCGTCCTTCTTGACGCCTAGGGCCGCCATAGGTAGCTCAACGTTCTCAGCGGCGGTGAGTGTAGGGATGAGGTTCATGTTCTGGAAAACGTGGCCAACGGTCTTCCTTCTGAACTCGACGAGTTGGGAGGCGTTTAGCTGGGTGAGATCAGAGCCCATGACGCTGATATACCCCGCCGTCGCCCTGTCGAGGCCTCCTATGATGTTCAGGAAGGTGCTCTTCCCCGACCCCGATGGGCCTATGAGTGCGACCATCTCGCCGTTCGCGACTGTGACGCTTAATCCTCTGAGAGCCTGGACTTCCAGCTCCCCCGCCTTGTAGACCTTTATCAGGTTTCTTGCTTCAACTGCGTATTCGCTCATCATTCTACACCCTTCACATTGGGTTCATTCGTGATTCTTCTGACTACGATGATTATCGGTGCCACGGTAGCCGCCACAATTATCACGTACAGCAGAGCGAGCTGGAGCTGGGACATTGTTGGGAAAAAGAATCTCCATGCAGTGTATGTGATTATGTACTTGTTCAATAGCTGTACCTCGCCCATGAGGCTAACTATGCCGCTGCCTATTCCTAGCACCGTCGCGAGTGTGGCTAGTCCCACGTTCTCCACGGCGAGGCTTATTTCAAGTTGGCGAGCGCTGTAGCCCCTTATTGACATTAGGTTTAGTTCCTTCAACCTGCTTCTCAGGAGCGTGTAGACTATTAGGGCAATGCCGACAGATGAGACCGCAGAGGCGAAGATTACTCCTAGTTGGTTAACCTGCTGCGAGCCTCCCAGCAGAGGCGAGGCCTGTGTATTCGCCACGACCTGGCTGGTTATGTCCACTCTCTGAATGTTGGGGCTCATCGCCCGTATCTGAGTGACTATCGCCTCTGTATCAGCTCCGGGTGCGAGTTTCATGACTATCCGTATGCTGCTGATCCAGCTAGGTTCCCAGTTATCGGTGAATCCAAGGGGGACGTAGACCATAGGGTACTGTGGCACCCAATTCGTACCGAGGTCTCTCCCAAAAAGCCCGACTATCTTAAGGGAATAAACGTGCCTCTGGACCTCTAAGTTGAGGTAACCCGCGCCGCCTGGACCGAGCCCAAAGTAGGTCGCTCCTCCCCTATCCATCAGAGTGTTGGCTCCGGTTAGCACGCCGAACTTGTCACGGAAAACGCTCCCAGACGCAGCTAATTGGGTATAAGAGCTAGGGTTGATAAACAGATCATCTTTGTAGACCGTTTTGTTCCATTGATCGGTCTCTATTGCCCTGACCTGTATCGTCCCAGCACTTGTGTCTGCGTTAAAGAGTACCTCTATAGCGGCTGATTCGACGCCGGGAACGGCCCGGATCTGCTGGGCGAGGCTCGTTATGGCGTTTTTGTCCCAGAGCCCTCTGCTTTGCGGGACGTAGATTAGGGCCACCGCATCCGCCCCTTGCTGACCCGCAGTATACCTCCCCGTGTAGTCGCTCGTTATGGCGACGTTACCAATGACGACGAAGCTGTAGCTGATGATGAGGGCAACCATGAACGTGTATGAGCCTGCTTTCTTGAGGCTCCGCTTACTACTGAGGCTCGTGAACTTGGCGGCGTCCCCTGTGATCTTCGACGCCAGGTTTGATAGGACGTTCTGGAACTGCGGCGCATACATGAGGAAAAGTTTGGTGAAGCCCCAGAATAGAAGGATGGTCCAAATGTAGCCGAGTATTGAGTCCATCCCGTACCAGACGGAGTAGAGGAGGAAGGTGATGAATTCCCCCGAAGCGGGCTGGTAACTATCGACGCTAACGTTCAACAAAAGCATAACGAGCTTGTAGAGGCCGAGTAGGAGCGCGATCATAGGAACGGCCCAGTTACCGAGGCCCTCCTCCTCCTCACGGTACTCGCTCAGTGCCTCGACTATCTCCATCTTCGTCGCCTTCCTCGCTGGATTATAGGCGGATAGGATGGCTAGCGCGAGGCTGAATATGATCGTAGCAGCGAGTGTGATTGGTGAAACGAACCTAAAAAGCGTGGCGAAGGTGGCACGGCTAACTATGAGGGGCATTATAACCGCGCCGATGATGACGCCTAGCACACCCGAGACCACGCCGATGAGCAGTGACTCTGATAGGAGCATAGCGAATATCTGGCGGTGACTCATGCCGCGCGTCAGTAGCAGCCCTATCTCCTTCCTCCGCAGGGCGAGTGCTACATCCGACACCGTCATGCCTAGATACCATGCTGTGAAGAAGACAGGTATCGTCACGACTATCGTGTTAAGCTTCGTCTTAGAGGCTGTCGCCGCGACGTCCTTGAGGGCCAACTCCAAGTAGTTTATCGGGATATACTGGTAGACACCGCCCATCCCGTTGATCTGCTCGCCGATGTTGTGAACCCTCGCCTCGGAGCCAGAGACGTCCCACTCGTTGATGAGCGCGGTGCGGTCTAGCCTTATCGCTACAACACTGTGGATTATCGTCGGGGTCCGGACGGGGTTCATCGCGAAGAGCTGATTGATGATCTCCTTGTAGGTATTCTCGGTGACTATGGCGATATTGTACTGGGGTCTGCCTCCAAAGTTGTCGTAGCCTCCAAGGGCGAGGCTGACCCACTTATTGTAGTATGAGACTCCGTCGGTGTTGGAGATGAACATTGACCAGGTCTGGTCGTCCATCGTTATCGGTGAGCCCACCTCAACTGGGAAGTATAACCGTTTGAAGCCAGCCAAATTCATAGTGGGGGTGTATGTGAGCATGCCGATGTCGATGATCTGGCCCGTCGTGAACTTCGTCGCGTTCATCGAGCCTAGATCGATGTAAACCTTGCCATCCTCTAGTCCGCTTGGTACGTTCACACCATTCGCGATCTCGCCGGAGGGGGGCAGGGAGATGAGGGTGACGGGGATAGTCCCATTTATCGTCGTAGAGTTTAGTTCGATGGACTGACGCACAAAGTGGTCGACACCGTCAACGCCGTCGAGTGTCTTGAAGTAGGAGTCTATGTTAAAGATGTTGACTTTTGTCGTGTTCTTCTCGTAGATATTAGTGTCCATAATGTCGAACTTCGTGTTCTTCAGCATATTGTCAAGCGCTGAGCCACTAACGGCGTCCGCGCCTTGGAGGATCCCAGAGAAGAGCGTCGCGGCTAGCACAACGCTAAGGAAGAGGGCAACAGTCAGTCCCCTTCCACGTGTTATCCTCTTGGACGCGTAGCTGAACATATCTGAAACCCGATGGTGGGGCGCCTAAAAGACTTTTGCAGAATCACGCCTCAATCGCCACTGGATGGAATGCCCCGTTTTCCCCCCTGTAAATCGGTTTAGACTAAGGTTTATAACCCTATTCAAGTCTTCAACAGCACTGATCGTTATGGTTCTCCTATTCGGTCAGATCCTGCAGACGCAGGGTACTGACCTGAACACGATTTTGCAGATGTTATACAGTTTCGCATTCATCATCTATCTCTTCTACGCTCAGAAGATTCAGACCCTCCAGATGCTCAGGCAGATCGAGGTCACCCTGAGGAAGGTTAAGACGGTCAAGGAGGAGGCTCGGAATCAAACAATCAAGACGCTCATTGAGATTGGCAAGCCTACGGGTGACATCGCGCCACGGGTCGACCGTTTCATAGACTTCTTCAGCATCGGCCTGGAGAGCATGGACCCCGCGGGCATAGTCGACAAGATGGACCACTTCCTGAAGACTAACAAGCATATCTACGAGGCCGAGGTAAAGGTCCTCGCCCCCAACGCAACGCCGACGGAGAGGAATAACTTGGAGAACCTCATCGAGGTGAGCCAGGCTCTCAACATCTTCTACAAGATCATCCGCCACTACTACCTCCTCGGGAAGAAGACGATGAACATCTACGTCATCATGCAGGTCCATATGATCCTGCCACAGTTGGTGCAGATGGTTGAGGCCTATAGCTCGGGTATCCAGGCCTTCGAGCAAGGAATGCCCATCGGTGACGGCGTCGGCCCCATCGTCGCTGGTAAACTGATGCACGGCTACCCGCAGAGGGACATAGCCGAGGAGATCGTTGCCGCGGATGTGCCCTACGAGGGTAGGACGCTCGTCGTCTTCAAGGCCAAAGGGCCGGGTGGCAGTGTCGGGAACCCCGATGAGGGACTCATCAACATCATCGAGGAGCACAAGGGGAAGGTCAAGATCATCATCATGATAGACGCCGCGGGCAAGCTCGAGGGCGAGCCCGTTGGGCAAGTCTCAGAGGGCATAGGAGCCGCGATTGGCGGCAGCGGCAAGGAGAAGTTCAAGATGGAGGAGGTCACGAACAAGTACAAGATCCCCATGCACGCGATCGCTATCAAGGAGGGGATGGAGCACGTCGTGGCCCCCCTAGTCGAGCCACTCTTCGACGCTACGGACAAGGCGGTAGAGTCGGTCAAGCGAATAATCATGGACTACACGGAGCCCGGCGACATCGTAGTAATTGCTGGCATCGGCAACACCATAGGAGTTGGTCAATGATGGGCGAAAAACCAGGCAACGAATCTAAGACAGCAGCGGGGATGCAGGTCTCATGGGTCGCATACGCGGCGATCCTCGTAGTCGGCCTGCTGAGCCTCTTCAGCCTCTACATGGGATTCATCAATTATCCGGACAACTCTGATATCGCCATCATCTACATGTTCATCGGCGCTGCTGGCTTCGCGGCGATAGGCTACATGCTCGTCAGGGGTAAGCCGGCGTCTGCGAAAAACGAGCCGCTCGAGGTGAAGAAGGTAGAGGTCTTCACGACCCTCGAGTGCCCCAAGTGCCAGCAGAAGAGGGTCCGCGACTTCAAGCGCGGGGACTACGTCTTCAAGGACGACGAGCCCTGTACCAGGTGCGACGGAATGATGATGATCACGAAGATCGCCCGGAAGAAGGAAGAGGACGGCAAGAAGAAGGACGAGTCTAACTGGTTGTGACCAGGCAACCCTCCTTCTGTACTATAACCGTGTGTTCGGCCTGGGCGACCGGGCCGCCCGTTTTCTCTAGTAGTTGGGGGTAGCCCATTATGCATCGGCTGCGGAGGAGGTCGGAGAAGGCGCTTACGCCCTCTGGACCGGGGAACCTTTTGAGGACCCACCTGCTCGCGAATGGGAGGGTCCTGTACTCCTGCTGGATGAATGCGAGCATCTGCTTCGGAACGCCCTCAAGGTTCTTCTTCCTCTCCCACCTGTAGATGTTGCTCGGTGGGCCATCCCTGACCTCGCCGACTGCATTGTTGAGGACGGTGAAGGGCTCGATCGCATATATCTCATCCTCCTCGAGCCTGTGGAGCTCGTAACCGGCGACGTTGGGGATGCTCCTCCCCGCGTGTACTATATAGCGGGACATCTTATGGCCGGTCAGGTTCCTGATGGGTCGGAAGCCGCGATTCTTTATAGTGTGCTCAATTGTAGCGCCGATGTCGGAGGCACGTGCACCTGCCTTCACCGTCTTAATCGCTATTGCTAGTGCTTCCTCCGCGGCCTTCACCATCTGTGTGAGGGCAGGGTCGAGGCAGATGGTGACGGCGGTGTCTGCGATGTACCCGTCTACGTGGACGCCGAGGTCCACTTTTACCATCTGGCCCTGCTGGATGGTGGTCTTGTCCCCGACAGGGGAGCAGTAGTGGGCGGCCACCTGGTTGATGTTGACGTCGCATGGGAAGGCAATGCCGCCGCCGAGTTGCCTTGTGAGGTTCTCAACGCGCTCGCAGATGTCGATAGCCTTTACGCCTGGCTTGACCTCACCGCGTATCTGTTCCCGGACCTTGGCGGCGATCTCGCCAGCCTTAATGTACTCCTCCTGCGCCTCCATTCGGGGTCGGCTATTCTTTGATGCCGGTGGCGAAAAAGGGTTGCCCCAGCTACTTGATAACTAGTACGGGCTTCGTGCAGGACTCGACGACTCGCCTGCTTGTGGAGCCGAGTATCCAGCCGGTTATGCCCCCGATTCCGCGGCTCCCTACGACTATGAGGTTGGCGCCGTTCTTCTCCGCCTGCTCGACGATTGTGGCGCTTGGTCTGCCTTCTAGGAGTATTGCCTCGGTCTTGAGCTTGGGGAAGTTCTCGGCTATGTCCTTCATCACCTCTGTTTGGCCCATCTGGTATATGGCGCGCATCTTTTCCTGGTAGTCCCCGAAATCCTGGGCGTTGGTGAGGGGTGCTGCGCCGTATCCCTCCTCGGGGAAGACGGGAATTGTGACCCTCGGGACGACGGTGAGTACGACGAGGGCCCCGCCACAGGTGTTCGCCATGTCTGAGGCGTAGTCTATTGCGCGCTTCGCCTGCTCGGAGCCGTCGTAGGCTACGAGAATCTTCTTGAACAACATGTTCTTCGGTTAGTTTTTGGATGCGCTGTTTAAAAGGGCGCTGGAGCTAGGCGCGTCCGGGGGTCTGGAGAAACTTGAGGAAACCGTACTTCCTCTCGATGATGCCCCACTCCTCCTCGCTGTAGAAGCTGCAGATGCCCACGCGTGTAAGGAATTTAAGACGGTGTCCGCGCGGCCCTGAGCCTCGCCGCTGATATGCCGGCGGTGGCAAGGAGTATGCCCGAGACGAGGATGACTGATGCGAGGGGCCCGAAGGCAGTGTAGGCGTACCCAATGGTGGGGTTAGCGACGATGCCGCCCACGTTCTCCGCTTCCGCATATAGGCCCATGACGACGCCGGATCGTCCCCGACTGGGGAGGCTCATAAGATGCATCATCATTCCCGTGTCCGCACCGGCCTGGAGGACCCCCTGGGCCGCTCCTATGAGGAAGAGCGCAGGGGTCCACGCGGCGTAGAGGAGCCCGAGGTAGGTGACGGCTAGGAGGCCGCAGATCGACATAACAAGTCGGGAGCTGCCCACGCGGTCTATGAGGTCGCCGAGGAATACCTGGGCGAGAGCGGCGGCGGCGTTGACAATAGTCATATATGTGCCTATCTCCGTCTCGGAGGCGTGTAGGCTCGCGCTCTCGTTGAGGAGGATGGGGAGGAAGCTGCTCCTGAAGGGGGAGTTGAAGAAGTATAGGCCCCTGATGACGTAAATGCTGGCATGATCGCCAGTAATAGTCTCCCTGATACTTGCCCTCGCCTTCTGCTCTCTCTTCTCGACCTCGGGGAGCCTACCCATGAAGAGGATAGCGGCGAAGCTGACGACGCTGACCCCAGCGGCGATGTAGAAGGGTACTGCGTAGCCTACGGCGTCGCTTAGATAACCTCCGATGAAGGGTGCCACGACGGCGCTGCCGCTGACTATCGCCATGTACCTACCGTAGGTGTGCCCCCTGCCTGAAACGGGGAGCAGCTCGGAGAGAAGCGCCCTCGTGGGGACACTGGAGGCGGAGGAGAGGCTACTGAGGGCGAAGGCGAGTATAAGGTAGTGGCTGAACTCGGTAGCGTAGGGATATAGGAGGTAGATGATACTGGTGGTGACGACGGCGAAGGCTAGCATGAGGCGCCGGTTGACTCTATCTGAGATGAGGCCGCTGAGGGGCTCGAAGATGAACCAGCCGAGCATCCCGGCTACGCCGAGGACCCCGATCTCGATTATGGAGACGCCGTGACGGCGGATGAGCAGCGCCAGGATGGGTGCGACTATCCCCATGCGGAAGCTGCCGGCCATCTGGACGACCATAAGAAGGTTGAGCAGATGGCCACCGGAGGAGCCCATGCAGCGTAACGCCGCAGGTGCATTTATGAACGTAGTCCCGGGCGGGGGTCACTTTCCGAGGCCGTTAAACTTGTTCAAGTCGAGTAGGCCGTAGTGGGCCGAGGAGATCTTCCCCTCAGCGTCGATGTGGAACTGGGCGGGACACTGTGTCTCTATCCCCTCGTATGGGCCGTGGCTCTTCCCCGCAGCGCGTGCCCTCCTACCCTTGAGTAAGACTTCGATAGCCAACCGAGGGCCGAATCTTCCTACTCCAAATAGGACATAGAGGGGGTAGGTATCGCCCTTCTTCTCAGCTGTGACAACCGGGAAGTCGACTCCCCTGCCCTCGATATATGCCCTCGCGGACGCTGGGAGGGACTGGTTTACATAAATGAGCATAAGTCCCGGGTGTGCCTTCTTGTACTGGAGGAGCTCATCGAACTCGAACTGGCAGATGGGGCAGCCAAAGTACCTGCTGAAAATGAGGAGCACGTCTCCGCCGCGGTAGTCACGGAGGTTGACGGTGCCCATGTTGACTGATTCAGCGGTGAAGTCTGGGGCGGCGTCGCCCTGCTTTAACAAGCCCATGGTTGACCCCCCATCGATCAGCTAGATAATGGTTCGCTCCAGGGTGTCACGGCTCACCCATGCGCTCGATAAGCCTGAGGAGCGCTTCCTTGCCACCCTTCTCGATCCCAACACCGTGGCCAACGAGGACCCTGTCGAAGTCGAATTCTGCCAGGGTACGGACACTCGCCTTGCCGAGTTCCCGGTCCTTAGAGAACATGGAGTTTGGGCCCTTGAGCTCGGCGCCGCCACCATTGAGGGCGTCCCCGGCTATCAGGGTGCCACCGCGGATGAGAGCTATGCTTCCGAGGGTGTGACCGGGGAGGTAGATGATGGTAAATCCGCCGACGGTCTGCCCGTCGATGAGGCGTAGGTCGACCTCGATGCCCGTCTCCTTCTCTACGTCGTCCGCCTCCGAGTCGTGTGCGGCGACTAGGAAGGGGGGTCTAGTCTCCTTGAGTGCCCTGAGGCCACCGACGTGGTCCCGGTGGGCGTGTGTGATGATGCAGAGATCCACGTCGGATAGCCTGTGGTTGAGGGCTTCGAGCCTCTTGATGATGCTCCACCCAGAGCCGTCGTTTAAACCTGTGTCGATGAGAACTAGGTCCTCCCCCTCAGCTATGAAGGAGTTGACCATGGGGATGAGCCCTGCGACCTTGTGGGGGACGACATGTATGTTCTCTTGGGCCACGGTTGAGAGTTGGTGTGGGTGTTTAAAAAGTGGTGGCTACTCGTCTCGGACGATGAGGGCGAAGCGGGGGTAGTCGAATCGGCGGACCTTGATGCCGTTTGCGACACCAGTCTTGTAGGCACCTGCCTTCCCCGCCTTTATCGTCTCGATTGCGTTGAGGACGTCCTCAACGACCTTCTTTTCCACCATCGTCTCGTTGTGGGCCGGCATGGCGTAGTCGTAATCAGCCTTCACCATCTTACGAAAGCTGCTGATGAACTCGTTCATGTCGGAGTCAGGGGAGTAGATGTAGATGGGGGCGGGGTAGAATATATCGCCGGTGAAGAGTAGACGCTCGCGACTCTCGAGTAGGCAGACGCTGTCGGGGGTGTGGCCGGGGGTGTGGATGACCTCAAGCTGCTTGCCACCTAGGTCGATCTTGTCCCCCTCCTTCATCCACCGGGTAACGTTGAAAGGGTCGGTGTGCCACGTCTTGGGGTCAACGTCTCGGGGGATAGGTTTCCAGACCATCTCGCCGCTCACGTAGTTGCCGACGTCGATGCCCTCTTTGGGCCTGCCTTTTGTGCGCTCGCGCGCCCAGGGGTGATCATACAGGGCTATCTCCTCGAATTGGGAGTTGCCTCCGGTGTGGTCGAGGTGGGCGTGCGTGTTCACCACGATCGTGGGTAGGTCAGTGAGTTCCTCGACGAGTGCCTTGATGTCGCCGATGCCGTTGCCCGTGTCAATGAGTGCTGCGGCGTCCTCGCCGATGACGAGGTAGCTGATTACCTCCTCGAACTGGCCGTCCTCGTAGAGGGCGTAGGTCTCGGGTGTGGTCTCGTAGACGCTGAACCAGGGCTGGCTGGTCTCAACCTTCTCGAATCTGTTCCAGCTCGGACGTGGGAGAGACTCGTACCACTTCTTCGGCACTATGAGGCCCGCGTCGGTGTTCTTGGAGTATGCCATGGCGCGATACGGGGCGCAAGGCGGATATTACCCTATCGGGGCTACCCAGCGCGTGTTACTATGCTGAAGTGCCCGAAGTCGTACTTCCTGATCGGGATATCCATGTCCTCCCCCTCCACGTACTTACCCTTCCCGGCGGCCACGCCCTCCACAGCCGTCAGAGCCTCTTTAAGCAACTCCTTATCCACGAATAGCTCGTTGTGACTTGGCATCAACCGATTAAACTCATTGTAATAGGTGAGCATCTTGCGGTAGCTCTTGATGAAGGTAGGAATGTCGCCGCAGTTGAGGTATGTATAGATGCCACCCGTATAGAACATGTCCCCCGTGAAGAGTAGACGGTGATCGCGGTCGAGGAAGCAGCCGGAGTCGGGTGTGTGCCTCGGTGTGTGGATGGCCTCCAGCATCCTGCCGCCAAGGTCGATCTCCTCACCGTCCTTGAAGAAGTGGGCGATCTTGAATGACGGGACGACATACTTCTCCTTCTTGAATCCCTTGGGGAGCGGCTTCCACACCATCCCCTCGGCGACAAGGTAGGCCATCTCGCTGTTGGGAAGCCCCTTCTGCGCCTCGACACTCCACGGGTGGTCGAGTATCCATATCTCCTTGAATCAGTGGTTGTCGGCTATGTGGTCGTTGTGTGAGTGGGTGTTGACAACGAAGACAGGTAGGTCCGTGATCTCGTCGACCACGTCTGCGATGTTACTTATCCCGCAGCCGGTGTCTATGAGGGCCGCACGGTCGCTGCCGATGATGAGGGTGCTTATAGCCTTCTCGTATTGCCCCGGCTCGAAGATGACGAAAGTGCCTCTACCGACGAGATAGACCTCGAACCACTCGCTTGTGACGGGGATCCTCTTCATGTTCTTGTAGACTGGGCGGGGGAGCTTGCTCCACCACCTGTCCGCGACGAGAACATTCCTATCCTCTGGGGGCGACGACATGGGGAGAAAATGGTTGAAAGAGGGTTATAGCATTTAACCCTTGATCTGCTTCTCGAAGCAGACGATGGCGAAGTTATCGTACTGGTAGCGCCTGATCTTCTCGCCGCCATCTATGCCCTCGGTGTACTTCTTCTCCTTACCCGCGCGGATAGACTTAGCCTTCTCGAGCACGGTGGTTAGAACCTTTTTGGGCACCATCGGCTCGTTGTGGCTGGGCATCAGGTAGTCGTACTCGGGGAAGAGCTTGATCATCCGCTCATAGCTGTTTATGAACTGATCGAGGTCCCCACCGGGGAGGTAGGTGTAGATACCGCCAGTGTAGAAGATGTCACCCGTCCAGAGCCAGCGGTTCTTCCTGTCGAGAAGAGCCGCATGGTCGTTGCTGTGGCCGGGGGTGTAGATGACCTCCAGCTTCCTTCCGCCTAGATCGATGACCTCGCCGTCCTTCATCCAGTGCGTCACCTTGTATGGAGGCACGACCCACTTCTTCGCGTCGAAACCCTTGGGAAGCGGCTTCCACGTCATGCCTGGGCCGACCATGGGTGCCGTCTTGCTGTTCGGGTACCCAGTCTTCTCCGTCTCGTGCGCCATCGGGCCGTCGTAGCACCAGACCTCCTTGAACATATAGTCCTGCGCCACGTGGTCGACGTGTGTGTGGGTGTTCACAACCCAGAAAGGCATCTTCGTCAGCTCCTCGGCGAGCTTCTTGATGTCGCCGATGCCGTCGCCGGTGTCTATAAGGATCGCCTTCTTGTCACCCTCGACGAGGTAGCTCAGCGTCTCCTCGAACTGGTAGGGCTCGTAAATGGCCCAGGTCTTCGCGTTCAGCTTGTAGACCTCGAACCAGGGCTGGCTCGTCTTCACGCGCTCGAGAGTGGAGTAGACCTTGCGTGGGAGGCTCTTCCACCAACCCTTCGGGACTATGACGTTCTCTTCCTTAGCAGCCTTCGCGGACATATCGGGGTGTACAACACGAAGGGGAGATATTACGTTATCGAGTCCCTATGGGGATAGTCTATTATCCAGGGTGCCAACACGCTTATCGAAAGAAGCTTTGGAGACTGACGTCCTCGTCGTCGGCGCGGGAGTCCTTGGGCTGAGCTCCGCATACTACCTGAAGAAGCGCGACCCATCGCGCAAGGTCATCGTTGTAGAGAAGCTGAGTGGCCCGGGGCAGGGCAACAGCGCTAAGAGCGAGGGGGGGTACCGCAACCTCTTCGCAAGCGAGACAAACTACCTGCTCGCGGACTCGACTATTGACTGGCTCCACCACCTGCAGGATGACCTCGAGTACGACATAGGGCTGCACGAGCTCGGCTACCTCTGGCTGCTGCCGGAGGACGAGTACCGACAGCGCCGCGAGCCCTTCGACGTCGCGAAGAAGAGAGGGGCACGCGTTCTGGAGTACAGCAGCGAGGAGCTGAAGCAGATGATGCCCGACCTCGTCACTGAGTTCGACGAAAGTGAGGACTCTCAGATGATGGGGCTCGAGGACGTGGAGATGGGTGTCTTCGGCCCCAACTGCGGGAGCGTCGACGTCGACAGACTCGTCAAGGCGTACGAGTCGGAGTTCCTCAAGATCGGCGGGGAGATTCACTACAACACCGAGGCGACGAAGCTGCTCCACGACCCGGTGGAGCCCCTCGGTATACCCGGGGAGCCTTTCGTCTGGCAGGAGAGCCGGATAGCAGGCGCGGAGACCTCAATGGGGAAGATCCTAGCGGAGACGACGGTCGTCGCCTGCGGCGTCTGGGCGTCTAAGGTCCTCGACCCCATAGGCTTCGACTGTCTAATGAGGCCGAAGAAGAGGCAGATATTCGCATTCAAAGACCCAAAGCTGAGCAGACTGCTGAACACGAAGGACTTCAACGAGGACAACAAGCTCCCCGTCACCATCCTGCCGACGGCGGGGATACTGCTCAAGGGCGAAGTCTCCGAGGAGAGCATCTGGCTCGCCTGCGCCGACAACCTAGGGCGCAAGTTCGAGCTCGAGGACGACCCGAATCCTGAGGACGACTACTATAGCAATAACATCTACCATGCCCTCGTCCAGTACATGCCCTGCTTCGAGGACGTGCGCCCCGCGAACAGCTGGGCAGGGCAGTACGACATAAACGGCTTCGACCAGACGCCCGTTGTCGAGGCGTCGCCTGGCCTCATATACGTGGGTGCCTCAAGCGGCAGCGGAATAATGAAGAGCGACGCGCTGGGCCGCATCGTAGACGCGGTGAATGAGGAGAAGGAGTACGCGACCCTCTTCGGTGGCCGCGGCTTCAAAGTGAGCGACCTTAGCGTCGGGGCGAGGCGGGTCGAGCGGGAGACCCTAGTAGTCTAGTTGACCCGGTTCTGGGCCCCTTTCACAGCTCCCTCTATGAGGGCGTAGACTGATTTTAGCCCCTTCTTCTCGGTGTCCCGCGCGGCCGGGTAGCTTGCGACGCCGAAGGCGGCTGCCTTGGGGTACTCGAACATGACCTCGATGGCGTCCGCGAGCTCCTTCGCCGTAGGACCATTGGCCACGGGGAGCCCCGCGCCGGGGATGTCAGCTGGGTCGAGGACGTCCATGTCGACGTGGATGTATATCTTATCGCAGAGGGTGCTAAGGCGCTCCATCTCCATGTCGACGGCTGGGCTGTTGTTGCGGAGGTCGTCGACGGTGATCTGGGAGATATCGTAGCGATCTATAGATTCCTGCTCATATGGGTCTGTGTCGCGTACACCGACCATTGTGACGTATTTTGTGGGAAGGGCGGGGTCGAGGCCGCACGTTCTGCGTAAGCGATCATAGCAAAGGCCGCAGCTTACGGCGACGGGCATGCCGCCTAGCATACCGCTGTAGGTGGTCTCAGGGGTGTTGAAGTCGCCGTGAGCGTCTATCCAGACTAGGCCAACTTTGAGGGGTTTCCAGCCCTCGCTGCGCTGGATACCGGCGAGCATACCCATGAGGCCGTTGCAGTTCTGGAGGAGGCCGAGGGGGAGCATCTCCGCCTTAAGCTGAGCTGAGACGGCGTCGGCGAGGTGCCTGCTGGCGAGACCCATACGGTGCATCTCGCCGTACTGCTTCTCCTCGTCGGGAGTGAGTTTTGTGGTGAAGGATTCAGCGATAATGCATCCCTTCTTCTTGAGGAGGTCAGATAGTCCACCCTGCTCTATTGCGTCGGCCTGTATGCCGATCTCCTTGAGGCCGAACTGCCCGTTATATGGGAACTTGTCCATGGCTACGCGTAGGTTCTCGACCATGATGATCGGATTAGAAGGGGCTGGCTTATGTTTAAAATGCTTCACGCCTTCATGTAGGCGCGCTTGATGGTGATGTCTTCCTTTGGCCAGTCGCCGTGTGGGCCGTGTATGGCGGTCTTCGCGGCGGCGATGGCGTCGACGGCCTCCATGCCAGCGGTTACCTGTCCGAAGACGGCGTAACCCTGGTTGCCGGGGCTCGCGTTGAGGAAGTTGTTGTCGATAAGGTTTATGAAGAACTGACTGGTGGCGGAGTCGGGGTCGTTGGTGCGGGCCATAGCGATGGTGCCCTTGGTGTTCTTGAGGCCGTTCTTGGATTCAAGGCGTATAGGCTGGTGGGTTTTCTTCTGGGTGCCGTCGGGGGTGAAGCCTCCGCCCTGTATCATGAATCCGGGGATAACGCGGTGGAAGATGGTTCCGTCTAAGAAGCCTTCCTTCACGTATTTTACGAAGTTGTCGACGGTTTCGGGGGCTTTCGCCCTGTTAAGGGTGATCTCTATGTTGCCCTTCGTGGTTTCTAGTACCACTATCTCAGACATGGGCTTGGATAGAAGTGGCATGAGATAAATAGGTTAGTACCTGCGTCCACCGCCAGGGCGTCCGCCGAAGCTGCCGCCCCTGTTGCCGCCGTCGTACTCCACCTGCTTGGCGGAGAGGTTGTTCTCGAGGTTGACCTCCTCCCATGGGGCCTCCTCGAGGACCTCGTAGCTACCGTACCTGCCGATGTTCATCCTCATGCTGCCCTTGAAGGTGTTCATGTAGGCGTTTGTGACGCTTAGTATCTGGTCCTCCTGGACCTTTTCGACGGCGTCGTCCCAGAGGGTGAGGTAGATGGCGCCGGTATCGTCGGCGACCAGTGCCTCGCATACCTTGTGCTGGGTCTCGTCGTTACGTGTTACTACCTCGCGTACGTCGGTCTTGCTGATGACCTTGACCACAACGTTGATCTGGCGCGAATACTGGTTCAGATCACCGATCTTCATCGGCCCTGCTTCTTCTTCGTTGTCGAAAGCTGCCATGTGTATCCCTTTCTGTTGCCTTCTTGGGTATCCGGGCTGTAAAAGGGTTCCGTGTTTTGGCGTGTGGGGGGGTGGGCGGATGTGGAGCCAACCCTTTAACACTGATGGCGGGGAGATTCCACTATGAACGTCGAGACGATCAGGGAAGACTTCTTCCCCGTGACAAAGACGACGACTTTCTTGGACATCGCGAACCACAGCCCACCGTGTGTGCCGGTGCAGATGGCGATTAGGGGCTACCTGCTCGACTGGGATAGGCTTGATCGGAGGGGGGACGCGCGTACTGAGGAGGCGGTGGCGTCCTGGGCGAAACTCGTCGGGGCAACGCCTGAGGAGGCGTGCAGCCAGCCCAACACTTCCTCGGGACTCGCCACGGTTGCAGAGGCGCTCCGCTTCGAGGAGGGGGACAACGTCGTCGTCAACGACCTTGAGAACCCGGCTAACCTCTACCCCTGGATAGCGCAGAGACCGAGGGGAGTGGAGGTCCGCGTCGTCAGGGGGAGAGGGGGAGCCGTCCAGCTCGATGACCTCGGGAAAGCGGTGGACGACAAGACGAAGGCAGTCGCCATCAGCCATGTGGAGT
>Ga0182021_10003697_pt1 | contig 18004 bp, 14 predicted proteins | sample 612E3MmetaG_FD_120493 | JGI IMG/M metagenome (GOLD analysis project Ga0182021, IMG submission 120493) | Permafrost microbial communities from Stordalen Mire, Sweden - 612E3M metaG (Illumina Assembly) | ecosystem: Environmental > Terrestrial > Soil > Wetlands > Permafrost | place: Sweden... | reverse complement strand
TCCCGCCAGTAACGGTGGTCCCGCCAGTAACGGTGGTCCCGCCAGTAACGGTGGTCCCGCCAGCAATGGTAGTCCCGCCAGCAACAGTAGTCCCGCCAGTAGCGGTGGTGCCACCTCTTCCGCCACCTGTTCCAGTGGTGCCTCCCGTCCCCGTGGTTCCGCTGGCTTGGGTGGTCCCGCCCGGCGCGCCAGTACTCTGACCGCCACCTCCTCCGGTCGCAGAGATGCCTCCGCTGGCAACGCCGCCGGTGCTGGTAGGCCCGCCGCCAGCGCCTGCGGCCGGCGAGCCAGCGGTGCTACTGGCGGTTGTCGACTGGCCACCTGTGCCGGCCGTGGTCGCTGGGTTGCCTGTGGCGCCGGCTCCGCCGGCCTGAACGCTTGCATCGGCAGCAGGCGCGCCACTGCCGCCGCAACCGACAGCCATCGGTATGCCGACGAGTAGCACGAGGACGAGACGATGTGTTTCCCGAGTCATTTTCATGGCTTCTCCCCCCTAGAGAGTCAGACTGCTCGCTTCATAAGTGTAGTGGCGTGTCCGTGGTTGTGTGGCTCAACCAATTGAGATCGCCCGGGTGGGCCAAGCGGAGATTGGGCGGGACTTGCCAACCGCCGGTGGAGTCGCCCTTTTGACGCGGGAAGCTTCTTCCCCGGTTGCCGCCCGCCTACTTCACGAGGATGTCGGGCACGGGCGGATCGGCCATGCCGACGCCGATGTGGAATCCCGGGTGGGGAGGCTGATTGTAGCTTGAATTCTCGAACCCGACCTGCGCCCGGTAGGTCGGGTCGTGCATCAAGGTGTAGATGCGGCGCTTGGTCACATCTGTGGTTGTGTACACACGCAGGGCCGCGTTGCTCGATTCGCGGACGACCAACTCCTCGCGCCAATCGCCCAGTAGGTCGGCGGTGAGTGTCGGGGTGTTCTTGGTACCGTTGTTCCCCGAGCAGCCGGTCGCGTTCAGCAGGCTTCCGCCACTGGCCTTGGTGATCGAGGCGGCGTTTTCAATCTCACGCCACTCATCGGCGTCCCAGTAGATGAGGAAGTTGCTCCCGGCATTGGGGGTAACGGTGGCACCGGTTCCGCAATTGAGGTTGCCGGTGTGGCTCGACGAACAGGATGCGCCCGTCTCGTTTCCCACACCGACATAGTCGGCCGCGCCACGCCCGTTGTCCCCGCCTCCGGTCACGTTGAAGTAGTACGTGCAGGTGGCAGCATCATGACAATCTCCCCCCCCCGCGCCCTCGTGAACCGAGAACACCGAGATCCCCTTGCCAACCACCAGCTCGCTCACGTGCATGGCATCGCCATGGCCGATTCCGTCGGTGCACTGAAACTTTCCGTCGCTGGCGATGGTCAAGGGACCGGTGATTATCTCTTGTCCACCGTCGCCGTCTGCGTCGGCCGCCATGCATGAGTGGTCGCCCTGGCCAGCGGCCTTGCTGTTCCCAGTGTCATTGCTGTCGAACACCCAGTTCTTCGCCAGCGTTCCATTGCGCCAGGTCAGCGCCGATACCGTCAGACGCGTATAGTACCCACGCTGCTGGATGATGCTCGGCAGCCCGTTGGCAACGCCGCCATCCTTCACGAACGCGATCCCGCCGTTGAAACGGTCCACCCGGTTCCCGTAGGCGTCGCCCCATGAGGACACCGTGCCACGGGGCACTGGATAGTCGACCGTCGCCAGTTCCTTGCCGGTGTCTCCCGCGAACACGGTCACGTACTCCGGCCCGGTCAGGATGTAGCCGGAGGTGTTGCGGTACACAGCACTGTCATCGTCGCTGGCCGCGGGTCCGTTGCTCAGATACGCGCCGGTTCCGTCCTTGGTCCCCGGTGCGGTCTTGACCGCCACTTCTGCCTTCCCATCACCATCGAAGTCGTACACTGACATTTGCGTGTAGTGCGCCCCGGCGCGAATATTCGGTCCCAGGTCGATGCGCCAGAGGCGCTTGCCAGCCAACGTGTACCCGTCCAAGTAGACGTCGCCGGTGACGCCCGCATTGGCGTTGTCTTGCGCGTTGGTCGGGTTGAACTTGAGCACGATGTCGAGTTTGCCGTCGCCATCGAGATCCCCGGTGCTCCCATCGTTCGCTTCGTACGATCCGGACGGCGCTGTCAACGGGATGCTCGTGTATTGCTGCGCCCAGGGCGTGGCCGCAGGAGACTGCGGCCCCTCGGTCCCTTTGATCACCGCGGATACCGTGTAGCTGGAACTGGAGGTACCGGCCGCATCCAGATAGTTGGTGCTGTCGGTCACGTTCGCCAGCTTGGCGCCGTCCTTGTAGAGGTTGTACGAAACATTCGTGGCCGTAGTGTCGTATTCGTAGCCAAACATCCGCCAGCCAACATAGACGCCGCCCGAAACCTTCACGGCGACCACGCCGCGATCCAGGTTCTCCATCTGATAGTGGCCGCTTCCCTGAACTACCGGCTTCGTCGTTGCGGGCGTCGATCCACCGGTTGGCGGGACGCCACCGGTTGGCGGAACGCCACCTGTGCTCGTCGTGCCGCCGGGAGCAGGCTGGCCCCCGGCCGTAGGCGTGCCGCCTGCGGCACTCCCGGCCGTGCCGGTAACGCCGGCAGACCCTGGCGCCCCGGCAGTCGAGGTAGAACCACCGCCGGGCGAACTACAGCCTTGAAGCAAGGTGATGGCGCTGACAAGGAACAGAGCCACGCAGCCTCGCACTAGAGCTTGTATCGTATTCCGAGTCCTGGTCTGCATCGCTTCCTCCATGACGTCTTCGGTCTTGCGCATCCTAGCGAATGCGCGCTTACGCCCTATTGCAGAAGGCAGTGACCGGGTCGAACTTGGTGGCTCACCAATCGCTTGGCACATCTAGTCATCGAGAGCCGCCCCCATTCGCGAGGTGTGATCGGGTACACTGTCCCGCGTGGTCGATACCGCGTCGTCAGCCGCCGGCAACCGCGACAAGGGCCGCGCCCTCGATTTGAAGGACATCTTGCGAAAAGCACGGCTGCGCCTGCTCAGGATGCACTTCGAGAGCGGCGTCGGTCACATCGGAGGCAATCTCTCCTGCCTCGACATCCTGCTGACCCTGCACCATCGGGTCATGGGGGACGACGACCAGTTCGTGCTTTCCAAAGGGCATGCAGCCGGCGCCCTGTACGTCACGCTGTGGTCGCTGGGCCGTCTGACCGAGGAGCAACTGCTGACCTTTCACAGGGACCATACCAAGCTGGCCGGCCACCCAATCCCCCAGGGTATCCCTGACATCCCTTTTGCCATCGGAAGTCTCGGGCATGGACTCGGTCTGGCCGCGGGTCTGGCTCTGGGCAGGAAGCTGCGCGGCCAGCCGGGGCGGGTGTTTTGCCTGCTGTCGGACGGTGAATGGAACGAGGGCTCCAATTGGGAGTCGCTGACATTCATCGCGCATCGGTGCCTGCGCGAAGTCACCCTGCTGGTGGACCTCAACGGTTTGCAAGGTTTCGGCTCCACTGTGCAGGTGGCCAACCTCGGTTCACTGGCCAACAAGCTGAGGGAGTTTGGCGTCGAGGTGCGCGAAGTAGACGGACACGACACCGACGCCATCGAGCAAGCATTGAAAAAGCCCCCAACGGATCGCCCACTTGCTCTGGTAGCGCGGACCATCAAGGGTCACGGTGTCTCCTTCATGGAGAACAAGATGGAGTGGCACTATCTGCCCATGACGGCGGAGCAGTACCAGATGGCCGTCGAGGAGGCGAGCCGCCTGTGAGAGCCATCCTCACCCAAACCCTGCTCTCCCATGCCCAGGACTCGGACTTCGTCTTTCTGACCGGCGATCTCGGCTTCATGGTGCTCGAGCCGTTGCGCGACGCCGCCAAGGAGCGCTTCATCAACGCCGGAATTGCCGAGCAGAACATGGTGTCGGTCGCGGCCGGGTTGACCTACGCGGGCTGCAAACCGTGGGTCTACAGCATCGCGCCCTTTGTCTACGCGCGTGCCTTTGAGCAGATCCGCAACGACGTCTGCATGCACGACCTGCCGGTCTTTCTCGTCGGAAACGGTGGCGGATATGCCTACGGGGTCATGGGCCCCACCCACCACGCCATCGAAGACTACGGTGTCCTGCTCGGGCTGCCCAACCTCACGGTCTACGTCCCTGCCTGCGCCGCAGACGTTCCCCCAGCCATTTCGCGCCTGATGACCGCGGCCAGGCCCGCGTACCTGCGCCTGGGCCGCGACGAGATGCCAGCGGGCTTCGTCATGCCTGCCTACGCCCCCTGGCGGCGAATTCTGTCGGGTCGAGGCGCCACCGTGGTCGTCGTGGGGCCGCTGGCAGGTGGCATCCTGGCCGCGGCGCAGACCCTGCCCGAATCGCAGCGGCCCAGCCTGTGGGTCCTGGCCGAGTTGCCCATTGTGGCGACTGAGATCCCAGCCGCTTTTCTTGCCGATGTTGAAGAAAATGGACACCTCATCGTGGTCGAGGAACACGTCGCGCAAGGGAGCGCAGGGGCGAGTCTGGCGCGTGCGCTTCTGTGCGCTCAGACGACTCCGCGCCGTTTCACGCATCGGTTTGCGTGCGGCTATCCCAGCGGCCACGCCGGCTCGCAGCTCTACCACCGACAAGAATGTGGCCTTGACCCGCCCTCCATCCTTAAACTGCTGGCGAAGACCCGATGACCAACCCTGGCCTGGAAGAAAAGATTCGCCGCCTGCAAGGACCGATTCTGGTGCTTGGCGCCAGCGGCTTCCTCGGGGCAAACCTGTTACGCACGCTGCTCGCGCATCGGGATGATGCCACCGGCACCGTCTTTCACACGCCGGCGTGGCGGCTCGAGGGTGTGCCCCAACGCCATACCGTCGTCGTCGACCTTCTGGTGGATTCCAATCGCAACCAGTTGCTCGATCGCCTCAAGCCGCGCACCATCTTCAATTGTGTCGGCTACGGCGGCTATTCCTTCGAAGCCGAAAGCGAACTCATCTACCAGACGAATCTCAACCTGACCGCCAAGCTGCTCGAGCGTCTCGCGACTCTCGGCATATCTTGCTACGTACACTCCGGCAGTTCCTCGGAGTACGGCGACCGGGCGGCCGGCCCCAAGGAGGACGACCTGCCGCAACCCAACAGCGACTATGCTGTTTCAAAAGTTTCGTGCGCCAACCTGCTTCGCCTGTACGGCAAGAAGAAGTCCTTGCCGTGTGCAAATCTCCGGCTCTTCTCGGTCTACGGCCCGTACGAGGATGCCTCCCGGCTCATCCCCACCTTGGTCAGATGCGGCCTGGAGGGACGCTTTCCGCCTCTGGTGGACGGCGCCATTTCAAGGGATTTCGTCTACGTCGATGACGCCTCGGAGGCCTACATCGACACCGCGCTCAATCTACGCGAGCCCTTCTACGGTGACTCTTTCAACATCGGCAGTGGCCGCAAGACCACCATTGCCGAGGTTGCCAAGGCAGCGGCAGAGATCCTCTCGATTCCGGGCCCACCCAGCTACGGCGCGATGGAGCGACGCAAATGGGACCTGATCGACTGGTTTTCCAACCAGAACAAGACCGCCCAGGTTCTACAGTGGAGAGCGCACACCGACTTCCGGGAGGGTCTCCGGCGAACCGCAGACTGGTACCGCAGCCTGGAAGACAAGCAGCGATACTTTCAAGCCTCGAAACAGTTCGGTCTGGATACGGTGCGCAGCGTATCCGCGGTGGTGGCCTGCTACAAAGACGCCCAGGCCATCCCGATCATGTACGAGCGGCTGAAGAAGACCTTCGCCGAACTCAAGATCGACCACGAGATTGTCTTCGTCAACGACAACAGCCCTGACAACAGCGAAGACGTGATCCGTGACCTGAGCGGCCGCGACCGGCATGTGGTGGGGATCTCGCACTCCCGCAACTTCGGGTCACAGGCTGCTTTTCGCAGCGGCATGGAGATTGCGACCAAGAACGCCTGCGTGCTGCTCGATGGCGACCTTCAAGATCCTCCGGAGCTCATCGCGAATTTCGTGGGCAAATGGAAGGAGGGCTTTGACATCGTTTTCGGGCGGCGGGTGAAGCGGGACGCGCCTCTCTTCAGGCGCCTCGGCTACAAACTCTTCTATCGCCTCTTCGATGCCTTCTCGTACCTGCCCATCCCGCACGACGCGGGCGACTTTTCCTTGATCGACCGGCGCGCGGTCGCGGCCATTCTGCAGCATCCAGAGCGGGATTTCTTTCTGCGCGGCATCCGGGCCTCGGTCGGCTTCAAGCAGACCGGGGTTGACTATGTTCGCCCGGAAAGACGGTTCGGCCGCACCACCAACAGTTTCCTCAAGAACGTGGGCTGGGCCAAGAAGGGCATCCTTTCCTTCAGCTACACCCCGCTCTCGGCCCTCAGTTTCTTTGGGACGCTCCTGTTCTTCTTGACCGGCCTGTTGGGCGCGGGACACATCGTATCCCGCCTGCTCTTCCCGGGCCTGGCGCCGCGGGGAGCGACGACGATCATTCTCTTCATTCTCTTCTTTGGTTCCCTGAACCTCTTGGGAATCGCCATCGTGGGCGAGTACATCGCCAAGATCCTCGAAGAGACGAAGCGACGGCCCCATTTCATCCGCAAGACCATCATCCGGCACGGAGAAGCCCGCTCGGCCGCGGATGCCTTCCAAGACCCGTCCTGAAGCAGTTGCGGCCTCCGTTCCGCTACCAGCCCGGATCCCCCAGTAGATTGCAGGTCTTGCAGACATCCGGCGGTCCACTCCCGGGATCCAGAAGTTGCTCGCGCATGCTCACCAGGGTCGGGTGGTTGAAAGCAACATCAGGGTCACAATCGAGCAGATTGCTCCCAGGACCCTGCAGAATCACATCGCTGCCGCAGCAGATCCCCAGATTTCCCGCAGCATCACAGGTGAGACGCTGCCACAATTGCGGGCACCGCTTCTCCAATCGCGTCGTCCGCAAAGGCGCCGGCCACATGCAAAAACCAGGAAGGGCCTCGTCCATCCGCCTGCGGAATTCACTGTAGGCTGGCAGAGTGTCGTCGATGATCTCTTCTGGTTTCGGGTCAACGCCCATGGGACGATAGATCCAGAAGCGAAGGCCGCGACAACCGGCATCACGGAGAAACCGCGCCATCCTGACCAGCTCATCCGGAGCCTTCTCCACCCTGCTGCGCAGAAGAACGACACTCATGTGCACCGGGAAGATCCGGTTGATCTTCGAAAGGTCGTGTTCCATCACCTCTCGATTGGCGTCGTAGAGTGAAACATTGATCCTGGAAATACCGGCGCGTTTCAGCCCGGCGATGCGTTCGGCCAGCAGCAAGCCGTTGGTGGCGGTATTGACGATGTGTCCGCGTTTCACCAGATAGGCCACGATGGCTTCAAAATCATCAACCATCAGCGGCTCGCCCAGCCCGAAATCGACCAGCAGGCACTTGTCCAACAACGGGTTCGAGAACAGGCGCTCGATCTTCTCCAGAGTAGCCTCACTCTCGCGCCATTGCGGTCCCTTTCGGTTGACGACATTTCCCGCATGGCAGTAGCCGCAGTTGAGGTTGCACCGTCTTGTCAACATCACGGAAGCGATCTGCGGCGTGTACCTGCGGACCGATGTCCTCGCCTCTCTGGACAGGCTGCGGTACTTCAAGTAGTTCCAGACCTTGGGCGCGGCACGCAAGGGATGAACCTTGCGGGTCATCTCATAGTAGTAGGACCACTTTGCCGTCATGCGTGCGCGGGCCTTCCATTCTTTCGCGAGGCTCGTCGGATTCTAGCACCCGGTCGTGCCCTGGGCGACGCGGCTCCGCCGCCACAGCGACGGGATCACGAACCAGGCCAAGAGGCCGAGGAGCGCGCCGAGCGACACCCAGAACCCGACGACCACGGTCACTGGCTCGAAGCGGAACCTGACCCGGTGCTCTCCGGCTGGAACCACCACAGCCCGCTGCGTGACGTTCGCCTTGTAGATTGCTGTCTCGCTTCCGTCGACCTCTGCGACCCAGCCCGGATAGTACGAATCGGAAAACACGAGGATTGCATCCCGGGCAGTGCGGACCTTCATCTCGGCCTGGTTGGTCGTGTAGCGAACAACCTCGACGCTTCCCCCCACGCTTGCCGCCTGGCGATAGTTCGGCGGCACAGCTTCCAGCATGACCGACCGCTCCGGAGCAAATGCATCTGAGGCAATCATCGCGAGCGCCGCATCGCCATCTGCCACCGGCAAGATCTCCCCGACCAGATAGGCCCGCGGGAGAAAATCGTCATTCTGATAGAAGTACGCGCTGCCGTACGTGCCCAGCAGCTTCAGATTGCGCTCCGGCGTGAAAGGCCAAAACGACGTGAGGTATTTCACATTGTACATGCGCATCAGTTTCCAGAACACCGCAGTCGGCCGGAAGCTGTCACCCTCGATCGAAGCGGTCTGTGTGATGATGCCCGCGCGGTTCTGGTCGCCCCAGACATCGACCAGGTACCTCGGCGTCAGATTCGCGTACCCGCTTGGCGCGGATATTCCGTAGAGAATATTGCTGCTCGGCTGGATGAACTCACGCTGCTCGACGAACGGCTGGAGATCCCCTTCCCAGCCTCGCGCCTGCTCGAACATTCTCCGGTGAGCACGGTTTCCGCCGAGACAGTACATACGGAACAGCGATGAATCCTGTTTCATGAACTGCGCCGTCTTCGGCGGTTTCATCCATGTCGCGGCGTCAACGATGGGGTTCTGCCGGAGTTGAAAGTAGAGCAGATCACCGATGGTCACTGCGAGGACCACGGTCTGAACCGCGAAGGAACCGCGCCATCCTCCAGCTTCAATCTGCGCCGATTTCCGGGCGTTTCCGAAGAACTGCTGAGCCAGTCTCGTCAATCCCAGTGCCGCAAGCGCGACCAGCGCAGCATCCGTGATGAGAAGAAGTCTTGTCGGGAAGCGAAAGTAATTCATGCCGGGAACGTAGTCAAAAACTAGCTTGTACGCCGGTGTTCCCGGACCCAGCACGAGAATGTAGGAAACCACGGCACTGACGCAAAAGAACCTCACGTGCCAGTTCCGCCACCAGCGCAGCGGCGCGGAGAGCGCGAGCAGGAATGTCACCACGCCGACGTATCCGTAGTCCTCCCAGAAAACACTCTTGCCGGTGTAGGTGAGATTGCCGATGTCACCGTTGCTGTAGGGGTAAAGAAACGTCCAAAAACTCTTCGGATCGTAAGCGTAGTTCGAGGCGTACTCGAACGTCACGCCGCCCGAACGGTGGGACAGAGAGACCATCTCGTAGGTGGGGATCAGCTGAACTGCGGCAAGCAGGGATCCCAGGATGAGGGTTCCGGCGAACGACCAGGCGAGTCGACTCCTGAAAAGAGTGAGCACGGACTGCGAAGCCTTCGGTTTCTTCGAACTGGTCCGCATTTCCTTCTGCTGGTTGAGGAAGCGGAGCGGAAAGTAGAAGAGGTAGAGAACCCCGGAGTAGTAGGCGGTCTGCGCATTACCTGCGAGATGCTGAAGCCCGAAGACAAGTCCAAACCAGAGCAGGAAGCGATAGTCATCCCGCCTGACCGCGCGCTCGAGCAGGAGCAACGCGACTGGCAGCCAGCTGGCACCGTTCGCCATGCTGAGATGTTTCAGGTGCGAGATAAAGAAACCGCTGAAGCAGAATGCGATTCCCGCGATCAGACTCGCGAGGTGACTGCATTCGATCTCACGGGCGTAGAGATACATCCCGATGCCGGCGGTGAGGATGGTGAGTAGAATTGTGAGATTAAGCGCAACGTAGGGCGAGAACAGACCGAAGAGAACGATATTGAACGGATAGCAGACCCCGGCCTCCGAGCGAGCCAGCAGCGGGAAGCCTCCGTAGATCTCGCGCACCCAGAGCGGCAAATGGCCCGACTGGAGAGCACTGCCCAGCGAGAAGCGGTAGGGAAAATTCTCGTTCATGAGGTCGCTGGCGAAGAGGTCGTCGGTTATCACGAGACCCATCATCAACGTCAGCTTCCAGAACGCGGCGAGAATGAGAACCGCAATGAATGCGACTGCGACCCGCGTCTGGAGTTCTGCGTTCTGCTCGATGTTCATCGCGATCGGATGGAATCTGCTATTCGTACACGATTGCGACACTGGTGACCTTGCCCAACCAGGTCACGTCACCGGTTGCCAGGTTGACGATCCCCCGATCTTGAGAATCCGGCATAAAGTTATAGGTCACGAGAAGCTGGCTGAGGCGGTCGAACACCACCGTGCCATACGGCAGCGAACCCACGAGGGCGCCGGTGGACAGGAAAAGCAGCGTGTCCTTCCCGGTGGTGGGCATTCGGCTCGACAGAGTCCATGAAAAGTGAACCGCAACGATGCGCCGATCAGGGCTTACGACGAGCCCCGAAGTCCAATCTGGCGATGCGGGACCCAGGCTCGCTATCGGAGTGCAATTCCCGTTCGAGCAATCGCACGACATGAGGGAATCACCCACTATTCCAAAGAACGTACTCGCCGCACCGCCGAAGCAGTCCGTGCTGTCGATGTGTTGCGTGCCAGCCCCGGCAGATGGCCAGGTACCACCCACGTCTGTCCACGCTTCACTTTGCATGGTGGAAAGATCGAACGCGAAATAGCCGAGTGGAACCGCGGGGTCAATGCTGGGCAAGTCGGTGCGCCACCACAAGGCCTGCGTCCCGGTGGCGTCCCAACGAGTGAACTCCTCGTACACGTATTGGGGAAGGGTGGCATCGAGCGGCGTCATCTTGCCTTGCCAATCCACCCACCATAGCTGCCTGGTCAGCGTGACGCCGTATCCGTAGTCCGCCGTAATCACAGCGCCGGAAGCGAGAGCCGTGTCCACGAACACGTGTTGTCTGGTCGAGTCGAAGGGAAAGGGGAGCTTCGAGAGGTCCGGCTCGCGCACCAGGCCCGTGTCGAGGTCAACCTGTTGAAATGGGACTCGATAATCACGTGGCACACTGATGAAATGTGCGTCGTCGGGTGAGAAAGCGACCATTTCCGCCGGGCTACCTTGCCAGACCACGCTTGCGTCGCTCAACCGGACGACGGCCGCTCGCGTGAGGGCCGTATCGGCCGCCAGCAGGTAGCGCCGCCCCGGCGAGAGGCCAAACACCTGCCATTCGCTGGCAATCTCGAGATCCGCGAAGACATCCCCGGCGACGGAGGAGATCTTGATTCGCACGCTGCCTCCCCCCACCCGACGCGCCCCAACGATGATCGCCGAAGGGGCTACCGGCCCGGCCAAGCCTGTCAGCTCAGCCAGCCAATAGAGGGAACTCGTGGCCCCCGCTGTCGTGTCCCAGCGAGTGACCTGCTTCGACGCCGAAATGATCGGACCTTGGTACTGGTCGCCGAAGTCGAGCAGGGAGTGGTAGTCGTGCACGAGCTGTCCATCCCGGTCGTAGGCAGCAAATCGGTCGGTTGCCTTGTCCACGATCAGAACCAATGGCGTGACGCCGGCAGCGTCCCCTGCCGAGTCCCCGGTTTCCGCACCGCCATCATCAGCCGCTGTCCCGCCATCCCAACTTGCTGTGTCGCCGTTTCCACTCTCTGTCCCGCCATCCCAACTTGCTGTGCCGCCCTGCCCGCCTGCTGGGCCGCCCCCCACGCTTGTCGTGCCGCCCTGCCCGCTCCCTGCACCATCCTTGCCTGCAGTACTGCCGCCCCCACTCGCCGTCTTGGGGACGCCGGAATCCAGGGCGATTCCGCCTCCCGCCGCGCCCGTCTGCGAGCCTGCCCCTCCTCCGCAACTCGCCAGAGCGACGGAAAGGACGAGACCTTGCATGAATGAACGGGCACGCAAAGTGGGGCTTTGCATGCCCAGCATCCTACCTCCGATCGATCCGACTGGTCGCAGGAAGATCAGAGTGGCGGATGGAAACGGCACAGACGATCACCGGCGTGCGATTGCTCTCGCATGCGCGAGTGGATCGGGCGGATGTAGGCTGGCCCGTTCTAGCCAATGCGCGGACTCACCCCTTCCAGACCCAGGGCGTGCAGTTTGCGAGCAAAGCCTGCGCTGTCGCCCAGGGTGTGGACGAAAGTGCCGTTTTCCTTTGCATACGAAATGAGGCCGCCGCCGTCGATCGCCGCCACCCACACGCGATCAGGCGCCTGTGCGCTGCGCGCCTCGCGAAAACCCAGATCGCCGAAAAGCTCGCCGGGAGGTGAGGGAGTCGAGCCGCCTGCCAGCAGGTAACGGCCCGGACAACCCCGCATGGGTCGCCAGGAAAAGCGCGCCAGCAGCTCCGCGAAGGTCACCTCGGCAAGAGGCATGATTCATTGTACCGCCTTCGCTTCGAAATTTGTGGAGCCTCACCCATCCCGTGGTTGGCCACACTCCCTGCGTACGCTATTCCAACGCCGCGATCAATCCGCTGGGATCTTCGGCGCTCACCATCAGTTGCCGCAAGCCGACCGGCACGCCCAGCACGTAGGCGCGCTGTTTCGGGTCCAGTTCGAGCACGACAATGCCGCTGCCGGACCCGTTCACCAGCCAGCGTCCCCAGATCCCATGCACGCCGCGGCTCAGCGGGCGGGCGCTGGATTCGACCGCCTTGGCGATGGCCGCCCGAGGGAAGCGGGCTCGGAAGGCCCAACCCATGCGCACGCGCACCTCGTCGCCTTCGATCTCGACGTACGCGGTCGACGGCGGCAGGAACAAAGCCGTCGAAAGGCCCCGGTACAACGGATCAAAACGGATCGGAAAGCGGGTTTCGGGTGCGTTGGTCATGGTTCACCTCACGAGGGCGCACGCTGCCGTTCGTGCTGCACGCTCTGGTCAGGACGATGAGCCTGGCAGGCCGAAACGCTTGCCTTCCTCGGCAAAGAGCTCGGTGATGTCGAAGTAGAATTCGCGCTCTTGTCCCTTCTTGTCCTTGACCCGCAGTACATCGAAACTCCTTCCGCCCTCACGGCGGAGGGACTGCATGAGAACCTGGGCGCCGAAGAAACGCATCAGGTCGTATTCCTCGCGCACGAAGTAGACTCGGATCGCCGTCTGGGAACTGCGCCCGTCGCCCGAACCCAATACGGAACGGAAGATGCCCGCCACGACCGTCTCGTGGAGCTTGGCGTCCGCCGAGTGTCCCGCTTCTTGGTCCAGATTCATCAGCACGATGTGAGCCGAGACATGGACCGCGTCCTCGGCCAGAACCGCGTCCGCCGCCTTCCGAAGTGCGATGGGATCGCCTGACTTGAGTGCCGCAAGAAACTCCCCCTGGGCCTTCGGATCACTGGCATGGCTACGCAGCATGCTTCCGCGTCGGAAGCGCGCAAAGTCGATCGCCACGGCCTGCGCAATGTCCTTGCTCGCGAGCACCTGGGCCGCCCGGCGATAGTAGGCGAGATCGTCGGCGTCGCCAGCTGGTGTGGGGGACGATGTTGCCGCCGCCCTGGCAGAAGGGACTGGGGCGGGTTCCCGGGTGGCGGCACCTATCGGCGTGCAGGCAGAAAGGGCAAGCAGGACGAGTCCAACCAGAGCAACCAGCTTGGTCATGTCCCCATGGTGTCTCGACTTGGGCGCCGACGCCAGGGCCGCACGGACAGGGCCGCACGCCGAACCACGTCCAGCAGCTTGAAAGGGGTGTCCCTTAGAACCTGCGCGCCGCCGTTATCAAGGTGGCCTCCGAGCTGAACGACGGCAGCACAACCCAGACGGTCTGGTCGCGGGCTGGCGCCCGTCCCTGCTGCATGCGACGGAAGCCCTTGCCGGTGGCGACGCCGATGGGATAGGTCATGAGCGCGCCGGCAATGGCCTCCGAGAACCAGTGCATGGAGCCGCCCTGGAACGAGGTCACGCCGAACATCATGTAGGCCACACTTGCGGCGCCCACCAGCTTGAGCGCCCAGCTGTCGGGGTAGTAGGCAGCGAGCGACGAGCAGGTGGCCATGGTGGCCGCCACGTGACCCGAGGGCCAACCGTGGAAAATGCCGCCGCGGCCCACGCCGAAGCGAAAGGTGTGGCTGAGCGACCGCATGTCGGGCGCCACCGGCCCGACCAGGTCATCGTGCGGCGGCGGCCGTCCCGTGATCAGTTTGAGCATGGTCACGTAGCCCAGGGTCAGGGCGTTGGCTTGCAGGACCGCATAGGCAGCGCCCAGGGTCTCCTGGTCCTTGCCCCAGTACCCCTTGGCAAATAGTCCACTGATGACGCCCACTGGTCCCACCACGCCCAGGATCACGGCCGGGTACGCGGCCCGGCCCCAGCCGGTGTGACGGTGAAAGGTCTGGCGCACCTCATAGTCCACGTCCAGGCCACTGACCAGCGCGGTCTGGCCCACGGCCGTCAGATGCAGCGCCAGATTCCAGCCCCAGAAGCTCTCGGCCGCGTTTCGCCCCAGACCGTCGGTGGGGCTGAGCGCAGGCACGGACAGGGCGGCCGGGGCATCGCGCGTGTCTGACGCCTTGGGATCGCTTTTCGCTGGCAATGTCGCATCCGGGACTGGCACTGCCTTCACGTCACCAGCAGACATCAACGTGCCCATGCAAACCCCGAGCGCGTAGGCACCGAGCAAGCGCGGCGACTGCGGACAGTTCACGGTTTTCGAGAATAGCAGCTGTCCACTGTCTGATGGGGTTCGCGCTGCAGGGGCTGCACTACCAGCCCCCCGCGCCGGTGGACGGGATCGGCTGCCCGGTCGCATCCACCACCACCAGACTGTACCCACCCTCGTCCCTGAGCCACCCAAAAACCGACTGAGCGCTCCAGGAATTGAACTTCATGCCGGCGCCCAGTTCCACCACGATCTGCCCGCCTGATTCGCGCAGGTACAGGTTGAGCGGGTCGCTGCGCCCGTAGTCGGGACCTTGCAGGATCTCGATGCCAGCGCCGGAAAGCGAGATCCTGCCGAGCTCCGAGTAGTTGAGACCCGAGCCAGCTTGAACCGTGTAATAGAGCGTGCTGTCGAGTAGAACCGCGGACAGCAGGCGCTCTGCACTCCACTTGGTCAGGGGATAGAGTTGGCAGGAAAAGGAGACGATCGGGCGCTCGTTCACCACGTAGCCGTAGTCGTCGACCGAGCCTCCTGAGAATAGCTGGATGCCCATGGCTTCCCATGCGCCCGGCACCTGGAGCTCCGTGACGGAAAACACCGACGCCGGATTGTAGTTCGGGTTGTCCTGGTAGACGAGAGCCCGGAACAAAACCGTCGCCTGTTCCTGGGTCAGGGGCAAATTGTCGCAGTCTGGGCTCGCATCGGGAGCCCCGCTGTCAAAGATACCTGCCCCACTGTCGGCAGAGCCGCTTGCACCTGCGCTGGCCTCTGCCCCGCCGCCTGCGCCTGCCCCGCTGGTGCCGGCCCCGCACGCGATCCACAACAGGCTGACCGGCAGCCCTGCCCAAGCGATTGTTCGTGTCATCGTTTCCCCTGCGACACCATTGTGGGCGAAGAAGAACTCGGCCGTCCAGCCCCATGTCAGCCGGCCACCCTATTCCGTACGCTTGACCTGGAACGGGATCGGCGCGCCCTGCTCTTCTGACCAGTCCTCGACCACGCCCGCAACGTGCGCCCCGAGCGGCCCGCGGCGTAGATAGGCGAGAAACATGTTCAGCTTCGGCTCCGCGCCCTCGGCCAGCACCTCGACCGTGCCGTCCACGCGGTTGCGCACCCAGCCCGCAAGGCCCAGGCGCCTGGCCTGGTCAAAAGTGGTGGCGCGAAAACCCACGCCCTGGACCGATCCGCGCACCACGGCGTGCAAGCGACGGTTCTGGGCAAAGGGGCTGTCGCTCATCGGGAGATTCCAAGGCTAGCTTTTCCCCCAAGAAGAAAACAGGCTCTTCCACTACCGAGCCGCCAACCCAATCGGAGCGGCCGGTGGTGCGGCTATCACGGGACTGCGGTTAAAGCGGCCCCTCGGTCACGGTGATCCCCACCAGGTTGTTGGGCACGAGCGGCAACTCGGCGAAGCGCGCCAGCACCTGGCCGGCTGCGCCCTTCACCTCCACCCTGGCCAGTACAACGTACTCGACCGGCCCCTCGACAGGCGCGCAAGCCGTGACCGTGCCCACCACCTGGGCCCCGGTGTCGTAGGCGAAGGTCACCCGGTGACTCAGCATCTCCCGAAGACTCTGATGATTGGCCATGGACAGCAAACTTCCCAGGCCGGCCGCTCTTCGTCAACCCGCCCATCGGGTGAAGACGGAGGTCGATGCCGTGGTCGCGGTCGTAGACCACCCTTCATTAGCTGGCTGGGCGCGCGACTTCGTCCTGGGCCATAGCCTTCTGCCAAGCGCCCCGCGGCGTCGCTGCGCTTGCCGCGGGATTAGGGACGGATGACTAGCCTTCTCTTTCTCGTCTGACGAGCTTACTCTAGAGGCGAAGGCAGCCCCAAGGTAGCGCACGAAGGCACGCATGACGCTTCGACTTCGGACGCAATTCGTTGCAATCGCTTTGATTGGTTTAACGCCCGCGCTCGCCCATGCGGCCAAGCTGGTCAGCGTTCGCGTTCTTGACCGGGACTACCTGGTGGTGAACGTGCTCGACGGAGAGGTGGCACACGAGCCGGAGAAGGTCACGCGCTACACGCCCGAGCTGAGCACCACGGCTGCGACGCTGGCGAGCAGTTGGACGGTGAAGTCGACCGCGGACGCTGCCTACGCTGGCGCGGGCAAGAATCCCACCGCGATCTCACGTAAGAAGAAGATGAGCGGGCAGTCCCAGGGCGCCTGGGTGAGCAGCGACTACGCGTACGAGTACACCTACCAGCACTGGATTTACCTCAAGCTGCCAACATCGCTTCAACAGGGCAGCGCGTACACTCTGGAAATCGCCGCCGCTATGAACCTCGACCAAACCTCGGTGCCATTCACCTTCGACGTGTATTCCAACCCCTCCGAGGCGGTACACGTGAACCTGGTCGGCTACACGCCGGACGCGGCCCACAAGTCCGCCGACCTCTATCACTGGATGGGCGACGGCGGGGCACGCGACTACACCTCCTTCGTGGGCAACAAGGTCTATGTCTACGATGTCACGAGCAAGCAGTCGACAGCGGTCGGAGCGGTGGCCTTCTGGAAGCCGAGCGGTACAGATGTTGGCGGCTACAACATCTTTCGCTCGAGCGTATGGACGGCGGATCTCTCGACCATCACCACGCCCGGGACATACCGCCTGGTCGTCGATGGAGTCGGGGCAAGCGAGGATTTCCAAGTCGCGCCCGGGATCTACGCCGATCCTTTCCGGGTCGCGGTGCGGGGCTACTTCTACATGCGCATGGGACAGAACAACGACGCCAAGTTGACGCCCGCGCCGAGGACGCCGCTCTACATTCCTGGCACCAGCCCTGCCAACACGAAGGTGTATCTGACCACGATGAACATGTGGAACCCGCAGTACAGCACGTTTGCCGGCGGGGGCGACCCGTGGGACGCCCCCGACTCCTGGGCCGCCTTCCGCCCAGCCGGCAACCCGACCAACCCGAATGCCACGGGCGGGCACGCCGATGCGGCTGACTGGGATCGCCACATCGGACATGTCCCGAACATCTACGACATGCTTTTGCCCTACATCCTGACCAAGGGCGCCCTTGCCGACGACGATACCGGCATCGCCGAGAGCGGCAATGGCATCCCCGACATCATCGACGAGGCTCGCTACGAGGTAGACTACTGGCTGCGTCTACGCGACGGCACCGGCTACGGCAGCGGCGTCACCAATCCCAACACAAACAACGAGCTCTTTCAGGCCGGCCCCTGCGCCATGTCAGCGTGGGCCAACGCCGCCAATGCCGCCATGCTGGCGGAAGCTTTCCGCATTGCGGGCAATACCACCCTGTCGGATCAGTACAAGGCCTCCGCGGTGGAAGCCTACGGCGTTGCAGGCACCTATGCCGACCCCATGCTCGACCAGACGATCGTCGCCGCAGGCAGAGGGCGCGATCTCAAGATGATGGCCGCCGCTTTCCTCTACAATCTCACCGGCGACCAGCAGTACGAAGCCGTGATCCAGAGCGAGAGTCTGTGCACCACCGCCAACTCGGCCATTCTCAATGGGACCACCAGCCAGATCTGGGGCACCGCCGCCTATCTGATGACGCCGCAGCCAGTCCACTTCCAGACCCTGTGGAACAACATGAAGGCGTCGGTCATCGCGCAGGCGAAAGCG
>Ga0182021_10003696_pt1 | contig 18008 bp, 19 predicted proteins | sample 612E3MmetaG_FD_120493 | JGI IMG/M metagenome (GOLD analysis project Ga0182021, IMG submission 120493) | Permafrost microbial communities from Stordalen Mire, Sweden - 612E3M metaG (Illumina Assembly) | ecosystem: Environmental > Terrestrial > Soil > Wetlands > Permafrost | place: Sweden... | reverse complement strand
TAAAAGAATATCCGTCCAACGTCCGCTCTCTGATTTCTTCTTTCCATCCTGGCTTTCCTTTGCCATGGAATAGTAATAATGGACAAAAGCCACATCTCCATAGATTTTAATGGCCAGCGGCTTGATTTCATAAACCGGGATTTTAACTCCCTGATAGGCATATGCCAGCCATTTTCTGCTTTCTTCCTTTGTGGAAGTTAATACAGAACTATTGTCCCAGCCAATATAATCGGCATGGAAATAATCCATGAATCCGTTCAGATCTCCTTTTGCCATAAGGGCCCAGTAATCATTTACATTTTTCCATATTTCTTTCTGTGCGGCTGACCATTCCTGGGCAAACACCGAAGAAAGCCCGAGCCCGAAAATCAGGGCAATTGTCAAAACAATTCTGTTTTTCATATTGATTCCTCCTTGATTCATCTTAATTCATTTTTCATTCATTTAAATTGTATAAATACAATACCTATACAATACCATTACAAATATAGACACTTGTAATTTAGAATTAGACAAAATAAAAGTTAAATAATGTTAAACCCCGGGAAAGGGCCGGCAGCGGGCACCGGCAAGTCTGGTATAATCAATGGTATGAACCCCGGGGTAAGCCCCGGCCCCTGGTTCCGCGGCAAGCCGCGGGGAATTTACAGGGAGTGATTAAAAATTTTTAATCCTCCTGATGCTGGGTTTGAATATATTTATACTAACTTTATATATTTATAATTCCTTTCCGGCAGGGATTCGAATTCCGCTGGTGGATTAATAAATAAAATGTCGATAACTCAGATATCATGGAAAAACTTTTTTACTCTTTTACATGTGTCCTGGTCGTATCTTGCATATTATCCGCTGAACCCTGCCGGGCCCAGGGGCGGCATCCGAAAAACGGGCCGCTTATTTCCGGTCTTACCTACGACAGCATTAAGCAAACCGCTGTCACAGTATTCTGGAACACCGATTCACAGGCTGATTCAAAGATACTATGGATGGCCCCGGATTCAAACTATCAGCCGCTGGTCTTTACCGATTCAACTTATTTTTCAGCAGCTGTGACCAGCCATGTTATCTCCCTCAGTAACCTGCAGCCGGCAACGATTTACAAGTACCGGGTTATTTCGCAGAATGCCGGCGGATCGGCTGTGGATTCAGGTTACTTCCTGACCCAGTCAGCCTCCACCGGGAAAGTGGATGTTTATTTCAACCATACCGTCGATACAACGGTCAGCACTGGTGAGAAGGCCAACGGCAACCAGAGTTTTTCTGACCTCCTGGTGAACCGCATCGACAGCGCCAAATACAGCATAGATGTCACCCTGTGGGAATTGTCAAAGGAGACGGCTGTTTCCAATGCGCTTATCAGGGCAAAGGACAGAGGAGTGAAAATCAGATTCATTTACACGAACAATACACCGGATTCTCCTCTGGTCGATTCCCTCATAAATCATGATATACCCGTCCTCAAACGTAATTATGATACAATCCATTCCATGCACAACAAATTCTGGATCTTTGACTACAGGTACAACTCCGATGCCGGCAGGAAATATCTCTGGACCGGCTCCACCAATGTTTCCCATGCCCAGTTCTATGAGGACAGGAACAATATCATCGTCATCCAGGACGAATCGCTTTGTGCCGCTTATACCCGTGAGTTTGAGGAAATGTGGGGCTCCCATACCGACAATTTCATTAAGGCACGGGCAAAATTCGGAAAGGAGAAAGTCAATAATGTACCCCATATCCTGAACGTGGCGGGGACCAGGATGGAAGTCTATTTCGCCCCATCCGACAGCGTCCCTTCACATGATTGTGCCCTGATGAAAACAAAAACAACAAAGAGCCTGTTCTTCTGCATGTATAAATTCACGCTTTCAAACTTTGAAGATACATTGCATGCCATTTTCAATGCCGGCAAACCGGTGAGCGGGGTATTCGATTCGTCCAATTCAACTGATGCCAATTGCGCCTACCCCCGGATGAAGGGCAGGACCGTGGCTAATACATGGAACCCGCCTGCGGATGTCTTTATAGATACCATTGACGGGCTTCTTCATCATAAGTATTTTATCATCGATGCCAATACAACGGGGGGAAATAAAATTACAGTCACAGGGTCCTTTAACTGGGAGCCCGATGCTTCCTATTATAATGATGAGAACGAGCTGATGGTTTTCGATCCCCGGGTGAATAACCTTTATTTCCAGGAATTCATGGCCAGGTATAGGGAATCGGGAGGGACCTCCATCGGAATGCAGAATATCGGTAAGGAAGCTTTATCAAACTTTTATCTGGGGCAGAATTTCCCCAATCCCTTTGATCGCTCCACCACGATAAGGTATGAATTGCCAGTACCTGGATTTGTCAGGCTGAGCGTTTTCGATGTCCATGGACGGGAAGTGGGAATCCTGGTGAATGAAAAGCAAAATCCGGGATCCCATGAAGTAAACTGGAACGCCGCACAGTTCCCAGCGGGTATTTACTGTTACCGGCTGACAACAGGAGGTTTTACAGAAACAAGGAAAATGGTTTTAACAAAGTGATTTTATTTTGATAAATTTCTCGATTATGGTAACTTCACACTGGAATTATTTCTTTATCAGCCTTTCTGTTTTAATATCTTCATCATTAATTAATTCAAAAAGCATGGCTTCAAACATAAAAGAAGAAACGGTAAGTTACTCAACCGGCGGTATCACCTTGAAAGGGTTCGTGGCTTATGATGATAACATTAAAGGAAAACGTCCGGTTGTCCTGGTCGTTCACGAGTGGTGGGGCCTTAATGACTATGCAAAAATGCGGGCAAGAAAACTTGCTGAGCTTGGCTACCTGGCCATGGCTGTGGACATGTTCGGGAACGGGAAGATTGCTTCTGATCCGAAAGAGGCCAGGGAGCTTACTGCGCAGTTCTATAATGATCCCCGGCTGGCAAAGACCCGGATGGATGCGGCTGTCAGCAAGATCAGTGAATATCCACAGGCTGATCCCGGAAATATGGCTGCTATCGGTTACTGCTTCGGAGGTTCCGTTGTACTTAACTATGCAAAGATGGGAGCCGGACTTAAAGGGGTTGTCAGCTTCCACGGCGGATTGCACGGTGCGCCTGCAGATAAGAATTTATTAAAAGCCAGAATACTGGTATGCCACGGAGGCAGCGACAAATCCGTTCCCCAAAGCGACGTGGACAATTTCAGGCAACAGATGGACTCAATCGGTGCTGATTATACATTCAGGATCTACCCCAATGCCACACATGCGTTTACAAATCCTGATGCGACAAGGGTTGGCAAGGAGTTCGACCTGCCCATTGAATATAATGCCAAAGCTGACCGGGATTCATGGAATGACATGAAGGTCTTCCTGGACGGGGTATTCAAACCAAAAAGTGATTAAATTTGCTGCTGGTTTCCCGTTAATGAGATATTTCACAGTTATAGTTACTTTCCTGTTCTTCTTTATTTTAACAGGGAAGGCTCAGGTGGTTGCAAACTTCAGCTTGCCGGATACCATCTGTACAAACAAGCCCGTGGTTATCACCAACCTGACCACGGGCGGGTCGACATTCTACTGGAGTTTCTGCTCGGGCAATACCGGCAATGTCCCCGTGGGATCAGTCATGAACAATCCCCCGGGTTACCTTTCAGCACCTGCATATATCACGGTTGCACAGGACGGTCCCGGATGCTATAGTTTCGTCACCAACCATTTCAACAGATCGGTCACCCGTTTTTACCATGGGAACAGCTTCAGGAATGACCCGCTTTCAGCAAAGAACTTCACCGCATCGGGTATCACTGACAGTGTCCAGGGCATCCAGGTTAAAAAGGATAATGGCCAGTGGTATGGCTTTGTCGTGGATGATGCATCGCTTATCCGGTTGGATTTCGGGAATTCCCTTTCCAATGATCCTGTTTTTACGGTTTCCGGGCCTTTCCCGGGCGTCTGGAGCCTGCACGGATTGGTCCTGATGCAGCAGGACACTCTGCATTGGTTCGGCATCACCAGCAGCTCCTGGGGGAATAAGATTTTTCGCTTCGATTTCGGCAACAGCCTTGCAAATATCCCTGTTTTCCATGATATCACCGGCACAGCCTCCTTTAACCATCCGGGGCCGCTCAGCCTGGTCCAGGAAGGAAGCGAATATTATTGTTTTGTCGTGAATTCCGGGAACAGCAGCCTTAGCCGCGGCAGCTTTGGTTCCTCCCTTCTTAACATGCCGCTGTGGATGGACCTGGGGAAAGTCTGCATCTCCGATGCCATGGGGATCATGCTTATCCATGATTGCGAACAAACCAACGGCCTGATGTCGCGTTATGATTACAACATCATGCCTGACCTGCTTTTCAGAATGGTGATGACCCAGAGTATCAGCGGCCCTGTAAGCACAGTCAGCCTGAGAAATATAGGCAACCTTGACCGGCCCCAGCAATTCTCAGAGATCACCAGGGTCAGGGATACAGTATATACTTTCATCTGCAACCAGCCTACACAGGCCATCACCCGGCTCAGCTTCGTTACCTGCACGAATTCATCCATCCCCTCTTCATTTCTCTTTGATCCTCCTCCATACACCTACGATTCGGCAGGAACATACAATGTCCGCCTTACCGTCAACGAAGGATTGCCAGATCAGCAGAATACCTGTAAACATATTGTTGTTGTCGATAAACCACCAATCCCCCTTGGTCCCGACAGGATTATGTGCCGGGGAAACAGTGCATTCCTTGATGCCGGGCCAAACTGCGATACCATCCTCTGGTCAACAGGCGACACTGCGAGGAGGATCATGATTACCCATCCGGGAAAATACTGGGTCAGTGTCAGCAAATTCGGATGCAGGGGCAGCGATACAGTCAACATTAGCCTTTACCCTGATAATCCTCCGGTTCTGAAACCTGATACTGCCATCTGCCAGGGTGAAAGCTATTTATTAAACCCCGGTAAGAACTTTACATCCATGCTCTGGAGCACAGGTGATACCAGCAGGACATTAATGATAATACAGGCCGGGCTTTACTGGGTGCATACCAGCGACTCCAATAAATGCCAGGGTGCGGATACTGTAAGGATCTCAATGAAACCTGCCATCACTGTAAAGCTTCCCCGTGACACTTCAATCTGTTCCAAGGCTTTCATCGTATTGGATGCCACGGTACCGGGGGCAAGCTATCGCTGGCAGGACGGGACGGCTGATTCCCTCCTTACCGTTACAGAGCCCGGTGTTTACTGGGTAAGGGTGAGCCGCGACAGCTGTGCGGTCCTCGATACTTCCGTCGTTTATGATTGTTCCGACGACATTTATTTCCCTACTGCATTTACTCCGAATGGCGATGGGTTGAATGATCTGTTCCATCCCATCGGACCGGCGCTTTCAAAGTTCTCACTTGCCATCTTTGACCGCTGGGGGCAACAAGTGTTTTCAACCGATGACCTGGAAACCGGCTGGGACGGAACCTGTAAGGGAAAACCCTGCCCCGTTGGTGTCTATTCCTGGGTTGCAACCTTTGAACTGGCCAAATCCGGTGCAGCAACGAAAAAGATCCGCGGAACCGTCACCCTGGTAAGATAACTTTGTGCCTCTGTGCCTCTGTCACTGTTTCACCAGTTCAACCCGCCTGTTAAGCGCCCGGCCCTCTTCTGTATCGTTGCTGGCCACCGGCGCTGTGGGCCCGTCCCCGCAGGCTTTCAGTCGGGAAGCCGGAATGCCATAGCCGCTTACCAGCGCATTCACAACAGCCACAGCCCTGTCCTGCGATAATTTCATGTTTGCATCCAGTATTCCTGTATTATCAGTATGCCCAACCACATAGAGTTTCAGACCGGCATCCCCTTTCAACAACTTTGCAATTTCCTGCAATACAAGCTTAGATTCAGGCTTTACCTCCGCTTTCCCGGTATCAAAATAAATTCCGTAAAGCGTTGCCCTCCCCGTTTCCCTTATGCTCTTACCCATGGTGCTGGCATCCGCCACCACATCCTGCTTCATTGCCTCCTTTTCGACCAGGTGGATGGAGTATGAGCCGTTACCGTTAGCCGTCACATAGGCCCAGGTTTCCATATTGTTCTTTACAATTTTCAGGACTACATCTTCCCCCGGATCATGGTATTCGTAAACGAGCTGTCCGCCGACTGATTTGGCCGCATTAATATAATTGCGGCCTATCTGCAGTGGGCTGGGGGCCTGGATATTCTCATTGGGATCATAAATAATGAAAAGATGATGCCCCTCCACGACCTGGGTTTTACTGTTGCTTACTTTAAATTCATACTGATCGAACTGCAGGTCATCATATCGGTAAATATGATAACCGGGCATGCGGGTAAAAAGCGCGGGATCCTTGCTGCCTTCTGCATCACCCTGCGAAAATGCGTAATTTGCGGCAAGGGTCAAAATCCCCGTCAGCAGAAAAATTCCGGGAAACCAGTTTGCTTTTTTCATTTTTTCCTTCATTATAATATTAATGATTCATAATTGTCATTTTTTTCTATTCTTCCGGCGGAACGGTCAGTTCCGTTGCCGCCTGTATCCCTGAAGATACTTCCTCCGATATGAATCCAAGCCTGACATAAATGGGGTGTATCAGTCTCCGCAGTTCAGGAAGCTTACGTGCAAAGATAAGAGCACCTATGATACAGATTATACCACCGGCCAATATTGTATTTGGCGTGCCTATGACATTCGCCAGTCCGCCTGCCAGGATACTGCCGAAAGGAGCTGTCCCCATAAATGCCATAGCATAAAAACTCATGACACGGCCACGTTTATCATCATCCACGATGGTCTGTAAAACTGTGTTGCTCGATGCCATCTCCAGCATCATACCAAGCCCGGTAATTATCATAAAAACTAACGAAAGCAAAAAGATCCGGGATAAGGAAAATGCAATAAGTCCCAGACCGAAAATACCCGAAGCCAGGGGAATGACCCTTCCCAGCCCCAGGGCATTTTTCCTGGAAGCAAGATAAAGAGCTCCCAGCAAGGCGCCCAGGCCCGCGGCTCCCATGAGAAATCCGAAAGTATGTGAGCCTCCGTGTAATATCTCCTTTGCAAAAACAGGCATAAGTATCATATACGGCATTCCCATCAGGCTGACCAGGGCGAACAACAGGATGATATATTTTATAGGGGCAAAACCTGAAGCATAGGAGAATCCTTCCAGCATTTCCTTAACAACTCCTTTGTCCTTTTTGTTGCCGGTTTTTCTGGGAATAACTTTCATCATAAGCAATGATATGATGACAAATATGTAGCTCAGCCCGTTCAGCAGGAAACAGATCCCTTCACCTGTAAAGGCAATTAACATCCCGGCAATTGATGGCCCCAGCAACCTGGCACCGTTGACCATTGAGGAATTCAGTGCAATTGCATTCCCCAGGTCTTCCCTTTTTTCGACCATTTCAATGACAAACGACTGGCGGGAAGGAATATCAAATGCATTGACAACGCCAAGGAACATGCTAAGGAGGATGATGTTCCAGACCTCTATTGTCCCGGTGAAGTAGAGCAATGCCAGGATCAGGGCCTGTATCATGGCTGCTACCTGGGTGACGATCAGAATGTGATAGCGGTTCCACCTGTCAATGAGAACGCCGGCAAAAGGAGCAATAATGAAAGTGGGTATCTGGCCGGCGAAACCAACCACACCAAGTAAAAATGCAGAACCACTCATCTGGTAAACCAGCCAGGGCGTTGCAAGACGCTGTATCCAGGTCCCAATGAGCGAAATGCTTTGACCAGTGAAGAAAAGACGGTAGTTCCTGTACCGGAAGGAACGAAAGATTATGCTTAGTCCGCCAGGTTTATTTCCATTATTGGTCATGATCAGGAATTATACTTAAAGCCTTGCTCGTAATCATCCAGCTTTCATTAAAGGCTGAAGTATGCTTGAGCGGTTCCCTTCCGTATCAATAAATGAAATATATTTCCCTACACCGGGGATGTCCACTGGTTCTCCGAGGAGCTTCCCCCCGGCATCGGCCACTCTCTTCATGGATTCAACTATGTTATCAACCGCGATGACCAGCGAAGGATATTGAGGGGGCCCTTCCGGGTTCTTCGGGTAAAAGCCTCCGTTTATGGCCCCTGCCATCTTCGGCCTTCCCTGTTCATCCATTCCGGTTGTTGCAACAGTTATATAATTACCCATTTCAGGACCCATCATTTTGGTTTGCCAGCCGAATGCTTTGCTATAGAATTCCGCCATCCGCCTGCCGTCTCCGGCAGGCATTTCAAAATGTACTACAGGATTCATTTTATTCATTTGTTTTATGTTTGATTTTCTATTGTCTGTTTGGATAAATTCTGTTTTCCTTTCCCCTGAGCAGATCAATCGTGATCTTTATCCAGATCAGAATAGGAAGCAAAGCTTTAACGCAATATGGCTCCAGGAAATTGTCCCTGAAAGATTCGGGGAAAATATCTGTAGGTGTAAGTGAAACACACACAATAGCCAAAGCAAACAGTATGATATCGACAATATTCCTTCCGGAGTAAAAGAACCATAATGCGATTCCTGTCATAGCGATGATGTAGGATGGTGATTCCGCCCTGTGATTAAAAATGATGATCCAGATCATCAGGGATGTAAAATATATAATCCGGAATGAAAAATCATATCCCTTTCTTCGCACCCACAAGGGAAGGAACATGAAAACCAGACCCGCTGCCTGAATAATGGGTTTGCTCACTTTTATCCCCGACCAGCTATGCAATAATCCGACAATTGAAGTCCCGGCCGACATGGAATAATCGGAGCCCAGGGATAGCCACCAGCTTCTATAACAATCCGCAAGATAGGAAGGCGTAACCAGGGTCAGGGGAAGCAAAATCATGATCAGCCCCCATGCCAGTGAATAGAGGATGATCTTCTTCTTCTCCGGATAAAAGAAAAGCATCACAAGGGCCACTATCCCGAATAGTTTGATGAATACTGTACAGACTATGAAAAATGTCCCTAAAAAGAAGTGCTTCTTCTCAAACATCACCAAACCGAGTACCAGCAGCCCGGCAATCAGCCCGTTGCTCTGGGAATTTCCGAGTGAAGATGCCAGCTCTATGGATATAATAAGCAATATGAACCCTTTTGTCCTTATATCCAATCCGGGGATTGACCGGATCGCTGCAAACAACAGAAATGTATTGAGAAGCTGCCAGATGAAAAAGCCGGAGAAACCAGGGAAAAAGCGGAATAAGCCGAAAAACCAGGCAAACGTAGGACTGTATTTGAACATGTCTTGTTTCGTCTCCGGATAAAGTTTGTAAAGATCCATGCTGAAAAGCATATGGAAGTTTGAATTTTTAAAGATGATGTAGTTCCCGTATTTATGCACCAGGAATTGTTGGAGAGAAATGGCAAATACAAGCAGGAAATAATAAACAAAAAGAAACCTTTTATCGGTGAGAAAGTCAGGGATTTTTTTCATACCTGTTTCACGATCATGTGAAATCAGCTGTCAGGATCTGTTCCCCGCTTACTTTTGGCTCTTAAGTTTTTCGGCAATGGTGATCCCGCCCTGCCCCATGTTTTCATATGGGTTCTCCTTGATGAAAATCACGAAAGCCTCCTTCGGGATATTCGTAATCTCGGTGGATACCCGTGTGAATTCTTTAATGAGCTGTTCTTTTTTTTCGGCCGGAAGGAAAGGCCCTTCGAATGTGATTACAGGCATAATATTTGGTGTTGTTTAAAATCCAGGCAAAGATACTATTCTCAATATTACTGATGATCAGATAATCAAAAATAAAACCGGTGAGTGGGCTTGTGAACAGGATAAGACTATGGATTTTAATTTCCATGAAGGAATTTATTTTTAAATAAGTCTGATCTGTTTATCTTTACCTACTCAAACTATATTTTATGAAAAGAAAATTACACAGGATCTTAATTTTCCTGTCAGGCTTTGTGGTTACCTTCACATCTGCCCAGACAACGAATTTCAAAGTGCCGGATATGGTGTTTGTAAAGGGTGGTTCCTTTACCATGGGCACGACTAAAGGGAATAATGATGAAGCCCCGCCACATAAGGTGACCCTTGGTGATTATTATATCGGGAAATTTGAAGTGACCTATTCTGAATTCAAGAAATTCGTGGATGCGACGGGTTATCTCACCGATGCTGAACAGCCTGATTCGGTGAGAGCAAAACAAGGACTGCCTTCAAAAAACGTCCGGAACGGTTCCTGGAAAATATATCCAAGCGGCAACCCTGTGCCGGCTTCTGATACTGATAAACCGGTGGGCAATATAAGTTGGCATGACGCTATGGCATATTGTCAGTGGCTCAGCAAGGAAACCGGCAAAAAATTCAGCCTTCCTACCGAAGCAGAATGGGAATTTGCCGCGCATGGAGGCATGAACAGTAAAGGATATGTGTATTCCGGCAGCAACAACCTGGATGAAGTGGCCTGGTACAACAGCAATTCTTCCCACACCGCTCACCGCTGCGGAATGAAAATGGCCAATGAGCTGGGGATCTATGACATGTCTGGCAACGTAAGAGAATGGTGTGCCGATTGGTACGGGGGGTTTTATTACAAGCAAAGCCCGGAATACAGCCCTCCGGGCCCTGACCGTGGTAGAGACCGGGTGCTTCGCGGGGGAGCCTGGGGTTCAAACGGAGACCGGATGAGGTTTACATACCGTAATTATGAACTTCCGTATAACAGCGCTTATGACATCGGTTTCAGGGTGGCCATACCTGGAGAGCCTGTTAAGCCAAAACCACCCGAATCAAAACCAAAGGAAGAGACCGGTCTTTTCAAAGATTTTGACCAGACCGGCATGGTTGATGTTTACGGCATTTATTTTGACGTTGGAAAGTCGGTCGTGAAACCCGAAAGTTTCCCTGTCATTGACCAGATCGTAACCTTCCTGAAGGACCATCCCACGATAAGGGTTGAAATAGAGGGCCACACGGATAATACCGGTACAGTTTCCGGAAACCAGGCCCTGTCAGAGAAACGTGCCGAAAGCATAAGGGCGGAGATCATTAAACGTGGCATTGACCCTGGCAGGCTTGAAGCAAAAGGCTACGGATCTTCCAAACCGGTTGCCGACAACAAAACAGCTGCAGGCCGTACCCAGAACCGCAGGGTGACGATCAAAAAACTCTGACAGGAAACCTAAAAGAAATACAGGTATTTAACATCCTGAGTTGTTCAGTAAGCTTCCTGGGCGGAAAAATACAGGCCATTGGATTTTTCACCTATGGTAAAGTCTATGAGGATATTGGTCCTGCTCACTTTTGAGACCATAATGCGAAGGCCGGCCCCGCAAGCTGGTCTTATGTAATTAAATAACGGTACCCCCTGGTCGCGGCTCGAGGCAGTCGACGCATTTGCGAAAACGACGCCCCCCAGCACCTGTGAACACCGGCTTATCGGGAAACGGTATTCGACCTCGCCATAGACCAGGTTCTCACCCCGCCAACGACCCTGGATATACCCTCTGCCCGAAGAATTCATCTGGTCGAAACCGATGGCCCAGAGGTCGAAGTATGGGATCTGTCCCGAGATCTGGAATCCTCCGTAAAGCCAGAAAGCGATCAGGTGACGGGGAAGTTTCTTTTCAAGCCCGATATAGGTCCGGAATTCCACCCACAACTGTGATCCGGCCTTGGTACTTCCAAGCCAGGTCTGGTTAAGCTTGTAATTGACAGTCACATAAAATCCTTTGTAAGGATTGATGAGGTTGTCCCTTGTATCATAAACGAAATTCAAACTTAGTCCCGCGGTTAGATATTTTTCCGGATTAAACCCATGAAGCCGGCTATACGCATAATGAGGTGTGATCATGGGATTAATTGAATCCAGCCTGAGATCCAGGTCTTCAATATCATAATGGTAATCCAGATGGTATCCAATGCCGGCATAAAGATCTTCAATGATCCTGTAAGAAAAAACCTGATGGATTTTCAACCACCTGTATTTAACCTCGAATGACTCGTTCCAGTTCCGGTCGCCGGTTGTATCATTTAATCCCTCCACAGGGGGTACCGGGTCATTATATCCCGTCCCCAGCCCGTATATAGGCAGGCTGTAAAAATAAAATCGCCAGTCCCCCTGAAGGAACCATTTGTTCCGGTCAGTATAAACATTGCTCTTCAACTGGAATAATCTCTGGTGTTTCGAAGTTAATTCGACAGTGGCCGAAGCGGCTGACTGATTGGTGAGCTTCGATTTGCCAAAATACCATGTAAGTGTCCCTCCTGCTCCAAGCTGGAATCCCTTGGTCGGGGAATAGGCAATATACGGGAGAAGAAAGGCATTGAACTTCCTTGAGGTGTCGGGGGGTTTATCAGGCTTATGAAGCAGCACCTCAAAAACATCCTTAGGCTGGCAATCCTTTTTCTTTTTAACTGTAGTATCGGCCTGCTGGGCCCGGATGGACGAGGTAGTTGCCAATATAAGAAAAAGGAGGATTTTTAAGATCTTACCGGACATCAAAGGATAGCGTGGTGCGATATAAACTTCCAAAGCTATGAACTTTCAGCCTTAATCCAAAACGTAAAAGGAAAGAATGATTTTCCTGTGGTCAAATTGATTATCATCGAAAATTCAGATTAATTTAGCGAAAACATATATATGGAACCGAACAATCAAAAACCCTCCGATCAGGGTTATGTGGGCAGAAGCCTCGAAGTGACGATAAAGGTCGGACTTGTGCTCGGCCTGATCGTGTGGTGCTTCATGATCCTGAAACCGTTTTTTATGATAGCACTCTGGAGTATCATCCTTGCAGTGGCGATCTATCCACTTTTCAGGGGGTTGAAAACCCGGCTTGGAAACAAAAGTATCCTGGCGTCCATCCTGGTCACTGTCTTTCTTTTACTGCTGATATTGATTCCGGTCATCCTTCTTGGAGGATCGCTGGGCCAGGCAGTAACATATGTGAAGGATGCCCTTACAACGGGTAAAAGTCTAATCCCCCCTCCGCAGGAATCAATTAAAACCTGGCCGGTGATAGGTTCCCCGTTATATGACCTGTGGTACCGTGCTTCGCAAAACATGGCCAATGTTGCGATCGAATACAAGTCGCAATTGATGACAGGCCTCACATGGTTCCTGTCGGCCCTGACCAGTGCGGGAATGGGTTTGCTGATCATCATCGGCTCTATCATCATTTCCGGGATACTCCTGGTGTATGCTGAAAAAGGAGGGGATGCAACCCGCCGTATCGCTGTTCGGCTGATGGGTGACAAGGGTACAGAGACTGTCGCAAATGCGGAAGTCACAGTGCGGAATGTGGCCCGCGGTATCCTGGGAGTTGCCTTCATACAGGCCTTCCTGGCAGGGCTTGGATTCCTGGTGGCAGGAATTCCCTTTGCCGGTCTTTGGGCCCTGATAGGGTTTGTTCTGGCCATCGTCCAGATCGGTATTACCCCTGTTATAGTCGGAGTCCTTATTTATGCCTTTTTCAAGCTCAGTACTCTTGCTGCTGTGCTTTTGCTTATCTGGAGCATTATACCCATGGCTATTGACAATGTACTAAAGCCCATTATGCTTGGACGCAATGCCCCTGCCCCAATGCTGGTGGTCTTCCTTGGTGCGATCGGCGGGTTCATCAGCTTCGGCATCATCGGGCTGTTTGCCGGCGCCGTGGTGCTTTCACTCGGATATGATCTTTTTAAGGTATGGCTCGTGAATGCAGATTCACAGGACGCTTAAGTAAAATACCGAAAGGACTGAACTTTTCAGTTCAGGAATTTTTCTGATCGCAAACTTCAACGTGAAGCGATTTATTTCTTACTTGCGAACTTGATCAGGTTCTCCTTTTTCCAGTCTGCATAGATAGTCCCCCCTACCATATATCCCGTCTCGTCAATATGGGTGGGATCTGTAATACGCAAGGCACCCGTCCACATGGGATCCTTCGATCCCTTGACATATAGCTTCGCCGTGAGGTTAAATACTGCGGTTGTTGCCCAGTAACCTCCCGTGGTCATGGTGGCACCGTAAAATCCGCCTCCCCAGTATCCGCCTCCCCAGTATCCGCCGTATCCGCCATAATAACCGTTATAATATGTTGTCGGCGGAATATAATTATCAGTTTTATCCACTCCCTCATAAATAAACAGGAGGATTGCATCGACCCCTAAGCTGTCGCATTTCTTTTTAATGTCATTGATCTCATATCTTATCGCCGGATTCAGGAATTCGAGTGAACCTATGGCTTTCAGCCCGTGGCTGTTGAACCTGGAAACAACCGACTGTTCAAATGGTTTCAGGTATTCGAGCTTCTCAAAAAGGGGCATCACAGCTACCTTGGACACCTGTGCTTTGACATCCGGATTTTTCCAGGTAGTAAGGGACAAAGGTGTTCCGCAGCGGCTGAGAAGGGAAACAACGGCTGCTAAAATGATTACATAAATGAATGTTTTTCTCATGTTCATGTGTTTTTCACAAATATATTTATTTTTCAAACATTTTGCCACTATTTATTTTAAAATGAAAACCTTACCTCAGAACAAATGCCAACCCGACCTTAAGATTCAGCATCTGAAGATCCTTTGATGTTGTCTGGTAGAGGTCGATCTTGTTGGTTGTCCACTTGTAGTTGAAAGCTATCAGCGCTCCCCACTGCGAAAAGGCTCCGAATTTTATAAGGGCCCCGATTTCAGGCGTAAGGGAGAAATCCCAGTAGGTCTTATAGATATCATATTCCTGTATCAGGAGGTGATGCTCCATATAATCCCCGCCTATCCCGAGGCCGATATATGGCGAGATCATCCTTGACGGCATGAAATGATACGCTATCACTACCTGGAAGGGGACCATCCATGTGAACCTGTAATTTTCGGCTGTAATGGCTATTCCCTTATCGGGAATGGTATAGGTTTGACTTCCATAGATCTTTGATACCCTTTGCCAGCCGATATTAAAACCGGTCGTCAGTCCCTTATGGATCAAATACCTGCCACCGATATCAAAACCTGCAGGACTGGGCTGGCTGACCCATTTATCAAAATCCCCGAGGGGGAAAGTTGTGTTCCATGAGAATGTATAGTATGAATGCGGCATATATCCGGATGCTGCTTTTTCCTGTGCCTGGATAACACCCCAGGACAGGACCAGCATTATGATTAATGAAACTGCTTTTTTCATGGTAATTTCTTTTTAAGATGATGATTACTTTACTGTAACGTTGGCCCTGATTTGAGGAGTCTGGATGAATGCCTGGTCAATAGTCCCTGTGATTTCAGACTGGGTATGGGACCCGGTAAGAAGCCCGCGGATCATTGCGGTCCATCTGATATACATCTTCTGGGTGACAGGATCGTAATTTTTCAGGTCCTGCATCTCGATGCAGGCCGTTCCTGCAGTATAGGAGGAATAATAGGTCGGATAATAGGGATAGTAGGGATAGTATGGATAATAATAACCCCACCAGTCATAATAATAGGTGTAGATGTAAGTGTTCTGGAAGTAAACCACATCTATCCCCAGGTCGGCTTTCTGCGTTCCGGTGGCCTGTGTATAACCCCTCGCATTCATGTTGGCCGCAATTTCATTCAGGACGGCAGTCACCAGGGGGCCGGTCATGTTGGTGGTGTCTTTGCTGGTAATTTTCTTGATCGTATTGGAAACCGTATACGTTTTGTATGAAGTAAAATCAGCCTTCGTATCATACTGTGTGAACACCACAAGATCTTCCAGCAACCTGTCCGTTGCAGGAGGATACTTGGTACAAGCCTGGGTAAATAAAAGCCCCAGGCAAAGGATCAATAAGTAGATTTTTGTCTTCATTGTGTGATTTTTAGTTATTTATTTGTATTACTGTATCTTAAAAATGGAACGCGACCCCGATGTTGATTCCGGCACTACTGAACGGAATTGATTTTTTCAATGCCTGGTCGGGACTGGTATCAGCGATCTGCTCATCGGGGTCGATGCTGTTGTGATACTCGGTCTTTGTTTGTTTGACGGTTAATGTGGAAAGCTGGTCCACCCCGTTCTTTTCATACTTGATCACCTCGCTGTAGTTGGGTGAGTAATTGATGCTGCTGAAAGTAAACTCGGCATAGAGGGAAACCAGTTTATTGAGGATCCAGGATACTCCCATGGCCGCATTCAGGCCAAAAGCAACATTCCCGTAATATTGCCTGACCATTTTGTACTCGTCGGGAGGATTGATGCTGGCATTCTCAACCGTGGAAGTTGCATTGATGGTAGGCCTGATACCGATGATGATCCCTATGCGGGCATACGGGTCGACATGCCGGAAACCCGGGCTAAGCACAATGGCAGGAATGAATGCCAGCATGTTCCCTTGCACCTTGGCCTGCGCAGATGAACCTCCCGGCATTTTAATTACGGAGTCTGCGATGTTCGGAAACCCGATGAATTCGCTTATGCCAAGTTCAAAACCCAGGTATTTTGAAGGTTTGTAACCGATGGCGGCAATCCCGGTAAACCCCCTGCCCAGCCTGAGTGGCACAGCACTGATCGTTCGTGATGAACCGGTATTTGTGTAGCTGTAAAGAAGGCTCCGGTCAGCTGAAATTCCTCCGGAAACCCCGATGCCGATCCGGGCATACCATGACTGTGCCTGGATCAGGGACCCCAGGAACAGGAAAAGGATGGAAAATAGGAAAGTTCTTTTCATACTTTTTTGATTTTCTCATTGCATGAGCAAATATAATTACAATTCAAATTCCTTCATGCTTTTTCTCATGCACATCAATAAGAATTTCAAGCAAATGTGATACTTTTGGTTTTTTGAAAGTTGGAGAAATCCTTTACTTTTGTACAAATTAGAAAAAATAATCGGAAAATGAAAAAATCATTATTCTTCGGTTTGGCGCTGATATTAGCTCCGGCTATCCTCCGGGCCCAGCACCTGGAGATAACTCCTTTCGGCGGATATGTTTTCCCGGTAACGTGGAATGCATCCAGCGGCAGCATTTACTTCCAGGGCAACGCCCAGTATGGCGGAATGATCAATATCGGTGTGAGCAGGGTAATCGACGTGGACCTGATTTACAACCGTATCGACACAAAAGCCAATCCAAGCATCCTGGGTTATCCTACCAATGAGATCCCGCTTAGCATTAATTATATGATGGTCGGATTTACCAAGAACTTCAGGGTAAACAATGTGGTTTCTCCGTTTCTTGGATTGAACCTTGGTGCCTGCCTGCTCTACCCCAAATCTTCGGAATACTATTCATACTGGTTTTTTGCAGCGGGCATTGACGGTGGCGTAAAGCTCTATTTCAGCAAATATATCGGCCTCAGGTTGCAGGCCCAGTTGATGATGCCTGTGCAGGGACAGGGGTTCTATTTTTATTATGGTACCGGCGGAGGAGGAAGCGGTGTCACATTCTCTGCCCCCCTGGTGGATTTCGGCTTTACCGGTGGCCTGATCTTCAGGATCGGCCATATCAATTAATTCAGCCATTCCTTTATAAAACCTCCAGAAAAAGTATTTTACGGAGTTTACAAAATAGATCGGCTCTGTTAAAGCTGCCCAGTTCTACCAGTTTGAGAATTATATCAATAACGTCATCAACCTGACAATCCAGGAAAATATTCCGTTTGTCGGCGATATGGAACAAAAACATGCAGGCTGGGGCGCAGTAAAAGGGAAATGGATCAAGGATGCCAAAACTTCCAACACTGTTAAATCGGTTGCAGGCCTGACACAAACCCTTGAATCCCATATCTCATCATCTGTATTTAAAGGTGATTGGGCAAAGACCAGGCCGGTCTGGGAATCAGCCCTTGGGACACTGGCTAAATGACCGGATCTGAATTTACTGGCAGGCTGCCTTTCATTATCCTGTGCCTTTTTCCGGCCTTTCTGGCTCCCGCCCAGGATACTATAACTTATCCCTGCGCAAAGACCCGCAGATTCAGCGTCGGCCTCGGCAACGACTTTTTCATTCAGCCGGGTGTCCGTTATAATTTTTAATCCGTAAGTTTGGACAACGACGGTTTAATTACCTGGCGTGTCTGATTCCGGCAGGTCCCTGCCCCGGGCTTCTGATTATTCAGCCCGAAGGAGATTTTC
>Ga0182021_10003695_pt1 | contig 18015 bp, 13 predicted proteins | sample 612E3MmetaG_FD_120493 | JGI IMG/M metagenome (GOLD analysis project Ga0182021, IMG submission 120493) | Permafrost microbial communities from Stordalen Mire, Sweden - 612E3M metaG (Illumina Assembly) | ecosystem: Environmental > Terrestrial > Soil > Wetlands > Permafrost | place: Sweden... | reverse complement strand
TGGATCACATGCTGGCGTCGGTCATGGACGTGTTCAACGCCGTGGTGGTGGATGGCGATATCGCGGGACAAACCGTTTACTACGGGCGCGGCGCGGGCCGTTTGCCGACCGCCAGCGCCGTGATCAGCGACCTCGCCGAGGCCGCCGCCCGTCTGGCGTCCGGCCAGCCCGCGCGGCGCTCCACGGCGGCGGCGCCCCTCGCGTATCGAGCCATGGGCGACGTCGAAGGCCGCTACTACATCCGCCTCTCCGTCCTGGATAAGCCGGGGGCCTTCGGCCAGGTGGCGTCCGTCCTCGGACAACGCCGCATCAGCCTGGCTTCGGTCGTCCAGAAGGAACCCCACCGCTCCGGCCGACACGTGTCCGTGGTCATTTTGACTCATCCGGCGATCGAAAAAGACGTGGACGAGGCGTTGAAAGCGCTGGAAGACGTGGAGGTGGTGGGCGCCAAGTCCGTCCGGCTGAGAATCGAGGACTTGGGAATCGAGAAGTGACCATGACAACCAGGAAGACGGGAGAGTTCAAAGTCGCCAAGTTCGGGGGGACTTCCGTGGCCGACGCGGCCCAAATCGCGAAGGTGTGCGCGATCGTCAAATCCGACCCGGCGCGCCGAATCGTCGTGGTCTCGGCCCCGGGCAAACGGCGGCCCGACGACACAAAGGTCACGGACCTGCTCATCGCCTGCGCCGGAGAGAAACTGGCGGGGCGTTCCGCGGAGCCCCAGTTGAAGGCGCTGGTCGAACGCTTCGCGGACATCCAGCGCGACGCCGGCCTCGCGCCCGCCGTCGTGGACGCCATCGAGACGGACCTGCGGAAGAGGCTGGAGTCAGACCGCACGCATCGCGGCCGCTTCATGGACCTGCTCAAGGCCGCGGGCGAAGACAACAACGCCAGGATCGTCGCGGAAATCTTTCGCCAACACGGCCTGGCCGCCCACTACGTGAACCCGCGGGACGCCGGCCTGCTGCTGAGCGACGAATATGGAAATGCCGCCGTCCTGCCCGAGGCGTACGAAAAGCTGAAGGCCCTGCGCCAAGCCAGGGGCGTCACGGTGTTTCCCGGCTTTTTCGGTTGCACGCGCTCCGGCGAAGTGGTGACGTTCCCGCGCGGCGGCTCGGACATCACCGGCGCCATCCTCGCCGCCGCGGTCAAGGCCGACGTGTACGAGAACTTCACGGACGTGGATTCCGTCTTCTCGGTGGACCCCCGCATCGTGCCGAACGCGGCGCCGATCGAAACGCTGACCTACCGCGAAATGCGGGAACTGGCCTACGCGGGTTTCGGCGTCTTTCACGATGAAGCCATCGTGCCCGCGGTAAGCGCCGGCATCCCGATCTGCATCCGGAACACGAACCGGCCCGAAGCGCCGGGCACCCGCATCCTGCCGAGCCGCCCCTACCAGGGCGGCGAGGTGGTCGGCATCGCCAGCGCGGACGGGTTCTGCGCGGTGTATGTGGACAAGTACCTCATGAACCGCGAAATCGGCTTCGGCCGGCGCCTCCTGCAGATCGTCGAGGAGGCAGGCCTGTCGTACGAGCACGCGCCCTCCGGAATAGACAACATGTCCGTCATTCTGCGCGAACGCGACTTCACGCCCGAGAAGGAAGCCCAGGTCTCGGAACGGATCCGAAACGATCTGGGAGCGGAAAACATCGAGGTGGATCGCGGCCTCGCGCTGGTCATGATCGTCGGCGAAGGCATGCACTACACCGTCGGGGTCGCGGCCAAGGCGCTGTCGGCCATCGCCAAGGCGGGCGTGAACATCGAGATGCTGAACCAGGGATCGTCCGAAATCAGCATGATGTTCGGAGTCAAGGCCATGGATCGCAAGAAGGCCGTGCTGGCGCTCTACAACGCCTTCTTTCACTGATCGCGGAGGGTGTCATGGGCAATCAACGAAAAGTCTTCATCTACGACACGACGCTTCGGGACGGCGCGCAGGGCGAAGGCATTTCCTTCTCCGCCCCCGCGAAACTGAGCCTCGCCCGCCGGCTCGACGAATTCGGCGTGGACTACGTCGAAGGCGGCTATGCCGGTTCCAACCCGAAGGACATGGACTTCTTCCGCGCCGTCCGGGCGCTGAACCTGCGGCACGCCCGCATCGCGGCTTTCGGAAGCACCCGGAAACCGAACACGCCGGTGGCGGAGGATCCGAACGTCATCCGCCTCCTGGAATCCGAAGCGCCCGTGACGACGATCGTCGGAAAATCCTCCCTTCTCCACGTCCGCGAGGTCCTGCGGACCACCCGCGAGGAGAATCTGGTCATGGTGCGCGAGACCGTGCGCTACCTGAAGGATCATGGCCGCGAGGTCGTGTTCGACGCGGAACACTTCTTCGACGGCTACAAGGAGAACGCCCAGTACGTCATGGACGTGCTGAAGGCCGCCCTCGAGGCCGGCGCCGACTGCGTCGCGCTGTGCGACACCAACGGCGGGACCCTCGCGCACGAGCTGTTCGGCATCACCGGCGAAGTGGTCCGCGCGGTGGCGGCGCCGGTCGGCATTCACACGCACAACGACTCGGGCCTGGCCGTGGCCGGCAGCATCGAGGGGGTCCGGGCCGGAGCCTGCCAGGTCCAGGGCACGATCAACGGCTACGGCGAACGGACGGGCAACGCGAACCTCTGCAGCATCATCCCCACGCTCGCGCTGAAGATGGACTGCGACCTGACCTGTTCCCGCTCGCTGGACAAGCTGTGCGAACTGTCGCTGTTTGCCTGCGAACTCGTTGGGCTTCGGCCGGACGGAAAGGCTCCGTACGTGGGAGAAAGCGCCTTCGGGCACAAGGCGGGGCTGCACGCGAACGCCGTCCAGAAGAATCCCGCGACCATCGAGCACATTGACCCGGCGAGGGTGGGCAACCGCCGCCGCATCCTGATTTCCGAGGAGGCCGGCACCAGCAGCGTGCTGCTGAAGGCGGCGGAACTCGGGGTGCAGGTGGACCGCCACGCGCCCGAGGTGAAGGAGGCGCTGCGCCGCATCAAGGAAATGGAACGCGAAGGCTATTCCTTCGAGAGCGCGGATGCGTCGTTCCGCATCCTCGTCCAAAAAGTCCTCAAGCGGCACAAGTCGTTCTTCGAACTCGAAGGCTTTCGAGTGATCGTCGAGAAACGCGGGAAGGACGAACCGTGCGTCTCCGAGGCGACGGTCAAGATTCGCGTGAACGACGAAGTGGAGCAATCGGTCGCCGAGGGCGACGGCCCGGTGAACGCCCTGGACACGGCGCTGCGCCGAGTGCTGACCCGCTTTTACCCGGATATCGCCAAGGTCGCCCTGCGGGACTTCCGGGTGCGCATCCTCGACCCGGAGGAGGCCACCGCCGCCAAGACCCGGGTCGTCATCGAGTCCGGCGACGGCGTGGAAACGTGGGGCACGGTCGGCGTTTCGCCGAACATCATCGAGGCCTCGTGGGAGGCGCTGGTGGACAGCGTCGAGTACAAACTCTTCCGCGAAGAGGAAAGACAAACGTGAGCGAACTGCCCAAACAATACGACCCGAAGACGGCCGAGCCCCGCTGGTACGACTGGTGGATGGCGAACGGCCTTTTCCACAGCGATTCCACCCGCGGCGGTTCCCCCTATTGCATCGTCATTCCCCCGCCGAACGTCACCGGCATCCTGCACATCGGCCACGCCCTGAACAACACCCTCCAGGACATCCTCGTGCGCTGGCAGCGGATGGAAGGAAAGAACGTGGTGTGGATGCCCGGGACCGACCACGCGGGCATCGCCACCCAGAACGTGGTCGAACGCATGCTCCGCAAGGACGGGGTGTCGCGCCGCGACCTGGGCCGGGACGCCTTCGTGGACCGCGTCTGGAAATGGCGCGAAGAATACGGCGACACCATCGTTCGCCAACTCAAGCGCCTGGGCTGTTCGTGCGACTGGGAACGCGAACGCTTTACCATGGACGAGGGGCTCAGCCGAGCCGTCGAAGAGGTGTTTGTCCGCCTCTACGACAAGGGCCTGATCTACCGCGCCAACTACATCATCAACTGGTGTCCCCGCTGCCACACCGCCCTCTCGGACGAGGAGAGCGAGCATCAGGACACGGCCGGGAAGTTGTATTACATCCGGTATCCCGTGAAACGCACCGAGCACGACGCGCCGCCCTGTAGGGCCGCCGCTTGCGGCGTGCCGGACAAAACCGAGCAGAACGGCGTGGCGCAAGCGCCAGCCCTACGAAATGCCACTGACGCGTCGCCCGCCTACGTGGTCGTGGCCACGACGCGGCCGGAAACGCTGCTGGGCGACGTGGCCGTGGCCGTCCATCCCGCGGACGAACGGTATCGCGCGCTGATCGGCCAGACGCTGACGCTGCCCGTCTTGAACCGTGACCTCCTCGTGGTGGCCGACGCCTTCGTGGACCCGAAGTTCGGGACCGGCGCGGTCAAGGTGACGCCCGCGCACGATCCGAACGACTTCGACCTGGGCCGCCGGCACGGGCTCACGCCCGTCAACGTGATGAATGGCGACGGCACCATGAACGAGAACGCCGGCCCGTACGCCGGGCTCGACCGGTTCGAGTGCCGGAAGAGAAGCCTGGCCGATCTGGAGGCCGCGGGGCTGGTCGAGAAAATCGAGCCGCACCAGCACGCCGTCGGCCACTGCTACCGGTGCGACACCGTGATCGAACCGCGCCTTTCGCCGCAGTGGTTCGTGCGCATGAAGCCGCTGGCCGAACCGGCGCTGGCCGCCGTGCAGCAGGGCCGCGTCCGTTTCGTCCCGGACCGCTGGACCAAGGTGTACACCGAGTGGATGGAGAACATCCGCGACTGGTGCATTTCCCGCCAAATCTGGTGGGGGCACCGCATCCCGGTCTTCTACTGCGACGCCTGCGGCCACCAGTGGGCGGCGGGCGGTCAACCCACGGTGTGCGCCAAGTGCGGCGCCGGCAACGTGCGGCAGGACGAGGACGTGCTGGACACCTGGTTCTCCTCGTGGCTCTGGCCGTTCAGCACCTTCGGCTGGCCCGAAACGAACCCCGACATCAAGTTCTACTACCCGACCGACACGCTCGTCACCGCCTCCGAGATCATCTTCTTCTGGGTCGCCCGCATGATCATGGCCGGCTGCGAGTTCATGGGCGAAATCCCGTTCCGCGAGGTGTACATCCACGGCACGGTCCGCGACGACCGTGGCCGCAAAATGAGCAAGAGCCTCGGAAACTCCATCGATCCGCTGACCATCATTGACGAATACAGCGCCGACGCGCTGCGGTTCAGCCTGATCATGATCACGGCGACCGGCCAGGACGTGTTCCTGTCCAACGACAAGTTCGAGATCGGCCGTAACTTCGGCACCAAGATCTGGAACGCCGCCCGGTTCATCGAGATGCAGGAGAAGGAGATTGGCGTCGAGGGGGCGGGGTTCCGCGTTCAGGGGGATGGCATCGGATCGCTCGAGGGCGCTTCGCTCAGCGCGGACGACAAGCACATCCTGGCCAAACTGCGCCTGGCCACGGCCTCGTGCACGGAAAACCTGCGCCGCTTCCGGTTTAACGACGCCGCGCACGATCTCTACGAATTCGTCTGGCACCAGTTCTGCGACTGGTACGTCGAGTATTCCAAGGACGTATTCTACGGCAGCGACGACGCCCGCAAGCGGCAGGTCCTGACCGTGATGCGCCACACGCTCTCCGCGTCACTGCGGCTGTTGCACCCCTTCATGCCGTTCCTGACCGAGGAGCTCTGGCATGGCCTGGGTTACGGCGGCGCGGCCGACAGCATCATGCGCGCCCGCTGGCCCATGCCCTCGGACGACGCGCAGGACGCGAAGCTCTGCCTCACGCCGGACGTCGTGGCCTACGTGGACGCCCGCCATGAATTGATCCGCGCCGGCCGCATGCTCCGGGCCGACTGCGGCCTCCCGCCCGGCCAGAAGATTGACTATCTCTTCAAACCCGCAACCCCCGAGGCCGCCGCGCATCTGAAGGCGGACGAAACTGGGCTCAAGAGCCTGCTCAAGGCGAAGTCCTTCACCGTGGACCTGGCCCTGGCCCCGGCGAAGGCCGTTCCCAGCGTGTTGACCGCGCTCGGAACGCTCTACATGCCGGTGGAAGGGCTGATCGATGGGGTCGCCGAATCCGCCAAGGTCGCCAAGCAGTTGGACGAATTGCAGGCGGCGCTGGACCGCGTGAATCAGAAGCTCAACAACCCCGGCTTCGTCAACAAAGCGCCGCCCCAGATTCTGGCGCAGCAACAGGCGCGAAGGACGGAACTCGAAGAGAACATCGCCAAGCTCCGCCGCCTCAAGGACCTGTTCGGCGGGTGAATTGCATCCGAACGATTTCAGGAATATACTGCCGCCGTGAACATACCTCATCCAATCCCCTATCAAGGGAGTAAACGAAATCTCGCCGATGACATCTTGCGGTATTTCCCCACCCAGGTGGAAGTCCTGCACGAACCGTTCGCGGGATCAGCCGCGATTTCTCTCGCCGCCGCCGCGCACGAAAAGGCGAATCGCTTTCATATCAATGACTTGAACAAGCCTCTGGTTGATCTTTGGCGCGCCATTGTCAACACACCGGATAAACTGGCGAAAGAATATGAGACACTCTGGCGGGCACAACTTGACGATCCTAAACTGTTCTACCGGAAGATTCGTGATGACTTCAACCTGACCGGAAGGCCCGATTGCTTTCTATACCTTCTGGCTCGATGCGCGAAGGCATCCGTGCGCTACAACTCCAACGGTGAATTCAATCAAAGCCCGGACAACCGCCGCCGGGGGTCCACTCCCACCACCATGCGCCAGCAACTTTTCGGCGCATCATACCTCCTAAAGGACAGAACCTTATTCTCATCCAAGAACTATCGGGATGCCGTGCTACAAGCGAAGGAAACCGATTTGGTCTACATGGACCCGCCCTATCAGGGCGTTTGCGGAAACCGTGACACTCGCTATCTCGCCAGCGTTCAATTCTGCGAATTCGTTGAAGTGTTGGAGCAACTTAACGCTCGGAGGGTCAGGTACATCGTGAGTTACGATGGGCGCACAGGGGACAAAGTTCACGGCGTTCGTTTGCCCGAACACTTGCATTTGACGCACATGGAATTGGACGCGGGCAGATCGTCGCAGGCAACCCTATTGGGACGGGATGATGCCACCATCGAATCTCTCTATCTCTCTCCGGCACTGTCAAAGGAACTTATCAAACCGAAGATGATTTACCAGTTCACGCATAGCGAGCAGATGTGCCTTCTGGAGGCGAGAACATGACAAGACCAAGGCTTCCAAAGGAATTCGTCAGGTTGTGCAAGAAGGTCTCGGCCAAACGTCCGCGAACGGTCATAACTCACATTCTCAAGCACGGATTCATCACGACGCAGGAACTTAAGGACAAATACGGATACAACCATCCTCCTCGCGCCGTGCGCGACGTCAAAGAAAACGGTATCCCGATTGAAATGTTCCGGGTTGAAGGAGAAGACCGCGGAGCTTCAGCAAGCAATGCCGGCCTATGTCAAAAAGATCATCGAAAGGAATCTCTGAGCAGACTGGCACAACCAACGCTACGCCGATCCACCGACAAGTTTTAGATGTGGGCGGGGCTTAAGCAAACGCGACCTTGGGCGCCTCGCGTTCTTGGGCGGCTTCCATATCCAAGAGCAGCGCCGGGGCAGAGCAGAACGTCCCGACGGCCATGCGGGACATGCCCCATGCCCGCCCTACTCCATCCCCGCCACCGCCACCCGCCGGCATTCCGGCGGCGCGGAACAGGCGATGTCCAGCTTGCCGTTGGCGTTGCGTTTCCAGCTTGCGTGGATCGGCCCGTACGGCGTGGCCACAGACCCGCGCGCCCACTCGAGGTCGCCGGGGCAGGGGTCAACGCAGAATTTGCGAAAGCCGGGTTCCAGCGGGCGGATGCCCAGGACGCGGGTGGGTAGATAGACCGCCGGAGCGGCGCTCCAGGCGTGCGAAGCGCTGCGCGGCCAGCCAAATGTCTCCGGGCAGGTGCGCAGCCCCAAGGCCGCCATCTTCCCCCATTCGCGGCGCATCACATCGAATGCCAGCCGCCCTTCGCCAATGTGAAAGAGCGCACCGAGCGTGAAGAAGAGGAAGAATGGCGAACCAATCCCCACAATCCCGTCCGGTGCCTCTTGTTCCGAGGGCGGGCCCAAGGTGCGGCCGGCTGGTGAGCCGCCGGAAAAGTGACCGCGCTCGACGCGTCGAATAATTTTGCGGACCGCGGCCATGCGCTCCGCCGGCACACAATCGCACAGTGCGGCCAGTGTGTTGGTCTGCTCACTAACACGCAGGCAGCCGTGATATTTCTCCCATGGAAGAATTTGCCACCCTTTCGCCCGGCAGAGTTCCTGGTATTGCCGGTAGGCCCAGTCGTCGCGCACCGTGTCCACATACGCCTGCCGTGCTTCATTCCAGCAGAGTTGATTGATTACGGCTTGTCGTTGCTCCGCATCCGCCGCATGCGCCTGGGCCTCTTCCGGCAGGCCCAGAGCGCGCGCCATCGCGGCGGCGTCGCGCAGGCAGGCCACGAGCAGGACATTGTTGGCTGTCACTTCGCCATAGGGTGATAGATCGTTGGTGCCCCATTCGATCAGGTTCCACGCGCCGGGGATATCGAGCAGGCCGCGCGCGTTCGTCAGCAGACGGCACCGGCGGATCATCTCCGCGAGATAGCCGTAGTTCTCCCGCAGGTCGGTCGTGTTTCCGCCATGACGCCAGTGATCGCCGCATTGCAAACCCCAGAGCAGCGGCCACATGGGCAGGCCGCCCTCGGGATAATTTGGGAACGCCGCTATCGGCAGATACTTTCCGCTGGTATATCGCGCATCCTGCGGGAAGTACTCCTGCACCCAGGCCGGTGTCAGGGAGCGGCCGACGATGCGGATGCAACGCTGGTCCAGATCGTAGCCGCCGAACGCGAGCTGATTGATCTGCGCCGTGATGCGCGCATCCCCGACCCAGAAGGCCTGCTCGTGTCCCGGACAGTCAACGTAGGTGTCGAGCATGCAGACCGCCGCCGTGTCGAGGCTCATGCGATAGGCCTGATTGAGCTGCCAGTCGTTGCACTCGAAGCTGCCGATTTCGGCGGCGGGATAAACGGTGCGACGGCAGCGCAGCGCATAGAATTTTACCGGCCGGTCGAATCCGCGGACCGTGACCGAAACGTAGCGAAAGCCCCGACGAATATGCGATGTGAAGGTCTGCTGCCCTTCCCGGCAGATATAGCGGAAGCCGTTGTGACACATCCAGGCAATGCCGCCGGGGTTGATCAGTTCGAAGCCCTGCGTGTCAATGACCGTTCCGGCCGGCGCGTCGACGGTCAATTCGATGTAGCCGATCGTCTCGCGTCCAAAATCCACGATGAAATGCGCGTCGTAGCCCGGCGTCGGGAACAGGGTGGCGGCATCCCCATGCGCATGCAGCAGATTCGGCGGATTCCGCAGGGGGGAAGTCAGCGCGGCATCGGCCAGCGGGCGGGGCTGCGCTTGCTGGATGGCCGGTTCGATCATGCCGCCGCGCACACGGCAGAAGGCTTGCGACCAGACATCGTGATACACGCTGCTCGGCTCCACGGTCACGGGCGTAAACCCGGAGCGCAATGCAACGGGGATCTGATCCACGCTGCCGGCGGCCAGCATCTCCTCCAGTCCGGTTGGTTGCGCGATCGTGTCGGATGTCTCGTGCCAGGGGTAGTTGACGGATGCGTCCGGAAACACGTAAAGAGCCCAGGCTTCGGACGGTCCGGGCACGATTCGCTGGGAGGAGAACGACAGCCTGGCGTTCGTCTCCAGCAGCAGTTCCAGCTCGATAGCGAAGTATCCGGCCTGTTTGGCGACAAACAAATGGGTCCCTGCGGGAAGCGCGAAAGTTCCCGTCTTGGCATCCGGAACGACTCGCTTGCCGTTCAGATAGACCGGATACCAAGCATCGTGCAGGCGAATGGTGGCGGCCACCTCGTTTGTGATCTCCGTGGCGTAGATTTTGATGGCCGTGTGATGCCGGGGCGGCGAACCCAGACGGAAGCGATAGCCGCGCGGGAGTCGCGCCAGTTCAATGGCGGCAAACGCGACCGGCAGGATCGGGTCGTCGGAGAGCAGGCCGATGCCGCTCGGCTCCAGCGTGGTCCACGGGGCCATGCCAACCGGCCCGAGTTCAACGGCCGGCGCCCAGTCGGAATCGTCAAAGCCCGTATTCGTCCAGCCCGGCAGTTCCCGTCGGGCATCGAACCATTCCTCGCGGCCAAGGAGCAGTCCTTCGCTGAAGGAGCGGCCGGCGGTCCCGCTCTTGAAGGCATCATGACGCCGCACCTTCCACTGGCGGTCCGTTACCACGGTGAACCGTTTGCCCGCGGCATCCTGCCAGTCCAATTCCGCCAGAATCCCGGGCAATCGGGGGGCGGTATGCGGCGACTCCGCTCCGGCCGCCGGCGCCAGGATGGCCAGGACATTCGCCGCGCCCGTTCGCAAATAGGGGTGCAAATCCACCGTGTCATACGCTTTGCAGAAATCGTAGGAGCGGGCGGGCCCGCGGGTGACGAGCGTCCCGTTGACATAGAGCAGATAATGGAAAGACGCCGTAATCCGGAGGCGCGGGGCGCGGCACCCGGCGGGCAGTTCCATCGCCCGGCGAAACATGAGCCAGGCATCCGGGGCGCCGCACTCCGACCAGATCCATCGCGCGGAAGGCGAGACTGGAGCGTCGTGTCTGAAAGTCTTTACGGGAAGCACAATTCCAGAATACGTTCCGGGCCAGTCTCTTTCAATTCTTATGGTCATTGGGGTCTCCAACCGACTGGGCACGCCGCCGCCAGGCATCCCCGGTCAGCATTCCGTAATCGAACGGGCCAGCCGGCGGATGAGGTCGCGAAGCACGGCCTCTTCGACGATCAGCGGCGGCATAACGTAAATGATCGCGCCGAGGGGCCGCAGCAAGATTCCTTCCGCGCGGAGCCGGTCCCTGACGCGCGCCGCCCGGGCCGCGCCCGCGCCCCGGCCCTCCTCCAACTCGACGACCCCGATCATACCCAGCGACCGGACGTTCCGCACGCCCGCCCGCCCCCTGAGCGCGGACAACTCTTCCGCCAGGACCCTGCCCATCGCCTCGGCCCGCTCCACAATCCGCTCCTCCTCGAACACCCGCAGGGTCTCCACCGCCGCGGCGGCCGCGATCGGATTCCCGGCAAAAGTGTGGCCGTGATAAAACGTGCGATCCTCGGGCGCATCCGTGAACGTTTCGTAGATCGTCTGCTTCACGAGGGTCGCGCTGATCGGCAAATAGCCGGCGGAAAGGCTCTTTCCCACGCACACCATGTCGGGCAGCACCCCGGCGTGTTCGAAGGCAAACATCCGGCCCGTCCGCCCGAACCCCACGGCGACCTCGTCCGCGATAAGAAGGATGTCCTGCTCGCGGCAAAGGGCGGCCAGCCGGCGCAAGTATTCCGCCGGATAAATGCGCATCCCGCCCGCGCACTGGCACAGGGGCTCCACAATCACCGCCGCCAGCTCGTGCGCGTGATCCCGCACGATGAGGCGCATGTTGTCGAAACACTCTTCCCGGCAGTCCCCCGCCGTCTGACCGAACGCGCACGTCCCGCAGCAGGGCGACGGCGCCTGGAATACGGGGAATAGCGAGTCTTGGAACGGCTTGTGAAACTCCGGCAGAAAGCCGACCGACACCGCCCCCAGCGTGTCCCCGTGATAAGCGAAATCCAGCGCGGCAAACCGCCGCTTGCCGGGCCGGTCCACGTTCCACCAATACTGCAACGCGATCTTGAGGGCCGCCTCCACCGCGCTGGCCCCGTCGCTGGCGAACAGTACGCGCCGGCGGTCGGGGAATAGCCCGGCCAGCCGCGCCGCCAGCTCGATGGCGCGGGGATGCGACAGATTGCCCAGGATGCTGTGCTGCAACTCCCGGGCCTGGCGGATAATGGCTTCGACAATCCGCGGATGGCCATGACCCAGATTGCAGGACCACCAGGACGAGATGGCATCCAGATACCGTCGGCCCTCCTCGTCGAAAAGATACGGCCCCTCGCCCCGGCACAGGATCGGCAGCGTCCCGGCCTCCGCCGCCGAGCGCTTGGTGTACGGGTGCCAGAGCGTTTCGCGATCCATCGCGCGATATCGGGTTACGTCCATGATCCTTATTTCCCGGCCGATTGCCAAATCTTGCGTTCGTCAAGAAGCCGACCGGCCGCAAACGTGACACCCTCCCGCCGGAGCAGGTCCTGCTTGGCGGCGACCGCCCTTCCCGAGGCCTTGCCCCGGAATCCGCCCAGCGTCAGGTCCGACGCGATCACTCGATGGCAGGGCACGGCGGGCGCGAACGGGTTGCCTTTCAGCGCCTGTCCGACGGCGCGGCACGAGGCGCAGCCGATTCCGGCCGCCACCTGTTTGTAGGTGGCGACACGCCCCCTTGGAATCGCCGCCACCGCGTCATAAACCTTGCGTTGAAATGGAGTCACCCCCGCGCCGTCAGGCCGTCTCGTCTGCATCTCGCCCTGCTCCTTTCCGAAGGGTTGCGTCTCCCGGAATGATAGCGGCACTGCCGTGCGGTTCAATCCTCAATTGCCATCCCGCCGCCGCGTGCTATAGTCTCGCGCAGATTCTAACGAGGTGGTCATGTCGCGCGTGGGATTACGATTGATGATCGGCGCGGGGCTGGCGGGGCTGGCTCTGCTCCCGGCGTGCCGCCGCGATCCTTTGGATGAAGGCTCCAAGGCTCTTGAACTCAGACAACTGAAACGAGCCGAGCCGCTGCTCGAACTGGCGGCCAGCCGGCAACCCGGCGACGCGTCGGCCCAGGCCAATCTCGGAATCGTTTACCTGAAGCTCGGCCGGGCGGATCCAGCCCTTGCCGCGTTTCGCCGCGCCGCGGAACTCGCGCCCGACGATCCGCGTCCCCTCGAATTTATCGCCGCCCTGCGCGCCGAACAAGGCCGCTGGAAGGACGCCGCCGACGTGCTCGTGTCGGCGTTGCGCCGCGACCCCAAGTCGCCCCGGGTCATGACCGCCATGGCGGTGGCCGAACTGCACGTCTACGGCCCGCAGGCCGCCCGCACCCGACTCAACGACACCTTGGTCTTCGCGCCCAATTATTCCCCGGCCTTGTTCGATCTGGCCCTGATCGAGAAAGACTGGCTTCAGGAGCCGGAGGCGGCGGAGGCGCTTTTTCGCCGTTACCTGAAACTGACGCCCGGCGGCGAGCGCGCCGCGGACGCCCGGACGGCGCTTCAGGAATCCGGCCTGCCCCCGTCCCCTGCGCCTCGGAAGCAGAGGCCCCGCGCAGGACTGGCCTCCGACAAACAGGACGTTGCGCCGGTCGGCCGCGCCGGGACGCCGTCCCATGAGTCGCCGCCTCCGCCGAGGCCCGCGGCCCGCAACGCCCCCGCCGCCGCGGACGCCTACAACAAAGGCGTCCGCAGCCATACCGCCGGCGACCTCGATCAGGCGGCCGAAGCGTACGGCCTGGCGATCGAGAACGACCCAGGAATGGTCAATGCCTACTACAACCTCGGGCTTGTGTATAAGGCCAAAGGCGAGCCGGCCAAGGCGAAATCGGCGTTCCAGCAGGCCGTCAACCTGGCGCCCGACCTGATCAATGCGCGGTACATGCTCGCCCTCCTCCATCAGGAACAACATGACGACGCGGCCGCCATCACGGAGCTGACCGCGCTCGTCCAAAAAGCCCCGCAACACGCGGAAGCTCACCTGGCGCTCGGCCTCCTGTACAAGAAAGACGCCGCCAAAGCCGACTTGGCACGGAAGGAGCTAGCTCGCTATCTGGATCTCAAACCGGATGGGGCTTCGGCTCAGACCATCAGAACTTGGCTGAAAGTCCGCCGTTAAGATCGATCGGGGAGGCGGGTTTCATGGACATCAATCTGGCCGACGGGGTCGCCCTGGGAATCATCCTGATCTGGACCTGCATTGGCTTCAGCAAAGGCATGGCGGGCCAGGTGGCGACGCTGGTCACGGGCCTGCTCACCGTGGCGACGGCCTACTTTGCGTACACGCCGTGCCGGCATCTGCTGGCAGCTCACGTCCAGGGTTCGGAGACGTTCATACGGATTGCCGCGGGCGTGGTGGTCATTGTCGTTCCCTTTACGCTGATCATGTTGGCCAGGTCGCTCTCTTCACGCCTCCTTCAGATTACCGTGGTCGGATGGGTGGACAGCATCGGCGGCGCCGCGGCTGGATTCATCAGCTCGACTCTTTTCGTCGTCGCGGCGTTCTTCCTGGTGAACCTTCTGCCCTCCTCGTACCGGCCCCAGGCGATGGGCGAAGCGTCTTTCATAGGCCGCCACGTCGTGGGCGTCGAGCATCAGCTTGCCGGATCCATCGAGAAGCGGGTGGAGAATGCCGAGAACGCCCTCCAGCGGGCCCGCGAATCCCACACGGCCCGGCGGGAGAAGTGGGAACAGTAAGATTCGACAGGTCGCTGGATTCGAGGCCGCGGTTGTGCTATCAACACCCGCATGGCTGGCATGGTTCCCAAACAAGTTCTCGAAGACATCCGCTTTCGCAGCGATATCGTGGACGTCATTGATTCCTACATCACCCTTCCCAAAAAGAGCGCCATGATCAAGGCGCTCTGCCCCTTCCACAAAGAGAAAACACCTTCGTTCACCGTCAACCGCCAACGCCAGATATTCCATTGTTTCGGGTGCGGGGCGGGCGGCGACGTGTTCAAGTTCGTCATGATGTACGAGCAGGCGGATTTCATGACGGCCGTCCGAATCCTGGCGGAGCGCGCCGGGGTTGTCCTTCAGTTCGAGAAATCCAGCGGGCCGCCCGACGAGCGGAACCTGCTTCTCTCCCTTCATGAGGAAGCCGCCGCTCTCTACCACCGCACGTTGCTCAAGGACCCCGCCGCCCAGGAAGCCCGCGCCTATCTTGAAAAACGCACCCTCACCCCGGATACCGTCGAGGCGTTCATGATCGGTTACGCCCCCAACCAGTTCGACTTCCTCGTCAACTGGGCGAAAAGCAGGAAGCACTCGCTCGAAAAACTCGAACTGGCGGGACTGCTCGTCAAGAATACCGAACGCCCGGATCGAAGTCCCTATTTCGACCGGTTCCGCAACCGCGTCATGTTCCCCATTCGCAACGAGCAGGGCCGCATCATCGGCTTCAGCGGCCGAACGTTGCTCCAGGACAAGACGGTCGCCAAATACGTCAACAGCCCGGAAACCCCGATCTTCAGGAAGAGCCACATTCTCTACGCGCTCGACCGGGGCCGCCGCGATATCGTGGATAAGCGCGAGGCCATCGTCTGCGAGGGCCAGATTGACGTCATCCGCTGCCATCAGGCGGGCTTTACGACCGCCGTGGCGGCGCAGGGCACCGCGTTCACGGAGGACCACGCGCGAATTCTTCACCGCTACGCCGACAGCGTCGCGCTCGTGTTCGACTCCGACGAGGCGGGCCAGAATGCCGCCGTAAAGGCTGCCGCCGTGTTCATGCAGGCCGGCATGGCGGTGAGAATCGCGTCCCTGCCCCAGGGCGAAGACCCGGACTCGCTGATCCTGAAACAAGGGGCTGCCGCTTTTCAGAAGGCGCTCGACGGCGCCGTCCCGGCCCTGGACTTCCAAATCAACCTTCTCCTCGCGCGGGACGATATCCGGACGGAGGCCGGCCTCATGCGCGTCGTCCAGGCCGTGCTGATGACGATCGGCCAGACGCCCGACGCCGTGCAGCGCGACCGCCTCGTGGAACAAGCCGCGAGCCGGCTTCTGGTGTCGGCGGCCACCCTGCACGCGCAACTCAAGCCTTACCTGAAGCAAGCGACACCGCGCAAGGCGGAGGCCGCCCCGGCCGCCCCGGCCGCGCCCCGGCCGCGCGACGAACTGCTGCTCGTCGAACACCTCGCCGCCAATCCCGCCCTCGTCGGGCTGATCGAACAATATCTTCCTCTCTCCCTTATCACCGACAAACTCTGCCGGGCCTTTGTGGACGCCGCCGTACGAAGCGCCCATGCCGGAGGCGATCTGATGCAAGCGATCGCGGACCATGACGACACCGAACAGAGCCTTGCCTCTTTTGCGGCCAGTCTTTTCAGCGCGCCCTCCAGGTCCGGCCGGGACACCTCGCAGCAGGATGCAATCCGCGAACTGATCCTGACGTTGTGGCGCACCGAACTTCAGCGGCGCCGGAAGGAGTTCGAGTATCGCAGCGTCCAGGCAGGCAAGGATGACGCCGTGATGAGCCCGGAGTACAAGCAGCTTACCGAACACATCCACCGACTGCGCCGCTGGGACACCGGCGAGCCCATTCTGGCGCTCTACGCCGAACACCCGGCGGACCCAAAGACCGGCTGAGCCTCAATTCCAGCTTCGGACGGCGACAGGTCTCTGCCGTTCTTCTCCCCGATGCCATAGGCCTGCCCACACGATCACCCCGCAATGTCCAACGCCAGGGCCGCCGTCAGTGCCAGCGTCGGCACGCCTTCCCCCGCAGGCCCCAGAGTCGTGAAGATCCGCTCGATCATGAGATCAGTCCTGCGCGGCAAAGTACCGGCGCCGGAAATACAGCGACACGTTGACCAGCCCGATCAGGGCGGGGACTTCCACCAGTGGCCCAATCACCGCCGCAAACGCCGCTCCGTGGTTGATCCCAAAAACGCCCACCGCCACCGCAATCGCCAGTTCGAAGTTGTTGCTGGCGGCCGTGAACGAGAGCGTCGCCGACTTCGCGTAATCGGCCCCCGCCTTGGCGCTCATCCAGAAGCTGAGCAGGAACATCACGACGAAGTAGATCAGCAGCGGAACGGCAATCAGCGCCACGTTACCGGGTTGGGCGATGATCTTCCGGCCCTGCATGGAGAACATGACCACGATGGTGAAGAGCAACGCCACGAGCGTAAGGGGCGAGATCCTCGGGATAAATCGGCCCTGATACCAGTCCTTGCCTTTGGCCTTGACCAGGACGAGTCGGGTCAACATCCCCGCCACGAAGGGGAGGCCCAGATAGATCAACACGCTTTGGGCGATCTGCTTCATCGTGACGTTGACCACGGCGCCGGTCAACCCCAGCATCGGCAACAATTTCGTGACGAACAACCAAGCGTAGACGCTGTAGAAGAACACTTGGAAGATCGAGTTGAAGGCGACCAACCCGGCGCCGTACTCCGTGTCGCCCTTGGCGAGATCGTTCCATACGATGACCATCGCGATACAGCGGGCCAGGCCGATCAGGATCAGCCCAATCATGAATTCCGGCTGGTGGCGTAGGAACACGATGGCCAGCGCGGTCATGAGAATCGGACCGACCACCCAGTTCTGAAGCAAACTCAGCCCCAGAACCCTCCAGTCCCGGAAGACATCGCCCAGTTCCTCGTACTTCACCTTCGCCAGCGGCGGGTACATCATGAGGATCAAACCGGCCGCGATCGGGATGCTGGTCTGTGTGCCTTCCGGCCTCAGCGACCCGATCCAGTTCCCGAAGGAAGGCACGTCGTATCCAAGCAGCACCCCAACCCCCATCGCCAGGAAGATCCAGAGCGTCAGATACCGATCCAGAAATGAAAGTCGCTTGCCGATCCCTTCGCTCATGTTCCAGCTCCGCGCTTGGATGGTTTTCACCTGCGTCGCCTCTGCCTACATCACCGCCTTGAACACATAGCCGCCGATCAGAATGCCCATGGCCACGATGCCGAAGAACGTCAGAAGCAGCCGCATCGTCAGGACCTTCCTCAGGATCACAGCCTCGGGCAGGGACAGGCCGATCACCGCCATCATGAAGGCCCGCACCGCTCCTTCACTTCCTAAGCATCCGCATCTGTTCCTTCGCGGTCGTCATCAGGACCTTTTCGGCGCACTCGAAGAAATCCACGACGCAAGGGCACCTCAGCCGGTAGTAGACCTGCACTCCGCGTTTCTCGTCCTGCACGATGCCTGCATTCTTCAGGACGGACAGGTGTTTCGACACCGTGGACATGTCCAAGCCGACAACGGCTTGGATCTCGCAGACACATCTCGGCTCCGCCCTGAGTTCGTCCACGATCGCCAGCCGCGCAGGGTGTGCGAGCGCCTTGATAATGCGCG
>Ga0182021_10003694_pt1 | contig 18016 bp, 12 predicted proteins | sample 612E3MmetaG_FD_120493 | JGI IMG/M metagenome (GOLD analysis project Ga0182021, IMG submission 120493) | Permafrost microbial communities from Stordalen Mire, Sweden - 612E3M metaG (Illumina Assembly) | ecosystem: Environmental > Terrestrial > Soil > Wetlands > Permafrost | place: Sweden... | reverse complement strand
GTCGGTCATGATCGTGGGAACCAAGGCCTACCTCGTGTACCACGCGTACGCGCCCGACTCAGTGGTCGGCGGCTCAGCCACCCTGCGCATTGCTGACTTGGTGTGGGACTCGAGCGGCTGGCCGGTGCCCGTGGGTCCGTGACTGATCAGGATCTCGTAGAGCGCGATCCAATACGCTGCCCGATGGCTTTTCGCCACAGAGGCACAGAGGGCCCAGAGATCGGATGAGAACAAGGGATTTGGACTGCGCTGTCTGCAACCCTGGGTGCTCTCCTCAGCCTCCGCGGCCTCTGTGTCTCTGTGAGGAATAGGTAGCTTTAGATCCACGGTCCAAGAGATGCTGGCTAGACCCGTGGCGCCCTTCGCTTGGACTCGGCCGCTGAAGCACGACCGCTGCGTCCGCGCCAGCCGAAGACGGGAACGCTTGGGTACAGGGGACAGTCTGGGTGTGTAGGGGCCAATCAGAAACAGCTGCCTAGCCCAGTGAAGAACGCTTTCAACTGTGTGGTTCATTCCCTGGCCGCACTATAGGCGACCAGAACGCCTCCGCGAAACATTCGAAATTCAATTTCTAGCGCGGCCGGGTCATACGCCACCGCTGGCTCACCAGCAACAGCGCCAATAGAACGACATACCAGGCGCCCGCGTGTCGCGGAGATCCGATCACGCGGCAGCTGCAGCCAGCGCTATTCGAATTCCCCGTGGATCCGCCGGAGCCGCCGCTGGCTGTGGTGGTGTTTGCCTCGACGCCGCCCGTGGAGGTCACGCCACCTGCGCTGCTGCTGGTTCCGCCCACAGCACTGCTGGCCGGGGTTCCCCCTTTGCCGCCGACGCCGCCCAGGCCGCCGGTAGTTCCCCCACTGGCGACGACGGTTGCCCCGGATCCGCCCGCGCCTCCTGCGCCGCCGGTTCCAGGATCCTTCGAGGTATCGCCGAAGACCAGGCTGGTGATACTGCGCGCAGGCAGGGTGATGCTGGCAGGCGCCATGGTGCCCACAGAGGCGCAGTTCTCGGTGGCGGACGTGCGATAGGCCTGAAACGTCGCCGGCAAATTCGCGCCAGTGAGCGTGACGGACTTGCTCGCGGTGCCCCCGTTGATGGCGATGATGGTGAAAGTGCCCGCCGTGCTGTGGTCAAAGACCGCAACCAGCACCTCGCTGTCGTCACTCGAAGCCTGGACCATCTGCGCCCCGGGGCGAATGTAGCGATAATAGTTCTTTGATACGTAGTACTTCTTGCCCCGCGTGGTGACGCTGCTCATGAGGTCGAACTCGCTGGGTGCCCCGGTGCCGAGTTCGCTGCCCTGCCACCACACCCAGCCCGACGCGTGCCCGTGGTAGAGGGCGGCGTAGATACTCTGGGCCAGATCCAAAGCACCCGGCAGACTTGCTCCGCTGGCATTGGACCCCGCCTCGATTGTGTCGACATAGCCGGATGTCTCAGTCATCCAGATGGGCAAGTGCGCGCTCTGCGTGCCGGTGTAGAAGCTGGCCCAATAAGTCGACATCTGCGAGGTTGGCGTGGCCAACACGCCGTCGGAGTAGCCGTGAACGGCCCAGATCCCCATTTGACTGAGTGCCGTTGGCTGGCTCATGACGTGGGCGGTATACCAGTACGGATCAAAGCCATTCTTGCCACCGCACTCGATGGCCAGCATGTTCTCCGAACCAAAGAGCTTCACGTTGGGATAGGTGGCATGGATGACGGGACCGATGGCTGCCAGTGTGTCAGCGTATTCCTGAGAGGTATAGACGCAGGAGTTGTACGGCTCGACAAAGAGCGGCTCGTTCTGGAAACTGAGCCCGTACACGTCCACGCCGATGTCTGCGTATTGTTTCAACCCGGCCACCAGCCAATCGGCGTAGGCGGCCCGCTTCGACGGGCACAGGCCACCCCCGTTCTTGCTGCCGCCGGTGTAGGGCGCGCTGTCCTGTACGCCGCTGGTCCCCACCACGCACTTCATGCTCGACGGAGGCGACCACACGCTCAGGATGATCTTCAAGGGCACGCCGCTGGCCTTGGCCTTGTCGGAGATGGCCTGCACCACCGGGCGCATCTTGTCCCAGTCCGCGTCCTGTGCGGAGACGGCGTCGGCAGGAGGCGGCAGTTCATTGCGCCAGATGGTGATTCCCAGATCGTCGACCACCGCATCGAACCAGGCGTTGTTGACCAGGTTCTGCGCCTGCCCCCACCAGACATCGTGGGCACCGAAGAAGCCAAACCCATCAATCGTCTGTGATCGCTGTGTGCGGTCGATGGTCACTTGCGCGGCCTGCACTCGAGGGACTGCGACCAGCAGAATGAGCGACACCGAAACGACGAGGCGAAGCAGGCGCATGGAAACCTCCATTGTGGCCATAGTACTCTCTTAAACCGTATTGGGCCGCGTGCTCACAGAGAGTCTGGCACAGCTCCGCGAGCGTGGCGCCGGATATCCAGGAGCGGATTCTCTTCGCCGAGTCGGTGGATGGGGGCGAGCCGATCAGCGAGAGTGCCCTGCGGGCGGTAGCGTGCAGATGCGATTCAATTGAGGAAAAGTAGCGCTTGAAATGACTATCCACCCGCTGTCCCGGTGGCGGAATCTAAGCTCAATGCCCTACTTGAGCGGGGGCACTGTCATCGGGTTGGGGAAGTTGCCGGTCAGGAAGAGCATGGAATAGACGCCCAGCGGCTCCTGCAGATAGGCATCGTTTTCCACAGTCGTGGATATGGACTCTTCGATGGCCTCCTGCCGTATGGCCATCGTGGTGGCTCCGCCATCATTGAACGAGCTGACATACGCGCACATGGCCATGTTGACGGTGTAGGAGTTGTGGCCATAGGCGGGATCGCAATTCTTGACGGTGCCATCCGGCCCCAGAGAATCACAAATGGACGAGAATCGATTGGCATTCGCTTCCACCGGATTGTTCTTGTAGAAGTTGCTGAAATAGTCCTGTATGTGGTCGATTTCCGCCTGCATCTTGGATTTGGGCGACTCGTACTGTGAGGAATTGGGGGCGACTTCCGGCAGCTTGGTGTTGTTGCCGAACCACGCAGCGTCGACGCTCACGCGCCACAGGAAACGTTCCCATTCGTAGACTCCGCCACTGCTAAGGTCGCGGCAAGGAGCGTCGAGGCTGCCTGAGAAGCCAACGAAGCCGTGTTGCAACCCGGCCTGGTTGTAGCACCGTTCAAGCATCACGTAGACGGTTTGGGCGGTCTTGTACCAGAAGTCGTGGTGGTAGGTTCGATCAAGGTCGGCGTATTTCGGGCTGGGCAGCTTGGCAGCCAGGAAATCTCCGAACACCCGGAAATAGCCCGGCGGGTAGTAGTCCATGTGAACCAGTGGAGAAGCATCGCCGACTCCGTAGTCGCAGGGTTTGTTTGGGTAGTACTGGCAATTCTTGGCGCCTGTGTCACCCGAGGTTGGATAATTCCAGCCGTCGTAGTTGGTGTCGATCTCGCACTCCATCCTCAAGAGCCAGTCGATGGCGTTTTGAGTGTATTCGGGCCATTGCAGGGCCGCATACACCAGCCCGATGGCGATGTCGACGTCCCCGTCAAAGGCGCTGTCCTCATTGCCGCTGCAGCTCTCCTTGGCCGGATCGCAGGGCGAATCGAGCGCGCGGCACGGGATGGTGCCGTCCCACATCCAGCCCATGAGGCCGCCACAGTACTTGTCGGCGGCTTGCGACAGGAAGTGCCGCACGAAATTCCACAACTGATCGAAAGTTGTCTTGTCGCCAATGGCTGCGGCAATGGCCATGCCATAGCCCTGGCCCTCGCTCACGGTCTTGGGCGGGTTGGTCTTGATGCGCGCGGTGCCCGGGCCGCACACGGTGTCTGTGGTGGTGACGTAGTTGGCTCGGAAGATCAGGTAGCGATCGTAAACGAAGACATTGAACAGGTCCTGGACCGCGGCCACGTTGGGATAAATGTAAGCGAGCGAGCCGCCGTTGGGATAGAGGTAATTGGTGCTGGCGTAGGGGAACCAGCCCCCGAATCCAATGTTGTTGACAGGCGTGGCCGGTGGTTTGGGCGCGCAGGCGCTGTCGTTCCAATTGCTCATGGAGGACCAGTCGCCTGTGGTGGCATCGGGATAGTAGTCGAAGAACCTGAACAGGCTGGTGGATGGGATGTCGGGTTTGCCGTACTCCCAGCGTAGCCAGTACTCGCCGGGCTTGAGCGGACCGGCGGGCAACCAGGTTGGGTCGGGGTTCTGGAAGGGGCGGGGCGCGACGGTATTCCACTCGGGGTTGTGCGTCTTGTCCACCGCCCGCCAGGTCGCGCCGGCGACGAAGAGCTTGTCGGGAACCGGACAATTGTACCAGGGGCGATCCGCCTCGCGGTAGCAGATGACCTTGTTACCGGTCACTTCCAGTTCCATCCATGGGGGCATCAGTGCGGTATTGGGGAAATAGGTGAACGTCTTCTGTCCGGCCCAGATATAGCGGAAATGGATGGTGTGGAAATTGTTCGGAAGCGGTGGGCTGCAGGGATCCACCGGCTTCACGGACCCGCCGCAGTGGGCATATCCGGGACCAGGGTTTGCCGTGTAGAAGAAGTAACTCTGGGGATCTTGGGACCAGTCCATGCACGTCGGAATGGACGCGGCTGTGTTGTCCGGCGCTCCCGCGTAGCCAATCCAGTATTCGGTGACGCCCGAAGTGAGCGCAGGCAGCGGCAGATTCGGGGTCCACAACCCCAAGCTGTCATTGGGGTAACGGAATGTGATGTTTGCGGTCGAGGTCCAATCTTTCGTGGGAATCAGCACGTAGTACCAGGGGCACTTACCGTCCTGGAATTCGAGCATGGCCTGCATCTCACAGGCCAAGCCAGTGACCTTGAGGCTGGTCGGGTAGGGGGGGATGTCGTAGCCCAGCTTGCTCTTTCCACAGGCCGAGCCCGGGAAACCGGTTTCTTGTGGATCGGCCCAAGGATAGCGGAAATGGACCTTGATGTAGCCGCTGGGTACGGTTTGATCGGGCTGTCCTGGTGGGCACGCCTCGGTGCCAAGCGCAGTCTCATCGCTGGTGAGGCGGAACTTTTGGTTGGCGACCGCGGCGGTGGGGTAGTCGGCGGCCAGGGTGCTGGACGGGCCGGTGTAGTCGAGCCAGATTTCTTTGTTGGCGGGGATCAGCTTTGAGGCGTCGAACGTGCCAGAAGCATTCGATGTTCCCCCGCAGGCGTCAGCACCGACCGGCTTGATCTCGAATTTGGTGAGCGTATTGGGAGTGCAGACCGAATACCAAAGACAGTTTGCCGTGTCTTGGCGCGCACCATAGGACGGCCAGCTCCCGGTCGGGTCGATGACCAGAACCGACAGCGGCGCAGTCGTCATCGTGCCCATGGTCGGGCTGGCCGCGCTCGACCAAATATCTCGCACATGAATGCGCACCGTTCCGGGGGGACACGTGAAGTTTTCGTTCGGGTCAACTGGCGGGGCATCGGGAACCGGAGGGACCGCGGCGTCGTAACTTGGTTGTCCACCGCTCGGGCCGGACGAGGCAGTCGTGGTGCCGCCGAAGGGAACGACGGTGTCGCCGCCCATGGGAGTGGTGTCGCCGCCCGTGGGAGCGATGCTGCCACCCTCTGGCGTCGGGGTGCCAGCCACTGCCGGGGTGCCACCAAACGGGTTCACCGGTGTGGTGGCGGCACTCGTGGTCCCTGTGGCACCGCCTTCTGGGGCTGGGATGATCGTGACCATGGGACTCAGTCCGGAGAAGGAGTGCGAGTTGCAGCTCCACAGCACCAGGAGCATGCCGGTGCCGAGCAAGAACCAGCGCGTCACGTTCCACGTTGCGAGCACGACTTTGCTCACATTTTCTGGTCGTCGGTAGCTACTAGAAGATTGAAACATGGTTATTCGCCTGCAGCCTACGAGGCGGCATTGAAGAATACCACCCTATGGAGCTAACGGGAACCGCGACCCGAATGAGAAGTGTGCGCACCGACACAGCTCTGACGGCGGTTGCTGGCATTGATGTGCTGCGGCCATTCCGGAGCATCGTTCATCGGCGGACCGATGGTGGGGGACGCCTTTCTCGGTGCGCCGGCTATACTTGCGAAGTCGCATGTGTGGCCGAATGACCCTGACGCGCGCTGATTGGGACGAGGTGCTCCTCGAACTGACGGAGACTCTCGTGCCTGCGGGCGTGACGGACATTCGCGCGGACGAGGGAGCGGCTGCGTACTACCGGCCGCGCTACAACGTGGCGCCGACTCAGGCTCACCCGATTCTGCGCGGGGTCGCCGGGCCCGCGAGGTTGGGCTTCGCCCTCTGGGGGCTGCTGGCGAGCGGACGAGGCAAGGCTCCCGTGATCAACGCGCGTGCCGAGACTGTGCCGTTCAAGTCGGCCTTCCAGGATGCGTTTGTCAGCAGACGCTGCGTGGTGCCGGCCGATGGTTTCTTCGAATGGGAAACCGGCCCTGATGGCCGTCAGCCACTGTGGTTCCACCGGCCTGACGGCAAGCTGCTGCTATTGGCCGGACTTTTCGACGAAGAGCCGTCCACAGCTGACCAACCGGCGCGCATGCGGTTTGGCGTCTTGACCACGGCACCGAATAGGCTTGTGGCCGCTGTTCACGACCGCATGCCAGCGCTGCTGTCTGCGGTGGAAGCTGTGGGGTGGATGGCGAAACCTGACCAGTGGCTCCTGCACCCGGCACCTGACGACCTGCTGGTGGCAACCCCGGTTTCCTTTCGCGTGAACTCGATTCGTAACGATGATCCGGAGTGTCTGGCGCCAGCGAAGGCCGGCCAGATGCGGCTGTTCTGACCAGCATCGCATGGACCGTGGATCGAAGTTAGCTATTTCACCACAGAGAGCACAGAGATCACGGAGGTCGGAAGGGAAAGGGTTCGGACCGGACAGAAGACCACAACCCTTTCCGGTCCGGCTCTGTGGCCTCTGTGCTCTCTGTGGTGAAAAACTAGCCAGGCCTCGGGCGCGGCTTCACGATTCAGGGTAGCCCTTGATACTGAACGGCTGTTCAGCTAGCCTATGCGATCGTGTCTGCTGCCTCCTTGCTCGACCTGCTCCCGGCTGCGTTGTCGGCCCATCTCATTCCAGCGCGTCGCCTGGAAGAGAAATGCGGAGACAAGCGCGGGTTCGTGGCGACGGCCTTGCCGCAACTGGACGCGCTTCTGGGTGGGGGCTGGCCGCGCGGCGTGGTGAGCGAGCTGGCCGGGCCGCGCTCGTCGGGCAGGACATCGATCTTGCACGCCTCGCTGGCAGGCGCGCTGAAGAGCGGCGGCGTGGCGGCGTTGGTGGACGCCGAGCAGGCATTTGATCCCCGGCTGGCGGCTCGGGCCGGCGTGCCTCTCGCGCGTTTGTTGTGGGTGCATGCGCCGGGTATGCAAGCGCTGCGCGCGGCTGAGTTGTTGATCGACGCTGGGGGATTCGATCTGGTTGCGCTAGACATCGGCGACAAGAATCCACGATTGCCCGACGCCGCGTGGCTGCGACTGCGCCGCGGGGCCGAGCGCCAGCGGACGGTGGCGCTGGTGGTGACAGCCTCGCCGCTGGTTCGCGCCTTCGCCTCGGTGGCAGTGATCCTGTCTCGCCAGGGTGTGGACTTCGGCGAGCGGCAAAATTTCAGTCGCAACGTCCAGATCTGCAGCGCGGCTCCGGCCCTGCTGACCGGGCTACGAAGCAACCTCGCGCTCGGCCGTGGCCGCGCGCCTGTTGACGGCGCCGATCATTATTCCATCGAATTTTCGGTGATGGCGCGATCGACTGATCAGTTGCGGCGCAAGCGATAGACGTGCTCGTGCGAGGTGTGCATGTCCAGCATTGCGTGCGTTCATGCCCCCGACATCGCGTTGCAGGCGATGCTGCGCGGTCTTGCCGACGCCGGTGATCGCAAAGGACCATTTGCTCTGGCTGCGGGACCTGGAGGACGCGCGTCGGTGCTGGCCGTGACAGCTGCTGCCGCGAACGTCCGTCCCGGCATGACCGTGGCACAGGCAATGGCTACATTGCCGTCGCTGCGGGTGATGACGGCGCGCCAGCCCGATGTGGACGCGGCCACATCGGCGCTGGCTGATTTGGGGTTGGGGTTTGCTCCACGGGTCGACACAGAGCCTGCGCGGGTCTTCTTCCAGGCCGGAGATCTGGGTCAGCTTTATCCTGATCTGTCCGCTGTGGCCCACGCTGTGCGGGCGCGCGCCACTCGGTTGGGACTGGAGGTGCGCGTGGGGATCGCCGCTTCCAAGGGTCTGGCGCGCATCGCGTGTCGCACAGCCGAGATTGCCATCGTGCCCGCAGTGCCCGCCGCGGCCCGCGCCTTCCTCGCGCCCTTGCCGCTGGCCATGCTGGCACCATGTCCTGAAATCGCCGACGCGCTGGCGCGCTGGGGATTGCACACGGTCGGGGAACTTGCGCGTCTGCGGCCAGAGGAAGTGGCGGTGCGACTGGGCGCAGCCGGGGCGCGCCTGGTGCGGCTGGCGCGCGCGCAGGACGACGAGGCGTTCTTGCCCCAAGCACCGGCCGATGCCGTCGAGGAAGGCACCGAACTCGACTACGCCCTCGACTCGCTCGAACCCCTGGTCTTCATGCTGCGTGGGCTGATCGATCGGGCGCTGGCGCGGCTGGCGTGTCGCGGGCTGGCCTGCGCCGGGCTGACCCTGCGTCTCATGGTGGAACCGCGCAGCTTCGAGATCCGCGAGGTGCCGTTGCAATCGCCCACTCGCGAGTCGGGAATTCTCTTGCAGCTCGTGCGGCTGGAGCTGTCGCGCCGGGCTCCCTCGGCGCCTGTGACCGGGATGACCATCCTGGTTCTTCCCGCGCGGGTGCGTGCGACTCAGCTGGATATGTTGCGGCCCAATGGCCCGGCTCCGGACCGGCTGGCCGCGACCTTGGCGCGCCTGAGCGCCTTGGTGGGACCCGAACACGTGGGCACGCCGCGAGTCGCGGACACCTGGCGCGAGGAAGCGATGACGATCGACCGGCCGTGCCTGGATGTCGGCGAATCGAGACCCGTGCCTCTCCCCGTCCCGGATTTCACCACAGAGAGCACAGAGATCACAGAGACGGATGGGAAAGAAGGGTTTGGACCGGATCCGGAACCCGTTTCTTCCGGCCTCTGTGGCCTCTGTGCTCTCTGTGGTGAAACTCCGGATCGGGGTACTGCCCACGCGACTAGCCCCAACGATTCAGGGGCGCTGGCCATTCGCCGTTTTCGTCCGCCGCAAGAAGTGGAAGTGATCATGGAGCGCAGCGGTCCTGCGGCGTTTCGCGGAAAAGAGACCGTGGCGCGCGTCCTGATCGCCGCTGGTCCCTACCGCATCAGCGGGGAATGGTGGAGCGGCAGGGCTTTCCACCGTGAGTACTGGGACATCCACGCTTCCGATGGCGCCGTGTATCGCATGCACCAGGATGGCGAGAAGTGGTTTTTGGATGGCTACTATGACTGACCCGCCCTATGTTGAGCTGCGTTGCCGCTCGGCCTTCAGCTTTCTCGACGGAGCTTCGTCGCCTGAGGATCTGGCCGAGGCGGCTGCCGGCTTGGGGCACCAGGCGCTGGCCCTTGCCGATCGAGGTGGGCTTTCTGGTGCGCCACGCTTTTTCAAAGCCGCACGCAAACTAGGTCTACAACCCATTGTGGGAGCCGAGATCGCGATGGAGGCGCCGGCACCGCCCCTGCTGTTGCTGGTGGAAAATCGCACTGGCTATCGCAATCTGTGTCGCCTGCTCACGACTATGAAAGCGGGACGGCCCAAGGGAGAGGGCGCAGCCAGTTATGCGCTGTTGGCCGCTCATGCCGATGGACTGATCGCGCTCGCGGGCGCGAGCCCACGCGATGATGTGGCTGAACTGGCCGCTGTCTTTCCTGCGGGGCACCTGTACCTGGAGGTGCAACGCCACCTGGATGCTGTGCAGGAGCATCGCAATCGAGCCGTGCTGGCGCTGGCCGCCGCGCACCACCTACCAGTCGTGGCCACCAATGACGTGCGCTACGCCTCGGCCCAACTCCGACGCGTCCACGACGTGCTGACTTGCGTGCGCGCCGGTTTGACTGTGGACGAGATTGGCCGCCGCCTGCCTTGCAATGCCGAACGCTCTCTCAAGCGTCCCGCAGAAATGGCTGCGCTGTTTCGTGACCTACCGGCGGCACTGCACGCGACCCGCACGATTGCCGAGCATTGCGCTTTCACCCTGGCCGACCTGGGCTACACCTTCCCACGCTATCCCGTGCCCGAGGGTGAGACACAGCAGAGTTTTCTTGAAAAGATGACCTGGCAGGGTGCCAGCGGGCGCTACCGTCCGGTGAGCGCCAAGGTGCGGGCCCAGCTCGAACACGAGCTAACTGTGATCGGAAAACTGGATCTGGCCGGATATTTTCTGGTGGTCTGGGACATCGTGCGCTTTGCGCGCGAGCGGAACATCCTGGTGCAAGGGCGCGGCTCGGCGGCCAACAGCGCCACCTGCTACGCCCTTGGCATCACCGCCGTCGATCCGGTGGGCATGGAGCTGCTGTTCGAGCGCTTTTTGTCAGAGGAGCGAGTCAAGAGCGCCAGCAACGCGACCGATCGCATGCCCGACATCGATCTGGATCTGCCATCAGGCGAGCAGCGCGAGGCGGTGATTCAGTATGTGTACCGCAAGTACGGCGCGCACGGCGCGGCCATGACCGCCAACGTGATCTGCTACCGGCCGCGCCTGGCCGTGCGCGACTGCGGCCACGCCCTGGGTTTTGCCGAGGAGCAACTGGCTCGCATCGCCCGTCACCTGCCGGGCTGGATCGTGCCCGAGGACAGGCCGCTCTACACCTTCATCACCGAGGCGGGTTTTCCCCCGGACGATGCGCGCACCAAGCTGCTGGCCGAGATTGCTACGTCAATGCTGAACCTGCCTCGTCACCTGGGGCAACACTCGGGCGGCATGGTGATCGCCGCTGGTCGCCTCGACGAGATCGTTCCGCTGGAGCCGGCGCGCATGCCCGGTCGAGTGGTCGTGCAATGGGATAAGGACGACTGCGCGGACCTGGGCATTGTCAAAGTAGACTTGCTGGGCCTGGGCATGCTGGCCGTGCTGGAGGAATCAGCCGCGCTGTTGCGCAAACACCACGGCATCGAGATCGACTACGCCCATTTGCCGCCCGACGATCCAGTGGTTTACCGCATGCTTCGTGCCGCCGACACAGTGGGTGTGTTCCAGGTCGAGTCGCGCGCGCAGATGGCCACCCTGCCGCGCATGCGGCCCGAACGTTTTTACGATCTGGTGGTCGAGGTGGCCATCATTCGACCCGGCCCCATCGTCGGGAAGATGGTGAACCCCTACCTGGCTCGGCGCAACGGCCAGCAGCCCGTGCGCTATCCCCATCCTTCACTGGAGCCGATTCTGCGGCGCACGTTGGGCATTCCCCTGTTTCAAGAACAACTGATCCGAATCGCCATGACCGCGGCGGGCTTCAGTGGCGGTCAAGCCGAAGAGCTGCGCCGGGCGATGGGGTTCAAACGATCGGTCGAGCGCATGAAAGTCATCGAGGCTGAACTGCGCGCCGGCATGTCGCGCAAGGGAATTGTCCACAAGGCGCAGGAAGAGATCGTTCAGGGGATCAAGTCTTTCGCGCTTTATGGATTCCCGGAATCACACGCGGCCTCGTTCGCGCTCATCGCCTACGCCTCGGCCTATCTCAAGGCCCATCACCCGGCAGCCTTTACCTGCGCGCTACTGAACAATTTCCCAATGGGTTTCTATCACCCGGCGACCTTGGTCAAGGATGCCCAACGCCACGGGGTTGCCTGCCTGCCCGTGGACGTGACCTGCTCGCAATGGGACTGTAGTTTGGAGGACAATAATAGTGGCACTACTGCTGTCCGCCTGGGACTGAAATATTTGCGCGGGCTGCGCGCGGAGGCGGCCCAACGATTGATCGCGGCCCGTCCTTTCTCGTCGCTGGGCGATCTGTGCCGCCGTGTGGAACTGAATGCTTCTGAGCGCACCACGCTGGCCGAGGTCGGCGCCTTCGCAGCTCTGGGCGGCACGCGCCGGCAGGTGATGTGGCAACTGGAGGCATTCGGACGCTCGGGTGAATTGTTCGCGGGTGTGGAATCCGGGGAAACGCAGACAGACAGCCCCTTGCCTGAAATGAGCCCGGGCGAGGAGGTCGCTGCTGACTTCCGTGGCACGGGCCTGACGGCAGGGCCACATCCCATGTCGTTTGTGCGGCAGCGCTTGCAAGCGCGCGGCGTGCTCTCGGCGCACCAACTACAACAGGCAGCCAAAGGCCAGCGCGCGTTGGTGGCCGGGCTGGTGATCGTGCGCCAGCGCCCGTCCACGGCCAAGGGATTGGTGTTCGTGACCGTCGAGGACGAAACCGGATTTGCCAACGCCATCGTGCCTGCGGCTCAGTTCGCCGAGCATCGCACCCTGCTGGTCAGCGCCCGCGCCCTGGTCATGGGCGGCGTGGTTCAGCAGAACCAGGGCGTGACTTCACTCAAAGCCGATCGCTTCTGGCCCTTGGACAGTGCCGAGGCCGCCCGCGATATTTCTCACGATTTCAGATAAGCGGGTGGGAGCGCGGGTTGGAGCGTTGATCTAACCAGCATCGTGTGGACTGGGGATCAAAGTTACCTGTTCCACACAGAGGCACAGAGGCCGTAGAGACATCCGGAATCATCTGTGGCAGCACCGACCAAGATGCAGGAGCAAACGACGCCGCGGTACCGAGTTTTGAGTTCGTGGCCACGGATGCCTTTTGTGACCCGAACGCGCTCCTTTTTCCATCGAAGGCTCCTGGTCTGCCGGATGTTCCTTCGTCCGGTATGCACCCTGCCCCAGTCTAGTGATCGAGGTCGTAATTGATGGTGATGGCCAGGTTATCTCAACGACGAATCTAGACTCGAACGTGCTGCCCAATGAACGCTGGCCCTGCCTAGCAGGCCAGACCATCAAATTCTATCGTTACATGGTGGATTGAGTCGGTAACTCGCGACGGGTAGCCTCGATCACCCAGCCCACTGGTGGTACCCTAAATTGCTACAAGCTTGATGACGGGTGCAGCGGTGGGCTGGCCCCGGGTAGCAGGGACGGCACATGCCCGAGGGAACATGTCGCCAGCAGCCCCGTCAGGCCGGTGGCAACAGAGCATTTTTCACTCCTTGGGACTCAGCCTCATCACAGTGCCGCTGTAGTAGTTGGTCCAGAAGACGCTGGTGGAATCCACGGCGATGCCCGAAGGACCGGACTGCCCTGAGGCAAGCGTGGTCAGGGCGCCGCCGCCCCGAGGCATTTTCACCACCGTACCACTTCCCTGGTTGGTCCAGTAGACGCCGGTGGCGTCCACGGCGAGGTCAGTGGGCAAGTCCTGCCCGGAGGCGAGCGCGGTCGAAGTGCCGCCGCCCCGATCTACCCCCATGACCGAGCCGGAGTTGTCCTCGGGGCTGCCGTTGAAGATTGTGCTCCTGTCAATCCAGTAGACATTGGTGGCGTCCACGACAATGGCGGTGGGGTCGGACTGCCCGGAGGCGAGCGTGAGGGGAGTGCCACCACCCAGAGGCACCTTCATCACAGTGCCGGCATAGTAGCCTTCCGTCCAGTAGACACTGGTTCCGTCCACGGCGACACGATTGGGAGAGAATGGCCCGGAGGCGAGCGTGAGGGGAGTGCCACCGTCCAGTGGTACCTTCATCACAGTGCCAGTGCTTTCACCAGTGGTCCAGTAGACGCTGTTGGCATCCACGGCGATGCCAACCACGTAGGACTGCCCAGAGGCAAGCGTGATGGGCGTGCCACCACCCACAGGCACTTTCAGCACTATATCGGTATTGCTCCCATTGTTGGTCCAGTAGACGCTGGTAGTGTTCACGGCGATGCCAGAGGGGAATTGGCCAGAGGCAAGCGTGGTGGGAGTGCCACCGTCTTTGGCTATCTTCATCAGGGTGCCACCGAGGTCATTCGTCCAGTAGACGCTGGTGGCGTCCACAGCGATATGCCGGGGCTGGGAATTCCCGGTGGCTAGCGTGACGAGACAGCGACCGGCCGTACATTGAGCCGTGGAGGGCGAAATGGCCGAGCAGACATTCCCGCAGAATCCGCAGTTGCCGTTGTCAGTCTGCGCGTCCAGGCAGACCGCATTGCACTCCGTCTCGCCAATCGGGCAATTCGAAATCACGCAGATGGGCGCCGTGCCGCTCCACATTCCATTTGCCTGGCAAGTGCGTACGGCACTTCCCGAGAGGACGTAGCCAGCCGCGCAAGAGTAGGTCGCCGCTGAGTCATACGTCGTAAAGCGTCCGCTCACGGAACCATGGTCCAGAGCGGCCGGATAACCGCAATCGATCGGGGTCGTGGTGGACGCGCCACCTGTGTGGCTGACACCGCCACCCTGGGTGACACCACCTGTGTTGGTGATACCCGCCATGCTCGTGCCACCGCCGATGCCAGCCGAGCCTTCGCCGGCCCCGTCCCCTCCCGAACTGCCACCAGTTCCGGCCCCGCGAAGTCCAGAACGGCCGCAAGCGCCGAGCAGGAAGAGGATCCAGAGCGTAGCGGACCTTGATCTCATCGGGCACCCTTGTTCGGACGGATAATATCCTTTCCTGCAGGCGCGTGGCGAATACCAAGGTACTCTGTGGTGAGAATGTTCTCCGGAGTTGCTCGATGACTGAATCCAACTGGGCGAACCAGGTGCGGCTGGCGGCGCGGCACATTAGGCGCCGCGTGTTGGAACACACCCTCAAGCACAACGGCGGCTACATGAGCCAGGCTTGTTCCTCGGCCGAGATTTTCGCCACCTTGTATCTCAAGGTCATGAATCTGGCGCCGGTAGACAGGCCGCTTCGGCCCAAGCCCTTCCCTGGTGTCCCCTCGCGCGGCAATCGCGCTTACTTCACCGGCGCGGAATTCAACGGGCGCCCGCTGGCGCACCAGGATCGCTTCTTTCTTTCGCCGGCCCACTACGCCCTTGTGCTCTACGCGGTCCTCATCGAAACCGGCCGCATGGACCCTTGCGGCTTGGACGATTTCAATCGCGATGGATCTTCCGTGGAAATGATCGGCGCCGAGCACTCCCCGGGCATGGAAGTGACCGCGGGATCGCTGGGCCAGTGCCTGTCGCAAGCCGCTGGCATCGCGCTGGGCCGTCGCCTCAAGGGCGACAGCGGTCGCACCTGGGTGTTCATGAGCGACGGCGAATTTCAAATCGGCCAGACCTGGGAAGCCTTGCAGGCGGCTTCGTTCCACCGGCTGGACCGTCTGGCCATCTATGTGGACGTCAACCGCCAGCAATGCGACGGGCTGGTGACCAACGTAATGGCCGTGGAGCCCCTGCAAGATCGTTTGCAGGCCTTCGGTTGGCGCGTAGAGCGCGTGGCCGGGCACAATCCCAAGGCCTTGGCGGCGCCCGCCGCTCGGCAAGGCGACGGCCGGCCCCTGGCGGTTCTATGCGACACCGATCCCTGCCGCGGGCTGTCCCTGCTCAGCCAGAACGTCCCGAAACTGCACTACCTGCGTTTCAAGACCCCTGACGAGCGCAGAACCTATCGCCGCGCCCTGGAGCGTCTGTGATGGAGATGCTCTCGCGCGTCCACGCCAACAATCTGGTCACCTGGGCCAAGGACAAGCCGAAGGTGCTGGTGTTGTCGGCGGACCTTACCAGTTCCTGCGAGGCCGACGCTTTCAGCGTTGCGTACCCCGAAAGATTCTTTTCGATGGGCATTGCCGAGCAGAACATGTTGTCCTTTGCTGCCGGCCTGGCGCGGGAAGGCTTCATGCCCTTGGTGCACACCTTCGCGGTTTTCATCTACCGTCGGGCCTACGACCAGGTGGCCATGAGCGTGGCCTACGCCAACGCCAACGTGAAGATGTTCGGCTTTTTGCCCGGCATCACCACGCCGGGTGGCGCCACTCACCAGGCCATTGATGATGTGGCGCTCATGCGCACCCTTCCCAACATGACGGTGCTGGAAACCGGCGACGCCACCGAGGTGGAGAGCGTGTTGGACGTCATGGCCGCCGTCGAGGGGCCGGTGTACATCCGCATGCTCCGCGGCGAGTTGCCGCGGCTGTTCCCCGCCTCGGAGCCCATGCAGCTGGACCAGCCGCGCGTGCTTTCGCGCGGGAACGACCTGACCGTGCTTTCCAGTGGACTGTGCACCGAGGAGGCATGGAAGGCCGTTGCTCTTCTGAAATCGCGGGGCGCTTCCGTCGAGCATCTGCACATCTCCACCCTCAAGCCCTGCAACCATCCCGTCCTGATCGAGGCCCTTGCCAAGCCGAAGCACGGCGTCCTGACGCTAGAGAATCATCTGACCACAGGCGGCCTGGGATCGATCGCGGCCGAAAAGATCGCCGAGAACGGACTGGGAAAGAAACTGATCCGTCTGGGGCTACAGGACACTTTCTCGCACGGGGCTTCCAGGGGTACCTGATGCGCGAGCATGGGATCGACGCCCTGGGGCTCGTCCGGGCCGCTGAGCGGGCGCTCGAGACCGAACTCAATATCCGGCCCGAGGACATCGCCCAGGCTCGGGTCGAGGCGGTGCACAGCGCAGCCAAGGCCGAGGGACTCTGAGAGAAGCGAGCTTTTTCACCACAGAGAGCACAGAGAACACAGAGACGGATCGCAATCATGGGAACCCTGGGAGGGTTCCCATACCCTCCCGCGATGGTGCGCCGCCGGCAAAGCCGGCGGGCTCCCCACGCGAGGAAAGAAGGGTTCGGAGCCGGATCCGAAACCCTTTCTTTCCGGCCTCTGTGGCCTCTGTGATCTCTGTGGTGAAACAGCTAACTCTGATCTGCGGCCTATGCGATGCTGGTCGGGCTTCATGAAGCCAACATCGAAACCAAACTCGGAACGGTTCTTCGTTCGCTACCGACTTACGGGCGACGAGACCGAGGCCCGCGCCAAGGCCGCAGATCTTTGCTTGGAGCAAACCGTCGAGTGCCCCGCTGACATCCTGCCCAAGGGATTCATCCCCGACCATGTGGTCGGCCGCTTGGAATCTCTGCAGAAATCTCGCGCACCCGGCGCGCCGGCCTGTGAAGCGCTGGTTTCCTTTCTCGACGACACTGCGGGCGGCGAGCTCACCCAGCTGTGCAACGTCCTTTTCGGCAACATCAGCCTAAAAAAGGGCTTCCGGCTCTCGCGTCTGGAGGACGGCGGCACGCTGTGGGGAAAGTTCAAGGGGCCGCGGTTCGGACGCGCAGGTCTTCGGGCCCTGCTGGGTGAGCCGCATCGACCACTGCTTTCCACCGCCGTGAAACCCATGGGCCTGCCGGCCGAGGAACTGGCGCGTTTGGCCGGGCGCTTCGCCGCGGGGGGCATCGACCTCATCAAGGACGACCACGGCCTGGCCAATCAGCCATTTGCTTCGTTCGCCGAACGTGCGGAGCGTTGCGCGCAGGCCGTGCGCAAGGCCGCGGCCCCGACGGGACGTACCATTCTCTATGCCCCCAACGTGACGGCGCCTGCGGCCGAGGTGCACGCGCGGGCGCGCTTGGCCAAGAAAGCCGGCGCCGGGGCCTTGCTAATCTGTCCCGGGCTGACGGGCCTCGATGCCATGCGCGCCTTGGCCGACGACGATTCCCTCGGGCTGCCCATCCTGGCGCACCCCGCATTCCTGGGAAGTTTCGTGACCAGCCCGGACAACGGCATCTCTCCCTATGCCTTGTTCGGCCAGCTCATGCGGCTGGCCGGCGCGGACGCCAGCATCTTTCCGCATTCCGGCGGCAGGTTCGGATTTTCACTGGACGAGTGTCGCGAGGTGGCGGACGGATGTGGGGACGCGCTGGGGAACTTGAAGCGCATCTTCCCCGCTCCGGGCGGCGGCATGAGCCTGCAGCGCCTGCCCGAGTTGCTGAAGTTCTACGGCAACGAGGTGATGTTTCTCGTGGGGGCTGACCTGGTCCGCAACGGTTCGGACATCGAGAAGAACTGCGAGCTCTATCGAAGATTGGTCGAGAAGGACTAGACAACACGAACCCAGGCGGCCTCATCACCTCCACCATGCTCACCCTGGTGGTGATACCGGTCGCTTACGACATCATCGACGCCGTCGCGGAACGCCTGCTGGGACATGCCACGG
>Ga0182021_10003693_pt1 | contig 18021 bp, 14 predicted proteins | sample 612E3MmetaG_FD_120493 | JGI IMG/M metagenome (GOLD analysis project Ga0182021, IMG submission 120493) | Permafrost microbial communities from Stordalen Mire, Sweden - 612E3M metaG (Illumina Assembly) | ecosystem: Environmental > Terrestrial > Soil > Wetlands > Permafrost | place: Sweden... | reverse complement strand
CAGACCGGCACTGAGCTGTTCCAGTTGGTGCACCGCGCGGCGGGCAGTTTCCCCCGCGTGGCGCTCTATTTCGAGAATTCGCTGCTGCCGCCGGATCTCAAGCTGCTGCCCTCGGCGGCCGCCGCGGTCTCCCGCACGGAGCACATGGGGACGAAAACGGTGATCGAGTCTTCCGGCGGCGTGGGCATCCCATGGCATGGCGGCGCCAGGGTGGACGGAGAACTGTGGCCGGCGCAGGATGACGAGATCCTCTGGCTGCCCGCCGGCCCGCACGCCATCGAGCCGGCCCCGCTCTCCGCCGGTCCACGCCTGGTGCATTTGAACGGCGATCTGAAGGCCGCCCGCGCCGTCGACTCCCATACCGTTGAATTCACTTACCAATCGGCCGCGCGCGCCATCGCCATCCTGAGCCGCGCACCCGTCAAATTGCAGATTGACGGCGTCGGCCAGCCTCCCAGGTTGGCCGGTCCTTCCACCCTCATCCTCCCCCGCGGTCAGCATTTCGTGACATTGACCACCGACTGAGCTAGGATTACGAATGGTAAATGACAGATGTTGCGTTACAGCCGACGCCGGAGATTCCGGATAAGCTGTACTTCAAAATCGGCGAAGTAAGCGAGCTCCTCGGAGTGGAGGCTTACGTATTGCGGTACTGGGAAACGGAGTTCCCCGTGCTCTCGCCGAAGAAGTCCGGCACCGGCCACCGTCTCTACCGCCGCAAGGACGTGGAGCTGCTGCTGCGCATCAAGCACCTGCTCTACGACAAGCGTTTCACCATCGAAGGCGCCCGCCAAAGCCTGCACAGCGAGGCCCGCGCTCCTAAACCGGTGCGTGCTCCCAAGCGGATCCAGGCCGAGCTCTTTTCGGACGACCCGCTGCCCGATATCCGCCGCGAGCTCCGGGAAATCCTAGAACTACTTAAATAGTAAGTCAGCCGGCATGCCTGCCATTCAGCCAGCCCACGTCCGCTCACGGACGCAGGAACATGGTTCCGCACACGGCTTCCCAGCAGGCGGTGGGGCAGGCCGCGGCGATGGCCGCGACATCGGTTGGGCCGTTAACCATGTTGGGCGCCGTGCCCGCGGCCGAGAGCGCCCCTTGAAGCCGTTCCATTTCGCCGGCCACCCAGAACTGGACCTCGCTCCCTTCGAGCAGGTGACGCAGGTCGGGATGCGCCGGCCGCACTTTCAGATACCACTCGCTGTCGGGGCCGCCGGTCTCCAGCACGATGCCGTTGAGGGGAGATAACACGGGCTGATCGAGGTTGCCTTTCCTGATGCGCCACGCCGCGCCGTTCAGGCGTATGCGCTGCCCCTTTCGCGGCAACTCGACGGAATCGGGTTTCCCGAACAGGCGCCGGCCGAAGTCGTCGAGCCCGATCGTCACCGTGCCGTTCCGCTCGCGGCGCACCCAGGTGTGACCGCGGTGGTACATGCGATCCAGCGGGAACGTCATCCCGAAATCCTCATAACTCTTGCCATCGGGCTTAGACGGCGGGCGCTGCTCGAGCAACGTCCGGTGAGTGTCGCACTGCCGGCAATCGAAGCTGTTCTGGCAGTCCCGGTATTCCAGTTCTCCCGTCAACTGGTGACGGCAGGGCCGGTCGCGGGCGGGCAGGTCGTGGAAATCGGAGTGCCACCGGACCTCTTCGGCGGTGCCGGACCGCAAGTGACGCCGGGAGCGCCAGGCGGCGGATATCAGGGTGGCGGCCACAATCGCCAGCACGGTGTAGAACGCGCCCATGAAGATCATGGTGCCGAGAGTCCAATGAAATCCGTAGTTCCAGGGCAGCATAGGGCTATCTCCCCGCCAGGGCCGGTTCTGTTTGCGGCGCTGCCGGCGGCCCGGTCCTGAGTTCGCGCTCCTCGGGGAATAGCACGAAGTAGCGGAACGAGATGGAGTACACAAGCACGCCCGCGGCCACCACCGCCAGGAAGGATCCGGTTTCCTGCCAGCTCGGCACGTAATGCAGGAAGCGGTCGAAGGAGAGCGTGGGGAGCGCCAGCGTCTGAATGGTCAGCACGAACCGGTTCACCGCCACCCCGCAGCAGGCCATCACCGCGGCCGAAACCAGCCAACCCGTCCGCGCCCGCAGTTTCGGCAGCAGCAGAATCACCATCGGGGCCAGGAACAAGGCCATCTCGGCGAAGAGAATCCAAATGCCGAAAGGCTTCCATGCGTAATACTGCGCCGGCAGGAACCCGCTGCGGGGCGTGGTGCGATTCAGCCAGACAAAGGTATCCACCGTCTTCAGGAACACGTAGGCGGCGAGCAGCAGCCCGGAGATGCGTCCCAATGACTGCAAGACCTGCGGCTTCACGAGCCGCTTCCCGGTGATCGTTTGGACCAGCCAGGTGGTGAGCAGCACGAAGCACGGACCCACCGCCGCGGCCGAGAGAATGAACAGGAAGAAAGTGGACGGCCAGATGCCAAGTTCTTCACGGAAAGCAAACGGCCGGCCGCGCAGCACTCCATAGAGCCCACCCAGCGAACCCTGATGGAAGAAGGATAGAAACGTCCCCACGCCGGCGAACACGTAGACCAGCTTGTGCAGTTCGTGCTCAAACACCAGGAAGGACGGAATCTCCCGCAGCTTGCGATTCTTCAACACGATCGGCACGTACTCGATTAGCAGCACGGTGAGATAGCAACTGATACAGAAGGTGACTTCCGCTAACATGGAATGCACGTTGGGATACCAGAAGGTGAACCAGGAGCGCAGCGGCTGGCCCACGTCCACCGCCAGCACCGCCATGGCGCCGCCGTAACACATCAGGCCGATCACGACCGCGCTATTGATCACGGCCCGCAGTTCCTTCAGCTTGAGGATGTAAAGCAGAAAGCCGGTGAAGAACGCGCCGGCCCCCAGCGCGATCACCGTCAGGTCGAGGAAGATCCACAAGCCGAAGGCGAAGCGGTTGTTCATGTGGGTCTGATTCAACCCCTTGATCAGGCACAGGGCGGCGGCATAGAGACCGAAGGCCAGCAGGGCCGCCCAGGGGGCGAGCCAGAGCAGGAAATTGCGCGTGGAACAGCGGCTGACTCCGGCGGGGATGAAGCGCCTGTCCATGTTATCCATGGGAGGTCTCCTTCCCATCGGGCGCCTGGGACGGGTCGCCGATCCGCCTCGCCCATTCCCTCCTGGAGTGGTAGTAGACCTTGGGCTCGGTGCCCAGTTTGACCAGGAGGCGGAAGCTCTGGGGATCCTTGGCTGCCTTGGACGGCGCGCTCGAAGGATCGTTCAAATCGCCAAACTGGATGGCGCCGGCGGGGCAGGCCTCGACGCACGCGGGCACGTAGTCGCCCGGCTGAATCTCCTTCAGGCCGGCTTCGGCGGCGCGCTGCACAGCAGCATGCCAGCGGCCATGGCAGAAGTTGCACTTCTCCACCACGCCGCGCATGCGCGGGGCAACGTTGGGGTTGAGCGTCTTCTCCATGCCGGCCGGCCATTTCGGATCCCACCAGTTGAAATACCGCGCGTGGTACGGACAGGCGGCCATGCAGTAGCGGCAGCCGAGGCATCGGCCGGGAATCTGGCCGACGATTCCAGTCGCCGGGTCCACATCCACCGCCTGCTGCGGGCAGACCAGGTAGCACGGCGTCTCCAGGCCGCAATGCTGGCACATCATGGGGAAGTAGACCGACTGTTTGGCGGGATACTCCTGGCCGTTATCCACCTTGAAAACGCGCATCCAGGTAAGGCCGGTGAGATCGGTGGCGCCTTCCTGCGCCGGCGGAACATTGTTCTCCACCGCGCAGGCGATCATGCACGCGCCGCAACCGGTGCACTTGTCGATATCGACCGACATGCCGTAGCGGGAGATCTTGCCGGGCTTCTTTTCCGAAATCATAAGAACGCCACCCGGCAGCGCGCGAACGCGCCGCAAATGTCGATCGCCTCGGGCGCCGCCGCCACCTGGACCACGCCTGGGGGAACCGAGGAATCCACCACAACCAGGATCTCGCACCTGCCTAGGGACGTTTCGAGCACGGCCCGGCCGCCCTCCGCGGATCCGCAGGAGCGGGCGGTCTCGGGGTGCAGCGCCGCGCGGCTCCGCCCCAGCCGAAGGTTGGATTCCTGATGGAGCTTCGTCATCAACGGCGAGGGCGGCACGGTCGCCAACGCGGTTTCGGCAAGGACGGCGACCAGCGGCAGGCGCGCGTCCTCGGAGGGGCGCGCCTCCGGGCCTGTCATATCGATGGCAGGAGGAGCCGAGCGCCGCCCTTCGGTATCCATCCAGCATGCCCCCTCGAGCAGCGCCTTCCAAAAGTCGTCCGGTGGCACCTGGGCGGCCGGCCTCGATGTGCCATCGGCGCTCGAGAACAACACGCCGTGGCCGGCCTTGCGGATGGCATCGGCGCGCTCGCGAAGCGCGTTGCTGGCATCGATGCCCACCGCCCGGGCGACGAAATCGGCCGGGTTCACGACGCCCGGGGGCGCAGCGACAAGCGGCACCGCCATGCGGAACACCGCTGCCGGCGAATCGATGGCGGCCGGGATGTCCTCCAGGGTCTCCGGATACACGGCGGTGGGCAGCACGAACAGCGAGTGGCGCCCGTACCCGTCCGGCGTCCAGCCAAACGTGATCACCACGGGGTTGTCGGCCACCAGTTTCCGGCGGATCGCATTCCATGGGACATAGTCGCCAGGCGCCGATTCGTCGATGATGAGGGTGCGGATGGCTCCGTCGGGCACCGCAGCCAGATCGGTGACCGGCGCGCAGTTTTTCCAGTGCTCCGGGACGGGGGCCTCCTGGCGCGCCACCACAGTCTCGCCCCAGGCGCCCGTCAACTGGTTGAGCGCCCATGCTTCCGGACAGTCGTAGCCCGGCAGAACCAGGGCCGGACCGTGGCTGGTCAATTCGGCGGCCAGGTCCTTAATCTGCTGCTCCGTCAGCCCGGTGGCCGCGGCGGCGTCCGCCACCGTGACGGCTTGGGCGATGTGGGCATCGAGGAGCGCGGCGAGTCCCAAGGCAAGCGTGGAACCGGAGCCGGGCCGTATGCGCAGCCACAGATCCGCCAGGCTGGCGGTGCGCGACTCCAACGCCTCCGCCTGGATCAGGCGGAAGTTGGCGCGCGCGGCCAGCACGTTGCCCGGCGTTCCCCACCCGTCCAGCACGGGCGCTCCGAGACTCAAAACCGTCCGCGGTTTGGTCAGATCGACGGCCACACCACCAGAGGCAACCCCTCCCGGCCCAGAGGACACCCCGTCGTGGTGCCGATCGGAGCCCCGAGTGGGTTCACAGACGAAAGCGTCTGTCCCACGTTGCTGCGCAAGGGCTTGCGCCTCGGTGGGGCAGGCGCTTTCGCCTGCCAACCAACTTTTTCTCGCCTTCTCAGCGAGCGGGTTCGCGGCCGCGCCGCTAAACGGCCCCCCTGCCGTCAGATACAACCCGTTGTGGACCGCGCCCATCGCCCGGCGGTAGGTCCACGATGCGGTCCTGCCGGGCCGCAGGTCCAGCACCGCCACGCTCTCGCCCGGGTTGCAGGCCGCCATCAAGGCCGCCTTCGAGGCGTCGAGATTCGCCGCCAGTTGCTTCCGGCTGCCTTCCACGTTGCAGTTCGCCACCGCTTTGGAAAGGGCGCCAGCCGCCGCTTCGACACGGCCCTGGGTCAGCCGCGCCGGGTGATACGGCAGATGGTGTCCCGCCACGCCGAAAGCGCACAGCCCGCCGCGGCTGAGCGGGTGGCCGGCGACGCCCGCCAGCGAAACCGGTTGTCCGCCCACGCAACGCGCCCGCACGGCGCATCCGGCGGGACACAAGGAGCAGTTCGTGTACCGGGCCGTGACCTCGCCGCGCAGCGGCCGCGGAATCCCGGGCCAGTTCTCCGACCACAGTGCCGTGTCCGTGATCAATCGCCACGGAACCGGCGTGAACACCGCGCCGGCAGCCGCTCCACCGATGAATTTCAACAGGTTTCTGCGGGTGTTCTGCATCTTTCGGCCCTTACTTGTGACAATCCAGGCAACTGTGTTCGAGACCCTCTTGGCGATGGCAATCGATGCAGTCGTCCATCTTCATTCCGGGCACGACCATGAATTCGTCCTTCGATGCCCCCACGCGCCGGCTATGGTTGGCGCCCTTGTAGCCCCAGATATCCCTCGAATAGCCGCTGATCCGATCCTCCTGATAAGGCCTCGGCTGGTCGCTGGAGGCCTGGTCGCCGTGGCACCGCTCGCACGGGAGTTTGGCGATCCGAATGTGCGAAGTGTGGGAAAACCAGACACTTTCCGGTTGGCGGGCGTACACGGCCCACTGGGGCTCGCGCCTGGTCTTAACGTACTCGGCGATGAAGTTCTTCTCGGCGGCAGTGGGGCCGAGGTTCGCCGTGTGGCAGCCGGCGCACTGGCTCAAGGGCGGCACGCCCGCGTACGTGCCGTCTTCCCTGGGCGCGTGGCAATCCACGCATAGCATGCCTGCCTTCCGCGCGTGTATGGGGTGACTGAATTCAACCGGTTGCGGCCGGCTCTTGTAGATGACCCGCGGGAATCCGATCCATCCCGCACACAAGGAGGCCAGCACCCCCAGCAGAATTGGAACCTTGCCCGAGAAGTTCACATTGAAACCCTATTCAGATTATACGGTGAAAATATCGGCAATGCTGGTAAACCCGGGGACAGACGGAACTGACAGCGAGTTTCCGGCAAACGGCGCCGGAAACTCATGTCAGTCTCGTCTGTCCCCGTCCCGCGCCTGTTGGAAATGTGGACAGCGGGGGTGCTGGCGCTTACAATGAATTCTTAGAGTTTTCGGATAAAAGGGTCGCTGTGTACCTGTTCAGGGGTTTTGGCTTACCAGTAGCGTTCGTCCTCATAATTCCCGGGTTGCTGCCCCCGTTGAGCGCCGCGGCCCGGAGTTCCTGGCTGCTCGACCCAGCCGAACTGCATGTCTCGGCGCACGCCAAGAAATTCTCCTGCGCCAAGTGCCACGACGACATCGTCAAATCGCAACTCCATCCCGATCCGCGCAAAGTGAAGGCGCCCCTCTCGGATTCGGCGCGCGCCGAAAAGTGCCGCCAGTGCCACGCCCCCGTTTTTCAGAATCTCACGGTCAACCGGCACGGCCAGATGCAGAAGATCAATCCGGCCCGGTTCCGGAGTTGTCTGTCCTGTCACAACCCTCACGCCAACGTCAAGGCTCAGTACTACCGGACGGGGCGCGTCAATTTGGAGAAGAGCTTTCGCGGACAGTGCGGGGCGTGTCACGAGCCGCGAAAGGTCCTGCCGAAGCGCCCGGCCGCGGAGGAGAAGTGCCTGGGCTGCCACCTGGTGGATGCCAACGACGCCGGCGCACCGGGGCAGATCTCGAAACTCTGCTTCCACTGCCATGGCAACCAGGGCACCGAAGTGCAGCGGATGGCGGCCAAACTCTCGCCGGTAATCGATGAAGCGGCCTTCAGGCGTACCACCCACGCCAAGCAGTCATGCACTGCCTGCCATACGGGCGCGGCGGCATATGGTCATGCGGACCAGGCGAGGGTGGACTGCGGCCGATGCCATTCCGCGCCAGGGGCATCCGTTCCGATGGAGGCCCGCCGCGCGCCCGCCGCGCCCCATTATGCCAAGTTCACCGACAGCCCGCACATCGGCGTGGAGTGCCGCGGCTGCCATGCCGGCGGGGGGCGGGTGGTCCAAGACGCCGTTTCGAAGCAGGTGGTCTGGGAGAAAACCACGCAACCCGGCCAGGTCTCCGGGGTGCATGCCATCGCCAAGGCCGCGAGGAAGCAGGACTGCCAGCGCTGCCACGTGGCGGGTAACCAGGTCGGCGCGGCGGCCATGGTGCTGCCCGGAAAGGGTGTCCTGTGCATGCCGTGCCACGGCGCGACTCCCACGGCCACCGACGCGACCACTATCGCCGGGCTGGGCGTCTTTCTGTTCGGTGTGGCGGCCGCCGCCTCGGTCTGGCTCACCGGCCGCGTTCCCGGCCGTGAGGGCGCGGGTCCGGTGGCACCCGTGGCGAAGGCGCTGGCCGTGCTCGCCTCCGCAACGCGGACTGTCTTTTCCCGCCGCGCGATTACGGTCCTCAAAGCGCTGGTCCTCGACGGGATCCTGCAAAGGCGGCTTTTGAAACAGTCGCGGTGGCGCTGGGCGATCCACTCGGCGATTTTTCTGCCGTTTGTTTTCCGGTTCGCCTGGGGCATAGCGGGCCTGATCGCCTCCCACGTGTGGCGGCGCTCTACGTGGTACGAGTTTCTGCTGAATAATAACGACCCGGCGACGGCGCTGCTCTTCGATCTCACCGGAATCCTGGTGGTGATTGGCGCGTTGGCGGCCGTGGCGCGGGGCATCGCGAAAAGATCGGAGCGCTTGCCCGTCCTGCCCCGGCAGGATTATGCGGCGCTGAGCCTGCTGGGCGGCGTGGTGATCGTTGGGTTCGTTTTGGAAGGCATGCGGATCGCCATGACCGGCGTCTCGCGGGGCGCATCCTGGGCTTTCATCGGGTACCCGATCAGCCGGCTTTTCGCGGGCTGGACGGCACTGACCGGCGTTTACGGTTACATGTGGTACCTGCACGCCATACTGACGGGCGCATTCGCGGCGTACTTGCCGTTCAGCCGCATGTTCCATATCCTGGTGGCGCCGGTTTCGCTCGCGGTTCGCGCAGTGAAGCACGGCGGGCACGGGGCGAAGGGTTTGATCCCGGAGAGAGCGTCCGGGGACTGAGGTGGATTTGAGGAGTTGTCATGATTGACGAGCGCATCAAACAGGATTTGATCCAGATCGTGGGGCAGCAGAATTATACGGACAACCTGATTGACATGGTGTCCTATTCCTACGACGCGTCGGAGCACAGGGCGCGTCCCTCGTGCGCCGTGTGGGTGGAGAATACGGCGCAGGTTTCCGAAGTCATGAAGTTGGCCAATCGCGAGAAGATTCCGGTGACACCGCGAGGCGCGGGCACGGGACTCTCGGGACTCTCCGTGCCGGCGCATGCGGGAATCGTGATGGACCTCACCCGCATGAACCGGATTCTGGAACTGCGCATTGAAGACCGCCTGGCGGTGGTGCAACCCGGCCTGATTTACGCCGATCTGGAAAAGGCGCTGGCGCCCCATGGCTTCTTCTTTCCGCCCGACCCTTCGAGCGGCAAGGTCTGCACCATGGGCGGCACCGTGGGCACCAACGCGGGCGGCGTGAAGGGCGCCAAGTACGGGACCACGCGCGATTACGTATTGGGCCTGGAAGTGGTGCTGGCCGACGGCCGCGTCATGCGCACCGGCGGCAAGACCATCAAGAACGTCTCCGGCTACGATCTGACGCGGCTGATGGTGGCTTCGGAAGGCACCCTTGGCATCGTCACCGAGATTGCGCTGAAGATCAATCCCAAGCCCACGGTGACCACTACCGCCATGGCCACATTCAACGACCTGGAGGACGCCGGAAGGGCGGTGGCCGAGGTGATGCGCTCCGGCATTCTGCCCAGCGTGCTGGAGATCCTGGGCCGCGAAACCATCCTGGCCATCAATCAGAATACGGATCTCAACCTGCCCGAGGTGGAAGCCCTGCTCCTGGCCGAAACCGACGGCTACACCAAGGAAGAGACCGATTTCCAGATGGACAAAGTGGCGGAGGTGTTCCGGCGAAACAATCCCGGAATGGTCAAACTCGCCGCCTCGCAGGGGGAAGCCGCCGACCTTTGGAAGGCGCGAAAATCGGCCTACGCCGTGCTCGCCCGCATCAAGACCCACTTCGTTCTGGAGGACGTGACCGTGCCCATCGGCAAGGTGCCCGCGCTGCTCAAAGGCATACAGGCCATCGCGAAAAAACACGACATTCAGATCGCCACTTTCGGCCACGCCGGCGACGGCAATCTGCATCCGCAGATTCTGTACGACGGGTACGATCCCGAACAGGTTAAGAAGATGGAGGCGGCCAGCGACGAGTTGTTCAAACTGGCGATTTCACTCGAGGGGACGCTCACCGGCGAGCACGGCATCGGGTTGTCCAAGGCCGCCTACATGACGCTGGAGCACGATGCGGTTTCGCTCGACATGATGCGGACCATCAAGCGCGCCTTCGACCCCAACAACATCTTGAATCCAGGAAAAATGGCGCTGGACGCCGCCTAGGAACGGAGATCGATTATGGAAGCCAAATACGATTTCGAGCGCAAGTACCGGGAGCAGATTCTGCTTTGTTCGCGCTGCGGATTCTGCCAGGCCGTGTGCCCGGTCTACGGCGCCACGCTGCGGCCCGGGTTGAACGCCCGCGGCAAAATGCTGCTGCTCAAGGAGGTGATGGACGGCCGGATCGATCTCTCCGACGAGTTAATCGAGACCCTGTTCCAATGCACCACCTGCGCCAGTTGCACCCACAATTGCCCTTCGGGCGTGCCGGTTCCCGAGATCATCAAAGCCGCGCGCAAGGATATGGTGGCCATCGGCTCGTGCCACCCGGCTTTTAAGGGCATGAACGAGGTACTCAAGAAGCACACGAACATCTACGCCGAGGATGAAGCCGAGGATTTCGGCCGCCAGAAGAAGCCGGCGGCCAAATACGTTTTCTTTGCCGGCTGCGTGGGCCTCTATCGGGAAAATGACGCCACGGAAGCCGCGCTGGCCGTGCTCGACAAGTTAAACGTGGATTACACCCTGATCGAAGAGGTATGCTGTGCCGGCGTGTTGGAAGACGTGGGCTTCGCCCTCAACGATGCGCTGGTGCAGACTAACATCGACCGCATTCTGGCCACCGGCGCCGAGGCGGTGATTACGGGTTGCCCTTACTGCGCGCGCACACTCAATAACAAGATGCAGTACGCTCCGCTCCGAGCCAAGGGCGTGATCATTATGCACATCGCCCAGTTCCTGAAGGATTACGACTTAGGCGTACACACGGACAAGAAGGTGACTTACCACGACCCCTGCGACTTAGGCCGGCATTGCGGCATCTACGAAGAGCCGCGGCAGACCATCCGCAAGCTGGCGCCGAATTTCGTGGAACTGGCCCACCACCACGCCGACGCCCTGTGCTGTGGCGCCGGGGGCGGCGTGCGCGGCGCCTATGCCAAGAACTCCATCGACATGGCCCGCCGGCGGCTGAAGGAAGTGGAAGAGATAGGCGCCGAAGTGGTGCTCACCGAGTGCAATTCCTGCGTGCACAACCTGGGCAACGCGAAATTGCGCAAACAGAAGTTCACTATCTGTACTACAACCCAATTCATTCACGACCTCATGGAAGAGACCGACTAACTGAGAAAGGTGACTTATGGAATTCGAATCCTATAACATGCCCGACGAGTTATACTACGAGCCCAACCACTATTGGGTGCGTCCCGAAGGCGATCTGCTGGTGATGGGCATGGACGATTTCGCCCGCAAACTGGCCGGACAGATTGTCTTCGTCCAACTTCCGGAAGAAGGCAAGCTTCTGAAACAGGGTAAGAAGTTCGCCAGCGTGGAATCGGGTAAGTGGCTGGGGAAGGTGTACGCGCCCGTCAACGGCGAAATCGCCGCCGCCAACGAAGAGCTTGAGACTAACCCGGGCCTCATCAATCAGGATTGCTACGGCGTGGGCTGGATGTACAAGATCAAGCCGGATGACATGGCCGAAGTGCAGAGTCTGCTGCACGGCACGGAAGCCGTGCAGAAGTGGCTCGTCGAGGAGATCGCGAAGTTCGCGAAAGGCGCGTAGGGCAGTCCTGTGGGGCAGGATGGCATCCTGCGCGACGATTGGCAATCGCCGCGCGTGCCAGCTGCCAACCGGCACGCAGCTTGCCAAGCTGCCCCACAAAGGCACTAGTTCATGGCAAATCAAGACTACACGGCCGCTCAGTTATTCGAAATGGACGCCTGCACGAAGTGCCGGATGTGCGCGCAGGTGTGCCCGGCGGTGGCGGCATCCCAGGACGGGGAGCTGTCGGCCGTGTGGCGGATGAAGGCGCTTCGCGAGGTTCTAAAAGGCCGCGGCGGACTTCTCCAGCGCCTCTTTGGCGGCAAGCTTCCATCCGAAGAGGAACTCAAGCACTTCAGCGATACGGTCTTCAGATGCACGCTCTGCGCCAACTGCGAAGAGGTGTGTCCGGTGGGCATTGGTCTCAAGGATCTGTGGCTTTCGCTGCGCCAGGATATGGTGCATTCCGGTTCTTATCCCGCCAAGATCGACATGATCCGCAAGAACCTCGCCAGCAGCCGGAACGTGTTCGCCGAGGACAACGAAGAGCGCGCCAATTGGGTGGAAGACATGCGCGATGCGCCCGAGGACGGCCTGGTGAAGGACCATGCCGAGGTGGTGTACTTCACCGGATGCGTGGCGGCCTACTTCCCGATGGCGCAAAAGATCGCCGCCTCGCTGGCCGAAATCATGACGGCCTGCGAGGTGGATTTCACGCTGATGGGCGCCGACGAGTGGTGCTGCGGCTTCCCCCTGCTGGGCGCGGGGCTGAAGGACCAGTTTCAGGAATTCGCCGAGCACAACCTGCGGGCGGTGAAGGCCAAGGGCGCGAAGAAGGTGGTGTTCGCCTGCCCCTCGTGTTATCAAGCGTGGCGCGAGCACTATCCGCCAGAGATCGAGATCGCGCACGCCTCGGAATTCCTGTGGGATCTTTTGCGGGAGGGGCGCGTGCCGATGAAGGAAACGCCGCTCACGGTCACCTACCACGATCCCTGCGATCTGGGCCGCGGGGCGCGCGTATTCGATGCCCCGCGCGAGGCCATCCAGTCCATTCCGGGCGTGCGCCTGGTGGAAATGCCGCGCAATCGCGAGGACTGCCAGTGCTGCGGCGGCGGCGGCAACCTGGAAATGCTCGACGCCGCGCTCTCCACCGAAATCGCCAAGCGCAAGATCGAGGAAGTCATGAGCACCGGCGCGCAGGCGGTGGTGACTTCCTGCCAGCAGTGCGTGCGCACGATGATGGCTTACGTGCGGAGGAACAAAGTGCCGGTGGAAGTGCTGGACCTCACGCAGTTAGTCCGCAAGGCGCTGCTGACGCGGTAGGCGGCGGGCTTCAACCCTTGGGGTATTCCCCCAACTGCCCCTTGATCAGCACCAGATCCTCGTCGTCCGGTTGGAAGGGGAAGCTGCGTATGTCGTCGCCGGGGGTGCAGTCCCCGAAGGGGCGGTTGCAGGCCACCATGCCGGTCTCGTCGGGGCAGCCGCTGGTCATGAACGGAATGCCGGTCGCCGTCGCGTGTTCGGCGCGTTCCTGCGCCGCGCCGAAGCTGGCAAGCCGGCCCTGCTCGTCGAAGGCGAACGTCTCCGCAGTGGCCAGATCCTCGTCGATCAGGTAGCGCGCCAGTTGCACGCGCCGGTACTGGCCCACAGGCGGCTGCGGGTGGTCGGCCAGGTGCGAACCGGCCTCGGGGAAAAAGGAGAACAGGTGGGTGGATCCGCCGGCCTGCCGTATGCGGCCGATGAGGCGGATGATCTCCTCTTCGGTTTCGCCCAACCCGACAATCAGGTGGATGCCGACGCGGTTGGGCCCGAAGACTTCGAGCGCGTCCTCGAAGAAGCGCCAGTAGCGGTCCCAGCGATGCGGTCCGCGGACCTCGCGGGCGCGATGGCGGTCGAAGATGGGTTCGGTGGCCGCATCCACGGCGATACCCAGGCGGTCGATGGGAATGTCGCGATAGAACTCCAGGTCGGCCCGCGTGAGCAGGGTGGGGTTCGAGAGCACGGAGATGGGCACCTCGGGCAGTTCCCGGTGCAGGCGTTGGAGGATGACGCGCGCGTCCTGCGCCACGCGCGGGTGCGTGATCATGGAGAGGCACACGCGCTTCACGGCGGAGATGCGCTGGCGCGAGCGGACGGCGACCTCGTCGAGCGACACCACCGGCCAGGGCACGCGTATGAAACTCTTGCCTTCGTAACTGCCTTCGCGGTGGCGTTGCAGGCCGCAGTAGGAGCAGTTGGCGGCGCACCCCTCGTCGTAGGTCATCAACAGGTTGATGCACCGCAGGCAGGCGCCGCGATAGAACCAGCCCGGCGTGATGCCGAGCGTCATGGCCGCGGCCAGGCTGATGCGCAGATACTCGGGACTTTCCAGGCGGGCAGCTTGTGTTTCTGGCGTCATTGATTCCCCTTGGTGGCGATTTGGAACAGGTCGGGCGGCATGGCCGTGGCCGGCCGCGCGGCGGAGAGCGAGCAGCAGGTTTTTAGAAAGCCCACCTCCAGGCCCAGCGAGCGGGCGTACTCGACGCTCTCTTCCGAATAGAGGGCCACGCGGTTCACGCCGGCATCGAGCGCGATGCGCTCCAGCGCCCGGCGGTACTCGCCGCGCGGACGGGCGCAGCCCAGCGCGATCTCGCTTTCCGGAAATAGCAGGCGCGATTCACCCAGCAGGCGCGCGGCCTCATCGAGGGTGGGCGGCACGGCATCCGCCATGGGCGTGGCGGGAAGCGGCATGAGCACCACCCACACCAGCAGTTTCGTCGGGCAATGGCGGACGATTTCGAGCGCCCGCCGCTCGCCCACGATCTTGCCCGCATGGATGCCCATCACCACGTGGGGCACCACGTCGAGGCTCGCCGAGTAGAGCGCATCGAGTGTGCCAGAGAGCAGCGCCGCGCCATCGACCAGGTGCATCACCTCGCGCCAGGTTTCATCCGCGCCCACGATATCCACGTTGGCCTGGTCCACGCCGGCCTGCTTCAACGCTCTGGCGGTGGGGCCATCCACCATGCCGGCATGAACGGAAAGGTGCAGTGCGGTGCGGCGCTTGACTTCGGCCAGGGCATCCAGAAAGCGGCTCCAGGGCAGGCGTCCGCGCGCATCGCTGCCGCCGGTGATGAGGAAGCCCTCCACTCCGGCGTCGCGAAGGCGCAGGCAGACGTCGACCAACTCTTGCGGCGAGCGCGCCGCCGGCATGGACTTCAGAATCTCCCCGGAACAATGATCGCAGCCCAGTCCACAGGCCGGCCCGGTGATGGAGATAGCAGGATAGCGCCCGCGCACGCCATCCATGACGAACATGCCGGGCAGGTAGAAGACGACGCGCTTGCCGAAGCGCTCCCAGGAGAGCGCCCGCGCGCGGGCAAGCAGCCGGCCGGTCGATTCAGCGGGCATGGAAACACTCCGGAAAGGCGATCCAGGTGCGGCGGATCAGGCGCTCGAAACTGCCCTGGTTCCACTCGGCGCACTGTGTGCGGCGATGGCGCAGCGCCCGGTGCAGGGAATGCTCCAGCAGACCGCGCCATTCCGCTTCATACGCTTCGAGCGTGCCACAGGCGGCCTCTCCGGCCGCTTGTCCGCACTGAATGGCGGCCGGGATGCCGCTGCCCGTGACGGGGTCGGTCTGGCCGGCGGCGTCGCCGGCCAGAACTCTGCGGCCACGCACCGTGCGCGCGGGCGCGCCGCCCACCGGAATCATGCCCCCGGTACGGGCGCGCGTGGGACCGGGCGCCACCACGCCGCGCTCGAGCAAGTCCGCCAGGAACGCATCCAGCAACCGGGGCAACCGCGCGGCCGCCGGGCGCGCCACGGCGACGCCCACGTTGGCCGACGCGCCCTTGGGAAATACCCATCCATATCCGGCCAGGAACTCGGGCTGGAAGTGAGCCTCGGTGTGCTCCATGGGCGCGGCCAGCGGCGCTTCCACCTGCAAGCCGTAGACGAACTCCGTGGGCGCGCAGTCCATGGAGCGGGCGGTAATGGAAAGCGGACCGTCCGCTCCCACAATCACGTCCGCCGTGAGCCGCCGCGCGCCTATCTGGACGACGCCGTCTTCCACGGCGGACACGGCGCAGTGGGTCCATAGCGTGGCGCCTCTGGCGACGGCGCGTTGCGCCAGGTGGCGGTCGAAAACCGCGCGGTTCAGAATCACGCCGGGCCAGTTGTTCTCGGCGGCCAGCTTTCCCTCGATGAACGTGCGCAGCGTGGAGACCCTCTGTGCCACGGCCGCTTCCGGCGCATTCACTTCACCCGCCAGAATGCGCGGGATGTACTCGGCGCACTGCACGGGAAAGCCCACCTGGCGGCGCCGTTCGAGCATCAAGACGCGCAACCCGGCGCCCGCCATGGGCAGCGCGGCCGATGCGCCGGCCGGGCCCGCGCCGATCACGATGGCATCCCAGTGGTTAGTCCGCATCATTAAGTGACCAGTCCTTTGCAGCCGGCGGGACAGACCATCGCTTTTCGTGGTGTGTTGGAATGAACTGCCGGCGGACGTGGCGCAGGCACGAGTGCCTGCGCCACGAGTACTCGGGGCTCGGTGTAAGTTCCGCGGCACGACAGGATCGAAAAACCACCGGCGTGGCCTGGTGGGGCGGACCCCCTGGTCCGCGCGGGACGCCCCCGTCCCGCCGCCAGAACAACGATATCGGCCTCTTGCAGGACGCCAGCAGGCCGACGAGGGCGTCGGCCGCGGACCAGGGGGTCCGCCCCACCAGGCCAAGTGCTCGCGACAGTGCCCATTTTTTCATGAAGTTTCGCGGGCGGAACGCCCATCCCAACAGGCCACGAAACCCGATGGCCTGTCCCACCGGCCCCGTGTCATCGCGCGGCCTCGCGCAACGCCAACACCTTCCCGAGCAAGCGCAGGTTGATGTGCGTCTGATGCTGGAACCCGCCGTGATAGGCATCGCGCGCCTTGCCCAGGTCGTAGCAGGTGGTGCTGTCCATGCCGACCAAAACGCCGGGCACTCCGGCGCGCTCGAAATCGCGTGCGTGCTTGGTGTAGAAGCCCTCGCAGCAGCAGCCGATGAATCCCCCGCTTCGCTCCGCGCGTATGCGCTCCAGGTGATCCCGCAGGTTCTCGAAGTTCAGGATCGTGACGGGTTTCAGCGAGTGGGCGCGAGCCAAGCCGTAGCCCTCGCCGATGGAACATGCGCTACACTCCGCGCAGCCATCCTGTTGGCGCAATGAGCAGTCGAGGTGCTTGGCGCAGTAGGGCAGCAGGAACCATCCCCACTCCTGCCGCATGACTTCGGGCAGGCTGCCGCACACCGGGAACAGGTCGTTGGTCTCCTGGTGGCTGAATTCCAGATTCAAATAGGGGAGCTTATCGAGAGCCTTGCGGAAGACGCGCGCAAAATCGTCCGCGCCGAGGGAGGCGAATGGAGAAGCCGCGTGCTGGAAGAACTCCGCCAGGATCTCCTCCACAGTGTCCATGCGCGCCGGAGCGTCCTTGAAGCGGCTCTCCAAATCGTAGACGGCGCGCCCGGGAGAAGCGAAGAAATCGCCCCGCAGGGTGGCGGAGCGTATGCGCCCGCGCGTGGCATCGGCATCCAGCAGCAGATGAATCACGCCGCCGCGGCCGCGGTGGATGGCCTTCAGCAGGTGGCGCGAACTTGGGCCGGTGCGGCGGCCGATCCAGCTTTCGGATTGGAACTCGGGCAGCGCGCGGCCGAGCCGCTCCCGCTCGCCGGCGGAGAGCGCGGAGCGCGTCCACTCCACGCCGAAGTCGGCGGCGAAGGCGCGCGCCACGGCCTCCTTGACGGCCGAGGCCTCGGGTGTGTAGCCGAGCTCGGCGCGCATGGTGGTGACTCGCTCGCGCAGCGAATCGATCTCGTGTGCATTGAGCTTTTCCATGGGCACGCGCAGCGCCCGCAGCATGGTCTGGACGTCGAGATCCACCAGCAGCGTGCCTTGAAATAGAAATGCCGCACCTTCCGTGGTGCCGCCGGTGCCGGCGATCTTGCGGCCGCGCACTTCGATATCGTTGCGCGGACGGAAACTCGCCTCCATGCCGAAATACTCGCCGAGCGCCGCGCAGAAGACGCGGGCAAAGTGCTCCGCGAGAGCGGCGGGCGTGGCCTGGAAACGCGGATCCTCGCGGCTGGCGATAATCTCCCACCCGATGTGACATGGCTCGAACAGAATGGCGCCGCCGCCGGTGATGCGCCGGTTCACTTCCAAACCGCGTTCGCGGCAGAATTCCAGCCGCACTTCCTGATCCAGTTGCTGGTGGCAGCCCACCAGCACGCTGGGGGCAGCGAATTGCAGAAAGCGAAGCGTGTTGGGAGATTCGCCGGCCGCCCGGGATTCCAGCAGGATTTGATCGAGCGCCATGTTTTCAGCCGCGCTCAGGAAGCCCGTGTCCAGGAGCCGCCATTCAAGGTTCGGTTGCATGTGGCGGAACGGCGTTG
>Ga0182021_10003692_pt1 | contig 18022 bp, 16 predicted proteins | sample 612E3MmetaG_FD_120493 | JGI IMG/M metagenome (GOLD analysis project Ga0182021, IMG submission 120493) | Permafrost microbial communities from Stordalen Mire, Sweden - 612E3M metaG (Illumina Assembly) | ecosystem: Environmental > Terrestrial > Soil > Wetlands > Permafrost | place: Sweden... | reverse complement strand
CCTTCATGAACCTGGGCGCGCTGCTGGTGGTGGTGGCCATGCGCCGCGCCAACATCATCGGCGAGGACATCGACGACATGGCGGGCCTGGTCCACAAGAACCCCTGGTACGCGTTCCTGATGCTGATATTCCTGCTCTCGCTGGCCGGCATTCCGCCCACCGCCGGCTTCCTGGGCAAGTACTACATTTTCCTGTCGCTGATTCAGACCAAACATTACGCCTTGGCGGTGTTTGCGACGCTCTACGTGGCGGTGGCCATCTATTACTACTTCAAGATTGTGCGCAGCATGTTCAATCGCGACGCCGATGAAAAAGCGCCGGCCCTCGCCGCCAGTTTCGGCCTGCGTTTCGCGCTCGGGCTGAGTGGCGTGGCGACGCTCGGCATAGGGCTCTACCCCGAGCCGTTCCTGCGCTTCGCGCAGAATTCGCTGTTCCGGTAAACGCTTATGCAGACGGTCCTCAACCATCCGCTGTTCATACCCATTCTGCTGACGCTGGTCCTCATCGGCGGGGTCCCGCTGGTCGCCGGCTACATGTCGCTGGTGGAGCGCAAGGTGCTGGCCGATTTCCAGGCGCGGCTGGGCCCCATGCGGGTGGGCCCGTACGGCCTGTTGCAGCCCATCGCCGACGCGGTGAAGCTGCTGCTCAAGGAAGACATTATCCCGGAGGGATCCGACAAGGCGATTTTCTGGTTCGCGCCCTGCGTCTCCACCATCACGGCGCTCACCGCCTTTGCCGTGATCCCGTTCGCCAAATCGATCTTCGTGGCCGATGTGAATGTCGGCCTGCTGGTGATCTCGGCCATGTCGGCGGTGGGCATTCTGGGCATCATCCTGGGCGGCTGGTCTTCCAACAGCCACTATCCGCTGCTGGGCGCGCTGCGCAGCTCGGCGCAGTTGGTGAGCTACGAAGTGGCGCTCTCCTTCGCGCTGGTGAGCGGCGTGATGGTGGCCGGAACGCTCAGCATGCAGGGCATCGTGCAATCGCAACTGGATCGCGGGGTGTGGGGGATTTTCGCCAACTACGGGTTCATGATCGTGCCCTTCACCCTGTACATCATCGCCGCCACGGCGGAGACCAATCGCGCGCCGTTCGATATGCCGGAAGCCGAATCGGAGCTGGTGGCCGGGTTTCACACCGAGTACAGCGGCTTCCGCTTTGCGCTCTATTTCCTGGCCGAGTATGCCAACGTTTTCGTGATTTCGAGCGTGGCGGTGACGCTGTTCTGGGGCGGCTGGCTGACCCCCTTCCCAAGCGTCAAGTGGCTGGCCGCGCCGTTGAACTACGGCGCGCCGGTGCTGCTGTTCGTGGGTTCCGGCCTGGCGACGTTCCCGCTGATCAAGAAGCTCAAGGACACGATGCAGCGGAAGGTGCTGCTGGGCGTGGTGGCGATCCTGGTCGGGATCGGCGTCATCATGGCTATCCCGGTGGTCAACGCCGTCATGATCGGACTCTTCTGGTTCCTGGTGAAAGTCTCGGTGATTATCTACATGATGATCTGGTTCCGCGGCACCTTCCCGCGCTACCGGTACGATCAACTGATGAACATCGGGTGGAAGATCGCGATTCCGGTCGGCATGGCGTCTGTGTTGATCAACGCCGTGCTGGGGATGCTGGGACGGCAGAGCTAAGATCCGTGGAGCGACCTTTCAGGTTGCCACGTCGGCGTCCTTGCCGACGTTCTTCGAAGAATGCCGGTAAGAATACCGGCACGGCAGGCGGGGGCAGGCGGGTCGCCCGCTCCACGCTGCCCTGACTTCTGACGTATGATCGAAGGTATGGCGCAGCTTCACATGACGGAGGCCGAACTGGCGCGCGACCTGCACGCCGTGCTGGAGAAAGTGCGGCAAGGCTTGGAAGTGGTGGTGGAGCAGGACCTCCAACAGGTGGCGGTCCTGCGCGCCAGCGATCCGCCGCGGCGCCGGGTCTCCGAAGCATTAGCGCTCATGCCGAAGGACTCCACCGCGACCATGGACGACGGCTTCGCCCGCGATGTCCAAGCCGCCATCGACAGCCATCGCGAGCCACTGGAACCCCCGGCGTGGGACTGATTCTCGATTCCTCGGTGGTCATCGCCGCTGAACGCCGGGGCCAGTCCGCTTACCAGATGCTGGAGGCGATTGGCGCGCAGGCCGGCGATCCTGAGATCGCGTTGTCTGTAGTGACGGTGCTGGAACTGGCGCACGGCATCGCGCGGGCGAACACCCAAGCCCGGCACGCCGCCCGGCAGAAGTTTCTCGACGATCTGCTTATCGGTATGCCGGTGCATCCCGTGACCGTGCCGGTGGCGTTGCGCGCCGGTCAAATCGACGGGCAATTGCAGGCGGCCGGCACGCGCGTCGCGCTGGCGGATCTGCTGATCGGAACGACAGCGCTGGTGCTGGGCCACGCGGTAGCGACCGGCAATACGCGCCACTTCGAGATGATTCCGGGACTTGTGGTTCGATCGTTTTGAGGAGCACAGACTGCGAGGACATAGCGGCCTGGAACTGTCCTTCAGCCAAACGCACCCAAAGTTGTGGAAGTGGGGCCGACCATCCAACCACAGGCCCGGTCTCCACCGACGAAAGGTTGCGCAACACGAATACGTTTTGTTGTACGATCCGCTGAAACCCGATAGGGTTGTTTCACGCGTCCGCGCGTCCTGCGTATCGGATTGGGTTGGCCGCCCCGCGCTTCCGCATGTGGTCCGGAAGACGATGCCGGAGATAGAGGTCGGCTACGTCCTGCGGAGCCACATGACCTACAAACCCCCATCGTCCTGATCGATCTTCTCTGCCGGGGAAGTTTTGCGCTGTTGCTTCGAGCCACTTTTCAGCGATAAACACGCCGATTACAAGCCCTTTGTCGACTGCTAGAACGACCTTGGCCTGCTTAGCCTTGCTGGGGTCCAACTTCCAAGCGTGGCGAACAGCTTCATAGAGGCAGTCGCTCTCAGGTGCTGTATGGCTGACGTTGATAAGTATTGCACTATGGTGAAAGATAATCTCTTTCGCTTCGTAGCGCTCAATAATCTGTTTGGCGTGCATGAGGCCACGTATGTCGTCTCGGCCACCAATTGAATTGCTGGTTTCTGGGTAGGCGTCTATCAGCGCTGCCTCGACCTCAAATGCCGTTGCTTCGTCCATACCGTGCCGATGGACGACGTGTATTACGTCAAAGCCGTCGTTGCGGATGTCTCGAATTGTCTGAAGCTTGTCCGTTAAAGTGTCGGCATCTGCGCCAAGCTCGCCTCTTACGTGGGCAAAAACGCGGTTTCCTATACCCTTGCCGACATAGAACGTTTCACCATAGCGCGGGTCGATGAGGCGGTAGACGTAATGCAAGAGCTTGGCCGCGACCGCTTCTGAAAACCGAAGTTGCTCGTCCATCGATGGACCTCCATCATTTTACACCGGAAAGGGCGCTTCGTCGTCGCGCTGCCTAATTCCCCGTCCTTGAAGACCTTCTTGCATTCTACACGCCTCAATGCGGCCAGCGTCAGTAACCGCTCAATCTCGTGAGCCTTGGGAAACTCGACTTGGTAAAACGCCAGCAGAACTTTCACGTACTTTTCAACGGCCTGCTGGCAATGGAAGCCGACAATTTCGCGCAGGCGGGTGCTGGCCGCCACACTGGGAGCCAGTATCTCGGCAGCTCCGAGATCGGCTTCCGCTTTTTCGACCCACTCGCGCAACAAGGATTCGAGATCCGGATCAAGCGGCTTCATAGATAACGCGCCCATACTTGTTGGCTGGGTACGCAATGCCTCCGATCAAGCGCTTCGTTCGTTCGAAGCGCTCCGTTCGCATCACGATGACGTCCACCGGGTATCCTATGTCCCCCACGGCGCCCCGGATCGCCACTCGCCTCTCGTGAGTGCTCGCCGGCGCCGGTTCTATGACCAACAGATCAATGTCGCTGTCCTTGGTCATTTGCCCCGTGGCGGCGGACCCAAACAGAATGATCCTGTCCGGGCTCGCCACCGTGAGAACGCGTCGAACAACCTCATTCAGCAGTGTTTCATCGACCTTCATTCAGTTCCATCATACGCAAAGCCGTCGCCAGATGCATGAACGCATTTCCTCGCGGGACTTGGTAAAGAGAGAAACGGCGATTGCGAAGAATGGCCGCCTGCCGGTCGTCCCCTGTAGTACTCCTCCCGTGCAACGCCGTTCACGAAATCAACTGCGAGTAGTCGCGAGGCACCGGTGATCCGGCGTGCGCCCCGTGGGCATCCTGCTGGGCGGCGATGATGTACAGGGCGACGGGCACGATCATGAATCCGTAGTTGGCGAAAATCCCCCCCACCCCGCGATCCAGTTGCGATTGCACGATGCCCTGCATGCTGAGCGTTCCGGCCACCATCACGCCGCTGACCAGATCCCGTTTGACGATCTGGCGATCGGCGCCTCGGCCATCGAACAAGGCTACGCAATGGCGACACGTAACGCACGACACTTCGGTTAATTCCGGGGCTTGTGGTTCAACCGTTCTGAGGAGCGGACGGCGGAAGATTATCAGCCACAGGGCAGCGAGGGTGCATTGCCGAGGGAGCGAATTCGCGAATCAGGCAACCTGCTTATTCTTCACTCTCGGTCTGCCCGCCGTGATGTCGACATCCACTTTCAGTCCCGCGGCGGTCACCATGTTCACCAGTGTGTCGATTGTGAATAGCCCGATCTTGCCGCGCACAAGATCTGAGATTCGCGGCTGCGATACACCCATGATTCTGGCCGCGCGAGATTGGGTGATTTTCCTCTCCTGGATGTAGCCAGTCAGAGCCATCATCAGCTTAGCGCGGATGCGGAGGTTCTCCGCCTCGGTGGGCGGAAATCCGCAGTCTACAAAGATATTCTCACTGCCTTTTGTCACCCGCATTACTTCCGCCTTTCCAACAATTCACGGTAGCGTTTCTTTCCCAGCTCAACATCGAGCGAGGACGCCTTCCGGGCCTTCTTGGCGAAGACATGCAGCACATGGACGGCGTCCTCGAACTTGGCCACGTAGAAGACGCGATACTCACCCTCCGCATGAACTCGAATCTCAATGACTCCAGGACCAACGAGTGGAATCGGCTTCCAATCGATGGCCGAACGTCCTGCCTGGATCAAGCTCAACCGATAGCCGATCGACGCACTGCCTGGGGGAACCGTCGCAGGCGGTCACGGCTGTCTCCGAGCCATTGGATCGGTTTTTCACCATGCTTCACTCTCTACGATTATACGGAATTTTTATAAACGGCATCGAGCGCGATCTGCTGGTGTAACCATGTCCCGAAACTGGCGTTGGGCGACGACTGGCGGCACCGGTTCCCGAGGGTCGCGAAGGGGCGAAGACTTGCAGTCCCGGCGGGCAGCGAAGGCTCGCGCCGCCTCTACCGGGCGGTGAACGTCAGCGAGATCTGTGCCTCCGACTCCACCGGCTCCCCATTGCGTGTGGCGGGACGGTACATCCACTGCTTGAACGCGTCCACCGCCGCCGCCGTCAGCGCCGGGTCGCCTTCATCGATCCGGATATCCATCAACCGTCCGTCCTTGCCGACAGTGGCTCGCCCGCGTACCGTTCCAGCCACACTCTCTGGCTTCTCGGGCTGTTTGCGGTAGAGAAGCACCGCCGGCTGGAAGGCATTTGCGGCCGGAGGAGGCTCGCGCCGGGCCTGCGGCGAACTTCCCCCCTCCCCCACGAAGTTAATCCTCACCTGGGTTTGGGTTTCCACTGGCTGGCCATTCAGCATCGTGGGCTTGTATCTCCACTGCCGGACAGCTTCTTCCGCGGCCTGGGTCAGAAGCGGATCGCCGCTGGTCACAAGTATCTGCTTGACGAGCCCATCGGTTCCAATGCTGGCGACCAGCGTGACGGTGCCCTTGATGCCCGCCTCTTTCGCTTCCTTCGGATAGCTGGCGTCCTTCCGGTAGATCAGCACCGCCGGCTCGATCTGCCCCGCCGAAGGCGAGGGACCGGCGGATCCGCCGCCTCCCCAAAAGTCGATGTGCACCTCGGTACGGACTTCCGAGTCCGACGGGGCATACACCCACTGCTTCACCGCCTCCACGGCCGCTTTCAACAACATCGGATGGCCGCCCAGCACCTTCACACTGTTCACGTTGCCGTCACGCCCGATGGTCACATCCATACGCACCGTTCCAACGGCGCCCGTCTGCGACGCGATCTTCGGATACACGGGTTCCACACGATGCAGCAGCGCCGGAACGGCGGGCGCTTCGGTCCTAGGGGCGCTGGCTGGCGCCTGCGTCGCCGATGCCGGCGCGCTCTGGTCCGCACGGACCGGCACCTCCACCTGCAACCGCACCTCGGCGGGCTGGGGCGCGTAGACCCACTTGCGTACGGCGTCCGCCGCCGGGGGAACCAGCAGCGGATGTCCGGTGGCCGATGTCACGTCGGTGACCGTCCCGTCCTTGCCCACGGTGATGGTCAACCGGACGGTGCCTTCGACTTTGGCGGCCCTGGCCGCCGCCGGATACTGCGGGCTCACCGTCTTCACCGGCTTGAGGCTGGCGGCGGCTGCCGTGCCGCTCTTGGGCACAGCGGATTTCCGCGCCGCCGGAGTCACTGCCGGAGCCGCCGGCCGCTCTTGTTCCATGGCGCGCGCCGGCGCCAGTTGCAGCATCGATACCGCGCAGATCAGGGGCACGCCGCACGCCGCGAGCCCCGCCCAACGCCACCGGTTCCACGCCGGCGGAATGGGCCTTGTCTCGTCCAGAATCCGATCGATTCTCACACGTACCTCCGTAGCCTTAGCCATCGCCATCACTTCCCAAACCACCCGGCCGCGCCGCGCTTTCACCTGCGCGGCCATGTCCAACAGCACCTCGGCGTACTGCTCCCGGCGGCCCACCTCCCGCAAGACGGCATCGTCAGAGGCCTGCTCCGCCAAGCGAGCCAGGGTGCGCTCCAGCCACCACGCCAAGGGATGAAACCAAAACACGCTGCGATTGACGGCCGCCATGGCCGCGATCGCCCAGTCCGCCCGCCGCGCGTGCGCGCGCTCGTGGGCGAATACGGCGTCGAGTTTCGCCTGGTCCCATTGGCGCCAATGGCGCGGCAGCAGAATCTTCGGGCGCAGCCACCCGGTAGTCATCGGCACCGCAATCCAAGCCGATTCGTAGATGTCTCCCGCGGCGCTGCGCTCCACCAGCCGGCTGCCGCGCACCAGCCTCCAGGTGAACCCGTAGGCGAAAGCCAGGCGCAGCAGGAAGACCAGCACACCCAAGCCGTACACGGCAGCCACCACCTGCTGCCACGAAAGCCGGTAACTTGTGGGGCGGACCCCCGGGTCCGCGGCCGACGCCCCCGTCGGCCTGCCCGCACCCTGCAAGATGCCGGCCCCATTGCTCTGGCTGCGGGACGAGGGCGTCCCGCGCGGACCAGGGGGTCCGCCCCACAGGTACCGCGGCATTGGCGCCGCATGAGCTGCCGGAGGGGCGCGCAGCACCCGCACATATACCGGCGGCACGAGCGGCGCCGCCAGACAAAGCAGCATGCCGCACGCCACCATGGACCAGACAGCGTGGCTCGCCGCCGCTGTCCGCAGGCCCCCGGTCCGCAGCGCAACCCATGCCGCCGCGGCCACAATCAGCGCCCGCGCTGAAACGCCGGCCAGCAGCGATAGCACACCCGATCCCCAGTCCATCTCACCGCTCCTTACGCTTTTTCCTGGCGGCGATACGGCGCGCCAGGCGCTGCAACTCGTCTTCGTCGATCACTTCGCTGGTGACCATCCCCACCAGAAGCTGCTCGACGGAGCCGCCGCAGAACCGGTCCAGAATGTGCCGCACGGCCTTGGCGGCAACCCGCTGCGGCGCCACCAGACCGGTGTACACGTTGACCCGGTCCCGCATGGTGTGGCGCACGTAGCCCTTCTCTTCCAGCCGCTTCAGGATGGTCCGGGTGGTGGATTCCTTCATCGGATGCCGGTCGCACAGGGCCATGCGTACGTCCTCCGCGGTCGCCGAATTCCGTTCCCACAACACATCCATCACCAGGTGCTCGAGTTCGCTCAGCGGTTTTTGCGATTCCGGTTCGCTCAACGTTGTCACGCTACAGACTGTAGCGCTCGTGCGGCGGGCGATCAACCTATCTTTGGTTAGCATGGTGAAGTCCCGGCTTCGCCCGGATTGACAGGCTGAAGCCTGTCCCACAACCCGGCCCGAGATTTTCGTCCATGAGATCTTATATACTGTTGTTGATCGGATCCCAAGCCTGTGCCATCCGGGAATCCGTGTATCCAAAAAAAGGTAGCGACACACCCATGAGCTTAAGCCAACTAGCAAGGTCCATCAGCGAGTCGCCCACTCTCAAACTGAACGAGACCGCCGCCATGCTGCGGGACAAGGGCGAACCAGTCATCCACCTGGGCGGAGGCGAGCCCAAGAACAAGGCGCCCATCGACGCCATCGTGAGCTGCTCTTCCCTGCTCCAGACCGGTGAAGTGAAGTACACGCCGGCGGACGGCCTGCTCTCGCTGAAGAAGGCCATCATCCGCTACACCGAGGAGCACTACAATCGCCTGGTAGCGCCGGAGAACGTCATCGTCTCCGCCGGCGCCAAGCAGTCGATTATGGTGCTGCTGCACGCCATTCTCGATCCCAAGGAGGAAGTGATTTTCCCGGTGCCGTATTGGGTGAGCTTTCCGGAAATGGTCAAGATCGCCGGTGGCGTGCCGGTCATGGTGGCCGCGCGCGATGGCGGCTTCGAACCCACCGTGGAAGAGATGGCGGAAGCCGTTGGGCCGTACACCAAGGCCATCATTTTGAACAGCCCCAACAACCCTTCGGGCGCGGTGTACTCGGAAGCGTTCATTGCCGGGATGGTCGAGTTGTGCGAGAAGCGCGACTTGTACCTGATCATGGACGACACTTACAACCGGCTGATTTTCGACGGGCGCACGCCCACCAACTGCTACCGCTTCACCGACGGGCGCCTGATCGACAACAGCAAACTCGTGGTGATCAATTGCGTGTCGAAAATGTACGCCATGACGGGCTTTCGCATCGGCTGGGCGGTGGGCGCCAAAGAGATCGTCCGCGCCATGACGAACATCCAGTCGCAGGAGACCTCGGGGCCGGCGGCGCCGTCCCAGTGGGCCGCGGCAGGCGCGCTCAACGGCGTGCAATCGACCATCGAGAGCCTGCGTCTCACGCTCGAAAACAACCGCAATGTGATGCTGACCCGCCTGTCCGCCTTCGAGGGCGTCAGAGTGGTGAAGCCGGGCGGCACCTTCTATTGCTTCCCGGATTTCAGCGCTTACGAAAAGGACTCCCAGAAACTGTGCCGGCTGCTGCTCGACAAAGTCAGAGTGGTCACGGTACCCGGCAAGGAGTTCGGCATGGAAGGCCACCTGCGGCTCAGTTACTGCGGCACCATCAAGGAGATCATCGAAGGCATCGACCGCATCAAGTGGGCGCTCGATCCGGGCGCGCCCAACGAGCTCTTTCTGGGCGACCGCAAACTGGTGAGGGACTGGCGATGAACCCCTATCTCGACCTTCCGTCACCGGCGCAGCCCGAAGCCGGCAAACTGGCGAGCGTTTATGGCCTGGCCAACTACGGCCTGACCAACCTGCACCGCGTCTACTGGAATCTGCCGACCGCGTCGTTGTACGAGGAGATCGTGTTCCGGGGAGAAGCGCGCGTCTCGCATCTCGGCCCCATCGTGGTGACCACGGGCAAACATACCGCGCGCGCCGCCGCCGACAAGTTTGTCGTCCGCGAGCCCTCCACCGAAAACAACATCTGGTGGGGCGAGTACAACCGGCCGTTCAGCGCCGAGAAGTTCAGCGCGCTGCTCACCCGGATGTCCGGTTTCCTGCAAGGCCGCGACTTGTTCGTGCAGGACTGCTACGCCGGCGCCGACCCGGATTACCGCCTGCCCATACGGATCGTCACCGAAAAGGCGTGGCACAGCCTGTTCGCGCGCAACATGTTCGTGAAGATTCGCAGCATGGAGGCCCTCAAGCATCACGTGCCGGAATTCACCGTGATCTGCGCGCCTTCTTTCCTCGGCTCGCCGATTATCGATGGCACGCGCAGCGAGACCTTCATCATCATCAATTTCTCCCAGCGGCTGGCCATCATCGGCGGCTCGGGCTACGGTGGCGAAATCAAGAAGACCATCTTCACCGTCCTCAATTACCTCCTCCCGGCGGAAAACGTGCTGCCCATGCACTGCTCCGCCAACGTGGGCGCGGAGGGAGACGTGGCGCTGTTCTTCGGCCTCTCCGGCACCGGCAAAACCACCCTGTCGGCCGACCCCTCGCGCAGCCTGATCGGCGACGACGAGCACGGCTGGAGCGAAAGCGGCGTCTTCAACTTCGAGGATGGCTGCTACGCCAAGGTCATCCGCCTCTCGCCCGAGGCCGAGCCGCAAATCCACGCCTGCACGCGCCGCTTCGGCACGATCCTGGAGAACGTGGTGCTCGATCCGCTCTCGCGCCGGCTCGACCTCAACGATGACGCCCTCACCGAGAACACCCGCGGCGCCTATCCGCTCGATTACATCGAGAACTATCTTCCGCCGAAGATGGCCGGCCATCCGCGCAACGTGATTTTTCTGACCTGCGACGCCAACGGCGTGATTCCGCCCATCGCGCGCCTGACTCCCGAACAAGCCATCTACCACTTCCTTTCCGGCTACACCAGCAAGGTGGCCGGCACCGAGATCGGTCTGGGCTCGGAACCCGAGATCACCTTCTCCACCTGCTTCGGCGGCCCCTTCATGGTGCGCCATCCCTATGCCTACGGGGAAATGCTCAAGGCCCGCCTCTTGAAGCACAACATCACCTGCTGGCTGGTCAACACCGGGTGGACCGGCGGCCCGTTCGGCGTCGGCAAGCGCATCAGCATACGCCACACGCGCGCCCTGCTCGATGCCGCGCTCACCGCCAAGTTGCAGAACGTGAAGTTCCGGACCGACCCGGTCTTCGGCTTCGAGGTGCCTCTCGAATTCGAAGGCATTCCGCCGCAGATCCTCGACCCGGCCAGCACGTGGCCGAACCGCGAGGCTTACGACCGCAAGTACCGGGCGCTGGCGGCGCGCTTCATGGAGAATTTCAAACTCATCAAGGAAGGCTGCCCGGATAACGTCTCTCAAGGCGGCCCCGCCCGCGTGCCGGAGGGCTAAGCCCCGGCACGCTCGTGGCGCAGGCACTTCTTCCACATCTTCACTTTCGAGGCCTGCTCGAGTTTCACACGCGTCACTACTTGGCCGGGGCAGAGGGCGGCCGGTCGGTTCGCCGGCCTTTCGGACCGATCCAGGACCCGTCCTCCACGTCCAGCGGCTTCATCCAGGACAACTGCCGGTCGACATCGCTATTCATCCGGTATTTCTTCTGTACCGAAGCAATCTTCGGACCGCGGATGTCGATCTTGCCGAGATCGTAGTTACCCAGGCCGACCTGCGCGCAGTACCTGAGATAGCCGACCCAGTCGGGATCGACCCCCATGCACTCCACTCCGACCCGGTCGGCGGCGACGAAATCGGTTGAGGCGATAGCCAGCCTGGATGCCACCGGAGTGCCCTGGGACGGGCCGTTACCCTCCATTCCTTCGTAGCCGTCAATCACGGCGAGGCCCCAGTATGGCTGCATCTCCTGCGCCGTCACCAGCATGTTGTAGTGGATCAGGTGGAACCCCGCGTGATAGAGAGCCTTGTCATTGCGAGCCGGAGCGCCCAGCACCATGTTCTTGACCGACATGGTCGCCACCGCGTAGTTGTGCGATTTCAGCATTGCCGAGCCGATGATGAAAGCCTCGGGATCGAAGAATCTGGCTGCCAGGTGAACCGGAACCACGTGCGCGTCCTGGTCCAGCAGCGGCCGGGTGACGAACTTGCCCTCCTCGGTGAAGTCGATCAGTTCGATGCCGCGGCCCCTGTACTCCTGGATAACTTCCGGGTACTGCAAACCCGCGAACGCATTCGGCCGGCCCAGGGTTTCGCCGATGGTAACCGGTCCCTTGAACCGCGGCGCCAGATAGTCCAGGATTCCACGGAGCGCATCGGCGTGCGTGCAGGCCAGTTGGTTGTTGGGGTTTACGTCGTTCGGTTTGATGAGGACGCGCTTCTTGGTTTTCAGCTTGGGCAGGATCTGATCGTCGATTGCCACGAGCGCCTGGTAGACGTTCTTGCGGCGATCGTCGCCGGCCGTCAGCGCAACGACAGACCGGGAATTAAACTCTCCGACAGGCACGCCCGCCACAGGCATGGCGGCCGACTGGGCGCGCAATTCCGCGGCGGTAACGAGCGCTCCGACGCCGGTAGTCAGGAAATTTCGGCGCGTGAAATAGAGTCGCACAACGATTCTCCTTACGGTTCACAACCGCCCGAATCTGGGGTGGCTGGGCTATTCGAGCGGAATCGTAACTGGTATCGGTTGGGATGTCAACCGGAGTCGCCCAGCGCAGCGGTTCCGCATTCGGGGTTGCGGGGGTTACGGGTAGAATCGCAATGATGCGCGGTTTCCGCGCTTGCCGCGTAACGGCTTACCGCGCCTCCATGATGCTCGTCCCAAGGATGAAAGATGCGACCCCCGCGAACGTGTTGGTCTCTTTCGCGCAACGGACATACGCCTGGTAGTTGTCCATGATTCCTATGCTGCTGCAATCGACGATGTCGAACCTGCCATCGGTGGCCGGCACGGCTTTGGTAACGATCCCGGCATAGGCCTTGCGCACCACGGGCATGTATTCCTTCCGCCGGATGTAGCCCTTGTCGATCGAATTGCGGATCAGGAAAGTGAACATCCCCGTGCCCGAGGTTTCATTCCAATTGCCGGCTTCGCGCGGTCTGTCGACCACCTGGCACCACATCCCCGTTCCCGGATCCTGCACGTCCTTGAGCCCCGCGCACAGGCTGCGCAATGCGCTCAGGAGGGTGGCCCGGTCGGGATGATCCTTCGGCAGGTAGTCGAATACGTCGGCGATCAACACCGCGAACCACCCCAGTCCCTCGCTCCAGACCTCCGGCGCGAGGCCCGTCCGCTTGTCGGCCCACGAGGCGGCGCGCGATTCGTCCCAACCGTGCAGCAGGAGTCCGTTCGGTTTCCGGCAATGGCCGAGCACGATCTTCATCTGCCCGGTGACCTGGTCGAGCGCGGCACGGTCGTGCATCAATGCGCCATAACGCGCCTCGAACATCTCGCCCATGAACACGCCGTCCACCCACATCTGGTGCCTGGCCCAGTCGCCGTGCCAGAAGCCGCCGTCCTGGTTGCGTGGATAGCGCGCGAACGCCTGGTGGACCGTGGTGGCGGCGGTCTTGTACTTCTCCAGCCTGGTTTGCTCGTACATGAACAGAATTGCGTAGCCGGGCAGGAAGTTGTCGAGTGCGGTGGGTTTGAAGCCCGGAATTCGGCCCAGCTCATCCACCTGCTGATCGACGTATCGCTGGATGTAATTGAAGTAGCGTCGCTCGCCCGTCAGCCTCCACAGTTTTTCCATCGTGAACATCGCGTACCCGGCCTGCCAACTGAAGTGGTTCGTCTCTCCCCGCCAGTGGATAGCGTCCGGGTCGGGAAATCGTGCGATCAGGGTGTCGGCCACCCCGGCGGACCACTGAAACGTCCTGGGCGCCTTCGCGGCGGCAGCGCCGAAGCTTAACGCCATCGCCACCAACCCGATCCGCAACAGGCGCGGCGCGCTACGTCCAAGTCTCATCCGCCGGTTCCTCCTCAATTGTGTGGGCCGCGGTGAAGCGCCATGCCACTACCCCCGCGGAGCGCGGATGGGCATCGAGCGGACCCGCTTCCCCGTGGCGTCGAACACCGCGTTCGCGATGGCCGGCGCGATGACGATGATGGGAGTCTCTCCCGCCCCCGCCGATTCCAGATCCTTGCGGTCCAGCAGGATTATTTCCAACTTGGGAACGTCGCGGAATCGCGGCACCCGGTACGCCGCGAAGCGCGCGTTGGTGAGCTTGCCGTCCTTGAACAGGATCTCCTCCCGCAGCGCCGGTCCGGCGCCCATCATGATGCATCCTTCCACTTGAGACCGCAGGTTGGCCGGGTTCAGGATGGCCCCGCACTCGAAGGCCTGGACCACCTCGATCAAGCGCGGCACGCCGCTGGCGCGATCCACCTCTACCTCGCAGCAGGCCGCCACCACCGAGTTCTTTTCGGTCCCGCAGGCGAGGCCGATGCCGGTGCCCGGGCGCCGTTTCTTGCGCCGCTCCACCCAGCCGAACCGTTGCGCGGCGGCGTTCAGCACGTTCTTCAACCTCTCGTTGTCGAGATGAGAGAGCCGGAACTCCAGGGGATCTTTGCCCGCCGCTTCGGCTAGTTCGTCGGTGAACGCCTCCCGCGCGAAGTTGTTCGCCGTGGCTGCCAGAACCCGGTACGAGGACTGCCGCAGCGGCGGATCGGATGCAATGAACCTGGCTCGCGTATGGCGGATGCGATACGGGGTGTCCAGCGCCGACGCCCCGGAGTTGTAGTTGGCGATATCCCAGGCCGAGATGGTATTGGCCGCGTCCAGGCCGGCCTCGATTTCAATCAGCGCGGCGGGGCGGAAATACGCCCACATGAACTCCTCCGCGCGCGTCCATTGCACCGCCACCGGGTGCCCCGCCTCCTTGGCGAGGAGGGCCGCCTCCGTGGCCGCCTCTCCGGTGTGTTTGCCCCCGAAGCCTCCGCCGAAGTGAGGCACCAGGACGCGCACCCGATCTGGCGCCACGCCGAACGTCTCGGCGAGTTGCTGGCGGACGCTCGCCGGATTGCTGGTGCCGGTCCAGACCGTGAGACGGCCGTTTTGCCACTCCGCCACGGCGGCGCGCGGCTCCATCGGGGCATGCTGCACATAGGGCACCTGGTACGACGCCTTCAACCTGGTGCGCGCCTCGGCCAGCCCCTTCTCGACCGAGCCCCGAACCTGCGCCTGGGGGCGTTCCTGCGGCTTGGCATGCTGTTTCAGGTAGCCGAAAAGATCGTCGCTCGAAGGCTGCTCGACGGCCTTCCACTGGGCGGTAGCGGAAATCGCCGCCAAGGCTTTTCGGGCAGCCAACGTGGTGGGCGCGGCGCAGGCGACGAAACCGCCATCGCGCACCGCCGTCACCCCCGGCATCTTCCGCGCCTCGGACAGGTCCACGCTGTCCAGCGTCGCCCCGTAGGACGGCGGGCGCAGCACGCGGCCGTAAAGCATGCCCGGCCGCACGATGTCGCTGGGGAATCGATGCGCGCCGGTGACAAGCTCGCGAAGGTCCAGCCGCGCCTGGGGCTTTCCCAACAACTGCCAGTCCTTGGCCGGGGTGACCGTGGTGCCGGCCGGTAACGCCTCTTTGTAGGCCGCCGCGAGTTCCGGCGAACGGGCCAGGTCGGCGTAGCCGTACTTCTTGCCGCCGTACAGGACCGCGCCATCAACGACTTCAAGCCGCGCGGCGGCATCCACGGGTTGGCCGAACTGACGCCCCGCCGCGGCCAGCAGCAGGCTGCGAGCGGCGGCTGCCGCCCGGCGCACCAGCGGCGCGGTACGCGGCGTGGTTCCGCTGCCGGCGGTGCCGCCATCGTTGGGCGTCTGGTCCGTGTCGCCCATCACCATGCGCACACGGTCCAAGGGCACTCGCAGCTCCTCAGCCGCGGCCATCGCCAACTCGGTGAGCGCGCCCTGGCCTTCTTCGATCTTCCCGCTCAGGACGGTGATCGCGCCGTCTTCCCCGATGTGCAGCCTGGTTTCAAGGGTTCCGGCTCCGCCGCCCCTCTGGGCATCCGACAAGGGCGCCGCCGCCACGATCAGAAGGCCCGCCCCGGCGAGTTCCAAAAACTCCCTGCGGTTCACAGTGGACTGGTTCACAGTGGACATGGCCGCCTCCTATCCCTTCTTCCCCGTGGCTGCCGCGGCGCGGCGCACAGCGGCCATAATCCGCGCGTAGTCGGAACAGCGGCACAGGTTTCCGTTCAGCCCGTCGACGATCTGCGCGTCCGTCGGCTGGGGGTGGTTGTCGAGCAGCGCCACGGTTTTGAGCACCATGCCAGGCGTGCAGTAGCCGCACTGCACGGCGCCCTCGTCGAGGAACGCCTGTTGGACCGGGTGCAGCGTCCCGTCCGCGGCGAGACCTTCGATGGTGACGATCTGGCAGCCCTCGGCCGCGCGCACCGCCGTCACGCAGGAGAACGCCGGCTTACCGTCGAGAAGCACGGTGCACGATCCGCACTGGCCTTCGCCGCAGCCGTATTTCGTTCCGGTCAACCCCAGGTCTTCGCGCAGCACCTCCAGGAGGGGCCGCTGGGGCTCCGTATCCACGATACGCGCCTTTCCATTGACCGACAAGCGGATGGTCGCCATTGTGGTTTAGACCTCCTATTACTTTTACCGGAGGCACACGGATCGAGGCGTGCCGCCTCCTGAATTATAAGGCGATTTGCGGTGGAATGCGGAATAACAGGCCTGAAACTGTAGTGCTGCTCCGGCGCGGCGCCCAACTTCAGGCCCGTGGGCTTCATTGCCGCCCGGCGAGAACTTCGCCGCTCGCGGGGGTGCTTAACGGTTTTGGGGGGGACACGGCCAAGCGTAGCGTTTCCTGTGGGGCAAACCCTGGGACAGACAGCCAGTTTCCGGCAAACTGCGCCGGAAACTTGGTGTCAGTCCCGGGTTTGCGGCGTATAGCGTGCCAGCTCCCCCAAAACGGTTAAGCACGCCGCTCGCGGCGGCACACAGCGCCGGGCCGTCTATCGCCCTATACTAATCGGATGGGAACAATTGCGACATGCCCGTTCTGGGGAACGGTTGGCGGCCTGAGTTTGGCGGCAGGTTTGGTATGGGGCCAACAGGCCGCGGTTCCGGCGCCGCCGCGTCCGCCCGCGACGCCCTTCACTTCGGCTGAATTGGAAGCGATCCCGCTAGTGCCGCGGCGGGCCGGCACGAGCGTGACGAAAACACTCTTCGACGGCAAGACTCTGGCCGGCTGGCGGGGCAATTTCGATTGGTGGTCGGTGAAGGATGGCGCCATCGCCGGAAAGTCCGCCGGCAGAGTGCCTACCAGCTTTCTGTTCACCACGGACAACTACTCCGATTTCCGGCTCACTCTGTCATCCAGAATGGTGGAATCCGAAAATCACGCCGGTGTCGCCTTTTGGGGGGAAATCGTTGAACAAGATATCAACAAGTGGTTTACACGGGGGCCGCTGGCGATCTTCCCCATGCCGAGCATGTGGGACTATATCGAAGCCAAGGCGCTTAGGGTTTACAGGCCGACCTCGGAAAGAGTCACCAGCCAGCACGAATGGGTCAAGGTGGAGATTCTGGCCCAGGGCAACCGCGTGCGCTGCGCGTTCAATGGCGTGGAAGTCATGGAGTGGCGAGAGCCCGACCCGAACCGGGTCAAGGTTGGTCCCATCGGCATTCAACTTCACGGTTTCAACGGACCGCAGGAAGTGCTCTACAAGGATATTGTGGTGGAGACGTTTCCACGGGAAGACAGGCTGATCACATTGAAGAAGTGAAGGTCGCGGTTCAGTATGCCCTACAGGTGCCCAATGAGAACGCGATTCTGTAGCATGGGAATCCCGATCCTGCTGCTGGGACTCCGGCTCCAGGGTCAGCCGAATGAAAAGGCCGCCGTCGATGCGGGTTCTTCCGCGCGCGCCCTGGCGCGGAACCTGCTGCGGGAACTGGTGGAGACTAACACCAGTCCAGCCTTCGGCTGCACCAAGGCCGCGGAGGCCATGGCGGCGCACCTCCGCTCCGCGGGCTTCGCCGATTCCGACATGACCCTGGCCGGCGCGCGTCCCGAAAAGCAGAATCTGGTGGTGCGCCTGCGCGGGTCGGGAAAGGCCAAACCCATCCTTCTGATTGCGCATCTCGACGTGGTTGACGCGCCCCGCGAAGGCTGGTCCGCCGGGCTCGATCCGTTCCGCCTCACGGAGCGCGAGGGCTTCTTCTACGGGCGGGGCGTCCTCGACATGAAGTACGCGGTGGCCGGGTTCGTCGCCAATCTGATGCGCCTGCGCGCCGAGGGATTCGTCCCCAGTCGCGACATCATAGTGGCCCTCACCGCGGACGAGGAGACCGGGGGAAGCGCCAACGGCGTGGCCTGG
>Ga0182021_10003691_pt1 | contig 18022 bp, 10 predicted proteins | sample 612E3MmetaG_FD_120493 | JGI IMG/M metagenome (GOLD analysis project Ga0182021, IMG submission 120493) | Permafrost microbial communities from Stordalen Mire, Sweden - 612E3M metaG (Illumina Assembly) | ecosystem: Environmental > Terrestrial > Soil > Wetlands > Permafrost | place: Sweden... | reverse complement strand
CGCGCTCGTAGACGGGCGGCGCGTCGGCGGGACCCCGTTCCGTCCGGCGGCGGGCGGCCCGCAAGCGGGCTTTTAGTTCGGCGATCCCGAAAGGCTTCGTCAGGTAGTCGTCGGCCCCGGCGTCCAGACCCGCGATCTTGTCCTTTTCCCGCCCCCGGGCGGAGACGATCAGAACCGGGGCCGACGTCCACGTCCGAAGGGACTTCAGAACCTCGAGACCGTCTCCGTCGGGGAGGCCCAGGTCCAGCAAAATGACGTCCGGTTTCCGGGACGCGGCCAGGTCGAGCCCGATCTTTCCCGTCGTCGCCTCCAGCACCTTCCAACCTGAGTCCCCGAGGGAGGAGCGGAGGAAGCTCAGGATGGCGGGCTCGTCCTCAATCACGAGAATTGTCTTCGGCTCATCCATCTTTTCCCTCCAGGGGAAGAGTGAAACTAAAAATCGCGCCGCCGCCCGGACGGTTCCCGGCCCGGATGTCACCGCCGTGGACCTTGACGACGGCCCGGCAGATCGCCAGGCCCAGCCCCGCGCCGGGCGAAGAGGCATCCCGGTGAAACTTCTCGAAAACCCGCGGGAGGTCCTCTTCTTTCAAGCCCGGCCCCCGGTCCGCCACGGCGACCAGGACCGCTCCGCCCTCGACCCGCGCCGACACCTCGACGGAAGCCGAGGTCGGCGTATGCCGGGCGGCATTTTCCAACAAGTTGACGAGCACCTGCTCGAGGAGGGCCTCGTCCGCCGGCACCGCCGGGAGGTCCTCGGGGATGCTGACGTCAACCCGCCGCGAGCCGAGCGATTTCTCGACCCGCTCGAGGGCGCTGCCCACGATGTCCTCCAGGAGAACCGGCTCCTTGCGGAGGGACACGTTTCCCGACTCCAATCGGGTGGCCTCCAGGAGGTTCCGCACCAGGCGCGAGAGCCGCTCGGCCTCCGACCGGATATTTTCCAAGAGCTCCTGGGACGCAGGATCCTCGCGGACGGACTTTTTTTTCAAGAGGGCCTCCGCCGAGCCCAGGACGGCCGCCAACGGAGTGCGGAAGTCGTGCGAGACGGAGCTCAAGAGCGAACTGCGCATCCGCTCCGCCTCGGCCTCCACCTCGGATCGTCGGGCGCTCTCCTCCAGCCGGCTCACCTCCAGGGACAAACCGATCTGGTGGGCGAAGGAGTCCAAAAGCAGCCGTTGTTCCGGGGCGAGGAGCGAGCCGCGGTTCCGCGGCCGAACGCTTAAAACCCCCACGGTGCCTTCCGCCCCCTGGAGCGGAACATAAAGGGCTTCCTCTCCCGGCAAAGACGGCGTTCCCAGGCCCGCCGACTGCCATCGGTCGTACACCCACTGGGCCACGCCGAGTTCCTTGTCGGCGGGATCCCTCGGGCCCCCCGCCGAGGCTTTCACCGCCAAGCGGCCGCCCGTGTCCGGAAGGAGAACGGCCACGGCGCCGTCAAAAACGTCGGAAAGATGGGCGGCGGCCACCCGGAGGACGTTCTCCAGCCCGCGCGTGCCGGCGAGCTGCTGGATGAAAGCGTGCATCAAGGCCGTCCGCCTTTGGCCCCGCCGCGCCGCCTCGGCCTCTTCCCGCAGGCGGATGGTGAGGTGGCTGATCAGCATCGCGACGACGAACATGACGGCGAACGTGAGAAAATATTGGGCATCGGATACGCTCAAGTTGAATCGAGGCGGGACGAAAAAGAAATCGAAGCAGAGAACGCTCAAGGCGGAGGCCGCGGCCGCCGGGCCCCGCCGCCCTCGGGCGGCGGTCGCCAGGACGCCCAGGAGATAGATCATGACCAGGTTGGGCAGCCCGAAGAAGCGAAAGGCGGCGAAGCTCGCCGCCGTGGAGACGCCGACGGCGGCCGCGGCAAATCCGTAGTCGCGCCACGAGGCGGGCTCGGCGAGGGGCCCGGGGGGCGGGTTAGTTCCCATCCCGCCGCCGGCCTTTCCATTATTGCCCATCATGCCCTCATCATTGAACCGTCCGACGAATCGAAAGGATCGAACACGAAAGAACCACCCCCCTTTCTCCTCGACGCGCCGGCCGGAGAACCGGCCGGCCCGGGACGCGGGCGGACACGCTACTTAGCCGCGTCCCCCCGTTCCCCGGCATCCTCCTCCTCGGCCACGACGGGGGCCACGGAGGCCAATTTATCCCCCTCCTCCAGGCGCACGAGGCGGTAACCCTGGGTGTTCCGCCCGATCGTCGAGAGATCCTTGACGTGGACGCGGACGGCCATGCCCTGCTCCGACATGAACATGAGGTCGTCCTCATCGGTGAGGAGCTTGATCCCGATGACCTCGCCGTTCCGGTCCGACGTTTTGATCGTAATGATCCCGGAGCCGCCGCGGTTCTGGTCGCGGTACTCGGTCAACGCCGTCCGTTTCCCGTAGCCGTTCAAGCAGGCGGTGACCAAGGTCTGCTTCTTGGAAGGATCAACGACCTCCATCCCCATCACCTGGTCGCCCTTGCCCAACCGGATGCCGATCACTCCCTTGCCGGGGCGGCCGACCTCGCGCACCTGCTCGACGGGGAAACGGATGGACATCCCGTTCTTGGTGCCGACCATGACCTCGCGCTTGTCGTCGGCCAACTTGGCGTCCACGAGGACGTCCCCTTCCCCCAGGCCGATGGCGATGATGCCGCTCTTGCGCATTTCGGCGAACTCCTCCAGGCGGGTCTTCTTGATCAGGCCCTTCCGGGTGCACATGAGGAGATACTGGTCCTTGGTCTTTTCCGGGTCGAAGTCTTGGACGGCGATGGCCGACGTGATTTTTTCATCCGGTCCCAACTGGACCAGGTTGACGGCGGCCTTCCCGCGGGACACCCGGCCCCCCTCGGGGACCTCATAAACGCGGATGGAGTACGACCGGCCGCGGTTGGTGAACAAGAGCAGGTGGGCGTGCGTGTCCGTCACGAAGAGCTGTTCAACGAAGTCCTCTTCCTTGGTCCCCATCCCCGTCACCCCCCGGCCGCCGCGCTTCTGAGCCTTGTAGGTGTCGGCGGGGAGCCGCTTGACGTAGCCCGCGTGGGAAAAGGCGACGACGACGTCTTCCTGGGCCACCAGGTCCTCCAGGGAGAATTCCTGGGCGGCGGCCGTGATCTGGGTGCGCCGTTTGTCGCCGTACTTTGTTTTGAGCTCTTGAAGCTCCTCTTTGATGACGCCGAGGATCTTTTTCGGATTGGCGAGGAGTTCCTTCAGGCGCGCGATCGTCTTGATGAGTTCCTTGTATTCGTTCTCCAAGTCGTCGCGTTCGAGGGCCGTCAACTGGTGCAGGCGCATGTCGAGGATCGCCTGGGCCTGGATTTTGGAAAGGTCGAACTTTTCCATCAAGGCCGCGCGGGCCGTCTCCACGTTCTTGGACTGGCGGATGATCTTGATGACCGCATCCAGGTGGTCGAGGGCGATGCGCAAGCCTTCCAGGATGTGGGCGCGGTCCTCGGCTTTCTTCAGCTCGAACTTCGTCCGGCGGACGACGACCTCGCGCCGGTGCTCGACGAAATGACGGAGCATGTCGCGCATGGAAAGGACGCGGGGCCGCCCGTTCACCAAGGCCAGCATGATCACCCCAAAAGATGTCTCCATCTGCGTCATCTTGAAAAGGTTGTTCAGGACCACCTGGGCGTTGGCGTCGCGCTTGAGCTCGATGACGACGCGCACGCCGTCGCGGTCCGACTCGTCGCGGATGTCCGAGATGTCGTCCAACCTCTTGTCCCGCACCAGCTCCGCGATCGTTTCTTGAAGTTGGGCCTTGTTGACTTGGTAGGGGAACTCCGTGACGACCACGGCCTGCCGGCCGCCCCGGATGTCCTCGATCTCCGCCTTGGCGCGGATCGTGACCGAGCCCCGGCCCGTCTCGAAGTATTGCTTGATCCCTTCCCGGCCCGTCACGATGCCGGCCGTGGGGAAGTCCGGGCCCTTCATGATCTTTAAAAGCTCGGCGTTCGTGGTGTTTTCGTTGTCGATGACGGCGCAGGCGGCGTCGCAGGTCTCGGACAGGTTGTGGGGCGGGATGTTGGTCGCCATCCCGACGGCGATGCCCGCCGACCCGTTGATGAGGAGGTTGGGGACTTTGGAGGGAAGAACCAGGGGTTCCGTCCGGGACCCGTCGTAGTTGGGGCCGAAGTCCACGGTGTTCTTGTCGATGTCGGCCAGGACCTCCTCGGCCATCTTGTCCAGCCGCGCCTCGGTGTAGCGCATGGCGGCCGGCGGGTCCCCGTCCATGGAACCGAAGTTCCCCTGCCCGTCCACAAGCGTGTACCGGAGAGAAAAATCCTGGGCTTGCCGGACGAGAGTGTCGTAGATGGACGAGTCCCCGTGAGGGTGGTAGCTTCCCATGACCTCGCCGACGATCTTCGCGCACTTTCGGTAGGCTTTGTTTGAAGCCAGCCCCATTTCGTCCATGCTGTAGAGGACGCGCCGCTGAACGGGTTTCAAGCCGTCCCGCACGTCGGGGAGGGCCCGCCCCACGATCACGCTCATGGCGTAGTCAATGTAGGAGGTCCGCATTTCCTCCTCGATCGGCCGGAGGGCGACCCTGTTGTCCTCGAATTCCATTTGCTTCTTCTCGATCGTGTCACTCATAGCACGCTCCGTCGTCGGAAACCGGCCCGTGCTCGCTCCGCTGCGCGCGGGCGCGCCAAGAATGTCGCTCCTGTTCGTCGCGACCGGCGCCCTCCTCGATCGGCCGGAGAGCCGTTCGATTCAACAAGTCGCCTTGCGTCGGTTCTTTCGTCTCGGCCACGGGGCTTATCTCCTATCTTTTTTTCGGCGAGAAGCGCGCAAACACCAAGTTCTTTCCGCCCACGCTCTGGACGGTAACGGACATTTCCGTCAAAGCGGCGGGGTTTCCCTTCTCTTTGCACGAGTAAGTCATGAACGCGTTGATCCCGTCCTGGTCGTTGCGGAGCGGCGCGCAGGAGAGGGCCGACGAGCGGGCCAGCTCGCCCGCGAGGAAGGTCGCGTAGGCGGCGGCCTGGGGGCTCGTCAGGACGCCCATCTCCGGCTCAACTTGGATCTGGTCCACGTAGCGCTGACCCGGCGCCGGCTCGGCCAGCCGGAAGTTCACGTTTCCTTTGCCCGGGAAAGCGTAGTTGATCGTCGATGAGGTCCCGTTCACGAACCAGGCGCTCGTGCGCCCCCGGACCCCGAAAACCCTCTCAAAGTACGCCACGGTGCCGGAGACCACGCTCACGTTGTCCAGCGCCTCAACGCCCGAGCCGAGCACAAGCCCCGCCAACAGTCCTGCTTTGCCGAGGTTCTTCATTGGACTCTTCCTGGAGAGCTTCTGTGCGGACCGGCGCCCCGCGCTCGGCGGACAATCCGGGATTCCATCCGGCTTCGCGACGCCGGCCTTTGGCCGGCTCCGTCCCGCGGGGGCCGTCGCCGCCAGAAGGCCGAGAAAAGCATCTTTTTCCTTCAACGAGGGAAGGAAATGGTCCGGCCCGGCGGCCAGGAGCTCCTCTCGGGCGGCATGGCCGGATCCGACGGCCACGGTGACCGCTCCCAGGGCCCGTCCGGCGGCCACGTCGTAGGGCGTGTCCCCGACGACGAACACGTCCCGGGGAGCAAAGGGGCGGCCTGCTTTTTCCTCCGCGCGGCGCACGCCGATCCGGAGGACTTCGGCCCGGTCCTCGGCGTCCGAACCGAACCCCCCGATCACGAAATACGAGTTCAACCCCGATCGCTCCAGCTTCAGGCGCGCGCCCCGCTCCAAGTTGCCGGTCCCCAAAGCCAGGAACACGTCCGGCCGCGCGGCCAGGGCCGCCAGGAGCGCCTCCACGCCGTCCAAGATTCGGTAGTGGTCGGCCGAGGCCAGTTCCATGGCCAGCGCCGTCAAATAGTGGTCCGCCAAACTCCGCAGTTCGTTTTCCGACGGGGTCCGGCGCAATTTGGTTTGAAAGATGTCCTTGATGATGGCGGGGTCCACCCGTCCGGCGAAGGAAATCCCTTCCGAAGCCCGCGCCAGGCGCTGGAGGCTCAAGAAGGCCACATCCAGGGCCCTCAGGCCGGCGCCGCCCGTGGACACGAGCGTCCCGTCCAGGTCGAAGAGGATGAGTTTCATCATGGCGGTCCGCATTTTACTAATTTTTTGTAACCACTCAGGGCCCGTCGTTGCGAGGAGCGGTTTTGGCGACAAAGCAATCCCCGGTTTCAAGTGAAGAGAGACGTTCTCCCGAAAGGTGAAATACGGGATGGCTTCGTCGGCTGAAGGCCTCCTCGCAATGACAGGGTCCTAAATCGTTACAATTTTTCCAAGTATTCGACGGCACCTCTATTTTGATAGATTCCCTTCATGCAAACGCGAGACCTCGTCCTCATCGGTTCCGGCCCCGCCGGATTGACCGCCGCCCTCTATGCCGCCCGGGCGGACCTGAAACCCCTCCTCTTGGGGGGCTTCATCGCCGGAGGGCCTTCGGGCGGACAGCTCACCACGACGACGGAGGTCGAGAATTTTCCGGGGTTCCCCGAGGGAATCCAGGGCCCCGAATTGGTCGAGAGAATGCGCCGGCAGGCCGTCCGCTTTGGGGCCGAGGTTCGGGATCAGGACGTGACGAAAGTCGACTTTTCCTCGCGACCCTTCCGGCTGTGGACGGAAGAGGGCGAGATTCAAACCCGGGCCGTCATCGTGGCCACGGGCGCCTCGGCCAAGCTCTTGGGCATCGAAGCCGAGAAAAGGTTTTGGAACCGGGGGATCTCGGCCTGCGCGACCTGCGACGGGGCCCTGCCGCTTTTCCGGGGAAAACCTCTGGTCGTCATCGGGGGCGGCGACACGGCCATGGAGGAAGCGACGTTCCTGACCCGCTTCGCGTCCTCGGTCACCCTCGTCCACCGGCGGGACGGCTTCCGGGCGTCGGACATCATGCTCAATCGAGTCCGGTCCCATCCCAAGATCGTCGTCAAGACGCCCTACGTCCTGGAGGACACCGCCGGAGGAAAGACGCTGGAGTCGGTGAAATTGAAGAACGTCGCGACCGGCGCCGTCGAAGAGCTGACCGCCGCCGGCCTCTTTATGGCCATCGGCCACGAGCCGAACACGGCGGTCTTCAAGGGACAGCTGGCCCTGAACAATACGGGCTACGTCCGAACCTTCGATGGCCTCGTCCGCGCAAGCGTTGCGGGAGTCTTTGCGGCCGGCGACTGCGCCGATCCCCGCTACCGCCAGGCCGTCACCGCGGCGGGGACCGGCTGCATGGCCGCGCTGGAGGCCCAACACTGGCTGGAGGAGCAGAGCTAGCCTTCCCCCGGAACGGCCCTTGGCCGTTGCCGTGTCCAGTGGACACGGCAACCCCGCCCGTTTTCAAACGGGCGTGCCAACCGTGTGCCTACGCGGCACCCGGGCTAGCGCCCTTGAATGGGACGCGAACTTAATTCACAATGGGGACTATGGACAAGGAAAAACTTGCTTCGGGGTTCGTGAAGAGCGGCCTCCTCGATGAAGACGAGGCCGCGGCGCTTCTGGAAGCCAACCGGCGGGCCGAGAACGAGTCCCTGGAAGACACCCTCGTCCGCCTCAAGTACGCGACGGAGGAAGAGACGACCAAGGCCCTCGCGGAGTACCTCGACCTGCCCTATATCGATCTCTCGGGGGGGCCGGATCCCAAAGCCCTCAAGCTCATTCCCCTGAACCTGGCCGCCCAGCATGCCATCTTTCCCATGAGGGTGGAGGACGGATTTCTCCTCCTGGCCATGAAAAACCCCAACAATACGGAGGCCTTGGACCTGGCCCGATTCGCGTCGGGAATGCCCGTCAAACCCTTCTTGGCCGCGCCCGGAAGCATCGAAAGGGCCATCCAGGAACACTACAACGTCGAGGACAACATCGCCGACTATATGCAGACCATGCCGGAGGAGGACAAGGGCTTTCAGCTCGTGACGGAAACCGTCGAAGCCGACCTGAAGGATTTGAAAAAGAAAAGCGAGTCCGCCCCCGTCATCCACCTGACGAACTCCATCATCCATCAGGGAATTGCCAAGGGGGCCTCGGACATCCACGTGGAACCCCAGGACAAGGTCGTCATCATCCGCAACCGGGTGGACGGGGTCCTGACCGAATCCTTCCGCGCCCCCAAGTGGGCGCAGGCCGCCCTCACCTCGCGCCTCAAAATCATGGCGGGCATGGACATCGCCGAAAAGCGCGTCCCCCAGGACGGACGCATCCAGATCCGAACCAAGAACAAGGACATCGACCTGCGCGTCTCAACCCTCCCCACCCAGCACGGGGAAAAGGTGGTCATCCGGATCCTCGACACGCACAAGGAAGCCCCCACCTTGGGCGACATCGGTTTCCGGCCGGAGTTGGTGTCGCCCATCAGGAAGATGATGAACCAACCCCAGGGGATGTTCCTCGTCTGCGGACCGACGGGCTCGGGCAAGACGACGACTCTCTACGGGCTTCTTTCCGAGATCGCCAAGAAGAAGATCAACGTCGTGACGCTGGAAGACCCCATCGAGTACGTCCTCTCCGGCGTCAATCAAGTCCAGGTGAACGAAAAGGCGGGCCTCACCTTCGCCAAGAGCCTGCGCTCCGTGCTCCGTCAGGACCCCAACGTCGTCTTCCTGGGAGAGATCCGCGACGGTGAAACGGCCGAGATCGCCCTCAGGGCTTCCATGACCGGCCACCTCGTGCTTTCCACCATCCACACGAACGACGCCGCGGCCTCCGTCACGCGCCTTCTGGACCTGAAAATCGAGCCCTACCTCCTCGCCTCTTCGCTGTCGGCGGTCCTCGCCCAACGGCTTGTGCGCACCATCTGTCCCGCCTGCCGCGAAGAGTGCGAGCCGCCCCCCGCGGTCGTCAAGAAGGTGGAAGCCGCCATGGGAGAAGCGTTTTCCTTCACCTTCTATCACGGACGAGGGTGCGGGGAGTGCAACGGGACGGGCTACAAGGGCCGCATGGGGATCCACGAAATGCTCGTCGTCACCCCGGAGATCCGGGAAATCATCCGCTCCCAGGGCGCCTCGGAGGCCCGGATCCGCCAGGCCGCCCGCAAGGAAGGCTTTCGGACTCTGCTCGAAGACGCTCTGGAGAAGATGAGGCAGGGCCTCACGTCCGTCGAGGAGGTGGAGCGGGTCGTCGTCTTCGCGCCGGGAGACAAGGAGACGCCCCCTCCCTGCGCCGCCTGCGGGCGGGCCCTGGAACCGGGCTGGAAGGCGTGCCCGTTCTGCGGAAACCAGCCCGACGGGACCCCGAAGCCCGCGGGGCCCCGAATCCTCCCGGCGGCCCCTCCTCCGGCGGCCTCCGCCTCCGAAAGCCTTGTGGGGGCCAAGATCCTCCTCGTCGACGACGAGGAGGAGACGACGCGCCCCTTGGCCGTCTATTTGTTGAAGAACAAGTTTTCTGTGACCATGGCCGCCAACGGCAGGGAAGCCCTCGAGGCCATCGCCAAGGACCGGCCCGACATCCTATTAACCGACGTGCTCATGCCCGAGATGGACGGCCTCGAACTCGTCCGTCGCCTGCGGCGGGACGCCGGAACGTCCTTTTTGCCCGTCATCGTCTTCTCCCGAAAGTCCGACGTCGCCGACCGGCTCAAGGGTTTCGAGGCGGGGTCCGACGACTACATCCCCAAGCCTTTCGACCCGGAGGAGATGCTTCAGCGGGTCAAGGCCGTGCTTCGGCGCTCCCGGCCCTGACGGGGCTAATCAGCGGCTCCGTCAACCGCCTATCCGCGGAGCTCTTCGAACGGCCTGACGGGGTAAAAGGATTGACTTTGCGGCGGGGAACGCCTAAGCTTATCTCAACTCACATCACGGAGAGGATTCCATGGCCCAGCGGATTTTGATCGTGGATGATTCCCGCCTAACGCGGGCGATCATCAAGAATGCCTTGACGGGGGCTGGGTTCGACGTGTGCGGCGAAGCCGAGAACGGCCGCGAGGCCATTTCCAAATACCACGAGCTCAAGCCGGACGTCGTCACGATGGACCTCATCATGCCGGAGGTGGACGGCATGCAGGCGACGAAGGAAATCCTGTCCAAGGAACCGCACGCCCGGATCCTCGTCGTGACCTCCCTGGGACAAAAGCTCCTGGAGGAGGACGCCATGAAGACGGGCGCCCGGGGAATGATCGCCAAGCCCTTCCAGCCGCAAGAGCTCATCAAGGCCGTCAACGACGTTATCGCGCAGGTCTGACGGGGAGGCGACGTTATGGAACCCGTCAGGCTGGATCCCGATCAGATCGATGATTTGAAGGAAGTCGGCAACGTCGGGTCCGGGAACGCCGCCAGCCGCCTCTCCGACCTCATCCACCGCCGCTGCGTCATCGACATCCCCCAAATCGCCTACATGACGACCGACGACGTCCGCCGGATCCTCGACATGGAGAACTCCTATGTCGTCGTCATGCACATCAAGATCATGGGGGACATCCCGGCCACGATGTTCGTGGTCATGAAGCGGACCTACGCGCAGACGATCGTCCGGTACATGACCCAGGACGCGATCGATCCCTCCGGAAAGGATTTCAGTTTCACGGCCCAGTTCGCCTTGAAGCAGTTGGGCGAGATCCTGACCAAGTCTTTCTTCGACTCCATCCACGAACTCCTCATGGCCAAGACCAAGTACGCCATGCCCGAGATCATCATTGATTCGTGGTCGGCGGCCCAGGAATCTCTTTTCGCCCGACTGCCCGGGGACGAGGGCGAACATCTCCTCGTTCATTCCACGTTCTTCGATCCGGAGAAAACGTTCGTCGGGAAGTTCATTTACGCCCTGTCCGTGGATTCCCAGGGGGTGGTCTTGAACCGCATCAAGCTGCTCTTGGGGTCGAAAAACCCGACCGCCGCGACCGGAGAGAAGGCGTGAGCCTTCGGGTCCTCGTCGCCGATGATTCCAGGCTCGCCCGGATGCTCGTCAAGAACGCCCTGGTGGACGCGGGGTTCGACGTCGTCGGCGAGGCCGCCACCGGGCGGGAGGCGGCGGACATGTACTTCCGGCTGAAGCCCGACGTGCTGACCCTGGACGTCATCATGCCGGACATGGACGGGGCCTCCGCGGCGCGCGAAATACTGGGCCGGGAACCGGCGGCGCGCATCGTCATGGTCACCTCCCTCAACCAGGAAGCGATCGAAAGCGAAATGAAGAAAGCCGGCGTTCGCTTCATCATCACCAAACCCTTTGAGCCCAAGGTCCTCGTGGATTCCATCCAAGCCGCGATGACCGCATGACCGCCCCCAAAGTCCTCATCGTCGACGACTCCCGCCTCACCCGAACGATCATCCGCAACGCCCTGTCCGCGGCGGGATACGAAATCGTCGGGGAAGCCGTGAACGGGCGGGAAGGGATCGAGTTGACCCGGACTTTGAAGCCGGACCTGGTGACCGTGGACATCACCATGCCGGAGAAGGGGGGGCTGGAATCCCTCGAAGACATCCGCGCCGCCCACCCGGCCGTCCGCGTCATCTTCGTCACGGCCCTGGGTTCCCAGAAGCTCCTCCAGGAGGACGTCCGGAAAGCCGGGGCCCTGGCCATGATCGCGAAACCCTTCAACCCGTTCGAGCTGGCCCAGCTCGCGGACCGCCTTCTCGGAAGGAAGAGCTCTCGGGTTCCGGAACCCCCCGGGCTCGAGTTCCCGGAGGAGAAAAAGGCTCCGGACGCCGGCGCCGCCGGGTTGACTCCCACCCAAGTCAACGACCTCATTGAGCTGGGGAACATCGGCGCCGGCAACGCCGCCAGCCGCCTCTCCGATCTAATCGGCCGGCGGTGCCTCATCAGCACCCCCAAAGTGGACATTCTCGACGCCGAGGCGGTCTTGACGGCCTTTGCCGATGAAAACTGCCTGCTGGCCTCCCAAGGTCTTCGTATCCTGGGCGACATCCCGGCCGTCATGGTCGTGGCGTTGGGCCGGGACCAGGCAGCGACGATCGCCCGCCTCATGAGCCGGGGCGTTCTGGGCGAGACCGCCGACCTATCCGCCGTCGCGCTTTCAGCCCTCAAGCAAACGGGCGAGTTCCTGACCCGGTCTTTTTCGCAATCCGTCAACCTGTTTCTCCTGGACCGGAAGAACCGGTCCGTCCCGGACGTGTCCGTCGCCGACTCCCCCGGGGACCTGAAAGCCTTCCTCAAAGGACGAGGGTCGGACGGGCGATGCCTGGTCCTCCACTGCGGCTTCGCGGACATCGAAAGGTCTTTCGAAGGAAAACTCGCCTACATCCTCCCCTCCGACTCCCGGGCGACCGTTCTCAAACGCCTGCAGTCTTTGCTGGTCGTTTAACCACACTCTTAGCCATATGTCGCAGGGGGACTTCATCCCCCTGCACCCCCGACCAGGCGCTCCGCCCTGGACCCGGGTGACTTTTCTTTTGCTTGTCCAAAAGAAAAGTCACCAAAAGAAAACGACACCCCGAGCGCCTGGTTTTTGGTCTTTTGACGGCGGCCCGACAACTCGGGGGCCTCAACGGCCCATCGGAATGAGGCGTCATAGCCGCCTCATTCCCAGCCCGTTTTCAAACGGGCGTGCCAAACGTGTGCCTACGCGGCACACAGCACCCCTCAGACAAGTCGGGCCGACCCGCTCCGCCAAAAGCCCAAAAACCAACCCGGCTTACGGGGCCCCAAAATCAAAACCACAATCGGGATAGTTTTGTTTCGTTGTTGTCGGAAACAGCAAGCTCACGTGGGATAGCTTTTGATCTTGGGCCCCCGTGAGGCGTTTCGAGCACGATTTTTCGATGGCTAGCGGGGCCGACCCTGTTCGATCCGGCCCGTGGGAAGTTGAGGGCCGGGAGTTGGGTCGGCCTCCGTCGAAAAATCGAGCGCAGGCCGCTCGGGGTGTCTTTTTAGAGGTCCAGGAGACTTTTTGGACAAGCAAAAAGTCTCCTGGCCGGGTGCAGGGGCGGAACCCCTGCGAACTCCCGGGTCCAGGGCGGAGCGCCTGGTCGGGGAGTGCGGGGGGACGAAGTCCCCCTGCAAAAGGAAAGAAAATTACTTGGTGCGGGGGCGGTCCGTCGAAGCCGACGGGACCGCGGGGCGGGGAGGAAGGGTTTTTTGTATCTCGGCGGCGCGGGCGTAAGCCTCCCGCATGGCCCGGGAGCGGACTTCGCGGTAACCCTTGACCTTTTCGGGCAGGCGAAGGAGCTCGACGTAGGACCGATACACCGCCTCGTCGCCGAAGGGCTGGAAACCGTCCACGATCCCTTCGTACCACGCCCGGAATTTCCTCTCCTCGGCGTGCCAACCCGGCAGAAGCCGCCTTAAAAACCTCAAGTGCCGCATGATCCGGAGCTGCCAGGGGCGGCTCTTCCAATCGAATTCATAGTCCTTCCCGAGGAAAGTGAACCGCGGGCGATTCAAGTGAACATACTCCGTACGGTCGCCCCGGGAAGGGTCCAGGCCCCACCGTTCTCGGTCCCGTCGATACTTCTCCTCCGAGCTTAGAAGCCCCGCCACGTACACCTCATCTTTAATCGCCATGGTTCGGGGCAGGTTTTCCATGACGGCGCGCATCGCGGCGCGGCCCCGCGGCGCCGAATCCCTCCGGTACACCGCCCACAAGCGCTCCAAATACCGCCGGGCGTAGGCCGACCCCTCGAACATCATGAGGTCGTAGGTGAATTGAGCGAGCTTGATGCGGTCGGCTTCCGGCAAGTCCATCCACCGGGCGGCCTCCTGAAGGATCTTGCGATAGTCCTGCGCCAAGCCGCGTCCCCCCCACGGCCGGTTCCGGGACAGGAGATAGGCCTTGTCCTCGACGAAGGCCTGGAAGGACCGCCGGACGGAGCGGGAGTCGAAAAGGTCCGGCCGGGCGGCGGCCCGGCGCCCGAGGTCCAGGGCCTTCAAGTTCTCGTCCATGTCGGCCGGAGGCACGGAGCGGCGCACGCCCTCCTCCAGATTTTCCCACGAAAGAGGGAGGACGCCTCGTTGCCAGGCCGCACCCAGCATGATGACGTTGACGTAAAGGGCGTTGCCGAAATAGCGCTCGGAGACGCCGGCGAAGTCCAGGAAAAGGGATCGGTCGGGCCGGACGGACCGGCGGAGCGCCGCCTCCAGCGCCCCGCGATCCGGGTTGTCCAAGCCCAGGAGCGTGCGCACCGTCGGGGTCTTATGCAAATTGACGACGGCGACGGTCCGTTCCCGGGACGCCACCCGCTGGTTGCCGCCCTCGTCCAGAGCCCGCGCGCTTTCCAGCAAATCCAGCCCCACGAGGAGGTCCGCCCGGCCGTAAGGAACCAGAGGCGCCCGGGGCCGGTCGTCGGTTGAGAAAATGACGTGGCCGTAAACGCCCCCGTTGCGGATCGCGAGGCCTTTCTTGTCGGCGAAGAGAACGTGGTAGCCCTGCCTCAGTCCCGCCTGGGCCAGGATGGCCGTCACGACGCCCGACCCCATCCCGCCCACCCCCGCCGTATAGGCGCACCAGAAACCGTCCAATCGCGGGGGATGGACCGGCGGAAGGACGACGGCGGGCGGGGAGACCCGCGCCGAACCGGCTTTCTTTCGATAGATCGTGATCTCCTCAAAAGAGGGGCACACTTTTCCCCGGGTACAGGCGCCGTCCGCCACGCAATGGGAAAGGTCCGTCGTGATCTTGGTCCCGTTAAGCGTCTCCTCGATCGCCAGCCCCGGGCAACCCGTGGCCTCCACGCAGAGACGGCAGTCCTCGCAGACCTCGGGAGTCACGTTGATGACCTTCTCGACGGGAATGAATCCCTTTTCCTTGGCGAGGGCCCTCCGCTCCCGCCGGAGGCGCCGGTGGTGGGTGATGCCGCACTCCTTGTCGGCCACCACGACCTTGACGCCCGGCCTCAAAATCATCTCTTCCAAGAGCGCGCGGTAGCCGGGGTCGGCCGGGTGAATGCGGACGATGGGAACGTTCAGCCGCCCGAAGCCCCTCACGATCGTCTCGATGTCCTGGGCGAAGGTGGGCCGGCCCATGATGTCCTCGGGGCCTCCCGGGGTGGGCTGGTGGCCCGTCATGGCCGTGGTCCCGTTCTGCAATATGACGTAGGTGATGTCCTGGTTGTTCTTGATGGAATCCGAGACGGCGACGACCCCGGAATGGAAAAAGGTCGAGTCTCCGAGAAAGACGACTTGCTTGTTCACGACGAAGGGGTCCATCCCCGCCCCCGTGCCGCCGCCCAAGCCCATGCCCGAATAGTCTTGCATGAGCCCGACGTACGGCTCGAACTGGAGCATGGAGTGGCAGCCGGATTCGCCGTGGAAGACGACGTCCATAGGCTCCCGCCCGTGGACGCGGGACATGTAGACCGGGTCGCGGAAGTCCCGCTTCAAGGACTTCAGCGTCATCGCCGAGTCCCGGTGGGGGCAGCCGGGGCAGAAGGTGGGCGTTCGGGGCGCGACAGGCGCGTCCAGGGCGGTAGGCGCGGAGAGGGTCTTCAACTCCTCCCGAACGCCGAGCGCCTTCAAAAGAGGGGCCAGCCGGCCGGCCACGACGGCCGTGTTGAGGCCGCGGATGGAAGGGAACCCCTCGGCTTCCTCGGGGAAGGTCTTTCCCCACACGCCCGGAACGCGGGGGAGCTTCCCCGCCTGGACCGCCCGGTGGAGGGTTCCGACGACCTGTTGCTCTAAAAAGTCCCGTTTTTCCTCGACGATGACGATGTGGTCCACCCGGCGGGCGAATTCGAGGAGCAGCGCCTCGTCCAGGGGGTACGTGACGCCCCATTTCAGGACCGGGGCGTCCTCCAAACCCAGTTTTTCCAGGGCCTGCGAGAGATAGCAATAGGAAAGCCCCGCCGCCATGAAGCCGACGGAGGCGCGGGGCGACTCCGTCGTCCCGAGGGTCGCCGGCCCCGAAGAACCCCCGGTTTTTACGGCGGGCCAAATGATCTCGTTGAGCCTCAACTCCCGCGCCCGCGCGAGGAACCTCGCGAAGCGCCCGGCCATCGTCGCCTCGCGCATGGACGTGTGGGGCGGGATCATCACGAGGTCCTGGACCGGCAGGGCGTCCGAGGAAAGGGCCGCCTTCCGGCGGGCATTGACGGGCGGGGGCCGGTTGGGCCGGCAGGCCACGACGCCGCCCCCGTCGGCCAGGTTGGTGGTCATGATGTACGTGATGTAAAGGTCGGAGGCGCCCGAAAGGTCGAAGGCGGCGTCCAACCAGTCTTTGACCTCCTGGAAGGTGGCGGGCTCGACGACAGGCATGTGGAGGTGTTGGGAGAGGAAGCGGGAGTCGGATTGAATCTGTGTCGTCTCGTTCCACGGGTCGTCGCCGACGACGACGAGGGCCCCGCCTTCGGGCCGGCGGGTTTCCGCCAAGTTGCCGACGGCCAACCCGTCCGCCGCCACGTGCATCCCCACGGATTTGACGATGGCCATGGCGCGGAGCCCCGCGATGCGGGCCCCGTTCAAGCGGGCGGCGGCCAGGCCCTCGTTGTTGGCGATCTGGGCGACGACGCCGGTCTTCTCCAGATGGGGGGCGATACGCCCGACGGCGTCGAACACGTCCGACACGGGCGAGCCGGGGTAGCCGGTCAACAAGGCCACCCCGGCTTCTAAGGCGCCCTTGAGGATCAGCTCGTTTCCGGTGAAGGTCTGCCGGCCGGATTCTTGAAGGAATCGGGGGTCCATAGACGGGCATTTTACCAAACTTCCGCTCGGCCGCGGGACGAATTTGCTACCATCCCGACGATGAAAATGGTTAATTCCCCCCTCCCCGCTGAGACCGCGCCGTGACCGTTCGGGTCCGGTTCGCGCCCTCGCCCACCGGCTTCCTCCACATCGGAGGGGCCCGGACGGCCCTGTTCAACTGGCTCTTCGCCCGCCACGCCGGCGGGACGTTCATCCTCCGCATCGAAGATACCGATGAAACCCGGTCCACCCAGGCCTCGGTGGACGCCATTTTCAAAGGCCTGCGCTGGCTGGGCCTGGATTGGGACGAGGGGCCGTCGGATCCGGCCGACCCGGGTGCGGCGAAAGGCGCCCACGGGCCCTATTTTCAAATGCAGCGCCTGGACAAATACAAGTCCGCGGCGGACAAGCTCGTCGCCGAAGGCAAGGCCTTCCCCTGCTTCGCGACGCCCGACGAGGTGGAAAAGTCCAAGCAGAAGAACCTCCTCCTCAAGCGCCCGCCGAAGTTCGTCAGCCCCTTCCGGGACCTCACGCCGGCTCAACGGGAGAAACTGATCGCCGAGGGCCGTTCCTTCGTCATCCGGTTCAAGACCCCGCTGGAAGGCTCGGTTTCTTTCGACGACATCGTCCGCGGCCCCATGAAGTTCGACAACGACCTGATCGAGGATTTCGTCCTGCTCAAAACCTCGGGCGTGCCGACCTACAACTTCGCCTGCGTGGTGGACGACCACGCCATGGAGATCAGCCACGTCATCCGGGGCGACGACCACCTATCCAACACGCCCCGGCAGGTTTTGGTTACCCAGGCCCTCGGCTTGACGCCGCCGGCCTTCGCCCACCTGTCCATGATCCTGGGCTCGGACGGGACCCGCCTTTCCAAGCGGCACGGGGCGGCGTCCGTCGAGGAATACGAGAAGGACGGTTTCCTGCCCGAGGCCGTGCGCAATTACCTGGCGCTCCTGGGTTGGTCCACAGAGGACAGCCAGGACCTGTTCGGCAAGGACGAGTTGATCGCGAAATTCTTGGTGGAACGCTGCGGGAAGAGCCCCTGCATCTTCGATCCCAACAAACTTTTATGGATGAACGGCGAGTATGTCCGGAAGATGCCGCTCGCGGAGTTGGCGGACCGGGCGATGCCCTTCCTGAAAGCCGCGGGCGTCGCCGACGAGGGCCGCCGGTCGGACGTGGAGCGAACGCTCGCCCTTGAACATGAGAAGGTGAAGAGGTTGACGGACGTCCCGCGCCTGATTGATTTCTTTTTCAAAGACCCGGTTTACGACCCGGAAACCGTCGAGAAAACGCTTAAGAAACCCGGGGTCCCGGAAATTCTCGCGGACGCCGCGGCCGCTTTCGGGCCGATGGAACCCTTCACCGCGGCCTCGACGGAGGCGGCCTGCAAGGAATTGGCCGTTAAGCGCGGAATCAAAAACGCGGCCGTTTTCCACCCCATCCGAGCGGCGGTCTCGGGCCGGGCTCAAGGACCCAGCCTTTTTCACATGCTGGAGGTCATG
>Ga0182021_10003690_pt1 | contig 18022 bp, 24 predicted proteins | sample 612E3MmetaG_FD_120493 | JGI IMG/M metagenome (GOLD analysis project Ga0182021, IMG submission 120493) | Permafrost microbial communities from Stordalen Mire, Sweden - 612E3M metaG (Illumina Assembly) | ecosystem: Environmental > Terrestrial > Soil > Wetlands > Permafrost | place: Sweden... | reverse complement strand
TTATCCCGGCCGTCGCACACGGCGGGGGGAAGAAGTGAAACTGCCTTTTCGAGGGCACCTGGCTCCAGACTTCCGATCAGGGCGGGAGCCGCGCCAAACTGCCCCGATTCCATTCCCATGCGCCCCAGCATCATCTCCGGGTGGCGAGCAAAGTACTCGTTAACCTGCACGGGACCCTCTGCCGTCTCAATGGACGTCAGTTCCGTCCAACCTTCGCCGAGCGACGGCGTCTCTGGCGAGCGTTTTCGGAGGAACAGGATATCCGTGGTCACTTCCGTTCCCGCATTCGCCCTGAATGCGGTGTTGGGCAGCCGCACTGCGCCCAGCAAGATCGACCCGTCTGCCAGATGACGTCGAACCGTGGAATCCTGTTTGTCCTTGGTATAGCGGCTTGTGATCACCGCGATTACGCCTCCGGGACGGACCACGTCAAGGCATTTTGCGAGGAAGTAGTCGTGTATCGCGCGGGTCAGGTGTGGACTTCCGCGGTACGCTGGATCGTAAACCGGATAGTTGCCAAAAGGGATGTTGCCAACTGCCGCATCAAAGAAATCTCCGGGAAGCGGAGTGTCTTCGAATGCCCTTCGATGAACGGTCGAATCCGGATAGAGCTTGGCAGCGATGCTCGCAGTAATTGTGTCGAGCTCAACACCCGTGCGTCTCGTACCGGGATACAGGGCTTCCGGCATCAGGCCAAAGAAGTGCCCGACACCCATTGACGGTTCGAGAATCTGGGCGCCGGGCTGTAGTCCGAACCGCTCCAGCGCTTGCCAGATCGCCTGAACGACTTCGGGAGATGTGTAGTGCGCATTTGGCGTTGAGGCCCGCGCGGACGCGTACTCCTCCGCGCTCAGCAGGTTCTTCAACTCGTCGGCGACGCTTTGCCACTCTCGTGGCGGCTGCGGAGCAAATGCGTTCGGCATCGCACCCCAGCCGGTATACTTCACGAGCGCGGCCTTTTCCTCGGGCGTAGCCGGGCGGCTTTCACCTTCGATGTTTTTCAAGGCGCGAATGGCGGCGAGATTGGCTTCGGCTTTTTGCTTCAGACCGCCCTCGCCGATGCCATGACCGCTGGTTATGCGGAGATCGCGGGCAAGGTTTGGTGAGGGTCTAGGGTCGCTGGATCGAACGATAGCTGCGGCTGGTCTTGCTCGTCCGGGAGGAACGCCCATTCCCTCGTCGCGATCTCCCACGCCGGCTGGTAGTCCATCTTCTGGACCACCGTCAACTCGTATAGTAGGTTCCCCGTCAGCTCCTGGGCTGCGAAGATCGCCTGCTGGAGCTGATTCTCGCGCTCCAGGTTCCCGACCATCGTCGGCCGGTGGCGTTTCCAATGTTCCAGGATCTGGTGTCCAAGTGGTGTGAGTGCGGACGTTTCGGGCATCGATGGACTCCTGTGTTAAATTATCGCCCAGGTCGGCGTCAGTCACGTCCGAGAAGAGACTGAGCTGATTGCTGATGATGGATTGATTGCCAGTTCCTGATTTTGTGGCCATCGGGGTTCCCGCTCAGCAGTTGACGGCCAGGGAGATATGGAAGGTGAAGGAGCCGCACCCCCAACCCTTTTCGAGCATATTGACGATTAGGGCGCTGACATCCGGCCGAGAATCGCGGGGTGCTCGGGCCGTGGGTTGAGTGGACCAGGCTTCGGCAGTGCTTGTCGCCATACGGTCATTCCTCCTCGGCGAGATCCGTGGCCTCGAAACTGGGGCCTCTATGTACTAGGGATTGTCGGAGGCGGTTCGGAACGGGAACCGAGAGAATACTCTGACCGCTGGGCGTCAATCGATGACGATGCCAGCGGGGATTGATTCGGACACTCGACTTAAAACGTCCCCGAAGCCTTGGACCGGTGTTCCCGCGCGGGGAAGGAATATGCCGGAGTTATCGAATCCAGCATCGCAAAACTTACCGCCGAACTGGCGAAGATAACGAAATCGGACGTGAAACCACTGACGGCACCGAAGACCATCGTGCCTCGCCATGTTGTGGTTTTGCCCAAATCCACCACATGTGCCACCAACACAGACATTTCCGGTCCCGAGCAGCGCATCCTTGACGCAATCGCGTGGATGGAGAGCATCGGCATCGCCGAGCCGGAGCAAACCGCCGTGGCGTTCCTTGCTGACTACACTTACGGAGGCGGCGGGTTCAACAATCCGAAAGGTAGCCTTCGATCAAAAGGGCTCGTCGAATATCGCAGCGACCGAATCGCTTTCACGGAAGGTGGACGGGAGCTTGCCAACGTACCAGAACAAGCCCTGACAAGTGACGAGCTACAAAGAAAAGTGTTGGAGCGTTTGCACGGCCCGGAACGAAAGCTCCTTACTGTCCTTTTACAACGGTATCCGGAGGAAATCTCGAACGAAGAATTAGCGGAGCAGAGCGGCTACACATTCGGAGCGGGCGGGTTCAATAACCCGCGCGGTCGCTTACGCTCTTTGGGGCTGATCGAATATCTGCCGGGCGGAAAAGTGAAGGCACGATCGCTTCTGTTTCCTGTCTAGTCCGGTGTCATTCAGAAGTCGGCGGCTCCAGAGGAGGAGCTGTTGGCCTGATCGGCAAGCGTTTCAAGTTTCCCTCCTGGGGCTCGTCGGCATGCCACAGTTGCAATAGGTCTCTGAGTGCTTGGTTCTGGCCAGGTGAGCTCGAAGTCAAGAGATCGTGGAGCCTAAGCGCATATCTATCAGACCGAAGAAGTTTCATCCACTCTCTCACCGCCGCTCGTGATTCAGTTTGCGCAGATGACGCTACAGATGATCTGAGAAGTTGAATATCCTTGGCGGATTGCCGAACTTCGACCAGCATTTCAGCCATCATCTCCCGCAAATCCCGAGACGTGGCCTTCTCCGGGGGTGGAGCGGCATTCAGTGCTAATTCCAATTCCGGCCACATCGCATCAAATAGCTTGTTCATTCCTTCTTCCGTGACAGTGGCCTTAGAAAACTTCCGGATGTCGTGAATCAGTCGGCGAGTGTCCTCTTTGTTTGCAAGCGTATGTTGGAACATCGAGAGGGGCGGATTCACGCTGGCGTATTCCAAAGCATGGAGGTAGGTACAAACTCTCGTTTCAGCAGCCTTGAGTTTCTTCGAAAGCGCCCCCGCCTCGAAGAGTATCCACGGAGCAAGGAGGTTGTCAGGCGTCAGGCAGATAATCCCGACCGCCGCGGCATCCAATTCGGTAGCGATGTCAACCGCCCATCGAGAACCCTTCTCCACGTCGGTGTCCGACATGAAGGCATCCACCGATTGAACAACCGTTGGAATGAATTCCCGAAGTGCCAAGGCAACCGCCTTGCTGGTGGGCCCAGACCACGTGATGAATACTCTCATTTCTGATACCTCCGTGTAGGGCTACGTGAAATGGCGAGGGCGCGATGCACTTGCTACGAGCGGCCTTCTCCGCCACAACAAACGACTATACCACCGTGATGCCTCCGAAACTCCGAACCATGACCGAGATCGTACGCGAGCATGTCACCGCCCAGGGCGCGCTTTTCGGCGATACCAATGCGATGCGCATGGCGGCGGATGAGGAAGACGTGAAGCTTCAGCGCCGCTTGGACAACGATCCGGCCTTCGCGTTCTTTGCCGCTCACTATGCCGGCGCGCTGGCAGGTGCGCTCAGAGTCATGCCGCCGCCGGTGCACGCGACCCTGATCCGGAAGTGCATCGAGGAGGTCATCGTCGAATGGGAACGGGCGAACATCGAATTCAACGAACAGCCTAAGACCAATCCTGTACAATGAAGCTGAAAGCCCACCGGCGCGCGTTGTATTCCTATTGGGAGATCGATGTGTTCTTATGGGGCGGACGACAAGCGGCGACAAATAGCTGTCCGAGGGTCGTTATTTGATAGCCATGAATTATCGGCGTAAGCCCGTGGCTCGGTGGCTCATCGGCGTTTGGCGCCATGTACGTCCTCGAAAGGAGGCCACTCCGCTCCAATGTATCCACTGTAACTCGAAATCGAATCATGCTACCGTCGTACGAAACGACTCCCAGGGCGTCGGATGGGTATAATTCTAATAGGTCATTGTCCGTATATAGGGGGCCCGCTGGCATAGAGACGAGATTTTGCGGCGGGTTCAGATACGCATGTTCGTAGAACGCATTTAAGAAACGCGCGTCGAGCGACGTAAGCTCCTTGAGAATGGTTGGGAACGTGGGGAGGACTAAAGTGGTCCCGCGAGGGTCCGAAGCGTTCGCCAAGAGCGATGCCCACTTCTCCTGCAGGCTCTCATCGTCCTCAAGAGATGCGGACTGGAGTGCCGGAACCCAGATCTTCTCGGGAATTCCTTGCGGATCAATGCCAGCATCATCCAGTTGGGTCTTCAGTTTCGCGTAAAGCTTTTCCCGACGAAGCGCGCGCCTTACCTTCACCCGGTCTTCCCATTCGCCGCCAATCTGATCCACCGCACCACCGAATAGCCGCTCAAGCAGATTCCCAAAGGGCTTGAGCGTTGCTTCAGCGGTCACCTTGAAGAGCTGCTTCTCATCGTCCGTCATAACCGAAAACTATAACACCAACACCATGACCCCAAGCGCATACATCGTAATAACGGAAGAGGGTACGAGGTTCGAGAAGCACTGGCGCATCTATAACGAAGGTGAAAGGGCATGGGCGGTGTGGACGGAGGGCGATTATCAGCACAAGTCCCCGATGGTCATCAACAACGGCGACGGGACGTTCCAGCTTCCATTCAGGGGAAACAAGGTTGTTAAAGACCATACCGACGGTAAGGACTTTCCAAATGTCACATGAGCGAGCACGACGCCCAAAAAGCAATCCTCGAATGGCTCGCATACTGCCGCATTTTTCATTGGCGCAACAACAGCGGCGCGATGGTATCGGAGTACAAGGGCAAGACACGGTTCATGCGCTTCGGTTCGGTGGGAAGCCCCGACATTTTCGTGCTGAAGGGCGGGACGTGTTACGGCATCGAGGTCAAGGGGCCAAAAGGAACGCAGAGCGACGTTCAGAAAGAGTTCCAGGTTCGCTTCGAGGCAGCGGGCGGCGTGTACGTGCTGGCAAAAGGAATCGACGAAGTGGCGGCCAGGCTTTAGGGTCAGTCCTGTCTTCTGCCCGGCTCGTCATATCTCTCCCTTTTGCGCCATGCACGTTCGCTGCGCGAGTAAACGACTGTCGGGTTGGACTTCTTCTTGAATGCCCTCAGGACTTTCTTGTCGATGGCCGGATTACCGTTTTCGTTGTCGTAAATGAATTCCTTGCCGAACCTCTTGGCGATGTCCCACACCATGCTTTCCTGTTCGACATAGCCTGTCCTCATGACTTCGGCAAGCATCCAGTCGGCGACATCGTCAGGAGTCATTTATGGCTTCTCTTCCACCGGTTTCCGCAACGATTCTGCCGGAAACGCTCCGTTTTCCAGTTTCTTGCCAGAAAACCACTGACATCGGATGTGTCCGTTAGCGCTATTAAACACGTTCGGTGGAGCCTGGACGACGCCAGCAACGGTCATGACTGGTCCTCCCGACTTCAACTGCACCTGCTCGCCTATTTTGAATTTCATGGCCGCGATTGTACCACCGGGCGGCTACGGCAGGACGATGTGATACTTGGCCGCCAGCGCGATCCCTATCTTCTGGGCCGATTCCTGGAACGCATCGAGTATTTCGCCGAACTTCTCCATTTCCGGCCCCTTGTGGGGCAGGACCGCCTTTTCCGCGAGATTTGCCTGTTCCATGGAACGCATGTACTGTCTGCATGACGTTTCGAGCTCGCGCAGGACGAACGCGAGGTCGGTGCTCATCTCCCTGCCGAGCTGGGCGTTCACCGCCGCCCGCAATCCCCTGACCGATTCGTAGGTCGCCCGGCAGTGTTCGTTGCAGACCCTCGCGTGCACCGTGTCCCGGCCGTTCAGTTCGGCGATTATCACGCGGGCGACATCCTTGTCCCTTTTCGAGCGAGCCTGAAAGAAGGACAGGGACTTGCCGAGCATTGCAAGTCCGTTCACCATGACGTTGAGATTAGCACCCTCCTCACTTCTCCGCAGGCAACACGAAGCCGATTGTCGTGGTTTTCACGGAAGATTTCAGAATCTTGCACGTCAGCTTGATGTCCTGGACGTTCTCGATGCGATAGGTCTTATTGTCCTCGTCGTCGAGGCCGGAGACCACCGCGAGATGCCAGTTCGGAAACTCGAAGCTCTCGACGCGGATTCGCTCCCACCCTGCATCGCAGTAAACGACGAGACTCTCGCCCTCCTGCAAGGACTCCTCCAACGCCTTGACGTGCGCGGTGATGACGGTGACGAGGTTCTTGCCCTACCTACCTCATCGTCACCGGCAACCTCACGGCCGGTTCTGCGGTCGTTACGGGCGTGTCTCCGGCCATCGGCATTGTGGCTGGGATGCCCCTCTATGCCGCGCAGGGGCTATTCCCGCAGAACACCAGCGTCATGTCGGTCAACGGTGCTACGGTGACCATGAGCGCGCCCGCAAGCATCACCCAGGTCGGTGCCACGTTCGAGATCTCCGGCCTCATCAAATTGGAATGGCGTGCCGGCACTCCCGATTCCCCGAGTTGGACCGGTTTCTTCCCTCCGCAGTACGAGCTTGATCAGCAGGGCTATTCGGGCATCGTTCGCGTGTACGGCGCTATGCCGCGGATCTACAACAACATGGTACGCGCGACGTATGTCGCCGGATACCTCAGACGTAATTCCCTTCACACCGCTGCGTATTCGCGATGGCCTGAACAAGCGTCTCGCGATCCACTTTGTCCAGCGCGGGTGCGTCAAGGTGTTGCTCGAGCCACAATCCGCTCTGGCGTATCTTCGGCTTTGGTGAATGCAGCCCCAGCCAGGCCGGAGATGGCTGACATATTTGGCACCTGGCCAGAGTGCCAATGAGCCGGCTCTCGATGCCCTCGGTGCCTATTCGCTTCTTCTGCCCTTCAAGAACCACGAACCGGAACGAGAAGCGCTCGCGGAGGACTCGCGTCACTTCGTCTTCGGTCCGCTTTTCCTTGTCAATGTCACGCCGATCCCGCCAGGCAGCGCGGTCTGCGGACGGCGTCATGTCGACCTCCCAGATCTCAAGGTAAGGATCCTGGTCGCGGTTGAGTAGAGCCCGCCCGATGTTCTTCCGAAAAATGCTCCGATCGTGCGGACGCGGCCTCGTAACGTCGAAATCCATCCTCCTCTCACTGGGGAGGAAATGTTCTGATATCCGGCTTCGGAAGTTACCCTCCTTGTGCGTGCCTACCCGCACAATCCTCGGCCCGGAACCGCTGTGGCCCCAGGATTCCCCCTGCTCATAAAGGAAGTAGATTCCATTTCTGGGCAGGCGTTTAAGATCGAACGGGTATGCAACGACCGGCAATGGTGCCAGGACCTCGTGCAGCCACTCGCAAGTTTCCAACATTCAGACGATCTCCCGGAGATGGCTGACGAGTCGGATGCGAGTTGCCAATGCAGATGATTCAATCAGACGCCGGTAGAGGCCGTGGAACCGCCCCGGCTGTAGTAAAAGTGGATCTCGTCAAACCGCGCCAGTGTTGCGTCGAAGTTGTCGAGAAGCGCCTGGAACTCCGATTCGGTGACAGTATTGGGGTCCTTTTCGTACCACGGATTTCGGACCTCAGGAAACCACACTCCATACAGATCCGAAAAGATAGCCCACTTCACGCCAGTCGCCGAGCAGCGCGCCATAAACCGCTGAGTGGGCGTCGCGGTGTACAGCTCCTGAGGAGGTGCGGCCACGCCGGTCCCCTTGAGCGAGGCGTTCTTTTTGTGCGAACAGTGCGTGACGTAGATTCTCATGGCGCCCTCAGTCTGCAAGCCTACTCGTCCATCGTCTCCCGCACCCTCTCCGCGATCACTGCCGGATCGTCGTCGATCGCGAACGTCGCCGTGCGCTCGAATCCCTGCGGTCCCGTGATGAGGACGCGAAACCCGCCCTTGAACGGGTCGGCGGCTATCCACGCTTCATGTGGACCCGTCGCGTGCCTGCCGCCGGCGACCACGGCCGCCTCAATGCGCTCACGGCGGGTGCCAGGAACGCCCTTGATGTCGAAGACCGTGATCGGCATACGGGATATTGTAGCGGGCGGGGGCGGTAGGAGTGAGCATATGACGACTCTGGCGCAAAAGCGAGACGACGCTCGGGCGGCTCTGAACCGGATGGCCGTGTGTCGGTCATCCCTAATTGTCCGCAGACTGGGTGTGCCGTGGGGCCTGTGGCGTCCATCCACCCAACTTCCGTATGGCGCGTTATCCGGACAGGATCGGCGGGCACTATCGGGACTGATCCGGTGCACTTCACCAAATATCTACCGGCGACTTGTCGCTCAAAGGTCCACGCAAATAAACGAGCACAGGTGCCTGGGGTTAAAATAGCCGGCAGTGGCATCCTGGAAGGTGGTGTCCATCAGCGAATGATCAACGATGTTCTTCTATGATGAAAGGGGGCATCTGCTTTGGCTAATATCGCGATACTGATCGGCAATTCCGAGTACGAGACACTCAGTGCCTTGCCGTGTTGTGAGGCGGACGTGCTTGCCATCAAGGAACTTGTTGAGACGACGGAAAAGTTCGAGAGCATTGAAGTCATCTCAAACAACACTTCTTCTCAGCTGAAAGACCGCATACGAAGCGCTTTTGACAATCACAGGCCGATTGGGGAAGTATTTCTTTTCTACACGGGGCACGGCTTTCTGTATGAGACGGAGTTCTTCTTTTGTGCAACAAATTTTGACACCAAGCGTCCTAACGAAACCGGACTGTCAAACTCTGATCTTCACGACCTCCTCAGGTCCCTTGACGCTGAGCTTGTGGTGAAAGTGATCGATGCATGCAACTCCGGTACGCTTCTGGTCAAGTCGAACCACTCGCTCTTTCCCGTAAGTAAACAAGGCTTTAGGAATCTCATTCAAATTGCTTCCTGTCTTGATTCGCAAGATGCACTGACGGGCAACCCGCTCAGCGTGTTTACGGACAAATTTCGAACAGCGGCACTGCGAAAACTAGAGGGCATTGTCTACTATACCGACATCATCGATACACTGCGCGATGAATTCCTTGATAGCGATAGCCAGACGCCTCACTTTGTCTCGCAAGGAACGGGGCGAGAACGGTTCGTCGAGAATGCTAAGAAGCTAGACGCGTTAAGGGCCAAACTGCTCTCTCCAGTCACTGATACCGGAGGTGCCCCGAGTACGACCTCGGGCAATCAACCTTCGCGGAGTCCGTTGGACATCTTAGCAAGGGCTGAGGGCAGACTCGCAAAGAAAGAAATGGCACAAGAATTCATTTCACGTCTTTTTGGCAAGCTTGAGCATGAGGCCTCGCCGGAAGGGAGTTTCGGGGAGCTATTCTCATCGGAGCTTATCGTGCATTCTGATTTCATGGAGCCCACCGCTCGCGATTTTATTGTCCGCGTGTTATCTGGGGAAAAACGGCCCGATAACTTCGTTACAGCCTCGACGTCGTTCGGGATAGAAGACGGTCCTTTCGGTCTAGGTGCGTTTGCGGCAGCAATGCTTTCTCCTGCTGAAGCGCGCAAGCACTACCTGCTGCGGCTGAATTGCACGCTGGACAAGGTCCAGTTGAAGATCACGCTCTCACCCAAATTCGCAACTTTGAAGCAATTCGTTCTTGTTGTCAGCTGTGCGCCGAGCCTTGAGCATTGTTATGTAATGGAGGTGCTTACGCAACATGCCCTCGTCGATTGGGGTGTTTTCGATTCTGATGGCGTGGAGGTCGTGCGCCGATGGTACAAAATGAATTGGACAGACAGTTGTGACGGTCTGGTAAGTAAGATATGCGGGAAGCTGAAGGAGAATGTCAACGGGAGTATCGCCGGGGCGGTGAAAGTCTTCCCCGGATAACCAGTGAACCGATGGGGCGCGCGACCGCTTCGCGCCACTAGCAATGCGGTTCGTGATTCGTCCCGATAAGCGCCCTTCTTACCGTCCACGGTCTGGATCGTCGGCCGCTCGGAGAAAGTTCGGTCCCGGCGGGTCCACGGGAAGCGATATCGGACATTATCGCTTGTCTCCAGCGCAAAGCTTAGCCAGGGGCAGGCTGGACGACGAGTTCTTGCCGCTATGGTGGATAATCGCTGATCGCGATGCCGACCAAGTTGCGACAGCACGCCTGCGTTGTTTGGCGGCAAGGGACTAGACGACCGACGCCCTCAAGTGCCATCTAGACTGCGTTCCTGGCCCGAAGCGCGGTTTTCAAAGGTGACCGAGTGAAACCCTGCAGCCGCAGGTGCTGGCCCAACCGTCGCAGTGGTGTACTTTACCAGATTGACCGATAATTGGTTTCTAGAAGCCTATGGGATCGCTTTTTGATGAAGTAGCTGCGAAGCTGACGAAGTTGGGCGCGGTCCGTGATCGATTTGTTATGCGGGCGGAACTCCTGCCGGCCGATCTGGCCCTTGCGGGCTTACTCAATGAGATCCGAGACGCGGCCTTTTTAGCGACGGAACTCTGTCACCTGCACGCGCAACTGGCGGCGTTCCCCCTCGCCCGCAAGGTGTTCGAAGCCACCCAGCAGCTCATGGTTCTTGCCACTGAAGATGACTACCTCAGTGTTGGCACCCGTGCTTGGCTCTTCCACCGTAGGAAGGAGAAACGAGTAGCCGAGCATTCGGCAGGTACTGACGAGGCTAATGAGTGGTTCGAGCACGCTGTCCGCGACATTAAGCGAATTTGGTCCGTGTACAACCCCGACGCCGAGGAGATTCTGCAGCGTGAAAACGCGCAATTGGATGCTCCGAGGCCGAAGGGGTGGGCAGACAGCTTCATGGGACGAAACCTTGGCAAGGTCGTCGAAGATCGCTATTCCAAAGTGAGCTCCGTGTTGGGCATGTCAGCGGCTGACTTAGCTGCGCTCAATACGGGGATCTATGCCGGACTATCTCGCGAATCCCATGCCAACCTCCGCCTAGACCCGGCGTCCTTGCGCGTGGCGCCGGACGGCACGTTTACAGTCGTGGAACACAGTATCGACGAACTCGCCAAGAACAAGCTCGTACTCGGCTGCATCAGTTCCTCATTGGATGAGGCTACAGTGGCATTGAGATACACGATTGCCACACGAGAGAGACAGCAGTCCGCTGAATTGAGAGCAAAAGCCGCTCGACTAGCCGAGAAGGCGCTCGCCCCGGGCTTCAAACCGGACCTCGGACTACAGCTGCTGCGAGCCGGCGGTGCATCGACGACGTTCCATTTTGCGAATGTTCCTGTCCGGAAGGTCGGAATACTGCCGGACGGCACAGTGTCATGGTCATCCGAGATAACGCTTGAGGGTCAGGAGGTTTACGCGGCGACTTTCGACGTTCCCGGGCTTCTCGTGCCGGAGTTGACGTGCGCTCTAGGCGTTGATATCCAGAACCTCACACCCAGCGTGGAGCTGAAAAGGCATGTGCTGCTGCAGCCGATCACGCTTCAGCTGGACTGCACGCTGGGCAACATTCAGCAATCCTCTAGCGACTCATTTGTTCCTCTCTGTGTGACCAAATTATCGATTCGAGATGCCCGGCCAAAGAAGCCGAATTAGGAGCGAAAAGGCCAAGGATTGCCACTGCCAATTCCGCCGGAGCAGACGAGCGTCGAGGGTCAATATCGGCAGCTAATCGCCCGGGCAGATCCTCTTCCACGGCTGGAGTGCGAGGTTCGTAGCCCTCTGCCTGAGTTTCGTGACGACAGTCAGCCGGAGCCTGCTGGCGCGCCAGCGAAATTCAGGGTATCAGAATGACCTTACCGAGACCTGCGCGGTCAAACCGATCTTTGTAGCGCTCCAGGAATACCGCGAAGCCTAATTCTCCGCTGCAATGGCCTGGCGCAACCCGTTCCAGCTTCAAGCTGTCGTGCAGTAACGAAACCACTCGATCGATCTCGGGGCCGCTGCTCCATGACCAGGTGGAAGCCGCCTGTGACGGTGTACAGACGATGGTCCACGGCGGCGGCACCGGCAAGGATCTTCTCCACACCAGGATGGGAGCACCCGACGACCACCGCCAGCCCTCGGGGAGTGCGAAAGGCGGGCGAGAGCTCGTTCATCTCCATGGTCCCGGTCTTTTGCGATTGCGTGGTCATAAGGAAGAATCCTGGAAGGATTTCTGTGGTTTTCGCGATCGTTTCGAAGTTAGCATTCTCCCACGGCGTGCCCGAGACGAACTGTTTTGGCTCCGCTCCGTGGAAGTACTGCATATCGGTGGGCAGGCCGGGAGAGTGCGTCAGGAAGGCGTGCGTGATCGGGCTTTTGAAGTACGCCGCCTCAACGGGCACATAGATCTTCACGCCCGGATTGACTTGGAGCAGATGGTTCAGTCCAGAGGTGTGGTCGCCGTGGCGGTGCGAGATCACGGCCGCGTCGAGGTGCGTGAGGTCCACCCCGAGTTTCTTCACGTTGCGCGCGAATACCTGGGAATTGTTTCCGGTATCGAAGAGGATGCGCTTTCCCTCATATTCCACGAGCGCCGAGAATCCCCAATCCATCTCCAGAGCGCCCGCGCTTGGGCCGAAGGCGTCATAGAGGATGGTGATCCGCTTCGGCTCCTGGGCACTGGCCGGCGGCCCCGCCATGGGGCCGAAGAAAAGGAATAGAATCGCCGGGACTGCCCAGATCCGGCTTTTGTGTGCTGTGTACATGCGCCCTCCATCTACTGCAGGCTTGCGACATGATAGCACCCACCGATGCTGGACAACGGAAGAAAGCCGGGGTCACCCCGAATCGGAAACGGGGCCGCGCTCTTTGCTCCTCAAATACGCTCACGGTCTGTATCGGGAACATCAGTCCCGTGAAGCCCTCGGCACTGAATCAACGTCCTCAGGGTTCGCGGACGTTGCATTATAGACCCAGCTTTCGGCCACCCAGCCAAAACACGGGAAACGGATGGCGTCTGTGGTCACGAGCCGCGTGCGATATCTAGAATATCGGTAGCCTTCGGGCGTCTCGGGGATCCTGGACGATAACCACCTTGATACTGATCCCGTGGTTAAGAAGTGGATTGCATGGCGAGGGTGAAGCGAGTATCGCCAGACGGAGCAATCAGGCAATCCTTTATTTCGTATAATTTCAAGTGCTGACAAGAGTGTCAGTGGAGAGAAGACTATGGCGAACGTTTACGTCGAAGCCCGTCCGAAAGGTCGCCCTGAAGGGTCGGCCATTCAGGATTATGTAGTCGAAGACCATGCGAACCATGAGCTCGGCACTTTCAAAACCCAGAAAGAAGCAATCGATTGGGCGAAAGCGAAGGGTCACGCTCCTCTTGTCGCTCGCGTCCGGCATCTGAATGATAAGAAAAACCCCGACCATTGGCGGTCGGCCTAGGCCTATCGAGAAGGGGCTTTCTGAGTTCACTGGGCCACATCACGCCCGTTGCTGAGGTGTGGCAGTTGTTCCGAACCGGACGTCGGGGTCGCGGGCGTTACCCGACGCGCGGCAGTTTCCGAGTGGTGCGTGATACGGACGGTGCGCGCCAGAGTTTCCCGTGGCCATTGACTCGCTATCCCTCTGGGCGAGGGTGCGAGCATGGGATCTGGCGACGGGGTACAATTCTCTTTCATTGAGGCCCCGCGCGAGATGCGGAACATGATTATGCCTGAGACCGTGTTTATCAGCTACGCACGAGAAGACGCTGCTTCGGCTCTCCGACTTTACTCGGATCTGCGCGAGTTCGGTTTGCAACCGTGGCTCGATCAAGAGGATCTGCTGCCCGGTCAAAACTGGCGAGTGGCGGTCACACGAGCAATCGAGGACAGCCGCTATTTCATTGCGGTCATTTCTAGCAGGTCTGTTAACCGCCGAGGATTTGTGAACAAAGAGATTGTCGAAGCTCTCGAAATCCTCGACACCTTTCCTGAAGCCGATGTATATCTGATACCAGCCCGTCTTGATGAGTGCCAGCCTTCGCACACAAAACTGCGTTCACTCAATTGGGTCGATATGTTTCCAGATTGGCAGGCTGGCATCGCAAAGATCTTGAACGCCATCAAGGCAGGCGTACCCAGGAGTAGATCGCTTGGAAGTGACGGCGCCGAACTGAATATAGATGACATCATTGTCAAGACGGGAAAGAACCACATAAAGCTTGATGTCAGACTACGAAATGCAGGAAAGAGCCTCGTCAACATCACGCGAGCTGATTTGCATGTCCTCGAAAGGCTACCGTACGCAGGCGCCTATAAGGCGTCGGCATCGTACGATCTGCTCCTCGAAGGCGACCATAATATCACTGCCGTGGCCCACGCGCTGAAACCGCACGAAGTCGACCGCTTTGACATCCGCGTCGGATTCACGTCGTACAATACATCCTGCGGATATACTGCTGAACTGATACTGCATTACAACAGCGACCGCCGTGTCTCCTCGCGACCATTCACATTTGAATCTGTATTCTCTTGAGACTTCTCTAGGACGCCGATCGCGCAGTCTCTGGTAGTGCTGTGATCGCCAACCGCTGTCCAACTCGGACGTTGGCCAGCGGTTCTTTGGACGTCCTCGCCACAGCGGCGGAAATGCAAGACTTGCCCGCTTCGTCGCCCACTCCCACGTCACGCCTCACCGCCCGCCAGGCCGGATTAGGACCACTATGTTCCCTTCCTGTCGAATGGACTAAGAAGAACTCAACCGCGCGGAGCCTCCCGGATTGCTGCTCCGGCTGGTTCGTCGCCCACTCGGAAACAGCCCATTTTGGCTTTCTAGCCGCCGCCTCGAACCATCGGCTCATGTTCGCCGGAGGGATCGTCGTCAGTGGGGGGGAAGGCGATCAACAGCGCAGGTCACGTTTCACCGCTGCCGGCAGCAGCCCTCGTCCCACCGTGCGTCGCAACCGAGACGCGGCATCGCACGATCTGGGCATCGCCCTCGCCGAAATTCATCATGGGCGGGTCGGACGAGAAAAAAATACGATCATCCCACGCAAAACCCATCGAGCTCTTTCGTCGCCCGATCCTCAATCATTTGAAGCGCGGCGAACTGTTACGAGCCATTCCTGGGCAGCGGCACGACGTTGGCCGCCGCCGAACTCACGGAGGGCGTCTGCTCCGTCGAGCATGGCTTTCCTGCCGGACAACGTTTGCCAGCGCTGGATCACTACGTCAACTTATTTGGGATCCAGTTCGATGCGTGCCGGGCGCAAAGTCACCAAGCCCTTTGCAAGACAGTGGGTTTCGCGCACTCGCTTTGAATCTTCTCCGAGTCAAACCCGTTAACCACGGGGTCGCCGGGATTCACGTGTTGGAAGTTTGGCTCCTCAGGTTAGGATTCGAACCTACAACCCTTCGTTTAAAGCCTAATGGCTTATAGTCGCCTCGCGCTGCAAAACAGGAAGAACCTAGACGCCCCGCCCTGATAGCAGGTGATTCTGCGGTCATGGCGCAATCCAAGGCGTGCGAAAACTGTGCGAAAAGTCGGCCTCAGCGCCATCTGCAGTGAGCGGAAGCAGACGCCCTGATTTGACGTAAGCCTATGGAATTACAGCAACTCCATGGAGCCCGTGGAAGGCTGTCTCTTGCTTGGGGTGCAAGAGGTCCCGAGTTCAAATCTCGGCAGCCCGACCAAATCCCTCACTGAGGAGCAATCTTGAGACCACAGGGGGAACCGAGGAATCCGGCGGAATCTGTGGCTAGAAACTAACCGGCCTTGCGCAGGGTATCTTCCACGGCCTCCGGGTGACGCTCAATCAAAGCACGGTGGCTGTCAGCGGCGGTTCGGCGGCCTTGTCGTTATCCACCTTGTCTGCCGGTGCACATTCGATTGTGGCAGCCTACAGCGGCGATGCCAACGACGCAGCAAGCAGTTCGGCCGTCCTGGCGCAGACCGTCAACAAAGCGCCCACCACCACAGCGCTGGCTTCCTCAAACAACCCTTCGACTAGTGGACAAGGCGTGACCTTTACCGCCACTGTCGCGCCAAGCCCGGCTACCGGCGCCATTCAGTTCCTGGATGGCTCGACCGTGCTGGGCACGGTGACGATCAGTGGCGGCTCGGCGGCCCTGTCGCTATCCAGCTTGTCCGTAGGCGCGCATTCGATCAAGGCGGCTTACAGCGGCGATGCCAACTATCTCGCCAGCTCGTCGGCCATCTTGACTCAAAACGTGACCGGAGCCGCCTGCCATGTGACCTATGCAGTCACCTCCCAGTGGAATGTCGGCTTCGGTACCGCCATTACCATCAAGAACACAGGGACCACTCCGGTCAACGGCTGGAATCTCACCTGGACCTGGGCCGGCAATCAGAAGATCACCCAGTCATGGGATGCCACTTACTCACAGGCGGGCGCCAACGCGAAGCTCACTAATGTCAGTTATGATGCTGCCATTGCCCCTGGCGCCACCATCGGTGGAATCGGGTTCAACGCCAGCTACAGCGGATCCAATCCCGCTCCGGCCGCCTTCTATCTGAATGGCACGCTGTGCAAGTGATGGCGCGGCGCAAATAGCGCGCCCTATGTACGCCCGACCGATCATCGAAACATGCCGGTAGGAATACCGGCATGGCAGGCGAAACGCCCGCTCCACGGGTAGGCTCCAGATTGCCGGCCGGTCATTGGAGCCACGCGCACGGCTGTTCCACCTTGTCCTCGCAGAAGAACACGCGAAATTCACTTGGCTTGTGCTTCGCCGCCCATTGGCTCCCGTTGACGAAATACGGTTTGGCCCAAGCCTCGCTGTCGATGGTGCGCGGCGCGATCACAGACACCGACAGGCTCCCCTGCGCCGGGTATCCGGTGCGCGGATCCATGATGTGGGTGTAGGTGCGTCCCTCCGCCCGGAAGAATTTCTCGTAGCCGCCGGAAGTGGACATCGACATGTCCTTTAAGAACACCTCGGCTGCCGTCCGACGCGCGTTGCGCGGATCTTTGATGCCGACTCGCCAGCCCTTCGGCTCCGTGGGCGGCGCGCCCATGCCATAGATACTGCTGTCCGACCCCGACACCAAAGCGATCTGAAAGCCTTGCCGGCGCAGTACATCCACCATGCGATCCACGGCGTAGCCCTTGCCGATTCCGCCAGGGTCGAGTTCCACTCCGGGGCGGTCGAACGTTACCGTCCGGGCGGCCGCGTCCAGGTGAACGTGCCGGTAGCCTGTTCGAGGCAGGGCGGCCGCCACCTCCGCCGGGGCGGGGAGGCGGCCGAAGCCCTTGTAGAACCCCCAAAGCTTCATCAGGGGGCCAACGGTAATATCGAATGCGCCTTCGCTCTCGCGGCTGTATGCCAGGCACGCCGAGAGCAACTGGAACAGCTCCGGCGAGACCTGGACGGGTTGTTCGGCGGCGTGACGGTTGACCTGGCTCCACTCGGTTGCGGGCCGGTAATTGGAAAGCAGGGCGTCGAGGCGCGAAACCTCGTCGAAAGCGGCGTCGGTGGCGGCCTCCATCTTCGCCCAGTCGTACCCATAGAGGACAATGGAGTACGTGGCGCCCATGGCGTCGCCGGTTTTCTCGAGCCGCAGCAGCTCCGGTTGGCCGGCCGCCACCGCCGCCGCCAGAAACAAGACGGCGGCGAAGCGTTTGAATTCAGATCCGGCTATCGTCACGTGTGGTAAAGGGCTGATGTTACGATTCAGCCCTTTTTCTGCGCGGCTTGAATCCTATCGCGGACCGCGGTGTAGTCGAACAGGACTTCCTTGATGGGAACCCCGACGATCTCGTTCATGCTGAGGTCGCGCAGGCCGATACCGAACTCCTCGCCGAATCGCAGCGTGCTATCGGACCGGGCAAACGGCGGTTTTCCGCGGTCGGCCAGGGGATCGAATCCCATCACGGTCATCGCCACGGCGTCGGTGGCCACGGTATTGGTTCCGGCAATAATCACGCCGGGGTTCACCGCTGCCTTAGCCCCGCCGCCTGCCGTCTCTCCGCCGGTGGCCGTCTTAATTCCGTCGATGATCGCCAGGTGAATCGGCCGCGCGGCGTTCAGTTCGGCGATGATGCGCGGCAGCCGGTAGCCGGCGATGTCGCCAGGTGTCTTGGCGACGTCCTTAAACAGACTCATGTCTTTCTGCTGCGGCGCGCTCTTGGATGGCACGCGCGTCGCAAAATG
>Ga0182021_10003688_pt1 | contig 18026 bp, 16 predicted proteins | sample 612E3MmetaG_FD_120493 | JGI IMG/M metagenome (GOLD analysis project Ga0182021, IMG submission 120493) | Permafrost microbial communities from Stordalen Mire, Sweden - 612E3M metaG (Illumina Assembly) | ecosystem: Environmental > Terrestrial > Soil > Wetlands > Permafrost | place: Sweden... | reverse complement strand
CGTGGACCGGCGCTTTGGCCCCGAAGCGGGCTTGCGCCTGTTCGAGGAGAACCCGCGCTCGGCCCTGGCCGGCGTGGCCCTGACCGCGGCCCGGCTGGCGATCCGGCGCAAACCGTGGTACGCGTTCTGGTAGGCCACTCCAGCTTGCGGACCGTCACTCCAGCTTGCGGACCAAGGTGGCGGCGCCAGAGATCAGCCCCAGTTCCTCTCCCAGGCGATCGGCCTCCCACTCCACCTGGAGATTGCCGTTGGCCAGCAAACGCAAGGTGACCTCGCCTTGCGACCCTCCGGGGCCGCGCCAGGGCAGGACCCCGCCTTCGGCCCCGCTACGCCCCTCGAACTGAAACGCCACGTTGGGCGAAATCGCGCGATCGTTGACGCGATACCGGGCACGGTAGCTGCCCCGCATCACGCCCTCGAGTTCGCGGAGCCGCAACTCGATGTATTCAGGCGGATAGCCGCCTTTCACGGTTGCCGCGGAGGGCACCAGAATCCAATCGCCGGAGAGCACGCCCGGCCCTTCCCCGGGGGGATTGCCAGCGGCTCCCGCCGCCGGAGCGAGCATTGCCGCGCGGATTGCCGTTGGCTCCGGACTTGGCGGCGAGGGCGCCTCCACCGGCGGATCCTGGGCCCGGAGGCTATACCCGTGCCAGGTTTCCGTGGGCGCGTCTTCTTCCTCAATAACGGCCGGCGGCGGGGATGGCGCCCGCGCCGTTGGCGCGGCCCTCGGGGCGGGCAGTGGGCGTGGGTTGGCGGCGGCTTGGGTGACCGGCTTGGAGACCGGCGGGCTGGACGGCATCAGGGCGCAGAACAGAACCAGCCCCACTACGCCCGCCAAGGCCGCGGCCGATGGCAACATGGCGCACCACCGCCATGACGCGCCGCTCCACCACCATGGCGCGCCGCGCCACCAGGCGTAGCCGTCCGCGCCAGCACCAGGTCGGAGTTGGCGACCCAGCGCATACGCCGCCTGCCACGCCCGCCCGCGGACGCCGTCTCCCTCAGCTTCCCCGTCCGCCGGCTCCGCGCGGGAGGCGTCACCGGCTGCGGTGGGGCGCCGCCATCGCGCGTCACACCACAACCCGTCCCAGTCCCCCGGCTGCCGGTGCGCGGTGGCGTCATGGGCTGCCGCGGGGCCCTGCCGGACCGGGCAGCCCTCCGCCAGCGAGCGGTCGTAATTCGCGCGCTCGACGGGGTGGCTCAGCAATTCCAGAATTCCGTTCAGCCGCCGCATCTGCAACTCCGCCAGCCCGCGCGTCGCCGGGTCGGTACAGTGGTCCGGATGGAGCAGCCGGACCAGCCGCTTGTAGGCCTGGTGGATCTCCTCGCGCGACGCCTCGGCGGGTACGCCCAGTTCTTCGTAGTACGTCATCATATGCGCCGTTCGCCGCCCACACCGCGCCGGCCATGGCGAACCACCAAGCCGCCAGCGCGGGCCTCTGCTGCATCGGGTAATCCACCAGCGCATGCAGCAGGACCGCGGCCACACCCAGCCCATATATCGACCGGAATGCGGGTTTACATAAGAGCCCGGCGAAAACAACCATCGCCATGAGGAACGGCAACCCGCCTTCGGCTGCCCATTGGGCCCAATCGTTATGCGCCTGGTTGACCGCCACGCCGGTGTCCAGTCCCGCGTAACGCGGGTACATACGCGCCCAGGTGCCCAGCCCGCTGCCTATCCAGGGACGGTCCCGGATCATGGCGGCGGAGGCGCGCACCGCGTCCATGCGCAGCACTTCCGTGCCGGGGGCCCCCAGGCGGTCCCGCAGGCCCTGCCACCCCACCACGGCGATGGCGATGGCGGCGAAGCAGGCGAACTGGGCGGTCCACAACGCCACGGCTCGCCGGGGGTTGGCGTGACGGGCGGCCAGCGCCACCGCCACCGCCAGGACTTCGCCCACGGCCAGCGCCGACCCGGCGCGCGACGCGCCGGCGATCACCGAACCCAGCAGGATGGCCGCCGCCACGCCGTAAAGCGCGCGCCGCCGCGCCGTCGCCGCCAGGTAGAGCGCCGCCGGCAGCAGCAGCTCGACCCACGCCGCGTATTGATTGCGATTGACGAACGGCCCGAGCACGCCTTCGGTGTACCCGCTGGGAAAGTGCCAGAAGATCTTGCCCGCGGAGGAGTAGTCCTGGAGCACGGCGGCGGCCGCTACGATCATGCCGCCGAACGAGATCGCGCCCAGGAACCAGTGCCGCTCGCGCCTGCCGCTCAAGATGTCCGCGGCCAGCAGGAATACCACCAGGAATGTCGCCCAATCGAGTGCCGCCATCCAGGTCTCGCCGCGATTTACGCTGCGGCCGGCCGCCACCTGCGCCAGTGGCCAGAGGGCGGCCACGGCCAGGGTTGCCGCGGCCGGCGCCGGGCGGATCGAGCGGGCGCGCCTTAGCCGCCACCCAGCCAGCAGGAAAACGCCCACCTGAAACAGACTCCACGCCCAGCGCCCGGGAACCCACAGGGTCAGTACCGCGTAGAAGAGCAGCGCGGCGAAAAGGGCTGCGGCGGTCACTGTGCCCGCTCCAGCCGCACGTGGGCGATCCGGACGGTATCTTCCAGGCGGGCCGACCCCGGCGGCCTCTGATAGATCAGCACGATCCGCGCCGGATCCTTGGCCGCCACAAACACCAGGGAGCGCGCGGATTCCACTTGCATTCCGGCATCCGATACATCCCAGGCGATACCGCGGGCGGCCTCGTCCCCGGCGCGCACCTCCCAGCGCAGCCGGTAGCGCGTGCCCGGCGCGGTGGGAACGTACTGCCACGCGATGGCGCAACGCTCCGCCTGGCGCCCCGTAAAGCCGACCCGCAGCTCGCCGCCCTCCGCCACTGCCGACACCCCGGTCTGCCCGATCAGGCGCCAGTCGAAACCGCGGCCCGAAGGCGGGTGGAGGAAATCGCCGTTGGTGACCAGGCGGCCGCCCGCCGGGTCCAGCGGTTCGACGGCCAGCAGGCGGCGCCGGCAGAGGGCATTCCAGATCTCCGCCGCCTCGCTCACGTCTCCCCGGGAGAGGCGCGCCTCGCCATAGGCCAGCAACTCGGGCCCGTCCTCAGCCTCCGCCGCGGGAAGAATCTTGCGCGCCTCGGCGGCGGCCGCCGCCCAACGTTCGCGGTTGGTGAGGTAGGCGAGATACTGCCGGACCATTTCGCGCCGCGGCGGGATCAGGTTCGCGCTCAGCCAGGCGGCGTCCGGCCGCATACGCCAGCCAAGCTCGAAGACCGGCGCGGCGTCGCCCCAGGCCGCTTCCAGAGCAGCGCGCGCCCAGGGCCAGAATTGGCCGGCATTCTGGCGCCGGAAATAATACTGCGCCAGCAGGTATTTCGGCTGATAGAGCCGGCTGCGGGCGGCCGCGGCCAGCAGGCTTTGCTCCGCCAGGGGATAGTCGCCCGCCAGTTCGGCGCGCACTCCCAGGCGCATCCGCCGCTCCGGGTTTTCAGGGTCGAGCGCGACGGCGCGGCGCAGATCGGGCAGGCCATCGCCGCCCAGTTCGTCGCGCCGGTCGGCCAGCCGTTCGGCAAATGCCGCGGCGGCCGGCGCCAGTTGGACGGCGCGCTCCCGTCCGGCCAGTTCCGCGCCGCCGGAGAGATGGTCCGCCCACGCCAGGCGCAGCGCCCAATAAGAAGATACGGCCAGGGCGAGCCACAAGGCGCAGCGCCCCAGTGCCCAAACTACGCGATTCTCGGGTGGCTCTGGGGACAACGATCTTCCTCCTGTGCAATTCACGGGGACAGACCGGGCTGTCCCCAGTCTTCCCGGTCATACCATCGGCAGTCCGGCGCGGGAAGAATAGGTCCCGGAGGCGCCGCCGGAAAATTTCGTCTCCGGGCCTAAAGCTCCCGAGCCTACCTGCCGATAAAGCATTTGTGATGGCTAGAGCAGGTTGGATGACTACGGAGGTTTCTATGTTACGAAGACTCATACGGGTGACAGGGATTTTGCTGGCGGCGGGCGGTGTGGCGGTGCTTTCGGCGGCTGGCGGTGCGATCGGGATGGCGGTGGCCAATGGCAGTTTCCAGGTGGACCACTCCGCCGTCTACGGCAACGGTACGCTCTTTGACGGTAGCGTCGTCGAGACCGCGAAGGCCTCTTCGCAGCTGCAACTGAAGGATGGAGTGCGGATGCGCCTGGCGGGCGAATCCCGAGCCACCGTCTACCAGCATCGTCTGGTTCTGGAACAGGGTCTGGGCGAAATGGAGTCGGCGGGCGGGTTCGAAGTCGAGGCCAGGACGTTGCACATTGCCGGGGCGCCCGGTTCGGTGGCGCGCGTCAAGGTCGAGAACCGCCGCAACGTGCTGGTATCGGCAGTGCGGGGCGCGCTGCGCGTGACGAATGCGGGAGGCGTGCTGGTGGCCTCGATGGAGACAGGCAGCAGCATGGTCTTCGAGCCGCAGGCCGCTGGCGCCGAGGCGCCGACGCGCGCCTCGGGCTGTCTGCTGGAGAAGGGCGGGACGTTCCTTCTGGCCGAGCGGACCACCAATGTCGTGTTGGAGTTGCAGGGTGGCGATCTGGAGAAGCAATTGGGCAACCAGGTGGAAATCAGCGGTAGGGCCGTGCCGGCCACGCTGGGGACGCCGGCCGCCAGGCAAGTGATACGTGTCGCGGGAATCAAGCTGGTCAGCAAGGGCGGCTGCATGGCGATCGCCAAGAAACTGGGCGCCGCCACGGTGGCCGCCGGAGCGACAGCCGCTGGCGCGGGTGCAGCCGGCGCAGGTGCGGCTGGCGCCGCGGGTGCGGCCGGCGCCGCCGGTGCGGGTATCGGCATCGGCACGGTGGCGGTGATCGGCGGTGTGGCGGCGGCGGCCACCGTCGGTGGACTCGCCGCTGTCGGAGACCTTCCCGGCCAGGGCGGTTCGACCCCATCCGCCAGCCGTTGAATTTGTCGTCTGTCGTCGTTCGTGTCCTCCTTACTGGTGGGCTCCGGGAAATCTTCCGGAGCCCCCGTTTTGTGGTGTGGCGGACCCCGACTGTGCCCGCATTCCTCACAACCCATGCGCCAACGTGGCGCGAGCACTCGTGCCTGCCGTGTCGAGTCTCTCGTCTCGACACGCTTCGCGGGTGTGACACGGTGTCGAACCAAGAGCGTCCCCATGAGTGGGGATGCGGCAGGCAGGAGTGCCTGCGCCACGGCATACCCCACAGACGCCGGTGAGAAATGCGGCTAGCACTGTGACCGTGAGGAAAGGTTCGATTTCTGTGGGGCAGGATGGCATCCTGCGCGGCGATTGGCAAGCGCCGCGCGTGCCGGTTGGCAACCGGCACGCAGCTTGCCAAGCTGCCCCACAAAAAGACAGTTCCATGCGGTCACCGTACTAGCTCGGGGCTAGCTCCACCTTTGGCCGACCAGCGCCCAGAGGGTGCCCGATTTGGCGGCGTGCCAGGGGTCTCAAACTACGTAGGTCCGCGCCGCCCGGCTCGCGATGTGGCGCCGCGAGAGGGCCCGCGCCACTATTTCACAATCGTAAAGTGCAGCGCGAAGTACGAGAAGTACGCAATAGTGGCGGCGGCCGGGATGGTCAGCACCCACGCCCAAACGATGTTGGTAGCGATGCCCCAGCGGACGGCCTTCATACGCTGGATGCTGCCCACGCCGGCGATGGCGCCGGCGATGGCGTGCGTGGTGGAGACCGGCGTTCCCATATAGGTGGAAAGTAGAACGCTGGCCGCGGCGCCGGTTTCGGCGCAGAATCCGCTGCGCGGTTTGAGACGCGTGAGGCGTCCTCCCATGGTGTGTACGATGCGCCAGCCGCCGCTCAGTGTGCCTAGTGCGATAGCCGAGTGGGCGGCCAGAATCACCCAGATCGGAACCTCGAAAGACTTCAGGTAATGCGAAGTGAAAAGCACCCCGGTGATGACCCCCATGGTCTTCTGCGCATCGTTGGAGCCGTGCGCCAGGCTGAATGCCGCCGCCGAAACCAACTGGAGCTTGCGGAAGTACTTGTCCATTCTCGACGGGGTGGAGTGCCGGAACAACCAGTAGACCAGCACCATCAGCGTATAGGCGGAAACCATGCCGATTAGCGGAGCGCCGATGATCATCTTCAAGGTGAAGGGCCACTCGCCAGTTCTGCTCACGTTGAGCGCTTCCAGGCTGTGGGCGAAGCCGCGCAGCAGGCCCACCCGCGCTATGGCCGCGCCGGCGTAGCCGCCGATCAAGGCGTGCGACGAACTGGTGGGCAGACCGAGCCACCACGTGATCAGGTCCCATACGATGGCGCCCATCAGGCCGGCCATAATCACGTAGGGCGTGACCAGACCCAGGTCCACGAAGCCCTTGCCCACCGTCTTGGCCACTGCCGTGCCGAACAGGAAAGCCGCCACAAAATTGAAAAACGCGGCCCACAGCACCGCCTGAAACGGGGTGAGCACCCGCGTGGCTACAATGGTGGCGATGGAATTCGCCGCATCGTGAAAACCGTTGATGTAATCGAACACCAGCGCGATTGCGATGATGAGTACGGCGAGCGCGAAGACGGACATGCTAGCTGTTCTTGACCACCACGTTCTGCAGAACGTCGGCCACGTCTTCGCAGCTATCGATGGTACCCTCGAAGAACTCGTAGACCTCTTTGAGTTTGATCAGGGTGATGGGGTCCTTTTCCTTATCGAACAGGTCCACCACACTGGCTCTGCCGATCAGGTCCGCCTCATTTTCCAGGCGATTGATTTCGATGCAGTGCTCCATGATGGGGCCGTTGTTTTCCAGCGCCTCGAACGCCGCCTTGAGCGCTTTGGCGCAACTTGCCACAATTTCCGAAAGCTTGACCATGGCAGGCGGGACCGGGTCGATGCGGTAGGACACCAGGCCGTGCGCCGTGTCTTCCACGCCATCCAGCACGTTGTCCAGTGCCGACGAAAGATTGTGGATGTCCTCGGGATCGATGGGCGTGATGAACGTCTGGTTGAGCCGGGTGAACACTTCGTGGATGACTTCGTCGCCGCGGTGTTCCAGCACGTTGATTTCGGTGGCGGCGCCCGCCAGGCGCGCATTTGTGCCCCGGACGCCTTCCAGCAGAAGGCGCGAAGCCTCCGAGATGATCTCCACCTGTTTCAGGAACAGGCCGTAAAACTTCTCTTCGCGTGGCAGCAGTCTCATAATCCGGGTTTGATAGGGAGAGAACCCATGGTAATCGGATTGTAACCTTTGGGTCAATCGACAGGGGACCGCGATTTCGCGACAATCGGAAACAATTCCTGGGTTTGTGTTTCCGATTCGGCACTTTCACCGTCCACATCGTCCAGCTTCAGGAACCGCGTATCCAGCAGGCGGCTGGTATCCACATTGGCCATGGCGGAAAGCATGGTCTCCTTGAGGTGCGGGTGGGCGTGTTCCAGTTCTCCGAACAGATCGCGCAGAGCGCGCCGCACGGTGCCGGCGCGCTGGGCGCAGCCGCACGGCACCACCGGCACGCCGCAAGCAGCGGCGTAGGCCGTGGTGATATCCTCGGTAACGAAAACCAGGGGGCGGATCAAGCGGTAGTCGCGGTGGCGGGAATGGGTCACGGGTGGCAGCGAACCGAGCTTGCCGGTGAACATGATGTTGCGCAGCAGGGCCTCGCAGAAATCGTCGGCGGTGTGGCCGAAGGCGATCACGTTGCAGCCCAAGCCGTTGGCGATCTCGTACACGGCGCGCCGCCGGTAGCGGCTGCACAGGTCGCAGCCATGGCCGGGATCTTCTTCCAGCAGGCGCAGCGAGGGCGCGTCGCGGAAATAGGTCCAGGCAATGCCGCGCGCCTTCAGATATTCGCCGAGAGGAGCGATGGGCGCGAGGAACTTGCCCTGTTCCACGGTGAAAGCGCAAACGGAAAAGTCGATGGGCGCGCGTTTCTGGAGCAGCAGCAGGGCCTCCAGCATGGTGGCCGAATCCTTGCCGCCGGAAAGCGCCACGGCCACCCGGTCGCCCGCGCGAATCATGCGGTAGCGATGAATGGCCTCCCCCACCTTGCGCAGTAAGGTCTTTTCGAGTTCCACTGCATTAATTATAGTGGGGCGGAACGCCCCGACTGCATTCTGGTGGTCTACAATCGAATGGGGGACACATGAACGACGACCGCAATGCCCCAGCCACAAAGGGAGACATCGCTGAACTGGAAACCCGGCTTACCGAAACGCTGACTGAAGTCATGCGTGATGGCCAGACCGAGACCTTGAAGGCATTCTACGGCTTCGTGGAGAGCGTCCAAACGCGATTCAAAGCGCAGGACGACACCGAGGCCGGTCTCAAGAAGCGACTCACTGTCCTGGAAGAGCGAGTTCTCGAAGTCGAAAAGAAGCTGCTCATGCCGCCCGCCGCGTAAGTGAACATTGCTCCCGCCCGCATCCTCGCCTTCGACATTCTCCTCAAAGTGGAATCGGGAGGGTATGCCTCCGACCTGCTCATGCTCCACTCCGCCGCTCTGGACGCCCGCGACGCCGGGTTGGCGGCGGAGATCGTTTTCGGCGTGTTGCGCTATCGCGCCCAGCTCGATTTCCTGATCCAGCACCATTCCGGCCGCGCCCGCAAGCTCGATCTCGCTGTGCGCATCGCTTTGCGCATGGGGTTCTATCAGATCCGGTATCTGGAGCGCATTCCGCCCCACGCCGCCGTGAAAGACAGCGTCGAACTCGTCAAGCGCGCCCACAAGACCTCGGCCGCCGGCTTCGTCAACGCCCTGCTGCGCCAGGCCAATCGCGACCCCGTGGCATGGCCCACACGCGAAATCGAGCTTTCCTGCCCGGAGTGGCTCTTGAATCGATGGGAAGCCGCCTACGGCGCCGAAACCGCTGTCGGAATCGCGCAAGCCGCGCTGCGCGAGCCGGAAAAATACGTCCGCATCTCGCCCTCTGGCGGCCGTGTGCAGGACATCGGCTCTCAATCCATCGTGCCACTGCTCGCTCTCCAACCGGGCCAACGATTTCTCGACCTCTGCGCCGCGCCCGGCAATAAGACCGCGCAGGCGCTGGAGGCCAGGGTGGACGCCGTCGCCAGTGATCTGCACTTCCACCGCCTGGTCCAACTCAAGCCGCTCACCACCAACCTGGTGGTCCTCGACGGCACCCGTCCGCTGCCGTTCGCGCGCCCCTTCGACCGCATCCTGGTGGATGCCCCCTGCTCGGGCACCGGGACCCTGGGCCGCAATCCGGAAATCAAGTGGCGGCTCAAGCCGTTGGATCTCGACGACCTGCGCACCCGCCAGTCGGCCTTGCTCGCCACGGCGCGCGCCGCGCTGGCTCCCGGCGGCATCCTGGTGTACTCCACCTGCTCGCTCGAACCGGAGGAGAACGAGGGCGTCACTCGGGCGGTGCCGGAAGCGCTGATTGTCCAGCGCATGCACAGGATTCCGGGACGCGACCCCGGAGACGGGTTCTACGCCTGTGTGATAAAATCGGCGTAGCCCGTAAATGATTGAAATTGTTCCCTCGATCCTGTCGGCGGACTTTGCCCGCTTGGCCGATGACATCGCCCGCGTGGAGCGCGGCGGCGCGAAAATGCTCCATTTGGACGTGATGGACGGCCATTTTGTGCCCAATTTGACCATCGGCCCGCCGGTGGTGGAATCCGTGCGCAAAGCCACCAAGCTGCATCTCGACGTGCACCTGATGATCGAAGATCCGGAGCGCTTTGTGACCGCGTTCGTCCAGGCCGGCGCCAATTCGGTCTCCGTACACTACGAGGCGACGCGTCATCTGGACGGCGTGCTCGGCATGATTCGCAAGGCAGGCGCCGCGGCGGGTGTGGTGCTCAATCCGGCCACCCCGGTGGCGGTTCTGGAAGACGTGGTGGAAGTGGCGGATTACGTGCTGCTGATGAGCGTGAATCCGGGGTTCGGCGGACAGAAACTGATTCCTTATGTGCTGGAGAAGGTGCGCCGGCTGGCGGCGCTGCGCGGTGAGAAGAAGTTAGCGCTGCCCATCGAAATCGACGGCGGCGTGCACAAAGAGAATCTGGCGGAAGTGGTGCGCGCGGGGTGTGACTGGATCGTCACAGGGTCGGCGATCTTTCACAGTGCGGACCCGGAGGCCACGCTCCGTGAGATGCGTGAGATCGCGGCGCAGGCTGCCGGGGTTGCGTGCTAAGTGTTGCGTGCTGAGTGCCGCGTGCAAAGTCCGGTAAAGGTGATTGAGTGACTATGGTTCGACACACGATTCGTTCTACCGCCTTGATTCTGGCGGCTGCGATGCTCCTGAACGGCGGCATCTTTCACCGCAAGAAGTACGCCAACCCCATCACCAAGGACACGCAGCAGCCCGACAAGGTGTTGTTTGACAAGGCCATCAACGATATCGAGCACGGCCGTTTCGAGGTCGCGCGCCTGCTGCTGCAGAACCTCATCAACACCTACGACACCAGCGAATATCTGGCCAAGGCGAAGCTGGCCATCGCCGACGCCTGGTTCCGCGAAGGTGGCAGCCACGGCCTGGCGCAGGCCGAAGCCGAGTACAAGGACTTCATCCTGTTCTACCCCGCCATGGAAGAGGCCGCCGAAGCCCAGGAGAAAGTCTGCGACATCCATTACAAGCAGATGGACAAGGCGGATCGCGACCCCAAGCACGCCCTGCTCGGCGAGCAGGAGTGCAAGCAGCTCATCACCCAATTCCCCAACAGCAAGTTCGCCCCCCTGGCGCAGCAGAAGCTGCGCGACATCCAGGAAGTGCTGGCCGATAGCGAGTTCCGCGTGGGCACGCTGTATCAGAAAAAGGGCAGTTTCCCGGCCGCCGCCAACCGCTTCCAGGCGATGGCGGACCAGTTCCCCCTCTACAGCAAGGCCGACGAAGCCCTCTGGCAGCTCGCCGAAAGCTACCACCGCATGGGCGACCGGTTCGAGAATCAGCAGGTGCTAGCCTACCAGCGCATTGTCAAGGACTATCCGCTCAGCATCCATGTGGAGGATGCCCGCGCGCAGCTCGAAGTCATGAAGCGCGGCGTTCCCGAGGCCGATACCGTGGCCATGGCGCGCATGAAGTTCGAGTTGGAGAATCGCACCAAGCCGGGCAAGTTGAGCAGTTTTTGGGGCATCTTCAGTTCGCGCCCGGACATGAGCCAGGCGGCGAAAGCGGGCACTCCGCCGATGGATGGCTACCGGCCCACCATTCCGGCCAGCGTGCCTCCGGCAGCCGCCAATCCGGGCGTGCCGGGCACCAACGAAATCACCGTCGCCGTCCCCGGCGGCGACAGCGGCGAAATCGATAAAGGCAAGGAAGTGCGCGCCAACCCGGACGGCGCGCAAGCCCCGCCGGCCACACCGGCTCCCGCCACGCCAAACGCCGCCAAGGCGGCGGACCCCAACGACGCCGTCAAACAGGCGTCCATGACTCCGGCCCAGCAGAAAAAGGAATATCAGAGGCAACTCAAGCAGCAGCAGGACGCCGTCAAGAAATCCCAGACCGACCGCAAGAAAAAGGAAGCGGAGTTGCAGGCGAAGATCAAGGAACAGAAAAAAAAGACCAAGGCCAGGCAGGACGAACAGAAGCAGGAGCCGAAACCGTCCCAGCCCCCCGCTCCGGCAGGCGGACAGGCCCCCGATCCGCCTGTCAAACAATGAGCCGCATTCTGCTGGTGGACGACAGCCCTCACGCCCAGCGTATGGGCGAGCGCATCCTCAGCGAAGAAGGCTATGAAGTCGTCACCGTCAGCAATGCCGATTCCGCGCTGATCCGCCTCGAAGATGTGGATCCCGATGTTGTGCTGGCGGATGTCGTCATGCCCGGCCGCACCGGCTACGAGATTTGCCAGTACCTCAAGATGAGCCCGCGCCATCGGCATGTGCGCGTGATTCTCACCGCCGGTGTCATGGAGACGCTGGATCAAGCCGCCGTGGCGCGCGTGGAGGCGGACGCCACTCTGACTAAGCCCTTCGAGGCCAGCGCGCTGATTGCCGCCGTCAAACCGCTGGCCGAAGCGGCGGAAAAGGATCGCGCCGCCCAGGCGCCTCGCGAGCCCGGCACGGTGGCCCGTGTTCCCGCCATGGTGGCCGCCCCGTTCGTCGCCGTGGTCGATGAGGAACAGGTGCGCGCCGCGGTTACGGTGGCTTTGGACGCCGCCATGGATGTCATGGCCGACGAGATCGCCAGGCGAGTGCTGGTGGCTCTGGCTACCCGTAAGCCGGACGCCGTGCCGGACGCCGCGCCAGACGCGGCGTATCCGCCCGCACCCGCGCCCGCCACTACTTCCGCTCCCATCGAGGCCCCCCAAGCGGCGCCACCCGCGCCACCCGCCCCGATGGCGCCGCCCGCCCCAATGGCGCCCCGCATCGAGACCGTCCGCCGCGTCACCCCCCTTCGCCATCGCACGGGTTCTATTCTAGGATTAGATATCAGCTTCCCGGAGCCCGAATCCTCCGAAACGGAGTCCGATTAACGTATGCCCGACAACAGCTTCGACGTAGTCTCCAAAATTGAAATTCCGGAAGTGCACAACGCCGTGCAGCAGGCGCTGAAGGAAGTCTACCAGCGCTTCGACCTCAAGGACTCGCATTCCAGCATCGAGTTCCAGGAGAAGGACAACAAGATCCTGCTGCACAGCAAGGACGAATTCAAGCTCAAGGCCGTGGTGGATATCCTGCAATCCAAGCTGATTAAGCGCCAGGTCCCGCTGAAGGGCATGACGTACGGTGAAATCACTCCGGCGGCCGGGTCCACGGTCAAGCAGGAGATCGCCATACAGCAGGGAATCCCCATCGAGAAAGCCCGCGAGCTGGTCAAGAAAATCAAGGACAGCAAGCTCAAGGTGCAGGCCTCCATACAGGGCGATTTCGTGCGCGTCTCCAGCCGGGACCGCGACACCCTGCAATCGGCCATCAAGCTGCTCCGCGACGCCGATTTCGGTATCGACCTGCAATTCACCAACTACCGCACCAACTGACGCGCCGTGCCGCGCCGCATCGAATCGCTCTCGCTCGCCGGCCCCGCCGGACGTCTCGAGGCGCTGCTCGAAGAGCCCGAAGATGGCGCGCCGCGATTGTGCGCCGTGGTCTGTCATCCCCACCCGCTCTTTGGCGGCACCATGCACAACAAAGTGGTCTACCGCGTGGCGCGCGGATTGCGCCGCGCCGGCATCGTGGTGCTGCGATTCAACTTTCGCGGCGTGAGCGCGAGCGAGGGCGAGTACGGCCACCTGGAAGGCGAAATCGAAGACGCCCGCGCCGCGCTCGGGTGGCTCCGCGCACGCTATCCCGCGCTCCCCTACGCGCTGGCCGGCTTCTCCTTCGGCGCGTGCGCGATCACGCGGTTGGGATGCGAGGCGGGCGGCGCCGCCTTCCTGATGGCGGCCGGATTCCCAACACGATGGGGCTCGCCGGACTATCTGGAAAGCTGCGCGGCGCCCAAGATCTTTGTGCAGAGCACCAACGATCAGTACGGTCCGCGCGCGGAGTTGGAAACGATGTACCAGCGCTTCCCCGCCCCGAAGGAACTTCACTGGATCGAGGCGGCGGACCACTTTTTCGCCGGCGGGTTGGAGGAGTTGGAGGAGCGGGTGCGGGCGGTGGTGGAGCCACAACTGTAAGACTGCTGAGACGGGATGCGTCCGCAAGCGGGCGTTGGCCGGCTGAAGCCGCGACTCCGCTCCCCCCCTTTTACAATCCCCCCGCCATCGTGTCATCCTAAGCCATTCGTATGGACATTTTCACTGGCAACGTCGGATGGATCGAAGTCATCTGTGGGCCCATGTTTTCGGGCAAGAGCGAGGAGTTGATCCGGCGCCTGCGACGCGCCATGATCGCCCGCAAACGCGTCGAAGTCTTCAAACCCACCATCGACAACCGCTATTCCGACAACGAAATCGTGTCCCACGGCGATCTGCGCATGAACTCGCAGGTGGTAAGTTCCGCCACCGAGATCGCCGAACGCATCGACTGGCGCAGCGAAGTGGTCGGCGTCGACGAGGCCAATTTCATGGGGCCGCAACTGGTGGAGGTCGCCCAGCGGCTCGCCGATAGCGGCAAACAGGTCATCATCTCCGGCCTCGATACCGACTACCTGGGCCGCCCGTTCGCCCCCATCCCGGACCTGCTGGCGCAAGCCGAATCCATCACCAAGACGCTCGCCATCTGCGTGCGCTGCGGCAATCCCGCTAAGCATACGCAACGCCTGCGCGGGTCGGACGACCTGATCGTGGTGGGCGCTTCCGATATGTATGAAGCGCGCTGCCGCCGATGCTTCGAGCCCGGCATCCCGAAGCAGACCGAACTCGAATTCGTCAAGGCCAAACGGCAGCAGGACAAGAGTTGACGCCTACCAGTTAAACCGCAGCCCCAACTGCAGCAGGCGCTGATCGCGCGACGCGTTGGGCGCCAGCGTCGCCGGCGTGAGGATGTTGCCCGCCGCGTCCACCGCCGCCGTGCTGTTGAGCCCGGTGACGTTCAGCCGGTTGCCCAGATTGGTGCTCTCCGCCAGGAACTCCACGCTCTTGCGCTCCGTCACCGGGAACAGGCGTGAGTAGCGGGCGTTGATCTCCGCCACCCAAGGGCCGCGAATGGTGTCGCGGCCCACGAAGAGCGGGCGCTGGAACGCGCTGCCTTCCGTCGAATCGCCGTTGAGCACCTTGTTGCTGCCCATGTTAAACAGGTCGCCACTCGACGCCACGATGCCGAAGGAAAGCCGGTTGTGATTCAGCAGGTAGTTGGCCGCCTTATTGTCACCCTTCCATTCGGGCATCAGCACGCCCGTCATATTGAACACGTGCCGCTTGTCGGTCAGGGAATTGCCGCGGTCGCGGCGCCGGTTGGTGGGGTCGCTCAACAGGTTGGCGCCGGCGTCGATGTTGTTCTGCTCCGGCGCGTCGTCGATGGCGTGCGACCACGTATACGTGCCGTAGACTTCGTAGCCGCGCGCCAATTGCTTGCGCAGCGTCAGGTTCAGGCCGTTATAAGTGGAACGGCCCACCGATTCCGCCGAGGTGATGTTGCCGAAATCCGCGTAGTACCGCCCCGTGCCGAAGATCGGGCGCCCGTCCGCCAGGAAATTCCCGCCCGGCACCACGTTGATGTTGCGATACACCGGCAGGCGCCTGCCCCCCGTGAACAGATACGAGGCGGTCAGCGCAGTGGTCGGAGTCAATTCGCGGCTCACCGAGAAGTTCGCATTGATGGAATACAGGTTGGCGAAATCCGGCGAGACGGTGGTGATGTCGGTGCTCCCGGCGACACCCGCCGGGGGCGCCGTGAACACGTTGGGGAACGACGGCGCATAGCTGGCCGCCGGCGTCGCCGACATGGTGAAGAAGGCAGGACTCCCGTTGAACGAAATCGCCCGGCGATACTGGTCCGTCTGCGGCGAATCGTAGAAAATGCCCGAACTGGCGCGGATTACCGTTTTCTGGTCTTTACCTAATCCCCACGCCGCACCCAGGCGCGGACCAAAATTGTTCTTGTCGGTGCGGAAGCTCTGCGAGAACGGGAACGGCGAGGTCGTGTCCGCCGCAGGCATCTGGTACAGGTCGTACCGCAAGCCGTAGGTCACCGTCAGGTTGCGCACCGGCTTCCAGGAATCCTGCGCGAAGAAATTGGTGAACAGCGAATTGTAGTTGAGCGACGGGTTGCCCACGATCTGGCTGAAACTCGAGTAGCCCATCGGGGCCGACCCGTTCACCGCCGCCAAATAAGCGGCGATGGTCGGGAAGTTGTACTGCGCGTAAGTCGCCTGCACCTGCGTGTCGCGGATGGCGTGCGTGCTGGCGCCGAACTTGAAAGAGTGGGATCCGCGGACATAGCTGAAATTGTCGGCCAGTTCCGGCGTGGTCTCCTGGTACACGAAGCCCGCGGCGTTCGGCCCGCCGAAGTTGGCGATACCCGAAACCGTAATCACCGGACCCGTGCCGGAGGCCGAAAAGCTGTTCTGCAACTGCCCGCGGTAGGCCACCTGCCCGCGCAGTTCGTTCACTATGTGGTCGTTGATGGTGGAAACCAGTTGCACACCGCCCACGTGGGAACGGTCCACGAAGTTGTACGATTGCGACACCAGGTTGAGGCCGCCGATCGTCCCGTTGTTATACGGCGAATCGTTGGCGTGGTGCATGTAGCGCACGGACAACCGGTTTTTCGCGTTGATCTGCCAATCGCCCTTTGCCATGTAGAAGTAGACGCTCTGGCGGAACGGGATCGGGTCGCCGTAACTCGGCGGCAGGCCCAGCGCCGCGATGTTGGCCGCGCTCACCGTCACTACGCCGGGCAGGTCCCGCTTCACGTGCTCGAAGGCGCCGAAGAAAAAGAGCTTATCCTTGATCACGCGCCCGCCGCCATCCACCGAGTAGGAATCCACGTTCACCTCGGGCACCAGCGCGGAGCTGGAAAGCAGCTTCGGCCGGGCGCTGAAATCCGTGCGGCGGAACAGGTAGGAGCCCTCGCCGTGAAAATCGTTGGCGCCGCTTTTCGTAACGCTGTTGAACACCGTCCCCACCGTGTTGCCGAATTCCGGCGCGAAGCCGTTGGACACCTGCTCGACTTCCGCCACGTAGATATCGGAGATCGGAATCAGGCGGATGCCGGCGCGGTCGCTCTCCGTGTTGTTGCTGCCGTCCAACTGGTAGTTGATGCGCCCATTGAAGCCATTGGCGTTGATCTTGCGCGGCACGCCGAACTCCGTATTGGCGCGGCCGCTCACGTTGGGTTGGAACAGGATGAAATTGTACGGATTGCGTGAAACCAGCGGCAGATTGCGCGTCATGTTCTCACTCAGCGTGCTGCCCAGGTCGATGCGGCTCGGCTCCGTGATCGCGGCCGACGCGGTTACATCCTCCGTCGTGGTGGTGCCGGCCACGTCCACGGCGATGTCCATGGTCGCCGTGGCGCCCGCGCTCAGCGCGATGCCGGTGCGGCGCGTGGTGGCGAACCCGGGAGCCTGCACGGCGATTTCATAGGTGCCCAGCGGCAGCACCGTGAAACGGTACAGCCCGGTTTCCCCGGTTGTTGTCGACTGTTTGAAGCCGGTGCCGGTATTGGTAATCTGCACGACCGCAGCCGAAATGGCGGCGCCGGACGGGTCCGCCACCGTCCCCGTGATCTCTCCGTTGATGGCCGCCGCCTGTCCAAAGACGTTGGCCGCTAGAGCGAGCCCAAGGCCCACTACCAATGCATTCAGTTTCCAATTGTTACGCATGATCTAACCCCTCTCTCGTGCTTTGACGCAGCTTGCCCAGTTAGATGTCACGCCTGCCGGGTTGGATGCAGCTCATTGACTCGAAGCAATTCGGGGAATAGCCGGCTCCACAACGCCACGATCAGGATGGTCCCCACCCCGCCCGCCACCACCGCCGGCAACGTCCCCAGCCAAGCCGCGGTGACACCCGATTCGAACTGCCCCACTTCGTTCGACGCCCCGATGAACATCATATTGACCGCGCTGACCCGCCCGCGCATCTCGTCCGGCGTCGAAATCTGTACCAGGGTATGCCGCACCACCACGCTCACCATGTCGCACGCGCCCAGCATCAGCAGCGCGGCGATGGATAGCCCCACATTTCGCGACAGCCCGAACACCACCGTACATGCGCCGAACCCGGCCACGCACCACAGCATAATGGCGCCCGCGTGCCGCTGGAGAGGCCGGTGCGCCAGCACCATCGCCATGATCACCGCGCCCGTTCCTGGTGCGCCGCGCAGGATGCCCAATCCCGTGGCGCCCACCCCCAGGATGTCCTTGGCGTATACCGGCATCAGCGCCACCGCCCCGCCCAATAGCACGGCGAACATGTCCAGCGAGATGGCGCCCAGTGTCATTTTGGCGCGCCACAGATAGCGCAGCCCATCCAGCAGCACTCCCGGCCCGGCGATGCCGCGCGGCCGCTGGGCCGCCCGCACCCGGATTCGCCCCATCAACACCGTGGCACTCAAACACGCCGCCGCCGACCCGGCATACACCGGCGCCGGGCTCCCCGTCAGCCCGTAGACCAGCCCGCCCACCATCGGTCCCACCACCATCGCCCCTTGAAATACGCCCGATCCCAGGGCTACCGCGCTGGGGAATACCTCGGTGGGCACCACCAGCGGCAGGAACGCCTGCGACGCCGGACCGTTGAAGGCGCGCACCACGCCGTTGACCAGCAGCGCCGCAT
>Ga0182021_10003687_pt1 | contig 18027 bp, 15 predicted proteins | sample 612E3MmetaG_FD_120493 | JGI IMG/M metagenome (GOLD analysis project Ga0182021, IMG submission 120493) | Permafrost microbial communities from Stordalen Mire, Sweden - 612E3M metaG (Illumina Assembly) | ecosystem: Environmental > Terrestrial > Soil > Wetlands > Permafrost | place: Sweden... | reverse complement strand
TGCCTCATCGGCAACGGTAAACAATCCGCCCTGTCCGTTTATGACTCCTTCACCAATAATTGAAACATCTTCAACTCCATCCATCAGAATAAAGCATAGTTTGTCTTTGTTATTACTGTAATCGGAAATCATTCCTGATGCAAGTAAAGTTGCATTTTTTGAAAGGGAAAGTGTCACATGACTCTTCATTGTGATCGATCCGGCAAGGAATGTTCCGGCAGGTATATAAACTGTTCCACCCCCGTTTTTGGAACACTCATCAATTGCTTTTTGTATTGGAACAGTATTAAGAGTTTTAACCGATGGTTCTGCTCCAAAGGAAGTGATATTATAAAAATCACCATTTACAGAAGCTGCTTTCTTAACCTGGGCCACGAGGCTGAATTGTATAAAAAGCAATAATAATACAAAAGCTATTTTGCATCTTCCTGGATTTTTCATTGCAGAAAAAGTAAGTTATATTTTAAATTGAAGTAATAAATATTCCATTAGGGAAAAGCTATCCTGTTTTTTCCTTTACAGATACCTGATTCTTATTGAAAAGAATCTCAGCAGTATCTTCAGAAAAAAATGCAAATAAGGACCTTACCCATTAAAATTATAAGACCTCTAATAAGAAATAACTTTATATCCTCTCTTCAGGTACTTAGTGAGCGGCCCACCCATTCCTTTTACATCAACCTCACATGTTTTAAGATTATTGGTAACTCCATACATATTTGCACAGGCAACACATGCCTGGACAATCACTCCATCCTTTTGCATGGCAGCTACTTTTTCTTTAAGCATTGCATTCTCCGAGAGGAGTTTCTCCGATGGTCCCCAAACGACAAGAATCACCTCACTGAACCATTTGAATTTCTTTGCTGCACCTGCATACATCAGGCATGCTTTCTCAGCAACTTCCGGATCTCCGCTTGACCATACAACCACAAGAGTATCAGAAGGTCCGACTGTTTTTGGCTGCTGGGCATTTATAGTTCTTGTTGAGATTGTCAGCAATAGAACAATTATGATAAAGAGTTTTGATCTCATATCTAATAATTTTAAATTCGTTTTTATGACAATAATTTCCTCGGAATTATTTTGTTTTAGGTGGTTCAACTTTCTTTTCTTTTTTCTCAGCGCCGGGAGTCAATCCCATTGTAAGAGCTGTCATACCGGCAAGTCCGCCTAACTGCATTGTTTCAAGTGCTGAGCTTGGAACAATAACTATTGTGGAATTTGTCTTCAATCCTTCATAAAGCATATTCATTGCCCTCAGATGAAGAGCTACAGGGTTATTCTCATATGTCTTTGCTGCCTCTCCAAACTTTTCAGCTACCTGCCGTTCGGAATCACCAAGGATCACCCTTGCCTGACGTTCCCGTTCAGCCTGTGCCTGCATCGACATGGCATCCTGCAGCGAAGAAGGGATATTTACATCTTTTACCTCGACCGAGATTACATTAACACCCCATGGTTCAGTACGGTCATCAATTATTTTCTGCAGCTGTGCACTCATTTTGTCCCTTCCTTCCAACATTTCTGACAACATCGTTTTACCGATGACATCGCGCAGGGCAGTCTGCGAAGCCCAGTTAATAGCATTCTTATATTGAGCTATTTCCAGAGCAGCCTTCTTGGCATCCAGAACTTTCCAGAATAAGACTGCATCGACATCAACCGGGACAGTATCTTTGGTAAGTGTCTTTTCAGCAGTAAATGATGTGGAAATTACACGGGTATCAATCCAGTAAGCAACACTGTCAATGATTGGAATAATAAAAAAGATTCCCGGGCCACGGAGCGACTGGAAACGCCCTAACCTTAATACTATCGCCTTTTCCCATTGATCTGCAATTTTAATTGCAGAGGATACTAAAAGGGCCAGAAGGAAAAAAATTATCACAATTCCCATTGCTCCACCTTTCCCTGCCTCCGAGTTAAAACCCGGATATGCCAGTGCTACACCTACAGCAATAATCACAAAAAAGATTAAAACTGAAAAAGAACTTCTTGTTTTCATAACTATAACCTCCTTATAATTTATTTATAATTCCAAATTGTTTGTTTTCATTTGTACAATTTTATCGTGCCGAAGGAGAATCATTTTCTCCGCTCCTTTCGATATCAAAATTAGAAAATAAATATTCAGAATACAATAATATCAGTTTCAGAAACATTAATTGTTTTGATACTTTACCCATTCCTTTCTTTCCTACAAGTCGGCTTAAATGAATAATGCAAAAAATTATTATTTAAAATAACCTTGTGTAGCAGAATGATTCCGGGTGTTCAGTTGTCTAATAGATGATGGAAAATATTCATAAAGGTAGTACCGTGTAACAAAATAGTTCAAGAGGGGAAAACGTTCAATAAAAAATATATAAAATGAAAAGATTTTTAACATTAACAGGAATATTGCTGATGCTTTTAATGGTTGGCAATGGGTGCCGTTATGCGCATCGTGGAATAAAAGGTATGATTGATCATAACCGAATGACCAAATCCGGTAAACAAATGAATCCCGGACAGATGAGGGGTATGGGTCGGGGCCAGATGGGCCCTTTTATGGCTCAATCGGATATGAATGGTATGAGAGGTGGTATGGGGATGGGGATGGGCCAGGGAAGAATGGGTCATATGGGTCAGATGATGGGCCGATCCGGTATGAATGGTATGAGAGGATTTATGCCTCGCGGACCAATGAATGGCATGAGAGGCGGCTTTGGAGCAAACCAGATGCATGGTACGAGAAGAGGTATGGGACCAAATGGTTTCATGTGGCAGGGGCCGATGGGACCGGGCAGAATGATCGACAGGATACCTAATCTTACCGATAAACAAAAGAAAGAAATAGCCGACCTCAGACAGGCACAACAGGCTGAAATGCAAAAATTCATGGAAGATGCTTCAGCAAAAATGAAATCTTTAAGAGAATCTGACAGGAATAAAATGCTTAATCTCCTTACAGATGAACAGAAAAAGTTTATTGAATCCGGGTCAGGAAATATAACTCCTGCTCCTGAAAAAGCAAAATAATCTGACTGATTAATATGTTTGTTATGTGATTGATAAGGACGCCCTGTGATCAGGGCGTTTTTTATACGGACTTAACATCTATTTAAATGAAAGCTAATCAGATAAGTATCAAGTGTTCAGGTGCCCTGGTAAGGGTCATCAGAATAATAAGTGTATTTATGACACTTATTATTTTAATCTCCGTTTCAGCCTCCTCGCAGACAAAAACATCTTCCACATCCGCTTCTTCCCGGCAAAAGATTAAAAAGGAAGACAAGCAGGGAGCTTTTGCTTCGGGAAAATACCCCAACCTCTTTCTTGAAAACGGACATTCACAGAAGGAGATAATTGAAAAAAATACGGCTGCTTTTCAGCAACTGTTTCATGGTGATTCTGCTACCATGGCTGTTTGTTTTGAAGCTGGAAAAAACGGAAACGGTCCGTTAGCATATGTCAGTGATGTGCTTCATCATGATGTTAGGACTGAAGGAATATCATATGGCATGATGATCTGTGTTCAGATGAATAAAAAACAGGAATTCGATGCTATATGGAATTGGGCAATGAGTCATATGTATGTCAGTTCATCTGATCATCCATCGGAGGGCTATTTCTCATGGTCTTTGAAGACTGATGGCACTCCGAACTCAGAAACTCCTGCTCCTGACGGTGAGGAGTATATGGTTATGTCACTTTATTTTGCATCGGGCCGGTGGGGCAATGGCACCGGAATTTATAATTACCATGAATGGGCCGACAGGATACTGACAACCATGAGGCATCACCCGGTTAAAACCGGTCAGACAAAATTTGGTCCCAGAACAGTAGGTCCGATGGTTAATGAAGAGCATCGAATGATCCGTTTTGTCCCTAATGTAGGAAGAACAGATTTTACAGATCCATCGTATCATTTACCTGCCTTTTACGAACTCTGGTCTTTATGGGGACCGGCTGCAGACAGGTCTTTTTGGTCAGCGGCAGCAGATACAAGCAGAAAATTTTTTCAGAAGGCCACAAATCCGAAAACCGGTCTCGCACCTGATTATGCAAATTTCGATGGTACCCCCTATTCCACACAATTTAACCAGCGATCAGGCAATTTCTCTTTCGATGCACGAAGAACTCAGATGAACTGGGCAGTTGACTGGTCATGGTGGCATAAAGATCCGGAGGAACAGAAACTAAGTAATCGCATCCAGACATTTTTTGCTTCACAGGGTATGGAAACTTATGGATGCCAGTATACTCTGGACGGACAGTTGCTTGATAAGAACCATGCAAAGGGACTCATCGCAACTAATGCAGTAGTAAGTCTCGCAGCCACACATGCCCTTGCAAAAAATTTTGTTGAAGCGCTTTGGAATACGCCAATCCCTTCAGGATTTAATGAAAGGTATTATGAAGGATTACTTTATCTGATGAGTATGCTTCATTGCAGCGGGGAGTTCCGGATATGGACTCCGAAGATGTAGTTTAAAGTTGATGTCTAATGGCAATTAGCAGTAAATCTCATACTAAGTCTATTCCAATAATCTCATGATCATATATCTGAGGTACCGTCAGAACTACCCTGTTTTCTTTTAGCTCAGACTTCGGATCTCCTCCATTCACCAGAAGGTGTAGTCCGGAAGCTTTCATTCCGGAAGGAATTTTAATCGAAACCTGTGCTGAAACCGGGATAAGCTCTCTGAAAGGACCTTTCATCATCATAGGATTAGTCATATTTACCAGATGCACAGTCATTGAATGCTCCTGGCGCCAGACAGTTACATCTACCACCCCGGGACCAATTACCTCTACAATTGATTCTTCATTTAGAGCCCATAAAACCGTATTACGAAGAAGTTTACCATGGTCTGCACTCATTATCTGCCAGAATGATCTGTCAATATCGCCCGGGAAATAAGCAATTCGGCAATTCCCTTTATCGCTTAGGTAAAGCTCGCGTGTACCGGAGTCGGGAATTCGGGGATAGACCTCTTCCATTGGCAGATCGGGATAAGTCGGAATCAGGGTTACAGGAGACGGGAATATGCCATGCGGTGCAACTTTTACTCTAAAAATTGTATTGATTATTCTGAAAGCATTCTCAAGCTCTTTAAGTACGGGATGAAACTGATTGGTTTCAGAGTCGCTTTTTAAGCGGAGATAGCTGTTTTGCATAGGCCCTTCAACATTTTTGTCATACGAAACGCCAAACAGGTCAGATATACCGAAATCAGATCGCATTTTCCCATCGCCATCATAGAGTGATGTCTCAAAGGTTGCGACAAGGCTGCCCCCTCCGTCCACAAATCTCCGAAGTTCATCACATTGCTTGTCTGAAAGTATTGCAATATCTGGAAGAATAAGCAGTTTGAAAGGTTTCAGGTGTTCCGGATCCAATAGATTGTCATTTACCATTTCAAATGGGATACGCGCTTCTATCAGTGCATGGTACATTCCGAGTGAATGATCTATGTCTTTTTCGTGCCATGATTCTGATCCCAAACTCCTGCTATGCTCTGAGAACACAAGTCCGACACGAGCCAGTGGATTTATATTTCGCAGATAACGCTCGTTCCGCCAGTGCACCTGGTATATTTTGTCCACAATGTCGAGCCACCGTTTATCATAAAGTACTCCCGAGAATTTTGTAAACCATGGCCGCATACCATTTGCAGTGCCTTCAGCGACCCAGACCCTGGTTTCAGCTTCACTCTGAACAGAGTCTTTCCATCTGTACTGCTCTTCAAAACCCACACTGAAAATACCTCCAAGAGGTTTCATCCCTATTGATGCTCTTAACTCTTTAGCAACCTTTCCATTAGACCATGGCAGGGTCTGACCGCTTCTGGCCTGGTGATCCGTAAAAACAATGTCAGACAATTGTCCGGTTATAACTTTATCAGGAAATCCGTTCGGAATAAATCGTGATGAAGATTTCTGCTTACGGATCGTGCTGTCCCAAAGGAGCCAGAGTTCTTTAAGCCGGTTAGTACTCCATTCTGTATATTTTAGAAAAGCCGGGTCTGAGAGGCCATTTCTCCCAGGAAGATCCATTCCTGAATATTTTTTGAAACCTGACCGGCAATGTTCACAATAACATATACCGCTTCCGGCCCATCGATTGGAAAAGACACCATCTGGCTGATAACGCTCCATGATCTCTTTATGCACAAGTGTCATGAACTCAAAATTGTAAGGCCCGAAGGCACATGTAACCCACAATTCAGGATCGGCCCAGTGATGGCGTTTTTCTCCTTTAGCACTAACAGCAATCCAGTCAGGATGTGCCTCATATACATTTTGCCACGTAGCGTGAGGATCGGTTCGGGCAATTATTGCCATATCCAGTTTCCGGCATCCCTCCACCAGGTAACCAAAAGGATCTGATTTGCCGAGCCACGCACTTCTATGATGCAGAGGGACATCGGTAGGATAGTATGCCACAACTCCTCCGGCACTCAGGGTTGCACCATCTGCATGTATCTTTTTAAAATAGTTTAACCAGAAATCCGGATCAAATCGACCAGGATCATTCTCAACGAGTGTAAGTTGAGCCCATCGCATCGGTTTGTCAAACCAGGATTCCAATCCCGGTATGCCGATGCCTTCAAGTACTATTGGTTCTGTAATAGCATAAGCTCCGGCTATTATTCCGGTAGTCTTTATAAAATTTCTCCTGTCCATAACCTAAAATTAATTTTAAAAGGTATTAAAATATTCAATGAGTATCATCTCCCCGGCTGGTTTTTCTTAATTTAAAGTATCTTTGAATAGGTCAAATAAAAGCTTAGGTTGATTAGCTGAATATCCTATGAGAAACCTGCTCCTTATAATCATGGCGTCACTCTTGCTGAACAGCTGCGCCATACTCAGTTATCATTATTTTGGAGAGACCCCAAAAAAGCAGGGACATTATCCGCATTTCACCGAAAAAAACTATCTGATAGGACATCTTGATGATGATCGTGCCGGGTATCATGTCGCTTTTTATGATTTGAATCTATCCCTCGATCCTGACAAAAAAACATTGGGTGGTGAAGTAACAATTTATTTCAGAGCTGTCAAAAAACTTAAAAACATCCGTTTTGATCTGTATAAAAACCTCGATATCTATAGTTTAAAATTTTCCGGACAGGAAATAAAATATCAGCGAAAGGAAAGAGCTGTATATGCTTCACTTCCTGATTCCCTGATAATCGGCAATTATTATTCAATTATTGTAAAATATGGAGGTATTCCGGTGGAGGCAAAAAAACCTCCGTGGATCGGAGGAATGGTATGGGACAAAGACAAGAGTGGCAATCCATGGCTCGGAGTGACGTGCGAAACAGAAGGGGCCAGTATCTGGTTTCCCTGTAAAGATCATCTCTCCGATGAACCCGACAGTGTCAGACTTCATATGACAGTTCCTGCCGGGTTGCAGGTTGTTTCAAACGGCGTTTTGGAAAGTCATACTTCCGAAAAGGGGAAAGAGAAATATACCTGGTCAACTCATTATCCAATTAATATATATGATATTACATTCTATGCAGGAAAATTTGCACATTTCAGTGATACAATGAGTACCAGTCAAGGCATTCTGAATCTTGATTATTATGTTATGCCTCAAAATCTGGAGAAAGCCAGGGAACACTTCAGACAGGTAAAAGATGTAATTAATATTTACTCAAAGTCTTTCGGACCTTATCCCTGGATTAAGGAGGGATACAAACTTGTGGAGAGTCCCTATGAAGGTATGGAGCATCAAACGGCAATTGCATACGGAAGCGGATATACAAACCTCAGTTGGGTTGGGGGCGATTATATTATCGTACATGAGACTGCCCATGAATGGTGGGGTAATGCCGTATCAGTCAGCGATTTCAGCGATATTTGGCTGCAAGAGGGTTTCGCCACCTATTCAGAAATGCTTTTTGCTGAAAGTAAAAAAGGATATGACAGTTCTCTGGTTTATGCAGAGCGCTGGTTCGCCGGTACAATAAGAAATAAACTTCCGGTAATAGGACCCCGTGATGTCAGCTATTGGGATTACAGAGACATTGACGTATACACTAAAGGAGCAATGATACTTCATACGATAAGAAATATTATAAATGACAGTACTCTGTTCTTTGATATCCTGCATACTTATTATCGTGAACATGCCGCAAAATCCCATGTGACAACAGCTGATTTTATTGAGGTCCTTGAACGAAAAACAGGAAAGGACTGGCACAAATTTTTCGATGTATATCTATATAACCGTGAGGTTCCGGCACTTCATTGGTTTTATGGTTCCTATGATATTGGCCCGGATCAGAATTCCGGCGTTAAGACAAATATTCCATTTGTAGTGGCAAAATGGGTGAACGTTCCTGATGGATTTAGCATGCCGGTAACTCTTGATTGCAAAGATGTCAACACCTCACTGACAATAGAAGTGACGACAAAGCCGGCTGTTTTCTTTCTTAAAAACATGACTTCATGTTATTCATTGTTATGTAATAAAAGACTCTCTTATTTTGAAGTAGTAAAAGATGATTCTATTCTGAAGGAATTCGAAGATTTGGAATCGGGGAAAAAGTAGATTGAAGTTGTCAACAATAAAATGTATTTTAGTACTATATAATATAAACAGGACTGTTCAATTCAGATTACCATTATCTGACTTCCCGAATATTCCTAACTAATAATAAGTCAGGAATAAAGTCATTCCCTGAGAATAAAACTATAACTTTGCATATTATTATTAACGAACGAAATATCAATCAATGGGAAGATCACAGGAAACATTTAATAAAAAAGAAGTAAGAAACAAGAAAGAGAAGAAAAGAAAAGAGAAAGAGCAGAAGAAGCTGAAGAAAAAAGAGTACGGAACTAAAAGTAGCTTTGACGACATGATTGCTTATGTCGATGAATTTGGAAAACTTTCTTCCACGCCCCCGGATCCTTCAAAGAAAATGGTTGTTATTGCTGAAAATATAGAACTTGGGGCAACAAAAGATGACAGTGCACAAAAATCAGATTATATACGAAAAGGGGTAGTTACTTTTTTTAACGACTCGAAGGGTTATGGTTTTATTCGTGATATGGAAACAAAGCAGAGCGTTTTTGTCCATGCAAACAATCTCCTGGATCAAATAAAAGAAAATAACATTGTAAGCTTCGAAATAGGCAAAGGACCCAAAGGGCCCACTGCTTTAAAAGTCAAGCTGTTTGTAGAAGAAAATTCGGCTAAGGTTTGATAACCTGGTTCAATTAAAATATTATTTATTGTTGGTATCAGGCAACTTTTGATCCTCTGTCCGGGACTTAAAGAAAAGTCCGAAAATAATGAACCCAAATCCTGCAAGAATCATTAATATACCCATCCAGAATCTGGGGGAATAATGATAGGAAACGAATTTATAAGTACTGTACTGGATATAAGTCAGGATAGTGACAACAAGACCTCCTCCTATTAAAATGAAGCCGGTTTTGATGGGAGTAAATATTTTCTCACGGGCACGATCCGTAAGGATTTCTTCTTTCCCCGGATGAATAATCATGGCCGGAATCTCTGTCTGACAATTCCAGCAAACGCCGAATTCCATACCAACAAGTTCGCCGCATTTGGGGCATTTCCAGAATTTTTCAACTTCCTTTTCAAGTTCTGCAAAATTCTCAGGATCACTAAGAGGATCCGGCTCTGTAAAGTATTCTTTTATCTCATCCATTCTTATCTCCACGTCACTTCTTAAAGCTGCTTTAGCATCTTTAAAGTACTTAGCAAAATCAGTTTCCGAAATAAGTTCCCTCTCCTTTGCGACTAACAGAACAGCATAATAGACATCTATTACAATACCTTTGGGGTCTTCCAGAATATCATAAATTTCTTCATCCTGATATACCGAAATATATTGTTTAAATGCATTATTGGTCTCCCAGTAATATTGTTTCAGGTGCTTGGTGTGTGAAGCAAGATTTTTTTCAATCTGTTCAGATAACCTTTCTTTCAAATCGTACGAAATCAATCCTTTTTCAACAGATACAAATAAAGCTGCTGTCACTGTTTCTGGTTGATATCCGGTGTAACGTGTAATTATCTCTCTGAGTTCCCTTCCCGATTTTTCTTTAAACTTTTCTGCAAATGATTTTATTGATTCTTCATTTTTATATTCTTTGTCAATCAGTGATACGTCCTTTTCATTTATGATAGTACCATATTGGTAAATGTCATTTTTATTCAAAATTTCCTGATCGGCAATCGGATAAATTGCATTACGTTCTGATAATATATCGTTTATGACATTTATCACTTCAGGAATATATTCATTCCTTTTTTTTATAATATCAAGAAGATTATCAGTTGAATAAATGTTGTAGTCCTTGTAAATTTTTCTTTGCCTTGAATTATAATCCTGCTTCATTTGAGCCTGGTTTTTCTCTAGATAAATTATTTTTACTGATATATGTCTTTCCGATAGCCAAGTAAGTACATAATATGCCCTGAAATACTTTTACTCATTAATACAATCGTAAATGCAAGTCAGAAACATCCCAAAAATAACATATTATACTTTGGTTAAGCAACAATCAGATCAAAGAATTCAAACCGTTGTTTTGTTGGAATAACGATATAACAATATTATGGTTTTAACATTACACTGATTGCATTTCACAAAACAATCAACATTAATACAATCATTAACCAACAATTGATTTATAATTTTGTTATACCTTGTATAAACTTTAAATAAACAAAAAAGATATATGAAAGATTACAAATTATTAAGTGTTTATAAATTAGGAGATATTGATTTAAAAAATCGTGTTGTAATGTCGCCGATGACCAGATCGAGGGCGATCGGGAATGTGCCAAATGAGATTATGGCAGAATATTACAGACAACGTTCCGGTGCAGGATTGATTATAACTGAGGGAACATCACCATCACCAAACGGACTGGGCTATTCACGAATTCCCGGAATATTCAGCAAACCACAGGTTGAAGGATGGAAGAAGATAACTTCAGCCGTACATAAAAACGGAGGCAAAATATTTATCCAGTTCATGCACACCGGAAGAATTGGCCATGCTCTTAATCTCCCTGAAGGTGGAAGAATTCTTGCACCATCGGCGGTAAAAGCTGCCGGGAAGATGTGGACTGATTCAAAACAATTACAAGAGTTTCCTGTACCGGAAGAAATGACATCAGACGATATAATTCAGACAAAACAGGAATTTGTGAATGCTGCAAAGAATAGCATTTCGGCAGGGTTTGATGGTGTTGAACTGCATGGAGCCAACGGTTACCTGCTGGAACAATTTCAGTCACCTGTAAGTAATACACGCACAGACAATTATGGAGGAAGCATCGAGAATCGTTCCAGGTTTGTGCTGGAAGTTGCGGGTGCAGTAGCTGATGCCATCGGAAAAGAGAAAACCAGTATCCGCCTTTCTCCATATGGCGTTGCGAGTGGTATGAGCCATTATCCGGAGATAGATGCTACATATAATTACCTTGCCGAAAAACTCGACAAAATTGGTATTGTCTATATTCATCTGGTTGATCACTCTTATATGGGTGCACCTCCTGTACCTCTTGCCCTTAAGAAACAGATCCGCAGTATTTTCAAAAACACTGTAATACTGTCAGGGGGATACGATATGGAAAGAGCAGAGACTGATCTTAATAGCGGTCTTGGTGATCTTGTTGCCTTTGGACGACCTTTTATAAGTAATCCCGACCTTGTTGAAAGGTTCCGTAATGGCTGGCCTTTATCCAAAAATCCTGATTCCAGTCTGTTTTATTCGCCGGGTGAGAAGGGTTATACCGATTATCCGGTTTATAATGGATAATACTTTCTTGACTATCTGTCAATCCATTTTTTAAAAGATGCTACTTTATCGCGACTGATAACAAATAGATCGCTTTTCTCTTCATTTATTAAAGTCAGTTGAAGTCTGCTAGATGAAAAACTATGCATCAGCTTGATTGCATCAATGTTTACAACACAATCACGGTTAATCCTGTAAAATTTACGTGGATCAAGAATGCCTTCAAGCTGTTCAAGCGAATAATCAATTCCATAGTCAATTCCCTGGAAATCTTTTAGAAAAACATTCTTTTCACAAATATGGAAATGATTTATTTCCTTCACGGGCACTGATCTGAATTTATCTCCTGTCCTGATCAGAAACCTTGATTTAAATTGATTTCTGAACTCATTCAGCAGTTGCCTGAAATCCGTTTTAAAAGTAGATTTGTCGGCATAAAGCTTTTTGTATTTGGACAGGGCTTTTGTAAGAGACTCTTCATCAATGGGTTTCAATAAATAATCAACACTGTTTACCTTGAATGCTTTGAGCGTATAAGTATCATACGCTGTAGTGAAGATTACCGGGGTGTCTATTTTGATAGTTTCGAATATCTCAAAACAGAGGCCGTCATCCAGCTGAATATCCATTAAGATCAGATCGGGTTGTGCTTTTTCCTGGAGCAGGTTAATAGTTGCCTCAACAGTCTCAACTATGCCTGTAACTATTGCAGATTTGTCTACTTTCTTCAGCAACCTGACGAGTTTATCGGCAGCAGGCATTTCATTTTCAACAATCAGTATATTCATTTTAATAGAGGTACTTTAACAATGAAGTAATTATTTATTTCTTCGGTTACAATGTCTTTGCCTGAAATAAGTATGACACGTTCTGAAAGGTTCTTTAATCCGATTCCTGTTGATTTTATTTGTGTCGCCATTCTTTGCAGGTTGTTCTTAATGACTATATTATCGCCCTCAATATAAACAGATATATGAAGTGGTTCCCCTATGGTGGCCTTATTATGTTTAATAGCATTCTCAACCAGAATCTGTAGTGAAACAGGAAGAATTTCGTATTTATCTGACTCATTTACAATAACTTCAAGATCAATTTTACCATCATCCCTTATCTTGTGAAGGAAGAAATAATCATGTATAAAATCAAGCTCGGCTTTTAATGGAACTTTGTCCCTGGTTCCGTTTTCAAGAATATATCTATAGATTGAAGACAATTTTTGAATGAACTTTTCAGCCATTTCAGGCTGCGCGCCGACTAAAGCCGATAATGTATTCATACAATTAAAAAGGAAATGAGGATTTACCTGGCTCTTTAATGTTTCATTCTGAAATATGAGATTCTCTTCTCTCAGTTGCTGTTCCCTTTTCAGAGCGCTTTGCCATTGAATGAAAATGAATAATGCCGTTCCAAATAGAAGTCCTCCGATAGTTGCCTTAAACCATACACTGAATTCATTATGGAAAAAGTAACTTATCTCATTTCCTGAACCATAACCCATTATTAGGTCTATGACAGCCATAATAAGCAGATTGACAATCAGTGCAATTATAAAACATGATAACATAAAAATAAATAAACGAGAGAGAATAATTCTGGTAAATTCTTTCCTGGTAGCACCTGTGTTTAATTTTCTGAAGATAATGGCTGCAACAAATAAGAACGATTCCAATTGGACAAAAAGCAGGATAAAAAATCTGATCTGATGTTCAGGAAAATCTGATCTTGGACTTACCAATAGAGAGATCAATGGGATAATAATTGATACGACAATTATCATTAAATGTGATTGCAGTCGCTTTTGATCAAGCAATTTGGAAAATGATTCTTTTTTCATAATAACAAATTTAAGGGTTCTTTATTGAATTTTCCCGATCTCAGGTTCTCTTAAAGCTTTTATGTTTGAACCTTAACCTGATTCAAAATAAAAGCTAAATAGCACTGATGAAAAATGTATTATGCCGACTGGCAGAAAGAAGATGCTGGATCGTAAAAACCGGTAGCTCAACCGCTGGAGAGAAAGTCTTTTAAATTTATTCCTGAGAATCCGGTACCCAGCACCAGGGACAGGACACCCGTTCTTTAAGTATTTTATTTTACTATTCTGAAGTTAAATGCTCCGGTCTTCAGTACTCCACTGAGCCTTAGCCAGATCGGAAGAACAGATTCTGTTGCCCTCGATGCAGTAATATCGCCAAGGTCAACCAGGTTTTCCTCTTTCCAGCCTATTTGTTTAAGGAGATCCTTTACCCTGGTTTTAGCTGCTATGTCATTCCCTGAAATATAATTAATATGATCTCCACATCCAATCAGGCCAGGATTAACCATTAATCCACACCACATTGTATTTAAGGTCTTTACAACCAGGGTGTAAGGAAATGTTTTCTGGATCTCTTCACCCAGTGAATTTGTATTATTCAGCCCTGGCAATAAGCTTGGTGGCATCCCTTTGCTGAAATCCAATGGGTTAGAAACGTCGATAAGAATTTTCCCGGAAAGGTTTTTTGCCTCAGCAATTTTCAGTGCCTCAAGGGAGCTGCCTCCGTGTGTTGCATTGATGATAATCTCACCGAAATAGGCCGCCTTTGCAAATGATTCAAGCCTCACTTTACCGTTTGCCTTATACCATTCGCTGAAAGGAGGATTTCCATAATTGTCTTTTTCGCTTATTGCAAGTTTTTCTGAAACGTTGCGGGTTCCAATAAAAACTTCATGACCCAGTTCTACTAGTCTGGAAGCTAATGTCCGACCGACAGTTCCTGTTCCGATAATTGAGATCTTCATATTGCTGCTTTTTTAATAATTTGTACAAACCTTTTACTCCCTGGTTTTGTTTTCAGGAAGATCTTGTTTTATGAAAACAATCCAGCATGAAAAAAGTTTAAGAAATTCCGAGACCATACAGTCCAAAGTCTGTATGTTTTTTAACTTCCGACTTCCGGCTTCCGACTTCTTCTATTTACCTTCCCCGGGAATATGCCCTATTTCCTTTAGGTATATTAGTTCTGGGGCGATTATGATCTCTTCGCTGCTGCTTCGGCGCTTTAACCGGATTATGATCAAGTAAAGGGAAAGGATGATCATCCACAACCTGAATTCTTTTTGTTATCAGTTTTTCAATATCCTTCAGATAGGCTTTTTCTTCAGCATCACAGAATGAAATAGCCGTTCCGTTCGCGCCGGCTCTTCCTGTTCTTCCAATACGATGAACATATGTTTCGGAGATATTTGGAATCTCATAATTAATTACATACTCGAGATCTTCCACATCAATTCCCCGGGCAGCAATATCTGTAGCTACCAGAACACGTGTTGCCTGCGATTTGAAGTTTGAAAGTGCACGTTGACGCGCATTTTGCGCTTTGTTGCCATGAATTGCTTCGGCAACAATATTTTTCTGTTTAAGTACACGTACGACTTTATCGGCGCCATATTTGGTGCGGGTGAATACGAGTGCAGTTTTGATTTTTTTATCCTTTAATAGCTCTAGCAAAAGAGCATTTTTATTGCCCTTATCAATGAAATAGACATATTGGTTGACAATATCGACTGTGGATGCAGAAGGTGTAACCTCCACTTTTACAGGTTTATAAACAATAGAACCTGCCAATTTCACGATTTCAGGAGGCATGGTAGCAGAAAAAAAAAGAGACTGTCTCTTTTTCGGCAGAGCTGCAATTATTTTCCTGACATCATGAATAAAACCCATATCAAGCATTCTGTCTGCTTCATCTAGTACAAAAATTTCAATGTCTTTTAAAGAGATAAATCCCTGGTTCATTAGATCGAGCAACCTTCCTGGTGTTGCAACCAGAATATCCACTCCGTTTCTTAATGCTGATGTTTGCGGATTTTGATTCACACCTCCGAAAACAACGGTACTCGTCAAACCGGTGTACCGCCCGTATGCTTTGAAACTTTCTTCAATCTGAATAGCCAGTTCCCTGGTTGGTGTAACAATAAGGCTCCTGATCTTATTTTTCCTGTCGAAATGCTTATCTCTGCTTAATAACTGAAGGATAGGTACTGCAAAAGCAGCAGTCTTTCCTGTACCAGTCTGTGCACAACCTATGAGATCGATTCCCTGAAGTATGATTGGTATGGTCTTTTCCTGAATTGGTGTTGGTATAGTGTACCCCTCTTCTTTAATAGATTTCAGAATAGGTTCAATGATTTTTAGTTGTTGAAATTGCATAATAATTTTATAATGTAAACAAATCCGGTCAACAGAAATACTAAATATCGTACTTTTATCTTGCAGGATTAAGTGGCGGCGAAGGTAGTACAATAAGTTGAAAGTCTATGGTGAAAGTTAAAAGGTCATTGATTGTTTGGACTTTATGACTTTACGCACTCTTTTACCCCCTCCTGGTATGAGGTTGTTTTAAAGCTGAATCTATTCTCAAATTTTGAGGAATCGAAAAAATAATCCCTGTCATACTGGTATAACATTTCACGCATCTCTTTTAAAATTGGAATAAACAGTCCAAGGATAGCCAGTAACCATCGAGGCATTAAAGAAACTTTTTTTACAGAATTCATCTCTTTTGAGAAAAGCCCTATAAACTCTCTACCTGTCAGGGTATTTTTATCAGTTGGCAGATGCCAGACCTGATTAAAAGCATCAGGTGTATTTCCCAGCAGTGCAGTTGCTTTTGCAGCATCAGGAGTATAGGTGAAGGAATGTACTTTATCTGCATTAATAAACCAGTTTGGAGCCTTCCCTTTTCTGATGTTTTTATAAACCATTTCTGTTATAAAACTTTTCTCATTACCAGGCCCGTAGAAATCAGCAGAACGTGCAATCAGTGCCATTAGCTTTCCAGCTTTCACCTCATCCATCAACATTTGTGCTATTTGTTTTCGGACTACACCCTTTTTGCTGGGTGGATTAATAGCTGAATCTTCTGTCATATGAGGAATAGTAATAATATCGTACATATAAACATTATCAAAAAACACAAGCCGGGCACCATATTTAATACAAGCATCAATTGTGGCTCTCATTAGCTTTGGCCATTTATCTTGCCATATCTTAAGCTTGTAATCAAATCCAACAACCAGATAGACCACATCAGATCCCGCGACTGCTTTATCAACGTTTTCAGAATATGCTAAATCACAAGGAAAGAGCTCATCAGAATCATTTACTTTTCTTGGGTTTCTGCTTACCAGTCTTATTTTATCAGTATAGTCTTTCAGTTCCTTTGCAAGCACTGAACCAATTGTCCCATTAGCCCCCAGAATAGTTTGCATTTTGCTTTAGTTTTATGATTTAAGTGGAATTGCTATTAATTGTTCAAGAAAGCTTTTAAACTCTTTCCTGCATTTTCCTGGTCACTTTCACAATAAGGGATCTTGGCGCAAATCTTACAGAGTTTGCCAAAACAGCATTCATAAACCCGTGTATGGCAACAGTTTTTCCATCCATCATTGCCCTATAACCATATTCTGCAACCTCCTTTGATGAAGGAAGTTTACGACCTTTTACCAGCCTGCTATCTTCCAGAGATGCTGCAGCCTGGAAACCGCTTTCGGTGGCTCCCGGACAAAGTGCAGTAACGGTTATCCCTTTGTCTCTTACTTCATTATCTACTGCTTCCGAGAAACTCAGAACGAAAGCCTTGGTAGCATAATAAACTGCCATTGTTGGCCCGGGCTGAAAAGCAGCAGTGGATGCTACATTCATTATTTTCCCATTACCAATCTTTATCATATCATGAAGAAAGAGCCACGTAAAATTACAAAGAGTCGTAATATTCAGATTGATCATTTTCTCCTGTTTGTCCCAATTGCTTTCTGCAAAAAAGCCGAAATCGCCAAAACCAGCGTTATTTATCAGATAATCAATTGCAATATTTTTTTGTTTTACTTCATCATAGACTTCCTTTGCGGCATTCGGTAAGGAAAGATCTTTACCAATAGTATAGACTTTAACTTTGTATTTTCCTTCAATATCGTTTTTCAGAGAATCCAATTTAATTTTGTTGCGGGCAACCAGAACCAGGTTGTCTCCTTTTTCTGCATGTATCCAGGCAAGTTCCTGCCCAATACCATTTGATGAACCCGTTATTAATGCTGACTTATTCATTATTACTTATAATTCATTAGTGTATAATGAACAACGATATTAACGCAGTTTTGTTCATGAGTCGTTGTCGAATCCTATTAATCCACAATATTTCTGATTTTATTCACTACATTTGATCATATATAAACAATCAACTCTTTTAATTTTCG
>Ga0182021_10003686_pt1 | contig 18034 bp, 13 predicted proteins | sample 612E3MmetaG_FD_120493 | JGI IMG/M metagenome (GOLD analysis project Ga0182021, IMG submission 120493) | Permafrost microbial communities from Stordalen Mire, Sweden - 612E3M metaG (Illumina Assembly) | ecosystem: Environmental > Terrestrial > Soil > Wetlands > Permafrost | place: Sweden... | reverse complement strand
TGGAAGCGATCAGGATTTTAGGTCTGGATAAAAAAACACGATTCTATCAGGCATCGACCTCCGAGTTATACGGGAAAGTTCAGGAAGTCCCTCAAAGCGAGACCACCCCGTTTTATCCCCGGAGCCCATATGCCGCCGCAAAACTATACGCATATTGGATAACGGTTAACTACCGTGAGGCTTATAATTTATTCGCTTGTAACGGCATTCTTTTTAATCATGAGTCGCCGATACGCGGTGAGACCTTTGTGACAAGAAAAATTACAAGAGCTGTGGCGCGGATAAAACTCGGATTGCTGGACAAGTTATTTTTGGGAAACCTCGATTCACTGCGCGACTGGGGCCATGCCAAAGATTATGTGGAGGCACAGTGGCTTATACTTCAGCAGGACAGCCCTGATGATTATGTTATAGCAACCGGAGAGCAGCATTCGGTCAGACAGTTTGTCGAAGCGGCTTTTAATGAAATCGGGGTTAAGGTCAGATGGAAAGGGACGGGTGTTGGCGAAAAAGGGTATGACGATAATACAGGTAAGGTTCTGGTAGAGATTGATAAAAGATATTTTCGTCCCACGGAAGTAGAGACCTTGCTTGGAGATCCTTCCAAAGCGGCCGCAAAACTTGGCTGGAGAGCTAAAACCGGTTTTAATGAATTGGTTTCCGAAATGGTGCGGGAAGACGTTAAAGAGGCCGAGAGAGACATACTTTGTAAGAACAGTGGTTATAGTATTTTTAGGTATCATGAATAAAACATCCAAAATATATATTGCCGGGCACAGCGGGCTTGTGGGCTCCGCGATTGTCCGGAGATTGCAGTTTGAAGGCTACAGTAATCTGATTACTTGCGCCAGCAAAGATCTTGACTTGCAGAGGCAGGCCGATGTGGAGGCTTTTTTAAAAGAGAATAAACCGGAATATGTATTTTTAGCCGCAGCCAAAGTGGGCGGAATTATTGCCAACAATACACTTCCCGCTGAATTCATTTATAATAATTTGATAATTCAGACAAATGTCATCCATTCATCCTATCTGTTTGGTGTAAAAAAACTTTTGTTTCTCGGCAGTTCATGTATTTATCCGAGAAATTGCCCTCAGCCAATGAAAGAGGAATATCTCTTGACCGGTGAGCTGGAGCCAACCAATGAACCTTACGCCGTCGCCAAGATAGCAGGTATCAGAACATGCCAGTCCTATAACAGACAATATGGAACAAATTTTATTTCCGTCATGCCCATCAATCTCTATGGTCCTAACGACAACTTTGATCTTGACAGTTCGCATGTACTGCCCGCTCTCATTAGGAAATTCCATGATGCCAGGACTGATTCCGGAAAGCGTCCTGTCGTACTCTGGGGCACAGGTTCACCATACCGGGAATTCCTCCATGTTGACGACTTAGCCGACGCCTGCGTCTTTCTTATGGAGAGGTTCAGCGGCAACGACATTGTCAATATTGGCACGGGCGTTGATATTTCTATCAAGGACCTTGCAGAGACGGTTCGAAAAGTTGTCGGTTACGATGGTGACGTGGTCTGGGATGCCACGAAGCCTGACGGCACGCACAAGAAACAGCTTGATGTCTCGAAGTTCAAGGGGATGGGCTGGTCCGCAAAAGTTGGACTCGAAGAAGGAATAAAGATGACCTATGAGTGGCATCGAAAGAATGAAAATAAATAGTTGGATTAGTATCAAGGAGTAGCGGTGAAATACTCCTTTTGGGATTAACTTACGAAGCAATCAATCGTAATTAAGCTTTTCAGTTTGATATTGCCTCTTCTTATTTTAATATCCAGCACACAACTGCGATCACACAAAATATTTGTCCTCTGAAAGCTTGGGAAAAAATGGTTCTATAAAATGGCAAAATGGTTTTATAAAGTCTCATCGTATCGACTCCGGGCTTACGGAATATGTATCATTATGGCGCTTCTCGGCCTCCTTGCATTTTTCACGATCTCGTTGGCGCTATCAAAAGACAATGTTAATAAAATTTGGGTTCCGATGGATGAACGAATTAAAATTTGGGATTCTATTGCAGGCAAAGGAAACTATAAGGTATCCGAAAACGGCTTGGAGGCAACTTTTGAAAAAGAAGGTGCCAAATGGACAATTATGGGTGCAAACGCATCAATAGTTGCCCCCACCATTTACCCTAAAGCCTGGCCGGTTAAAGGCGATGGTTGTGATGTAATGGTTATTCCACAGCCGATTACGGATTATAAAATCCTGCCGTTTACAGAAAACATAGAAAATGCAGTGACGTCCAAATTCATTGAAGTAACTGCAGCCCGCGATTCATACGAAGCAGCAAGCTTTGTGATCCGCACAGGCGATGCGGACTTAGAAGATATCAATATTGAAGCAACAAATCTGATTGTTGAAACGAAAGATAAAGATGAAAACATTAGAGAGATAATTCTTCCGCGCGAGAACGTAGATATTCGTGTTGTGAAATGCTGGTATCAGGCAGGTTTTAAACACGATGATATTAAACATAAAAGGTTAGTGCCGGAGTTGCTCTTACATGATGACAAGGTCATAAAAGTTGACTATAGTAATCAGGTAAATGTAGTGAAGGATTTTGAGAAATTCCAGGATGCCAACATTCTAAAGCCTTTTAGTATACCGAAGAAGCAAAATAAACAAATATGGCTCACGGTTCATATTGGTAAAGACATCAACATGGGTGACTATACCGGGGAAATAAAAATTGTCGCGGGCGCTCGCCGCCTCGGAACGCTGAAGCTTGTTGTAAAAGTATTGCCCTTTGTTTTACCTGCCCCAATGCTGAATTATGCAGTCTACTATTTAGGGTATTTGTCTGAAGCGATGGAACCTGTCATAAGCAGTACCCTGAAGACACAAGACCAGATGTACTTCGAATTGGTGGATATGAAAGAGCATGGCTTAACTAATGCAACCCTTTACCATGAAAGCGTTAAAGGTGAGGCAATAGACCGATACAAACGATGGAAAAAACTCGAAAAGACCCTGGCAATCAAAGAGAAAATGGGCTGGGGTTCGAAACCATTGCTGTACTTGGACTGGACAAATGCTTTTAGCAACGATCTGGATATATACAGGAAGAAAGTCGAACACATTGTGGAAATCGCAAAGTCTTTAGGCATAAACGATGTATATATTTATGGAGTTGATGAGAAGAAAGGGAAAGAATTACGTGCGTTGCGTCCGATGTATCAAACCGTTCATAGTGCGGGTGCCAAAAACTTTGTCGCTTGTATGGACGATTTCTTTAGTTCCGTTCCTGACCTGATCGATTTGCCAGTTCTACACGGCTTAGCTAACAGGGCATTTATGAGTGATTACAAAAGAACGGGAAAGGAGCTTTGGGTGTATGCAAATATTAAAGGAGAAGTCGAAATGCCGGAAACATATCGTTATATGTATGGTGGAAATTTACTAAAAGAAGGTTTTACAGGTACCTGTATCTTTGCATACCAGGTCTTCTCTTGGAACGATTTTGCAAATAGCGAATATCATGCGCATACGCTGGCATATCCCACAATTAATAAACCAACACCAACAATTCAATGGGAGGGTTTGAGGCAAGGGATTAATGACATTAGATACCTGACATTATTGAAACAAAAAGGTCAGCTCAACAAGAACTGGTTACAAAGACATTGCTTCAATGACTTAAATAATTGCAGAAGTAATGCGATCAAGACAATAAACGCTTCTTTTGAACAGTAGAAAACCTGACCAATGCCAAAGTCCGAAAAGAACATAACAACATGGGTATAAGTAGCAACATCAAATACACATTTCTTGCCAGATGTTTTAATTTTGTAGTGATGTTGACAAGCAGTATAATTGTTGCAAGATATTTGGGGCCCACCGGGAAGGGACTGTACACTCTATATTTCATCATAAGCAATATGATAATGAACTTCATGGAATTGGGATTAGGCGATGCAACTATCTACGTAATAAATAATAAGAAGTATCAAACAGAATCAATTATTTTTGCAAACCTGACAATGGTTATGCTTTTGAGTCTTGGTGGAATGGTCATTGCTATTGGGGTCTTTGCAAGTGGTATTTTTTCTGAGATGACGCTGAGCAATACTTCTCTGCTGGTGCTGTTGCTGTTAGCAATTCCGCTTTTCTTCGTCAGAAAACACCTGCTTGATTTATTAAGAGCGCAAAGTGCCTTTGCGAAATATAACACTATAATCATTATAGAAGAATCAAGCTATTTGTTTATTCTTCTTTGTCTGCTGATATTTGTAAAGATAGAACTTAATTATGTCTTGATTCTCTACCTGGTCAACACGCTATTTATCATCCTCCTGACGCTCAAGTATTTAAAGCTATCCAGCACGATAATAGCGTACAAAGTCAATTTGAGCTACGTTCGGGAGGTTATGTTGTATGGATTAAAGATCCATGCCGGAAACATCTTCCGGACATTGAATTATAGACTTGATAGCTTGATTGTCGGGATGTTTTTTAGTTTGGCTGTCGTGGGATACTATTCCATCGCGACCAGCCTGGTCCAGACTGCGATGCTGATAGGTTATTCCATAGGCACGGTGATTCTCCCGGTAATTTCTAAAGTCGGTTTTGCTGATGACAAATATATCATCATTCCCATATTAAGAGTGACCATCTTTATCTCGGTCTTATTCTGTGCCGCGGTTTATGGATTTGGTAGCATGTTCATTAAACTATGCTTTGGACAGGCATTCATTCCTGCGGTAGAACCATTATACATAATGGCGCCAACGGCTATTTTTACAAACGTGTCTCTTATATTAAGCTACTATTATGTTGGCACTGGACGAGGCGTGATCAGTTCATATTCGTCGGTGATTCTTGTCCTGACGACTGCCATTTTTGCTTTGCTTTTGATTCCTCACTGGGGAATCCGAGGCGCTGCTTTGGCTGTTACCATGTCGTCTTTAGTTCAGGCTCTCTATTTATTTTTGACTCTTAAGAAAGACGGGTCGTATGGTTTCGGAGAATTGCTTATTCCGAGGAAGAGCGATCTAATGCACGTAAGAAAACAAATTTTGGGCTGATATGACTAAAACCAATATACATGAAAGCCGCTTTGTCCAAGGACTAATGGCTAATGGAAGTCTTGAGGTTACCGCCGCCGTTCTTATTGCTGGCTTTTTAATTTACTCTTTTCTCCGGATGCGTCACTACAAGATCAGCTTTTTCCCCTTTTTTATAATTTTCCTGTTTCCGGCAAGCTTTATCTTTATTGATGTGGGGTTTCATTTGTTCATTCACAGAATTTTTCTGATTATTTATTTTATCTTCTTTTTGATGAAGATATCGCTATGGCCGAGAAGTTCTGCTGATATTCTCAACAAAACTACCGTCGGCGCTTTTGTATTTATATTTGTTGCGTTGACGGGGCTTGCGGTCTGTATAGACTATGGCCTTTTCTTCCGCTATTGGCTTGCTTTCCTTTCCGGTATATTACTCTATGTTTGTTTATTGTACGATATTGAGAGCATGGATCAAGTTGAAGGGATAGTGTTTACCTGTATTATTTCCGGGTTTGTGTGGTCAGCGGTAGGTTTATCCCTCTTTTTTATAGAAAACTCTTCTTTTATAAAAGGCAATGTAAATACGATGTATAGGGTCGGCAGTTTGTCCGGAGACTCGAACTACTTTGCATCAGTTTTGATCTGTTTGATACAGTTGAGTTTTTTTTGGCTTATCAGGAAAGGGGGCAAAGGAAAGTTATTCAGTTTAGTTGCTTTTTTCACGATGGGATTAGCCTTGGTTTTCACATACTCGCGAGGAGGGTATATAGGCATTGGCGCTCTTTTGTTTCTTAATCTAATATTTCTTTGGATGTATCGATACAAACTATCCTCCCAAGCGTATCTGGGGAAAGCTTTATCTCTGTTAAGCATGTTAGTTGCAGTTATACTTGTCTTAGCAGTAACAGTGAATACATTTAGTGACAGGGTTGTGAGTATTAAAGAAGATAAGACCGGGGGCAGCAGCAGGTTGTTCATCTGGGAGGACTTGTTGGATGTCGCGCAAAAGAACCCCTTTGGAGTTGGTCTCGGCAATGTAAGCGTTTACACAGCAGAACACCGGTCGGAATATCACACTGCCGGCAGTGTGGCCCATAACAACTTCTTGCAAATACTGGTGGAAACCGGCTACGTTGGTTTTCTTAGCTATCTGTTTTTTCTCTGGTCTTACTTTTCTAAGTTTATATACCTACATCGGATTAAGGATCGCGAAATATTTTTTTGGTTCCTGGGAACGTTCATAAGTATAGTAGGCGTATTTGTTACGCAGTACTTCTTAAGCAACGTCTATGATGAAATGGTATTCATTCAAATTGCGTTGTTACTTGCTATTTTCAATATTTATGAAAAATCTATAAAAACTCAGACTGAGGAATTTTCTACCATAAGAGATGGAAGAGGTGATCAATTGGTGCAAACCCTAGTGTTATCGGGTAAGCTATGAAGATTGCGATCGTATCTCCCTATATCTCGACTGGTGAGAATCTGGAGTATTACCAGAGTCAGCAGCTCAACCTTGCATTGGAATTAGCAAGATTGGGGGTGACTGTGGATATATACACAGCTCGGCGAATGAAGGTCGCGTTAGACCGGTATAGCGTTAATGATAAGGTGACGGTTTATAACCTTCCGGTCATAGCCCCTTGGACTGGCAGGACCCTCAACCAATACATTATGATCCGCCAGTGGGAGCAATTGGACAAAGAAAAATATGATTTTATTCAGAGTTCTGATGACTGCATATTCAATACTTTTATGTCGGCGCTATATGTTCTTCTCAAGGGGTCGCGACTTATCATCTATCAGGGTATCTATAGATACAGTGACCGGAAGGTTATAAGGATCTTAATGAAGCTCTATGATCTTACGGCAGGCATCGTGTTAAGACGTGCTTGTTGCATAGCTGTCTGCAAGACCCAAGAAGCAAGCCGATTCCTGCAAAACAAGGGTTACAAAAGAACAAAGGTAATCCCTGTTGGAGTCAATACGGATATATTTTATCCAGAGGCAAGGCATGTGAACAAGAATCTTGAACTCCTTGCAGTAGGGCACCTCGTTCCAAATAAGAATTATAGCCTTATGATAGACATCCTCCAATGTCTCACTGCCATGGTGCCGAATGTGCGTCTGACAGTTATTGGATCAGGCCCGGAAATGAATGGTGTCTTAAATCTTGTAAGAGAAAAGAGGCTTCTTAATCATTTCCGGCTGATTGAGAAGGTGCCCAACCGAGAGATGCGACTTTATTACTCGCAGGTTGATCTCATGTTACTGCTCAGCAAAACTGAGATATTCGGAATGGTCATCCTTGAAGCCATGGCCTGCGGTTGTCCGGTAATGGCCAGCTCTATACCCGCTGCTGTTGATGTTATCGTTGATGGGGAAAACGGTTTTCTTTTACAAGACCTTGAACCCTTGTCCATAGCAATCAGGATCAGGGACATTTTTGCCGAATCCGCATTAATCGAGAGAGTCCGGTCAGAGAGCATAAGAGCAGTCCACGAAAGGTATGCATGGAATGTTATTGCCAGCCAATATTACGACCTATACTCAAAAAACGCAAGCAAGAGGTAACCATATATGGATAAAACATCACTTTGGTATGTGAAACGGAAAACACCCTGCTCAACTACACCTACCTTCCGTCATGTTCAGCCTTACGCAAAGGGACGTGTCCTCGACATCGGTGTGGCAACAGGTGAGTATCTGGAAAAGTTTGCGTCAGGCTCAGTAGGCATTGACGTTTCTGAGATAAACGTCAGTTTTTGTAAAAATAAAGGTTTGGATGTACAATTTGCGGATATTAATCAAGGTATACCCTTTAGCGATAATTTATTTGATTCCGTATTCTGCTCACATGTAATTGAGCACGTAGAATCGCCTTTGCGGCTAATTCAAGAGGCATACAGGGTTGTTGTTCCGAACGGTCATGTGATATTTGGGGTGCCAATTGAGAAGACGTTGGTTCATGTAATTAAAGAAGGTTATTATGAAGGACACGAAGGCCATTTGTATGGACTGAGTCCTGAAAGTATGACCCGTTTGCTGAAACAGGCCAACTTAATCTATGTCAGATCATATTACAATTTTCCAATTGTTAACCGGTACAAACCAATTGATTCAATACTGCAAAATATCTCAGGTAGTTTTTGTCAATATTTCTGTACTATGTATTGGATTGTGGGAAAAAAATCGATTAATCAAAACTGCCCGGACAAACGTAATAACAAATAAGAATTCTATTGCAGTTCTAAATAGAAGGCAAAAATATAGATGGATTTCAATAAGGTTATTTTCTTTCGCAATGATGATGCCGGCATGTATTCAACAGAGCCTGTATCACCGGAATTGATAAATCTAACAAATTTATTCCTTGAGGAAAAAATACCTATCAGCCATGGAGTTGTACCGGCTGTTGTAAGCCGGGAGACAGTTGAGTGGCTACGGGATGTCAAGTCAAAATACCCGCATCTTATAGGCATCGATCAACACGGCTATGCCCACAGGAAATATGAGAGGGGTGAGTTTGGCGGAAACCGCGGCTATCAGGAACAAAAAATGGAGATTTCCGCCGGCCTGAGCTTTATGAAGGAAAAGTTTGGCTTGGACTTCTCATATTGTTTTACGGCGCCCTGGGTAAAGTACAATCGTGATACAAAACTGATCTGCAATGAACTCGGATATAAAATATTCTCCGGCGGGGTCAGTCCAAAGCTCCACGCGCGGATATTTAATAATTTGGGCAGAATTCTTAACCTTACGGTCTTAGGCAGCAAGGAAGTCTCCTATCATCGCAGAAATCACTTCGGGCAAAACGGTTTTTCCGTAGCGGAAGTCTCCGTATCAATAGATGTGACAGAGAATTATCAGGAGAAGTTTCTGAAATCCAATGAGCTTATTTTTCACCGTTATAAAAAATGCAAAAGGTATTTCAATGTCATCGGATTTATGCTGCATCACTGGGTTTTTGACAGCCAGATAAAACTGAACCATATGAAAACACTACTTACTGAATTGAAACAAGATTCTGATATTTCTTTTAAATTGCTTGAAGATGTTCCGGATGTCATTAAAGGCTGACAGAATCTGGTTGCCACAGCTTCAAAAACTCTCCGGGCCGATTAAAAAGGTATATAACTCTTCTATTTGGTGAACTTCGACGATGGAAAAATTCTTCTTATGAGGATAATACAGATAACGCCTGACTTTCCACCACACTGTGGCGGAATAGGCCAATATGTTTTTTATCTGGCTAAAGAACTGCAACGAAGGGGAAATCATGTTGCTGTTATTTTCAGAGGCAAGCAGAACAGGTCTTATTTGTACGAAGACCTGCCGGTTCAAGAGATTAAAGTTCCGGGCTGGCCGCCTTTAAATCTGCCTATTTTCAAAAAGAATCTTGAAAAGTTAATAAATAAAGAGGATACTGACATTTTACACGTGCATAGCAGTGTTATGCCGGTAATAAATTGTGGAATTCCGGTTGTGGTCACTGGCCATTGTTGCAACAGTGAGTACATCCCTACCTGTTATCGGCCTGTAAGACGTCTTGAACATGTCTATCGAAATATCACACTACCCATCTATAACAGGATTGAGACCCGTCTTTCCCAATCTTGTGACAAAATGACAGTTGTATCTGATTCACTGCGCAAACAGTATGAGAGGCATCACGCGGTCGGTGCTGCCGTAATCTATAACGGAATTGACCTAAAGTTGTTTTACCCTGCAGAGAATGCCGATAAAGAAAACGCCATCCTGTTTACTGGCAGGCTTGGCGTTGGAAAAGGTCTGCCAGATCTTTTAAAAATTGCTCAATTACTGAAAAAAAGTAATCCGGTCATTAAAATCTATGTGATTGGCAGTGGTCCTTTAGGACGCTTCATGAACAGGCAATTAATCAAGATGGGACTATCCAACATCATAATGATACCAAATTTGCCCCATGAAAAGTTAGTAGGCTACTATCAGCGAGCAAGGCTATATGTATTGCCCTCTTACTATGAGGGTTTTGCTAATTCATTATTAGAAGCTATGGCTTGTAAACTTCCTGTAGTTGCGACAAATATCCCCAGTATTCAAGAACAGATCGATGACAAAATAAATGGTTATCTGGTCAATCAAGGTGATATTTCCGGCTTTCATGAAAAAATATCAGAATTGTTGAATAATCCGGAAAAGTGTCAGCAATTCGGTAATGCGGGGAGAAATAAGGTCTTAAATAGATTTACCTGGAAGCATGTAGGCGACCTTGTCGAGACTCAGTATCAGCAAGTGCTGGGGAAAAAATAGTCCGCCCAATATCCAATAATCGATATTATTCCGGAGAAATATAATGCGCATATTATTAATGACACCTCACTACCACCCTGTCATTGCTGCCACGTCTTATTTATACCAGGAGCTTTGTGAGTGCCTGATCAAAATGGGGCATCAGGTAACAATTATAACAGGTTTTCCACGTTACAATGTGAGTGAAGCTCCGGGAAAATACAGACGGAAACTCTGGATGCGGGAGAATATCAATGGCGTTGATGTGTTGCGTATCCGCTCCGTCACCTTGCCGCGATATGTGCCTATTGCCAGAGGGATTGAGTATTTTTGTGTTTTCATAACATTGTTTATTACAGCTTTGCTTTCCAAAAGGCCGGATGCAGCTTTAGTTCATCCATCGGTTTTGTTTGACGGGCTTTCCGGGATATGGCTGCGTCCTGTAAAGAGAGTGCCTTTTGTCGTTAATGTCCATGATCTATTTCCTCAGACTGCAATCGATCTGGGTCTGCTAAAGAGCAAGACATTCATCCGTATCTTTCGATTTTTGGAAGTCTATCTTTATAAAAATGCTGACTGGATGACCGTGCATTCGGAAGGCAACAGGGATTGGGTTATAGCACACGGTGGTCACCCGGAGCGTACAACTGTTATGCCTGTCTGGATGGATTCATCTGTCCTGAAACCGGGGCCTCGCGATAATACATGGCGCACAAGGCAGGGCTTGAAAGATAAATTTGTTATTCTTTTTGCGGGAACTCAAGGATTCAATCAAGATATGGAGGTCATCCTTCGTGCCGCAGGCAAGCTTCGGGAATACCAGGATATCGAGTTTGTGATCATCGGAGACGGCGCTCAACACGAAGAGATGGTTGCGCTTAGTAAAGAAATGGCGCTCACTAATGTTCGCTGGCTTGGTTGGCAACCAAGGGAAGAATACCCCCTGGTTCAGCATACCGCAGATATTGTTGTTGTTACTTTAAAGAAGGAAGTCAGCACACCCGTTGTCCCGTCAAAGATCCTGAGTGCCATGACCACCGGGCGTCCGATTATTACTACAATGCCGTTAAGTGGTGATGCGCCAAAACTTGTTCAGGAATCTAAATCCGGTATGACGCTTCCGCCTGGCGATTCCGATCAGCTTAAAGAAGCAATCTTAGAACTTTATTACCTCAGGCCGCTTGGTGAGCAATACGGCGCCAATGGAAGGCGATATGTCGAAGATCATCTCGATGTAAAACGGTGGGCTGTCGCCTATATTGATTTGTTTAATATGTTGATAAAAGAGAGACAAAAGCAGTCCTCCTGATACAGTTAGCAAGGCAACAAAACCATTCCGAAATTTCCCCTTACTCCACAATATTTTAAAGAAGGTACGATCTTATTATAAAACGGGTAATGTTTCCGTTTCATGATTAATCCATAATCATACTTCAAGAAATTTCATGAAAGTTTTAATTACAGGAAGTTCAGGATTTATCGGCTCTGCATTACTGCGTCATTTGGTAAAAAAAGGATTGACAGTAAAAGGGATTGATATTCAGGAACCCCGATACCGGGAACATTTTCCATTATGGGAAAAAGCGGATATTCTGGATATTGCGGCTATGCGGAAGGTTTTCTCAGATTTTCAGCCCACTCATCTGGTTCATTTGGCGGCCAGGACGGATTTGGGACTGGACAGCAATTTAGATTGTTTTAAGGCAAACACCGTTGGGGTTAAAAACATTCTTGAAATCTGTATGGAATCGCAAAGCCTTCAAATGGCTGTGTTTGCATCCACTATTCTTGTCGCTGAGGTCGGGTATCTTCCCAAAGCTGATGATGACTATCATCCGACGACACCCTATGGGGAAAGCAAGGTCATGGGTGAAAAAATTATTCGCGGGATGCCCGAAACCGCGAATTTTACCTGGTGTATCATAAGACCAACCTCCATATGGGGGCCTGGTTATGGTTCTCATTACATTAATTTGTTCCTGACAATTGCCAAGGGTCGATATTTTCATCCCGGTAAAGCCAATAATCTCGTTACATACGGCTATATCGGAAATTGTGTGTATCAGATAGAAAAGCTTCTGTACGCCTCGCCGGATGAGATAGACAATAAGACATTTTTCATCGGGGACTATTGGCAGACACGATTAAAAGAGTGGGTGCAAATGATCCATCAACAACTGGGAAGGGTTAAAGTTTATACCCTCCCCGACTATCTGATCCGGATTATAGCCTATGCGGGGGACGTGCTGTGGAAGTACGGATGGAAAAATGTGCCCATGACCACATTCAGATTAAGGAATATGCTGACTGACCGCCTTTATGAAACAAAAAGTCTCGAAGCGATAACAGGTGAGTTGCCCTATTCACAGGAATCTGCAGTACAAGAAACAATATCATGGCTAAGGGAGAATGGCGAAATATGAAACATATTTTGGTTACAGGTGGAGCCGGTATGATCGGCTCTAATCTCGTTAAAAGGCTTGTGCAGGAAGGACAAGGCGAGGTGAGAGTGGCGGACAATCTCTGGCGGGGTAAGCGTGAATATCTAGGCGATGAAACAGGAAAGCCGGTCATAGATATGGAGACCAACTTTTTTAAAGTTGACTTACGAAACCCTGAAGCCTGCCGCCAGGCGGTTGAAGGGGTGGTAGAAGTGTATCATCTCGCTGACGTGGTTGCAGGAATAGGGTATGTATTCAAACATCAAACAGAAGTCTTTCATGATAACCTCGTTATCGACTCTAATATGCTGAAAGCGGCTGCAGAAGCCGGAGTTGCACGATTTGTCTATGTTGGCACAGCATGCAGCTATCCAAAAGACAAGCAGTATGGGGCTGAGGCACCTCCTCTCACGGAAGATGATGTTCTTCCAGCATATCCTGAATCGGGCTACGGATGGAGCAAGTTGATGGGAGAATTGCAGACCGAACTGTACGGACGGGAAACAAACATGCAGACCGGGGTCTTACGTTTTCATAATGTATACGGTCATCCTACTGATTTTTCTCCTGAACGATCACAGGTAATTCCGTCTCTGATAGCCAAGGCCATTATGTATCCTGAATACAAGTTTGATGTTTGGGGCAGTGGCTCCCAAGGTCGATCTTTTGTCTACGTGGACGACATAGTTGATAGTCTGTTACTGATGATGGAAAAAGGTTTGGGAAAAGGGACAATCCAAATCGGGACCGATTATTGTACGACTGTTCGCGAGATTGCTGAAGCAATCATTAAAATAAGCGGAAAGAAGATAGAAATATCATATGACCTGTCTAAGCCGGAAGGTGATAAAGGAAGATGTGGTGACAGCAGCAAGGCCGAAAATATTCTTGGATGGAAAAAGAAGATAGATTTGGAAGAAGGCATTAGAAGGACGTACGCATGGATCAGTGAAAAAATAAGGTATACGTCATGATAAGGAAGTCAATGATGAAGCCAACAAAGTCTATCTTGCAATCACGAGCTGCTTGGTATGGTACTATTTATGGACTGCTGCTGGCCTTCATATATTTTTCTACATATGACTGGCTTATAAGAGGTGATTGGCTTAGGGAGGATTATAACTATTGCTACCTCATTCCGTTTGTCCTTGTGTATTTAATCTGGGAGAAAAAGAAGCAATGGTTAAAAGAAGCATCGATGCCATCATGGATCGGTTTGCCAGTCTTAATGTCCGGCATTCTCCTGTTTTGGCTCGGTGATCTGGCGGGAGAATATTTCTCCCTGTATATTTCTTCATGGCTTGTGATTGTGGGGCTGCTTTGGCTGCATGTGGGATGGAAAAAAATAAGGATCATGACGTTTCCGATTTTTGTGTCTCTTTTCCTTTTTCCTCTTCCGGACATCATCAACACAAAGCTGACCTTCAATCTCAAACTGATATCATCGGAAATCGGCATAAAAATGATCCATTTTCTCGGCATGTCGGCCTATCGGGAGGGAAACATTATTGATCTGGGGTTTACTCAACTCCAGGTTGTGGATGCATGCAGTGGGCTTCGCTATCTTATTCCTCTTTTCCTCATGGGCATTCTTATGGCCTATTTCTACCGGGCGGCATTATGGAAAAGGTTGATCATTGTTTTTTCGACGATTCCTTTGTCCATCATTACTAATAGCCTCCGTATTGCTCTAACGGCCATTCTCTATCCTTTCCTTGGTCCCGCGGCGGCAGAAGGTTTCTTTCACGATTTTTCGGGTTGGGCCATCTTCATGGTTTCGCTGGCCGTGCTCTTGTCCGAGATTTGGGTGCTGAGAAAAATCATGCCCCGGCCCGGTGAAGGTTTCATGAAAAAGAAAGGAACAGATAACGGTCGCGATAAGTTTGATTCGGAAAATCTGGAAAAACATGATTCGGCTGTAGAGACAAAAAATGCAAGGTCATTTTTTACGCAACCTCAATTTGTCGTCGCCGTTGCAATACTTACTGCCACCCTTGCTATATATTCCATTGTGGATTTCCGTGAAAAAATACCTATCAGCCGACCTATCAGCCAATTTCCGCTTGTTGTTGGAGGATGGGAAGGAAAACGGCAGTTTCTGGATCAAAAATCTATTGATGCGCTTCAATTCAGTGATTATGTGTCCATTGATTATTCGAAACAGGGTAATTCCCCGGTAAATCTCTATGTAGCTTACTACGAAAGTCAGCACAAGGGCAGGTCGATCCATTCTCCTGAAACCTGCCTGCCGGGTAGCGGCTGGATCTTTAATCAGTCAGGAAAACGGACCATCCCTTTGTCAGGAAAGAATTCATCATCCATTACCGTGATGCGTGCCATCATGGAAAAAAGCGGAAACAGGCAACTAGTCTATTTCTGGTTTAATCAACGAGGACGTATTTTGACGAATGCCTATCAAATGAAGATTTATAATTTCTGGGACGCGTTGATAAAGAAAAGGACGGATGGCGCTTTGATTCGGGTGATTTCTCCTGTTGCTTCATCGGAAAACATTGAGGATGCCGATAAAAGACTTCAATCCTTTATAAGAGAAATAATACCTCTGTTGAATGAATACATTCCCACATCATAGGGTGATTAGCAGCTATGCTTTATCTATCGACAATTCTTCTTTCGGTATTTATCACTGCCAGCCTGATTCCGATCACGATCAAACTGGCAAATAAATATCATATGATGGATTTTCCCAACCCGCGGAAGGTCCACATCCGGCCCATCCCCAGGATCGGCGGTTTGGCCATGGCCCTGGGCGCAGCCGTTCCCATCGTCCTATGGACGACCACTGATGTTTTTGTCAGAGCCTATTTGGCAGGAGCAGGAATCCTGGTGCTTTTCGGTCTGGTAGACGACATGAAAGGGCTTGGGTATAAGGCGAAATTTACGGGACAATTTGTAGCGGCCATTGTCGTTGTCTTTTGTGGCGGTCTCAGAATTAATTCCCTAGGGACTTTGTTGCCCGATGCGATGTTGTTGCCTGAATGGTTTGCAATTGCTCTCTCCATTATCGTCGTCGTTGGCGTCACCAACGCTATCAATCTCTCTGATGGCCTGGATGGCCTTGCCGGCGGTATTTCTCTTCTGTGTTTTTGCTGTATAGGATACCTTGCTTATTTGGAGGGGAATAGCTCTGTTGTCCTCCTGTCTCTGGCGCTTGCGGGAGCAATATTCGGATTTCTTAGGTTTAATACTCACCCGGCCAGCCTCTTCATGGGTGATACGGGAAGTCAGCTTTTAGGTTTTTCGGCTGTTGTGCTTGCCATTAAAATTACCCAGGGAGACACCCCGTTGAGTCCTGTTTTGCCCTTAATCATCCTTGGATTTCCTGTTCTCGATACCTTGACCGTAATGGTGGAGCGGATCAGAGAGGGCCGATCTCCCTTCTCTCCCGACAAGAACCACTTTCACCACCGCCTCATCCGCCTTGGATTGTACCATGCCGAAGCAGTCTTCATAATCTATTTAATCCAGGCGATGATGATAATTTTAGCCATCCTCTTTAAGTATTACAATGATTGGGCGCTTTTGACTTTTTATGCAGCCTTTTCCGCTCTCATCATCAGTGCCTTTGTTATTGCGGACCGAACAGGTTTTCAGTTCCAGCGTTATCCACTGATTGATGATACTGTCAAGGGCAGGTTAAGGAGAATCAAGGATAAACACTGGGTCATCAGGATATCCTTCGGAATATCGAAGATAAGCATACCGCTGCTCCTTTTGTTATCCTGTCTTATTCCTGCAAAGATTCCCGGATATGTTTCCATCATTGTCATTTGCTTTGGCCTGCTTATCGTGGTGGTCCGGTTATTTGCAAAAAAACATATGGGTTTTTGCCTGCGGTTTGTAATTTATCTGACAGTCCCCCTTGTTCTCTATCTCATTGAAGAAGGAAAGGCAGCCTGGATCAGCGAGAAAATGTTCATCATGTATCACCTATCCTTCGGTATAATTGCCTTCTTTGTTCTCCTCACGGTAAAGTTTTCCAGAAGAACGAAAGGTTTCCGGATGACTACCATGGATTTTCTGATTATCTTTATCGCAGTTGTTGTTCCCAATCTGCCGGACCAGTTGATCCAGAGCCAGCACCTGGGACTTCTGACGGTGGAGGTCATCGTTTTGTTGTTCAGCTATGAAGTCCTGATAACAGAGTTCCGGGAGAAATTTAACGCCCTGACGGCTTCCACACTCATAGCTTTAATACTGATTGGTATACGTGGTGTTACTGGGTTTTGAAACGAAGTTAATAATGAAATAATTGATGGTTGCTGCTTGCATGTCGCAACCACGAAAAATTAGGAGGAAGTATGATGCTCACAAAACATAGGTTAATTATGGGGATCGCAATGATTTTGATCATTGTTGTCTCGGTGTCCTGCGGCGGACCTGAGCAAAAAAAGGCTAAGTTCTATAATAAAGGCAAGACATTGTATGAAAAAGGAGAATTGGTGAAAGCCAGGTTGGAGTTTAAAAATGCCATCCAGATTGATCCTAAATATGCCGACGCCTACTACATGCTTGGTATGGTCGCGTTGAAATCAGGGGATTACAGAGGGGCCTACGGGAGCTTTGCCAAAGTTGTCGAACTCTCGCCACAACATTGGGATGCTCAGATACAATTGGGCAAGTTTCTGCTGGGTGCCGGAAAGATCGATGACGCCATGAGCAAGGTGGACATGGTCTTAAAAGGTGATGCGAAAAATGAGGATGCTCTTATTCTGAAGGGGGCCATCCTGCTAAAGAAGAAAGATACCGATGGCGCGCTAAGATTTTTGGAATCCGTTGTGGGGCGCGATGTCCACAAACCTGATGGCTACTTATTCTTAACCGACATTTACATGCAGAAGGGAGATGCACAAAGCGCCGAGAAAACATTGCGTGAGGGCATCAAAGTAAATGAGAAGGCGATTTCCCTTTATATTACCCTTGCCGACTTTTATTTGAAGAAGAAACAAGTGGATGAAGCAGTGGAACTTATGAAAAAGGTTGTTGTGATAGAGCCTGATGTCAGTCAACATCGCCTGGTTCTGGCTGGAATTTACTGGAGTTCGGGTAAGGAGCAACAGGCCCAGGAGGTTCTGAAGACATTTATTTCCGCCGATCCGAAAAAGGAAGAACGATGGATTCAGGTTGCTCAATTTTATTCTACAAGAAATAAAATATCCGATGCCGAGCAGCAATTGAAAGAGGGAATCCGCCAGAATAACAAAAGTTTCCAGATTCGTTTTGCTTTGAGTTCTTTCTATCTCGCTACAAACCGTCCCGATCAGGCCATTTCTACCC
>Ga0182021_10003685_pt1 | contig 18035 bp, 16 predicted proteins | sample 612E3MmetaG_FD_120493 | JGI IMG/M metagenome (GOLD analysis project Ga0182021, IMG submission 120493) | Permafrost microbial communities from Stordalen Mire, Sweden - 612E3M metaG (Illumina Assembly) | ecosystem: Environmental > Terrestrial > Soil > Wetlands > Permafrost | place: Sweden... | reverse complement strand
CGATCGATGACCAGCAACAGCTGTGACCGCTCGACGTTCGGTGGCCGGACCGCAATCACCTGGCCGTCGCAGTCGCCACTATCGGTGGCAATGCCAAACCGCAGCGTCGCCCGATAGCGCTTGTCGGCATCCAGCAACTCCGCGGCATACTTGGTTGCTTCACCGAAACAGAGGGGCAACAAACCCGTTGCAAACGGATCGAGTGTCCCCGTATGGCCGGCCTTCTCGGCATTGAACAGTCGCCGGGCTATTTGCAGTGCGGTATTCGAGCTGGCGCCGACAGGCTTGTCGAGCAGCAGAACCCCGTCGACGCGACGACGCGGCGGCCGGCGCGGTTTGTTCACTCGTGATGATCCGACTTGACGGCTGCGTCGATCAATTGGCTGAGACGGCTGCCGCGTTCGACCGAGGCATCGTAGATGAAATGAAGCTCGGGTATGGTGTGGATGCGAATGCGCCGGCCCAACTCGCGCCGCAGAAAACTCGCCGAGTGCTTGAGCCCGCTTTCGATCTCACGACGCTTTTCCTCATCGGCAAGCGAGGTGTAATAGACCTTGGCATGGGCGTAGTCGGCCGTCACCTCGACGTCCGTCAAGGTCACCAGCGACACCCGTGGATCCTTCAATTCCAGCCGAATGAGTTCGGAAAGCTCGCGATGGATCTGTTCCGACACCCGGCTGGAGCGGGAGAATTCCTTGCCCATTACAGCGTGCGGGCGACTTCCTGGATTTCGAAGACCTCCAGCTGATCGCCTTCCTGGATGTCATTGAAATTGCGCAGGCTCAAGCCGCACTCGAAGCCTTCCTTGACTTCTCGCGCGTCGTCCTTGAATCGCTTCAGCGAGTCCAATTCGCCGGTATGGACGACCACATGGTTGCGCAATACACGAACCTGCGCGTTGCGCTTGACGACACCGGACAACACCATGCAGCCGGCAACGGCACCGACTTTGGAGATGCGGAAGACCTGGCGGATCTCGACCACACCGAGGGTGCTTTCCTTCTTCTCCGGTGCCAACATGCCCGACATCGCCGCCTTCACTTCATCGACCGCATCGTAGATGATGTTGTAGTAGCGAATATCGATGCCGAAATGCTCGGCCGCCTTGCGCGCCCCAGCGTCAGCACGGGTGTTGAAGCCGATAATGACCGCCTTCGAGGCCTCGGCCAGGTTCACGTCGGATTCGGTGATGGCGCCGACCGCGCCATGGACAACGTTCACCTTGACCTCATCGGTCGACAGCTTGGTCAGCGCGTGCACCAGCGCTTCTTGCGACCCCTGCACGTCGGCCTTGATGATCAGCGCCAGTTGTTTGACCCCACCCTCTGCCATCTGGTCGAACATGTTCTCCAGCTTGGCTGCCTGCTGCTTGGCCAGACGAACATCGCGGAACTTGCCCTGGCGAAACAGCGCGATCTCGCGAACCTTGCGCTCGTCGGCAATCACCATCGCTTCGTCACCGGCTCCGGGCACATCCGACAGACCCTGAATCTCGACCGGAATCGACGGCCCCGCCTCGTCCACCGATCGACCGGCTTCGTCGAGCATGGCGCGCACGCGGCCAAACACATGGCCGGCAAGCAGTACGTCGCCACGCCGCAGCGTTCCCGACTGCACCAGCATGGTGGCAACCGGTCCCTTGCCCTTGTCCAGGCGCGCCTCAATGATCAGGCCCTTTGCCGGTACATCCTTGGGGGTGGTCAACTGGAGCACTTCAGCTTGCAACAGTACTTGTTCCAGCAACTCGTCGATGCCTTCTCCAGTCTTGGCAGAAACCGGTACGAAGGGCGAATCACCGCCATATTCCTCAGGCACCACGCCTTCGGCGACCAGTTCCTGGCGGACACGATCGACGTTGGCACCGGGCTTGTCGATCTTGTTCATTGCCACCACCAGCGGCACATGCGCCGCCTTGGCGTGGTGAATTGCCTCTTTCGTTTGCGGCATGACGCCGTCGTCGGCAGCAACCACCAAAATTACGATGTCAGTTGCCTTTGCGCCGCGGGCACGCATGGCGGTAAATGCCTCATGGCCCGGTGTGTCGAGGAAAGTGATAACACCACGCGGTGTCTCCACGTGATAGGCGCCGATATGCTGCGTGATGCCGCCGGCTTCGCCAGCGGCCACCTTGGCGCGGCGTATGTAATCGAGCAGCGAGGTCTTGCCGTGGTCGACGTGACCCATGACAGTGACAACCGGGGCGCGCGGCAATGACTCGACATCCCTGTGTTCACCGACGTCGGCGAGAAAGGCGTCCGGATCGTCGAGCTTGGCCGGGACAGCCTTGTGGCCCATTTCCTCGACGATGATCATCGCCGTCTCTTGGTCGAGATGCTGGTTGATGGTCACCATCATGCCCATCTTCATCAGAACCTTGATGACCTCTGCGGCCTTGATGGACATCTTGTGCGCCAAGTCGGCAACACTGATGGTTTCCGGAATATGCACTTCCCGAATGATCGCTTCGGCCGCCAGGGCCGGAGCCGCCAGGTCTTCCTGATGCCGACCACCGTGGCGGCCGCGCGGGCCGCCGCGCCAGCCGCTAGTGCCCGAGTCGCCGCGCGTCTTGATGCCGCGCTTCTTGGCACTCTCATCCTTCCAGTTGCTGCCGGTCTCCTTCTTCTTGGCCGGCTTCTTCACTTCTTCGCCTGGCTTGCCGGCTGGCTTGTGCAGGGTGCCGCTGACGCCGGCCCCTCCGACCTCGGCCTTCGCCTGTTCCGCCGCCTTCTGGGCAATTTCGGCCTGTTGCTGGGTCAACCGAGCCTCGGCTTCCGCCTTGGCACGAGCTTCGCGCTCTTGCCTTTCCTTCAGTTCGGCGGCCTGTAGTGCCGCCAACTCTGCTTGGCGGCGAGCCTCGGCCTCGCGCAAAGCCGACTGTTCCCGGTCGACAACTGGCGGAGCCACTGTCGCTACTGGTTCCGCAGGTACTTCAGCGGCGGCCTCGGCGGCGATTTCCGCGGGATCGCGTTTGATGAAGACACGCTTCTTGCGCACCTCAACCTGGATGGTCCGCGCCTTGCCGGACGAATCGGCGGACTTGATTTCCGAAGTCTGCTTGCGGGTTAGCGTGATCTTGGCCTTCAGCGCCGTCTCGCCGTGGGCCTTGCGTAGGTAATCGAGCAATCGTGTCTTGTCCTGCTCGGTCAACAAGTCACCGCTCGCCTGTTTTAGAACGCCCGCCTTCGCCAACTGCTCGAGCAGCGCCGTCGCCGGCAACTTCAGCTCGCTGGCAAATTGGGCAACATTCATCTGTGCCATATGGCCCCTCCCATCACTGCTCTGCCGCGAACCAGTGGGCGCGGGCCGTTGTTATGAGTGCTTTCGCGGCATCGTCTTCGATACCTGTCATTTCGATCAACTCGTCTACCGCCAGATCAGCGAGATCATCGCGGGTACAAACGCCGTGACGCGCCAGCTTGGCGGCCAGGGACTTGCTCATGCCATCGAGTGCCAACAGGTCGTCTTGGACCTTTTCCAGCTGTTCTTCATCGACGATCGCTTCCGTGAGCAGGACATTGCGTGATCGCTCACGCAACTCATTGACGGTTGCTTCGTCGAAGGCGTCGATTTCCAACATCTCGGCCAGGGGCACATAGGCGACTTCTTCCAGGGTCGAGAAGCCTTCCTGGATCAGGATATCGGCCACTTCCTCGTCGACATCGAGCCGCGCTATGAACAACTGGCGGATGGTCGAGGTCTCGGCCTGCTGCTTCTTCTGCGATTCCTCGACGGTCATCAGGTTGATCGTCCAGCCGGTGAGTTCGGACGCCAAGCGCACGTTCTGACCGGAACGACCGATAGCGATGGCCAGGTTGTTTTCGTCGACGACAACATCCATGGCGTGCTTCTCTTCGTCGACGACGATCGAGCTGACTTCGGCCGGCGCCAAAGCACCGATTACGAACTGAGCTGGGTCGGCGGACCAGAGGACGATATCGACGCGCTCGCCAGCCAACTCGTTGGTGACCGCCGTCACCCGTGAACCGCGCATGCCGACGCAGGTGCCGATCGGATCGACGCGCTGGTCGTTCGACTTGACCGCGATCTTGGCCCGCACGCCAGGATCGCGCGCCGCCGACCTGATCTCGAGCAGACCGTCCTCGATTTCAGGAACCTCGAGCTCGAACAACTTCATGATGAATTCCGGCGCGGTTCGCGACAGGATCAGTTGCGGGCCGCGCGCAGCCCGATCGATCTTGCGCAGCCAGGCACGAACGCGATCGCCAGGACGCAGATTCTCCTTCGGGATCATCTGATCCCGCGGCAGGACAGCTTCAACTCTGCCGGCCTCGATGATCGCATTGCCCTTTTCCAAACGCTTTACAGTACCGGTGACCAAATGTTCCTTGCGCTCAAGGAAATCATTGAGCACCTGCTCCCGCTCAGCGTCACGAATCTTCTACAAAATGACCTGCTTGGCCGCCTGGGCACCGATGCGGCCGAAGTCGATCGGCTCGAGCGTCTCCTCGACGTAATCGCCAAGGAGAACGTCGGCAAGCTGAGTTTGCGCATCGGACAGGCCAACCTGCTGCTCGGGTAACTCAAGCTCTTCGTCCGGCACCACCAGCCAGCGACGAAACGATTCAAAGCTGCCGGTATTGCGATCGACTTCCACCCGCACGTCGGCTTCGTCGTGAACGCGTTTCTTGGTCGCCGACGCCAAAGCCGACTCCAGCGCCGCAAAGACGGTGTCCTTGCCTACATTCTTTTCCCGCGCCAACGCATCAACCAACATCAGCAATTCACGACTCATTCCAAGTCCTCCAACAATCCGCTTTAGAACTTCGGCACTAGGCGCGCCTTCTCAATGCCGTCGACAGGGAACTCCCGCTCCTCGCCCTCGATCGCAACCACCACATGCTGCTCACGCAAGCCGACGATACGGCCGGCAAAATTCCTTTGGTTGCCGATGGCCAGCCGCAGCTTGAACTGGACATCCTGACCAGCGAAGCGTTGCCAATCGCCGATCTTCCTCAGCACGCGGTCCATGCCGGGCGAAGAAACCTCCAGCCGGTCGTAGTCCACATTCTCGACCGTCAACAAGCGGCTCAGATGATTGCTGACTGCAGTGCAATCGTCGATACCGATGCCGGCCTGCCCATCGGGCTTATCGACGAAAACACGCAACAACCGACCACGCGGACTTGTCTCGAAGTCAACGAGTTCGTATCCCAGCCCAACCACTGCTTGTTCGATCAGCTCAACCAGTTGCATCCGGCACCACAAATAAAAAATGGGCAATGCTGCCCATTCCCACCCGCACGCGACCGACCAACGGTTCAGCCGCTACGGCATCCAGAAAATCCAGTCAATTATAACCAGTCGAAGGCTCGCCTGGCAATCAGGTTGCGGATTTTTCTCGTTTTTTCGTGCCACCAGCATCAAGCGAGTGCTCCAGCATCTGCACTTCCTTGGCATCGAGTTCACGCCACTGCCCGCGTTTGAGCCCCGACGGCAAGACGACCGGGCCATAGCGCACTCGCATCAAGCGGCTCACGGTCAAACCAACTGCTTCGAACATCCGCCGCACTTCCCGGTTACGTCCCTCGGCCAGCGTGACGTTGTACCAATGATTTGCCCCTTCGCCACCGACGTCATCAAAACGGTTGAAGCGCGCAATGCCATCTTCGAGTTCGATCCCTTGTTGCAGGCGCGTCAAAGCTTCTGCTTCGGGCTGGCCAAGAACGCGTACCGCATATTCGCGTTCAAGGCCATAGCGTGGATGCATCAGATGGTTGGCCAGCTCGCCACTGCTGGAAAACAGCATCAGGCCACAGGAATTGAAATCCAGGCGGCCGATGGCGATCCAGCGTCCGTTGTGGATACGGGGCAGTTTTTCGAAAACCGTCGGCCGGCCTTCCGGATCGTCGCGGGAGACGATTTCCCCTTCCGGCTTGTGGTAGAGCAAGACGCGCGGCAAGCGGGTCCCGCCAGCCTTCAATTGCACCAACCGTCCGTCGACGCGAACCCGATCGACAGCACCAACCCGCTGGCCGACGTGAGCGGGCTCACCATTGACACTGACTCGACCTTCGGCGATCCAGGCCTCAATCTCTCGCCGCGATCCCTTGCCGGAATCAGCGAGCGCCTTTTGCAGTTTGATGGTTGGCGCCTCAACGGTCGGCCGCGCCGACTGTCGAGGAATTGCCGCGTGTGCGGATCCAGCCTCGCTCTTGGGCTTGGCTGGCGCCCGCAGCGGACTATTCTTCCGCTTCGGGCTGCTCGAGTGGGGCGTTTTCGAGCGCTGAGAATTCCGTGATTGGTTCTGCAAGGTCCATCACCCGTTCAATTTCGGTCAACGGCGGCAGTTCAGACAAGCTGCGCAAACCGAGATCATCAAGAAACTTCTTTGTCGTGGCATAGAGTGCCGGCCGTCCGGGCGCATCGCGATGCCCGACGACATCGATCCAGCCCCGGCCTTCCAGCGTCTTCAGCACGTTCGGTGAAACGGCCACGCCGCGGATATCTTCAATGTCGCCGCGGCTGACCGGTTGCCGATAGGCAACAATGGCCAGGGTCTCCATCGCGGCCCGCGAATACCTCGGCGGCTTTTCGTTCTTCAGTCGATCGATGAAGCCCTGATACTGCGGCCGGGTCTGGAACCGCCAACCGGAGGCGAGCTGGATCAATTCCACGCCACGGTTGGCCCAGTCGCGGCGCAGATCGTCGAGCAGTGTACGCCAAGTGTCGTCGTCAAAATCCTGATCAAACAGCTTCTTCAGTTCAAGCAGGGGCATCGGCTCCGACGCCGACAGCAGTGCCGCCTCGAGAACGATCTTGAAGTCTTCAGGCTTGTAGAGCTGGATCATCGCTATCGGTCAATTTGACGTAGATGGGAGCCAGGGCTTCGCTTTGGGTAATCTCGACCAACCTCTCGCGTGCCAGTTCAAGGATGGCGAGGAAACTGACGACCAGACTGGCCGTGCCGGCGGCAATCTCAAACAAGTCCTCGAATACGACGTAGCCATGGCCATGCAGCCGGCGCAAAATTGCGCCCATGTATTCGCGCACCGAAAGTTCCTCGCGCTGAACCCGATGGTGCGCCTTGACCCGTGCCTGCTTCATCAGGGATAGCCAGGTCACTTGCAGGTCGTGCATGGAGACCTCGGGCAAGCGTTCGGCCGCTTGGTCGGCAATCCAGACACTGACCCATTGGTAATCCCGGGTGGCACGCGGCAATTCGTCGAGCTTGGCTGCTGCCGCTTTCATTCTCTCGTACTCCAACAACCGCCGAACCAGTTCGGCGCGCGGATCCTCCGGCTCGCCGGTCTCCGGCCGCGGCGGCCTGGGCAGCAGCATTCTCGACTTGATCTCCAACAGCATTGCCGCCATCAGCAAATACTCCGCCGCCAGTTCGAGGTTGCTTTTTCGCATCGCCTCGACGTACGTCAGGTATTGCATGGTCAGCGGCGCCATCGGGATATCGATGATGTTGATGTTCGCCTTGCGAATGAGATAGAGAAGCAAATCCAGCGGCCCTTCAAAGGCATCCAGATAGATTTCCAGGGCGTCGGGCGGGATGTAGAGATCGCGCGGCATCGTGACCATCACCTCGCCATACACCTTTGGCTGATGGGATGTCTCGACGCGGGCGGCAGCCTCGGTCATGCGTAGTTGAGACCCATGGCTTCGCGCACGTCGCGCAGTGTTTCCTGGGCCAGTTTGCGTGCTTTCTCGCAACCTTCGGCGATGATGTTCCTCACCAACTGCGGATCTTCTTCGTACAGGCGAGCTCGTTCGCGCATCGGCTCCTGCTCCTTCAGCACGCCCTCAATAACAGGCTGCTTGCACTCCAGGCAGCCAAAACGCGCGCTGCGGCAGCCTTCCTGAACCCACGCCCTGACGTCGTCGCTGGAATAGATTTGGTGGAATTGCCAGACCGGGCACTTGTCGGGATCGCCGGGATCGTCGCGGCGCACGCGCGCCGGATCAGTCTGCATGGTGCGAATCTTCTTGCGGATCGAATCGGCGTCCTCACGCAAGGTAATCGCGTTGCCGTAGGACTTGGACATCTTCTGCCCATCCAATCCGGGCATTTTCGAATTGCTGGTGAGCAACGCCGCGGGTTCGACGAGAATTACCTTGCCGCCGCCGTCAAGATAGCCGAACAGGCGTTCTAGGTCGCCATGCGACAAGTTCTGCGCTTCGTCGAGAAGCGCGCGCGCCTGCTCCAGGGCATCCTGTTCGCCCTTCTCCTGGAATCGCGTCCGTAGCTCCTGATACAGCTTTGCCCGTTTGCTGCCGAGCTTGCGCACAGACTCCTTGGCCTTTTCCTCGAAGCCCGGTTCGCGGCCATACATGTGATTGAAGCGCCGTGCCAATTCGCGGGTGAACTCGAGATGTGGCACCTGGTCCTCGCCCACCGGCACCTTGTCGGCCCGATAAATCAGGATGTCGGCGCTCATCAACAGCGGATAGCCGAGAAATCCATAGGTGGTCAGATCCTTGTGCGTCAGCTTTTCCTGCTGATCCTTGTAGGTCGGTACCCGTTCCAACCAGCCCAATGGCGTCATCATCGACATCAGCAAATGCAGTTCGGCATGTTCGGGCACGCGCGACTGGATGAACAACGTCGCCTGCGACGGATCGACCCCGGCAGCGAGCCAGTCGACAACCATGTCCCAGGAATTCTGGGCGATACCCTCCGGCTCATCGTAGGCGGTAGTCAGCGCATGCCAGTCGGCGACAAAGAACAAGCACGGGTATTCGTGTTGCAACTTGATCCAGTTGGCCAGCACGCCATGGTAGTGACCAAGGTGAAGGCGGCCAGTCGGCCTCATCCCAGAGAGAATTCTTTCGGCGTACATATATGGCGTTAAATCCCGAACATGATTTTGATCAGCAGCATCGTCAGCCCCATCAGCGGTCCGAGAATGCGTTCCAGAATCCCAGTAAACAACAGGGCAAGCAAGATGACCAGCCCGTATGGCTCGATGTGGGAGAATTTCCAGGCAGCGCGCGGCGGCAACAGGCTGACGGCAATTCGACCGCCATCGAGCGGCGGCAAAGGCAACAGATTGAGCAACATCAGCGTGACGTTGATGCCGATGCCGACCCTGGCCATTTCCTGCATGGCCTGGGCAAACATGAACTCAGGCGTAGCGATGACGATTTTCAGCACCAGCGCCCAGGCGAGGGCCATGAGCAGGTTGGCCGCGGGGCCTGCCGCTGCAACCCAGAACATGTCGCTCTTGGGGTGACGCAAGCGACCGAAATCGACAGGCACAGGCTTTGCCCAGCCAAACAAGAAGCTGCCCGCCGAAATCAACAGGATCAGACCCGGAACGATGATCGTACCGACGAGGTCGACGTGGCGGAGCGGATTCAGGCTGACGCGGCCCTGTTGCCAGGCCGTCAAATCGCCGAAATGGCGAGCCACATAGCCATGGGCCGCCTCATGCAGCGTGATGGCGAAAATGACCGGCAGGGCGGATATCGCCAGCGTCTGGATAGGATTCATGGGCGCGGCGGATTCTACTCCAAGGCGAACGGCGCCAGACTACCGCGGCCGGCGCGAACCAGTTCCGGCGCACCGCCGACCAGATTGACCACTGTCGTTGCCTGCGCCCCGCACGGCCCGCAATCGATGATCAGGTCCAGCAGTTTGCCAAGGCGCAGATCGATCTGCTCCGCGTCGGAAAGCGGCTTCTCATCGCCGGGCAGCAGCAGGGTCGACGTCAGCAAGGGTTGATCAAGTTCGTCGAGCAAGGCCAGCACCAGACGATGGTCAGGCACCCGCAAGCCGATGGTCTTGCGTTTCGGATGCAAGACTCTTCGCGGCAGCTCGCGCGTACCCTCGAGGATGAAGGTATAAGGGCCCGGTGTCGTCGCCTTCAACAGCCGGTATTGGGCGTTGTCGACACGCGCGTAGATGGCGATCTCCGACAGGTCGCGACACATGAGCGTGAAATGATGGCGGTCGTCGACGCCGCGAATGCGGCGAATGCGTTCGAGCAGCCCCGCATCCCCCAAGTGGCCGCCCAGGGCATACGCAGAATCGGTCGGAAATGCCGCCAATCCCCCTTCCCGGATAATGTCTGCCGCTTGCCGGACCAAGCGCGACTGGGGATCTTTCGGATGGATTTCGATCAGCTCGGCCATCTAGCGCAGCCTCGTCCAAACGGGCGTCAAGTCTTCCGGCAAATCAGCCAGACGTCCCAAGTCCACCCGGCTTTCACCAGGACCATGAAAATCCGATCCCCGCGAAGCCAGAAAACCGTAATGCCGGGCGACGCGAGCGCATTCGCGAACCTCATCGTCGGTCGGCGAACCCGACACGACCTCTATGCCGACCCCGCCCAGATCCTTGAAGCGCTCGTAGAGGTGGGCCAATTCTGCTCTTGTCAGCCGATAGCGCCCGGGATGGGCAATGACCGCCAGACCGCCGGCCCCATTTATCCACGACAACGCGTCCTCCAGCGTCGCCCATGGATGGGAGACATAGGCTGGCTTACCCTTGGCCAACCACCAGTCGAAACCCGACGTCACGTCCTTGGCGTGGCGAAGTTCGACTATATAGCGGGCAAAATGGGCGCGAGAAATCAGCGCCGGATTACCCGCGTACCTGAGCGCTCCTTCGTAGGCACCGTGGATGCCGACCTTTTCGAGTTCTGCGGCGATATGCTGGGCACGGCTATCCCGTCCCGCACGCACGTTCACCACGCCATCGACCAGTGACGCAAACGCCTCGTCGAACCCGAGGCCAATAATGTGCACGGTCTGGTCATCGCCCCAGGAGACGGAAATCTCGACGCCGTTGGTGAACTCCAAGCCGATCCTGGCCGCTTCCGCCCTTGCTGCCGACAAGCCATCGAGCTCGTCGTGGTCGGTGAGCGAAAGCAATTCGACGCCGTTTTCCCCGGCGCGCCGGACCAGCTCGGCAGGCGTCAACAGGCCGTCCGAGACGGTGGAGTGGCAATGAAGGTCGGCTTTCAGTGGTTTCATCCGGGGATTTTATCAAAGACCCTTGTCGCGCCCACTTGGGGTGGGCATAATCCTGCCATCGTCGGGAGAGAGCCGTTGGAAAACCCAACTGCCGCCGAAGGCGCAACCGCCCGGGAACCGCTCAGGCAAAAGGGCCGACGACGCAGGACAAATCTGGAGAGCGGCTGGCAGGACCAGCCCACCGACGGGGAAAATCTCTCAGGTGCAAGGACAGATGGGCGAAGATCGCAAGGTCTTCGCCCTTTTTGTTTTTCTTGAAATCACATGAGGAATGGCTCTCAAGTCATTGAATAATGCCAAAAAGAACTCCACTTTACGATGCCCACGTTGCCGCCGGCGCGAAGATGGTCGACTTTGCCGGCTGGGACATGCCGATCCACTACGGTTCGCAGCTTGAAGAGCACCACAAGGTCCGGCGTGATGCTGGCATGTTCGACGTTTCACACATGCGTGCGGTTGACATCACGGGCAGCGACGCCCAAGCGTGGCTGCGCAGACTGGTCGCCAATGACGTCGCCAAGCTGAACTTGCCGGGCAAGGCGCTGTACTCGTGCATGTTGAATGCCGAAGGCGGCGTCATCGACGATTTGATCATCTATTTCTTCTCGCCCAACCGCTACCGCATCGTCGTCAATGCCGGTACTGCCGACAAGGATCTGGCCTGGATGCGCAAGCAGACCGATGGCTTCGCGGTCACCATTGTCGATCGACCGGAACTTGCAATGATCGCCCTCCAGGGACCAAATGCGCGTGCCAAGTTCTGGGCTGCCTTCCCTGAAGCAAAGCCAGCAAGCGACCCCCTGATCGTCTTCCAGGCTGCCCAGTGGAACGACTGGTTGATCGCTCGCACCGGCTACACGGGCGAGGATGGCTTCGAGCTGACGCTGCCGGCCGCCGACGCCCCCGCCACCTGGAACAGACTGCTGGCCGCCGGCATCGCACCGATCGGCCTGGGTGCTCGCGACACATTGCGCCTGGAAGCCGGCATGAATCTCTACGGCTCGGACATGGACGAAACGACCCTGCCGACCGAGTCCGGCCTGACCTGGACCCTCGACCTCAAGGATGCCGGCCGCGACTTCATCGGCAAAGCGGCTTTGGCGGCACACCCCCCGCAAAGGCAACTAGTCGGACTGCTGCTTGAGGATCGCGGGGTGCTGAGATCGCATCAACATGTATTTACAAAACAAGGTGATGGAGATATAACCTCAGGTAGTTTCTCACCTACTTTGCAGCGTTCCATCGCGCTCGCCCGCGTACCGCCAGGCGTCAATATCGGCGATGAAGTTGCAGTGGAAATCCGCGGCAAGCGGCTCAAGGCCCGTGTCGTCAAAGCCAATTTCGCCCGTCACGGCAAAGCGTTGATCTAGGAGAATCAAGATGAGCATTCCGAGCACCCTCAAGTACACCAAGTCCCACGAATGGGTAAAACTCGAAGCCGACGGCAGCGTTACCGTCGGCATCACCGACCACGCCCAGGAAGCATTGGGGGACATCGTCTTTCTCGAGTTGCCGGATACTGGCCGTACGGTCAAAGCCGGCGAAGAATGCGCGGTGGTCGAGTCGGTCAAGGCCGCCTCCGACATTTATGCGCCCGTTTCGGGTCAGGTCGTCGCCAGGAACGAAGCCGCCGTCGATACACCGGAGTCCGTGAATCAGGACGCCTACAGCGCCTGGCTGTTCAAGCTGAAGCCAAGCGATCCGGGGGAACTAGCGGCCTTGCTCGATGCCGCTGGCTACGCTGCGGTCGCCGACGAACACTGAGCCCGCGCCATGGCACCCGCCCCTGCTCTGCAAGCGCTTGAACAGCGCGATGAGTTCATCGCCCGACATCTTGGCCATGAAAGCCACGAACTGGCTGCAATGCTCGCCGCGATTGGAACTTCGAGTCTCGACACGCTGATCGACGAGACGATTCCGGCATCGATACGCCTGGCGGCGCCGCTGAATCTGCCCGGGCCGATGCGCGAGCACCTGGCACTGGCGAAGTTGAAGCGGATCGCTGGCCGCAACCGCGTGGACAAGTCGCTGATCGGCATGGGCTACCACGAAACGCTGTTGCCGAACGTCATCTTGCGCAACGTCCTGGAGAACCCCGGCTGGTACACCGCCTACACGCCTTATCAAGCGGAGATTGCCCAGGGACGCCTGGAAGCCTTGCTGAATTTCCAGCAGATGATCATCGATCTGACCGGACTGCCGCTGGCAAACGCCTCGCTGCTCGACGAAGCAACCGCGGCCGCCGAAGCCATGACCATGGCGCGACGTATCTCCAGGGCGGCTGCAGACAAGTTCTTCGTCGACGAGGACTGTTTCCCGCAGACCATCGATGTCGTGAAGACCAGGGCGAGCTTCTTCGGCTACGAACTGGTATTCGGCAAGGCTGACGAGGCAGCGCGACATGAAGTGTTCGGCGCATTGCTGCAGTATCCCAACGACAGCGGCGAATGCATCGACCTGACCAATATCATCAGCACCTTGCACGACCGCCAGGCCGTAGTCGCCGTCGCCACCGACCCCATGGCGCTGGTCCTGCTCAAGTCTCCAGGCAGCATGGGAGCGGACATTGCCTTGGGCTCCTCGCAGCGCTTCGGCATCCCCATGGGATTCGGCGGACCGCATGCCGCCTTCTTCGCCTGCAAGGACGAACATAAGCGCCAGGTACCGGGCCGTATCATCGGTGTCTCCATTGATGCCCGAAGCCGACGCGCGCTGCGCATGGCCTTGCAAACGCGCGAGCAGCACATCCGCCGAGAAAAGGCCAACTCCAACATCTGTACGTCGCAGGTCCTGCTGGCCAACATGGCCGGCATGTATGCCATTTACCATGGTCCGCAAGGGTTACGCACCATTGCCAACCGCATCCACCGGCTGACCTGCATCCTGGCCGAGGGCTTGCGTCAAGCAGGTATCGGTCTATTCACCAGGCGCTATTTCGATACCCTACGGATTGCTGCCGCGATAGATATCCCCGGTTACAACCAGCGTTTGGTAACTGCCGAAGAGCGTGGCATAACGATCGGCGAGAAAACCACGGGCGACGACATCGCCAACATTCTGAGCGCCTTGACCGGCACGGCGCCCGATATCGAGGCTCTCGACCGCGTTGTTGCCGGGCGCAGTCCGATCGCCGATCTGTTGCGCGATGACGAAATCCTCGCCCATCCCGTATTCAATCGCTATCACACCGAACACGAGATGCTGCGCTACTTGAAGAAGCTGCAGAACCGCGACCTGGCCATGGATCACGCCATGATCTCCCTGGGATCATGCACCATGAAGCTCAACGCGACGGCGGAGATGATTCCCATCACCTGGCCGGAGTTCAGCGACCTGCATCCGTTCGCGCCCCCCGAGCAGACGACAGGCAGCCTGGAACTGATCAATTCCTTGGCCGAGTACCTGCAGGCGATCACCGGCTTCGACGCCATCTGCATGCAGCCAAACTCGGGCGCTCAGGGCGAGTACGCCGGCCTCGTCACCATACGCCGCTACCAGGCTGCGTCGGGCGAGGGGCAGCGCAATATCTGCCTGATTCCGAAGTCGGCGCATGGCACCAATCCGGCCACGGCACACATGTGCGGGCTGCAAGTACTGGTTGTCGATTGCGACGACAAGGGCAACATCGACGTCGACGATCTGCGCGCCAAGGCTCAGTTGCACGCCGCCGACCTTTCCTGCCTGATGATCACCTACCCATCTACCCACGGCGTGTTCGAAGAGGCGGTCAAGGAAATCTGCGCCATCGTCCACGCTGCAGGCGGCCAAGTCTATATGGACGGTGCCAATCTCAACGCCCAGGTCGGATTGACTTCGCCCGCCGCCATCGGCGCCGACGTCTCCCACATGAACCTGCACAAGACCTTCGCCATTCCGCACGGCGGCGGTGGCCCAGGCATGGGCCCGATCGGCCTCAAGGCCCACTTGGCACCGTTCGCGCCGAACCACGTGGTCAGAACTGTTGCTGGGGCGAATGGCGGCCAAGGGGCCGTCTCGGCGGCCCCTTGGGGTTCGGCCGGCATCCTGCCGATCTCCTGGATGTATATCGCCATGATGGGCGGCGAAGGCTTGGCGCAAGCAACCCGCACGGCGATCCTCAATGCCAACTACGTGGCGAGCTCTTTGCAGGCCCACTATCCGGTGCTCTACACCGGTAGCCGGGGCCGGGTCGCTCACGAATGCATTCTCGATATCCGCGCCATCAAAGCCGCGACTGGCATTGCCGAAATCGATATCGCCAAGCGGCTCATGGACTACGGTTTCCACGCCCCTACCGTCAGCTTTCCTGTTGCCGGCACACTCATGGTGGAGCCCACCGAATCCGAATCCAAGGCCGAACTGGATCGTTTCATCGAAGCCATGGTGGCCATACGCGACGAGATTCGACAGGTCGAGCGTGGCGCCTGGCCGGTGGATAACAATCCGTTGAAGCGGGCCCCGCATACCGCCGCCGACCTCGCCGACGCGGAATGGGCACGGCCCTACTCGCGCCAGCAGGCGGCGTTCCCGTTACCGTGGGTCGGCGACAACAAGTTCTGGCCCTTCGTCAACCGCATCGACGATGTTTACGGGGACCGCAACTTGGTCACCTCGTTGCCTGCCGCCTCCTGATTCGCACTCGCCAGTACGGTTCGCTCGCCGAACGGCAGCGGTCCGCTGGCGAGTGCCGCCAGAAGAGCGACAAAGGCAAAACTGGTCGGATGATCAAGCAGCATGGAATTGGCCAGACCTGAAATCGCCCAGGCGAGGACAAGCGCGGCCAAACATGTGCCCCTGAGGCCACCAATGCGCCAGGCGCCGATCAGCGATACGGCGTAGAGAGCAATGACCGCCACCAATCCGGGCAGGCCGCTCTCGATCCAGTAGAACAGATAGTCGTTGTGCGGATTGTGCGTGGGCTCCTGGACCGGATCATGAAGTTTCACGTATTCGGCATACGCAGGAACGAATGCGCCGGTTCCGTAGCCGACCAGCGGTCGCTCGCGGACCAGCTGCCAACTGGTCTTGGCAAAATCGAGCCGGTAGGCCACTGATGTCTTGGCGCGCCCCTCCTGATAGGTCGATACATCCCGTTGCGCCATTTCGATGCCACTTTCGAGCGCCGACTTGTGCCCGAAACTGCCGGGCAGAACGGAAACAACCGTCACGACGATCGTCAGGGCGGCAACCAGCCAGCGCTTGCGCCGCAGCGCATGGCCAATCACCCATGCCAATACCAGCGCAAACACGATCTGGCCGGTACGCCCCTGGACCAGATGCAAGATATCGAAGGTAGCCAGCCAGAACACCAGCCAGCCGAGCCATTCCCAGCGATCCGGACGGCTGCGGATCAGCAGTCCCTCGGCGAGGAATAGCGCTGCCAAGCCGAGGAAGATGTTGTGTTCGATATGCTTGCGGAAGGTATTGAAGTCGTCTGGGTTGCCGCTAAGAATCGGCGTGTCCATCGCCGCCGAAAAGAGTGATGTCAGCAGGGCCAATGCAGCGCCGAGCGAGAAACCGAGCAGCAGCGCCAGCCGCCGTTCAGGAGTTTGAAACAAGCCGAGAACGAGAAAGAAGAACAAAAAGGGCAGGTGCTTGACAAGCATTAACCAGGGCGAAAAGGCATTGGCCAACGCAACAGCCACACCGAGCAGGATGGCCGCACAAAACAGGCCGATGGCAAGCACAATCGGCCGAACCGAGCGGTTGGCACAGGCAAGCAGACATTCTTGCCGGTGCCTGAGACACCAGAGAATCGCCCCTGCGGTCAACACGCTGGTTGCCGCCGTGGACGTCTGCAAGGCGACGCCAAACAGAAAGAGGTACCACGACCACCGGTCGAAGCTTATCGGCATGGGCCGGCCCCCGACACCTCGCGTCAATTCGCCCGATTTGCCTTCGAGGTCGAAGGCAACAATGCTAACGTCAGACTCCATGTGGGAGAATATACACGGTGCCGACGGGGTAGCGGTGCCACCAGGACATTAGCGATTCCAGCCAACCAGGAGTTCAGCCATGCCCGAACCAATCATTTTCGTCATCACCGTCATCGGCGACGACCGTCCCGGTCTTGTCGGTGAGCTCGCAGCGGTTGTCAGTCAACACAACGGCAATTGGCTGGAGTCGTCGATGGCCAACCTGGGAGGCAAGTTTGCCGGCATCGTCAAGCTGACGGTACCGGCAAGCCATGCCGAGCCACTGAGATCCGCGCTGAATGCCCTTGTCGGCTTGACGGTAACGGTCACGGTTTCGGCCCGGCCATCGGCACCGGGCGGCCGCAAGCTCAAGCTGTCACTGGTAGGTCACGATCGCATCGGCATCGTCAAGGAAGTCAGCCAGGTTCTGGCGCGTCATGCAGTCAATGTCGAAGAATTGGCGACCCACGTGTCTAGCGCACCGATGTCGGCCGAAGCGCTGTTCCACGCCCAGGCACAGTTATCTGCCCCCGCCGACCTCGACCGAAATGTTCTGACCGCGGAACTGGAACGACTTTCAAACGATTTGATGGTCGACATTTCGATGGACGAGACGATTTCCTGATCGGAGTTGCGTCCCGAGGCGCAACGGCAACGCCGATTCCGGTAGAGTTGCGCCCTTTCCGTCAAGGACTTCCTGCCCGATATGGCTCAATACGTAATGTCGATGCTGCGCGTGAACAAGATCGTTCCGCCCAAGCGTCAGATCATCAAGGATATCTCCCTGTCCTTCTTCCCCGGCGCCAAGATCGGCCTGCTCGGCCTCAACGGTTCCGGCAAATCGACCGTACTGAGGATCATGGCCGGTGCGGACAAGGAATTCGACGGCGAGGTGCAGTGGTTGCCCGGCATTTCCATTGGCTACCTGGCGCAAGAACCGCAACTGAATGCTGAAAATACGGTGCGTCAGGAAGTCGAAGCCGGTCTGGGCGAAGTCGTCACCGCGCAGAACAAGCTCGAGGAAATTTACGCCGCCTACGCCGAACCCGATGCCGACTTCGACAAACTCGCCGAGGAACAGGCCAGGTACGAAGCGATCATCGCCACCTCGGGCGCCGACGTCGAGCACCAGATGGAGATCGCCGCCGACGCCCTGCGCCTGCCGCCCTGGGATGCCGTGATCAAGAACCTTTCCGG
>Ga0182021_10003684_pt1 | contig 18036 bp, 15 predicted proteins | sample 612E3MmetaG_FD_120493 | JGI IMG/M metagenome (GOLD analysis project Ga0182021, IMG submission 120493) | Permafrost microbial communities from Stordalen Mire, Sweden - 612E3M metaG (Illumina Assembly) | ecosystem: Environmental > Terrestrial > Soil > Wetlands > Permafrost | place: Sweden... | reverse complement strand
GAGACGCTCTCGAGCACCATCCAGAGCGCTCGCATGGCCGGCCAGATGCTGCCCGGGAGGCCGATCCACTTCATCGATTCGCGAGCCGCCTCGATGGTGGTCGGCACGCTGGCCCTCACCGGGGCGTCGATGGCGAGGGCCGGCGCGCCCGGCAGCGCCATCGCCGACCGGCTGACGGCGATGCGAGACGAGGTCGTCCTCTTCGTGGCGCTGGAGACGCTGGAGTACCTGCGCAAGGGCGGCCGTATTAGCGCGGCCCGGGCGGCCATCGGCGGGCTGCTATCGGTCAAGCCGATCATGACCGTCGAGAACGCCGAGGTCGTCCCGGCCGACATGCCCAGGACACGAGCACGCGCCCGGGCCCGGATCGTCGAGCTGATGACGGAGCGCCCGCTTCGCGAGCTGCACGTGCTCTATGCGCCTCCGGCCGATATCGATGGCTTCCTGCGGGAGCTGCTGGCCCGCCTGCCTGAGCCGCCGACCTTGGTCACGAGCAACATCATCGGGCCCGTGATCGGGGCCCATGTCGGGCCCGGAGCCTACGGCGGCGTTCTGGTCCGCTGACTTGCCCTTCGAACCGCCGACGGGCGGCGTGCCCATCGATTCGTCAGCCCGAGCCGCCCGAGACAGGGGGAACGTTAGGCCGATCAGCCTTGCCGCCCATGACTTCGGGCCGTATCGGGTCGATGTTGCGAGGCTATACTCGGCCTCGAGCTGAACCTGCGGCGCCGCTTTCCGGGACCAATCGGGAGGCCGCCGCGTCTTGCCGGGAGCTCGGGTCGGATCGTTCGCCGGCCGATGCCAGAGGGGCGAGACGATCCTCGGACCGATCCTCCGGCATTGGAGGGTAGCCGGCCGATGGCCACACAACGCGTCGCGGAGGCGATCAATCCCTGGCACGTCGCGCAGCAACAGTTCGATCTGGCTGCCGAGCGCCTGAACCTATCCACCGGGCTGCGCCGGGTCCTGCGCGAGCCCAAGCGCGAGTTGACCGTCCACTTCCCCGTGAAGATGGACGACGGCTCGGTCCAGGTCTTCACGGGCTTCCGAGTCCAGCACAACCTCGGTCGAGGCCCGGCCAAGGGCGGCATCCGCTACCACCAGGACGTGAGCCTCGATGAGGTCAAGGCCCTGGCCATGTGGATGACCTGGAAGTGCGCCGTGGTCGGTATCCCGTACGGCGGCGGCAAGGGCGGCGTGATCGTCGATCCCAAGAAACTGAGCCAGCGCGAGCTGGAGGGTCTGACCCGCCGCTACGCGACCGAGATCAGCATCATCATCGGCCCGGAGAAGGACATTCCGGCCCCGGACGTCAACACCAACTCCCAGACCATGGCCTGGATCATGGACACGTACTCGATGCATGTCGGGTACACGGCCCCGGCCGTCGTGACCGGCAAGCCGATCGCGCTGGGCGGCTCGGAAGGCCGCAACGAGGCCACCGCACAGGGCGCGGTCTACTGCATCGTCGACACCGCCAAGCACCTCGGCATGGACCTCAAGAAGTGCAGCGTGGCCGTCCAGGGCTTCGGCAATGCCGGCGCAATCGCCGCGCAGCTGATGCACAAGCAGGGCTCGAAGATCATCGCCTGCTCGGACACGGGCGGCGCGATCCACAAGGCCGACGGCTTCGATCCGGACAAGGTCCTCGCCTGGAAGCAGGAGCACAACACCGTCGTCGGCTTCCCGGGCAGCAAGAAGATCACCAACGAGGAGCTCCTCGAGCTCGACTGCGACATCCTCATCCCGGCCGCCCTGGAGAACCAGATCACCAAGGACAACGCCGGCCGCATCAAGGCCCGCATCATCGGCGAGGCTGCCAACGGCCCTACGACGCCCGAGGCGGATGAGATTCTCTACAAGAACGGCAAGTTCGTGATCCCGGACATCCTCTGCAATGCCGGCGGCGTGACCGTCAGCTACTTCGAGTGGGTCCAGGACCTCGAGCGCGACTTCTGGACCGTGGAGCAGGTCAATGCCAAGCTCCACATGATCATGACCAAGGCCTTCGCCTCTACTCTCGAAATGAGTCTCAAGGAGAAGGTCAACATGCGAACCGCGGCCTACATGCTGGCCGTCAAGCGCGTGGCCGATGCCACCACCTTGCGGGGCCTGTACCCGTAGATCGAGCCGACGCCACTCCTCCACGGCCCCGGCGCACCCCTCGCGCCGGGGCCGTTCCATATCCGGGTTCATCCTGCCACCGATCCGCCGGCGCGACGCCGAGTGCTACGATCGCCCGACCGGCCGGCCAACGGGTCGCTGGCCTCCCCGCCTGACCCGCTTCGGCCGAAGAGGAGCCCGCATGCTCGACCACGAAGAGAAGTTCCTGTTCAAGGAAGAGACGCTCCAGCTGGCCAATGCCCTGGCCGAGCCCGGCGTGCTGGACAACGTCGAGGACCTCCTCACCGACGTGATCACCAGCCCGCGCTTCGACTCCGAGGTCTTCACCTTGGAGCGATCTCTTCAGGTGATGCTGGGGGCGAGGGCCGGAGCTACCCTGGTGGGCCTGTTGACGGTGACCCCCGAGGTCTTCGACGAGACCGCCGAGGTTCGCATCCCGCCCGAGGTGCAGGAGCGCCTCGTTGCCTGGCGCGCCCGTTTCGGGCTTGCCATTGACAATGCCCTCAACTACCTCAACAACCCCGACGGAATCCAGGGCCACAACTTCTCGACCCAGATCGCCCATGCTGACGAGCGCCAGGTCCTGCAGGGGCGCCTGACGCTTGTGCGGTACAACAACGAGCCCCAGTTCTTCCTGGCCGACGCGGGTGTCTTCTTCGGCCTGGTCGTCGACATCCTCGAACGTCTGGGCCCGCATCTCGGCTCGGACACACTTGACTCGGAGACCGTCGGACGGTTGCGCGACGCCGTCGCCCTGGTGGAGCGCAAGACGGTCGGGCGCGGCTGAGGAAACGGAGCGGACGCGGCCGAGGCCTTCCGGCGTCACCACTCGAAGCGGGAATCGGGACTCCCGGCCGTCGGCCGGGAGTCCGTCGCGTTGGGCCGGCGGCTCCTGCTCAGACCCCGGCCGCGGTTCCCGTAGAGGCGCGGCCGCGCCGGGTCACACGCCGGAGCAGCGCCACGGCGCCCAGGATGACGAGCAGCCCGATCAGCAGCGGGAGGAACACGATCAGGGCCCATACGCCGAGCGTGGCCAGGCCCTGGCCGATGCGAACCAGGGCGGCGACCGCCTGGTCAACCTGGCTGCCCAGGGTCCAGTCGCCGGCAGCCTGGCTCGTGACGGTCTTGTCGGGCAACTGGAAGGTCACCGTCAGTGTGCTCATCGAGGCCTGGTCACTGAGGTGATTGGCCTGGGCGGTGAGCTCCTCTATCTGACCCTGGACGTCGCTGAGCTGCGTCTCCACCGCGATCACGTCGGCAATGACGGTGGCTCGGGCCATGATGGCCTGCAGCGAGGTCTCGGTCTTCTTCAGATTGTCGATCCTGGCCTGGAGGTCGATGGCCTGGGCGGTCACGTCCGTCGAGTCGGTCTGCTCTGACAGCGTCCGCGTCCCGAGCTTCCGCAGCGCTCCGAGCGCATCGTCCCAGCGCGCCGCCGGCAGGCGATAGGTGACCGACTCCACGAGATCGGCGTCGGTACCGGAGCGGTTCGAGCCCGAGACGTAGCCGCCAAGACCGGCGACGGCCGCTTGGGCTCCGGTCACGGCCTTGTCGACGTCGCCGACCTCGAGCGACAGCTGGCCGGTCTTCACGATCAGGGTCGTGTTGATGGTGTCCACGAGCGAGCTGCCGGTGCCGCCGGCACCGGACTGATCAATCGCGCCGCCTGCCGGGGCCGGAACCGCCGGGCCGGCGGTTGCGGCCGCAATGGGCGGCATCTCCTTAGTCTGGGCCTCGACGGCGCCGTTCAGGCTGCTGAAGGCGGAGGCGCCCGACGATGCCTGGGGGCCGCCGATCATGTACGCGCCGCCGACGAGCGCCGCCACGGCCGCGAGAGCGACCGCTCCGGTGAGGCGGCGGTGGCGGGAGAGGGACCCGAGGGTCCTGCGGATCGAGCTGGGGTCGCCGCTCGGAGGAGCTGCCGTGGCCGGCCCGGGTGACCGGTCGCCCGGCTGGGTATCCATCTCGTTGGGGCTCACGGTCGGGCCTCCGTCCATCGTCTCCGGCCTGCTAGTCAGGCCCTTCGAGAGGCCAGACGGCGCCGGCCGTCGCCCGGTTCCCGGGCGCGCTTCCAGGCGTGCAGGCAGCGTCGCGAATGTGACCCGGGGAGGCCCGGCCCGGTGGACGGAGAGGCTACGGCAGGAGCTCGTTGTCGATGAGCCGCACGGATCCGAGCCGGACCGCCATCGACAGCAGGGCCGGACCCTCCACGCGCCCGAGCTCGGCCAGCGTGGCCGGGTCGGCGCAGCTCACGTATTCCGGCACGGCGAGGGGCTCCCCTGCCAGGACGCCGCGCATGCGATCGCGCAGGGCCTCGCCGCCCCGCTCGCCGTCATCGAACGCTTCCCTCGCGGCCAGCAGGGCGCGGCGCACGACCGGCGCAGCCGCTCGCTGCCCCGGGCTGAGCAGCGCGTTCCGCGAGCTCATCGCCAGCCCGTCGGCCTCGCGCACTATGGGGCAGGCCACGACCTCGGTAGGGATGGCGAGGTCGGCGGCCATCCGCCGCACCACCAGCAGCTGCTGGGCGTCCTTCTGGCCGAAGTAGGCTCGCTCGGCGCCGGCGAGGCCGAAGAGCACCGCCACCACCGTCGTCACTCCCTCGAAATGGCCCGGGCGGGCAGCGCCCTCGAGCGGTTCCGCCAGCGCGCCGACCCGCACGCTGGTCTGGAATCCGGCCGGGTACATCTCCTCGACCGGGGGGATGAAGGCGACATCCGCGCCCGCCGCTCCGGCAGCGGCCAAGTCCGCGGCCTCGTCGCGGGGATAGCCGGCGAAATCGGCCGCCTCGTTGAACTGGCGGGGGTTGACGAAGATCGACACGACCACGGTCGCGTTCTCGGCCCGAGCCCTGGAGATGAGCGACGCGTGGCCCTGGTGCAGCGCCCCCATGGTCGGGACGAGGCCGACCGGCCGGGGCGAGGACGCCAGCGCGTCGCGCAGGTCGGCCCGAGTCCGGACGACCCGCGGAACGCGGTCCGCGCCCAGCTCCGCGCTGCTGGCCATCGGCGCTACAGGTCCCGGTCGAGCGGTATCCCGGCGCCCTGCTCCATCCTTTCGGGGCGATCCAACTCGGTCCGGCCGAGGACCTCGTCGAGCACGGCCTCGTCCATGTCCACGGTCTGCTCCGACCCGGGGAACGCGCCCGCCACGACGTCTGCGCGCCAGGCCTCAGCCGCGGCCTTGATGACATCGTGCAGCTCGACGTAGTGGCGCGCGTGCTTCGGCGTGAAGTCGGCGTTCATCCCCAGAACGTCGGTTATCACCTGCACCTGGCCCGAGCAGCCAGCGCCCGCACCGATGCCGATCGTCGGGACGCGCAGCCGCTCGGTGACGGCCGCGGCCAGCTGCTGAGGCACCAGTTCCAGGACAACGGCGAAGGCGCCGGCCTGCTGGACCGCCAGGGCATCCGAGAGTAGTTGCCGGGCAGCCTCGCGCGTCCGTCCCTGGACGCGGTGCCCGCCCAGCTGGTGGATCGACTGGGGCGTCAGCCCGATGTGGCCCATGACCGGGATGCCCGCCCGCACGATCGTCTCTATGGTCCGGGCGCTCCGCTCGCCGCCCTCGAGCTTGACGGCTCCCGCTCCGCCTTCGCGCAGGAGCTGCCCCGCGTTCTCGAGGCTCGCCTCGGAGCTGACGCCGTACGAGAGAAAGGGCATGTCGGCGACCACGAGGGCGTGCTCGGTGCCTCGGCTGACGGCCTTGGTGTGATGAAGCATCTCGGCCATCGTGACCCTGACGGTGCTGTCGTAGCCGAGCATCACCTGGCCGAGCGAGTCGCCCACCAGGAGCATCGGGATGCCGGCCTCGTCGAGGATCCGGGCCGTCGGGTAGTCGTAGGCAGTGAGCATGGCGATGCGCTCGCCGTCGGCGTGCATTCGGGCGATCGTGGCCGTGGTGACCCTGGCGGACCGGCGTGGCGAAGGTGGCTGGCTCAACGGGTGATCTCCTTCTTGCGTTCGCTTCGGGCGGCCCCATCCCTCGAGGCGCCGCGGTCGCGGGCCCTTTCACGGTCGGCGTGGGCTCGACGGCCCCCGGCGGCGCCGCCCTCGCGGGCCGCCAGCAGCGCGACGATGCGGTCGAGCAGCTGCTCTGCCACCCGACGCTTGGGCAGGAGCGGCAACTCCTGCGGCGGGGCATCGGGCGAGTAGATGGTCACCCGGTTCGTCTCCGTGCCGAAGCCGGAGCCGGCCGCCAGCACGTCGTTGGCGACCAGGAGATCCAGGCCCTTGGCCCGGAGCTTCTCCTCGACTCGCTCGAGCGAGCCGGTCTCCGCCGCGAACCCCACAAGCACGGGGGTCGCGGCCCGGTCGATGCCGGAGGCCGCCCTCTCACGAACCCTGCGGGCCGTTCCCGCCAGGAGGTCCGGGGTGGACTCCAGGTCCAGGTGCAGGCCGTCGGCCCCGCGGCCGATCTTGCCGGCCGCACGGCTCCTGGGACGGAAGTCCGCCACGGCGGCGGTCATGACGAGGGCGTCGAAGTCGGCGTCGGCAGCCGTGGCCGCGTCCAGCGCGACTTCCATCTCGGCGGCGGACTCCACGAGAATGAGACCCGCTCCGGCGGGTGGCTCGGCTGTGTGGCTGCCCAGGATCAGGCTGACGCGGGCGCCCCGGTCGAGCGCAGCCGCCGCTATCGCCACGCCCATCTTGCCGCTGGAGCGGTTGCCGATGAAACGGACCGGGTCGATGGCTTCCATCGTCCCGCCGGCAGTCACGATGACGTGGCGGCCGGCCAGGTCGCCACGGCCGCCCGGCGGACGGGGCCCGCGCGGCGTGGCAGCCAGGGCGGCCACGACCGCGTCGACGATGAGGTCAGGCGAGGCCAGCCGGCCCTGGCCGATGCGCCCGGAGGCGAGTTGGCCGGTCTCCGGCTCGACGATCGAGTATCCGAATTCGCGCAGCCTGGCCACGTTCGCCCGGGTGGCGGGATGCGAGTACATGCCGCCGTCCATGGCCGGGGCAACCACGACCGGAACCTCCGCGGCCAGGCAGGCGGCCGTGATGGTGTCCTGGGCCAGGCCAAGGGCCATCGCCGCCAGCCAGCGTGCGGTGGCAGGAGCGACGACGATCGCCTCAACGTCGTGGGCGGTGCTGATGTGGCCGATGCTGCCGTCGGCCCCAAGGGCGAGGACGTCGTCGTCGACGGGGTGGTGGCTGAGCGTCTCCAGCGTGAGTGTGCCCACGAACTCGGTCGCGGCCGGAGTCATCAGGACTCGTACGTCGGCCCCCTCCGCCTGCAGCGCCCGCAACAGCTCCACTCCCTTGTAGGCGGCGATGGACCCGGTGATGCCGAGGGCCAGGCGGCGGCCGGCGAGGCGGCCCCCTCCGGTCATTTCGGCCCCTCCGGGACGAGGTGGATGGATCCGGCCGCGCTGCCGTCCCAGGCGATCCGTTTCTGGCCCGGGACCTCGGGCTCGCCGGTGACGATGGCCCACAGCATGCCCAGCCCCTTCAGGGTGAGGTCCGGATCCACGGCATCGACTCCGGTCAGGCCGCGCGTCCACGGGCCGCCCGAGAGGCCGCCCGTCAGCACGATCTGGATCTCGCGCGGCTCCACCTTCTCGGAGCGCGCCAACTCGGCCCGGATCCTGGCAAGCAGCCCCTCGGTCAGCGAGCGGTAGCCAAGGACAACTCCCGACTGCATGGCGGACGCGGTGTCCGTGCCGATGGCGTGGGGCGGCTCTACGAGGTCGATGAGCGGCAGGCGCGCCGTCCGGGCGGCGAGGGCCTCGAGCCCGAGCTCAGGACCGGGGGCAATGGCACCGCCGACGTAGCCGCCGTCGCGGGCCACGCAGTCGAACGTGGTGGCCGTGCCGAAATCGACGACGATGGCCGGAGTGCCGTAGAGGCGACCGACCGCCAGGCTGTTGACGAGCCGATCAGGTCCGACCTCACCGGGCCTTCCGACCCTGACTGGCATGGGCATGTTGGCTGCGCCGGCCACCAGCAGGGGCAGGCCTCGCCGTTCGGCCACTTGCGAAACCACGGCCGTCAGGGCGGGCACGACGCTGGCCAGCGACATGCCGCCCACGTCGGCGATCGTGGCCCCGTCCAGCCGGAGCAGGCCGTCGATCGATGCTTCGAGCTCGTCCGCGGTCGTGGACGATCGTGTGGACGCCCGCCGGCTCGAGATGATCGTCTCGCCCTGAACGAGGCCCAGTGTGATGTTGGTGTTGCCGACGTCGATTGCCAGGAGCATGGCTCGATGATAGCGCGGCTATCTGTCCGCTCATGCCCAGCGGTCGCCCCGCAGATGTGCGGATTCGCCTGTCGCGTCTGGCGCGGCTGCGCTACGATCGTGCTGGTTCCTGGAGCACTCGTCACGTCCCGCCCCGCCCCGCGCCGTCGAGGAGAGTGCCGTCCATGCCGCCTGCGAAGTTCTTCGTGAATCGCGGCATCGTCACGAGCCGAACCGACCTCCTCAACGTCCTTCGTCCGCTCGAGAAGCAGACGGTCGTCTACCGCCACTACCGCGGCCATGGGCTGGTCCAGCAGGGAATGGGCTGGATCGAGCGCATCGTCGCTGACGACCCGCTCACCTCGACCTTCTTCACGCCCCTCTCGATCTGCATCAACGTGGACTCCTTCGAGCACCTCGAGTTCGAGACGCGCGGCGATCAGCTCCTCACCTACCGCCTGGTCCAGGGCGACGAGACCGTTGTGCTGGACATCGCAGCCGGAGCCGTTCCGCCGGAAGGAGAAGCCCCGGGCCAACTCGCATTCGACACGTCCGGCTACGAGCAGATGGAACTGCTCGGGCCGGGCGGGGAAGACGCCTAGGTCGCCGCAGGACGCGTCGCAGCGCGGGCGGAACGCGCGGGCCGGGGAGGCGGCTCGCCGCCGTCGGGCATGGGATCCGGGTGGCTGCGGCTCCCGGCAGCACCGTCGGGGAATGAGATCGAGCGGTATGAGAGGAGGCCCCCTTTGGACGCTGTAGCCAAGTACTTCAAGTTCGCCGAGCGCGGCACCAGCCTGCTCACGGAGTCGCGGGCAGGCCTGACCACGTTCATGGTCATGGCCTACATCATCTTCGTTAACCCGAGCATCCTCGGGGCCGGCTTCAAGCTGCCCTCGGATCAGCTCGCCGCGTATGCCGCGGCCACGGCGCTCGTGGCCGTCATCATGACGATCGCGATGGGCGTGGTCGCCAACTACCCACTCGCCCTGGCCGCCGGTCTGGGCATCAACGCCATCGTCGCCTTCACACTCGTGGGGGCCAAGGGCCTGACGCCTGCCGGGGCGATGGGCGTGATCGTTCTCGAGGGCGTCGCCATCACGATCCTCGTGGTGATCGGGCTGCGGGAAGCGATCATGGCCGCGGTCCCGCTCGCGTTGAAGCGGTCCATCGGCGTTGGCATCGGCCTCTTCATCCTCTTCATCGGTTTTGTCAACGGCGGGCTGATCGTCACCCCCGCCGGCGGATCGCCGATCGTTGGGCTGTCCTTCCCGACCCAGACCGGCCAGTTCGTCTTCCTGTTCGGCCTGCTGATCACGTTCGCGCTGTACGTGCTGAAGATCCGGGCCGCCCTGATCATCAGCATCTTGGTGACGACGGTCGTGGCCCTCGTGGCCGGCGTCACGTCGTGGCCGAGCAACCTGACCGTCACGCCTTCCTTCACCACGCTCGGCAACTTCGACCTTGGCAACGTCTTCAGCAAGCTCGGCCTCATCACCGCCCTGTTGACGATCTTCGCCATCATGCTCAGTGACTTCTTCGACACCATGGGCACCGTTACGGGCATTGCCCAGGAAGCGGGGCTTTCCGGCGCCGACGGCTCGGTCCCGGGCATCGGCCGCGTCCTGATCGTCGACTCGTTGGCTGCCGTTGCCGGCGGCGCGGCGGGCATCAGCTCGAACACCACGTATATCGAGTCCGCTGCCGGCGTGGCGGAGGGCGGCAGGACGGGGTTCGCCTCGATCGTCACCGGCGTCCTCTTCCTCGCCGCCATCTTCGTGTCGCCCCTTGCGGGCGTGGTCCCCTCACAGGCCACCGCTCCAGCCCTGGTGCTGGTCGGCTACCTCATGTTCACGCTGATCAAGGACGTCAACGTCGCGGACGTCGAGGATGGTCTGCCCGCATTGCTGACCATCATCCTCATGCCGCTGACCTACGACATCACCGTTGGCATCGGGGCAGGCTTCATCAGCTGGGTCCTGATCAAGCTCGTCAAGGGCAAGTGGGGCGAGGTCCACTGGCTCATGTACGCCGTGACCATCTCGTTCGTCGTCTACTTCGCGAAGGACTGGATCCAGACCTTCGTCAAGTAGGACAGATCGGGTCATCGTTGAGCGGCCGGCGTCGCAGAGGCGCCGGCCGCTTCATGCCCGGGGTCCACCGGCGACCACGATCGTCCGCGGGCCGGCCCGGCCGCGGCATCGTCTAGCATTCGGTCCGATGTACGAGCGAACGGTCCTGCCAGACGGCCCGCGCGTGATAACGGCGAGGCTCGCCGGAGCGCGTTCGGTGTCCATCGCCGCCTATATCCTGGCTGGGTCGAGGCTGGAGTCCGCCGACGAGGCGGGCGCGGCCCACTTCATGGAGCACATCACCTTCAAGGGCACGGCTGCGTATCCCACCACGCGACTGCTCTCGGCCGCGATCGAGGGCGTCGGCGGCAGCTTCAACGCCGCCACCGACCGGGAGTCCACCGTCTACTGGGTCCGCGTGCCGCTCCGCGAGGCCAGGCGCGGCATGGAGGTCCTGGCCGAGCTGATCGTCCGGCCGATGCTGCGCGACGCGGAGATCGAATCGGAGCGGGCCGTCATCGTCGAGGAGATCCGCTCCTACCTCGACGACCCGGCCGAGCACGTCCACACCCTGTTCGACCTGGCCATGTTCGGGGACTCGCCCCTCGGCCGAGAGATCGCCGGCAGCGAGGAGAGCGTCCGGGGGCTGCCCGCGGCCAACCTGCGCCGGTTCTGGGAGTCCGAGTACCGGCCCGCCAACGTGGTGGTCTCGGCCGCCGGCGACATCGACCACACGAGCGTCGTGGAGCTGGCCCGGTCGGCGTTCGGGACTGGTTCGGGAGATCGGGCTGCCTTCGCGCCGGCGCCCGCGCTGCCGGCCGGGGAGAGGGTCGTCCAGGCGAGGCGCGACACGACCCAGGCCCAGGTTTGCCTCGGCCTCCCCGGGTTGCCCAGGGACGACCCTTCCGCCTGGACGCTGGAGGTGCTCAACGCCGTCCTCGGCGACGGGATGAGCAGCCGCCTGTTCCAGTCGCTGCGCGAAGAGAAGGGCCTCGCCTACGACATCGGTTCGTACGTGGTCGACTATGCCGATGCCGGCGCGTTCGTGGTCACCGCCGGCGTCGATCCAGATCGGATTGCCCCCGCCATCGGCGCCATCCTCGTCGAGCTGGCCCGGATCCGCGACGAGCGGGTTCCGGTCGAGGAGCTGGAGCTGGCCCGGGCTTATCTCGCCGGCCGGCTCGAGCTGCGAATGGAGGAGACGCGCAACCTGGCCTCGTGGCTGGGCGGGCAGGAGGCGCTCCACGATCGAGTCCTGACCCTCGACGAGGCCCTGGCAGAGCTGGGCGCCGTCACGGCCGACGGCATAGCGGAGCTGGCCGGCCGCCTCGTTCGCAACGAAGCGTTGAGACTTGCGGTCGTGGCGCCGGCCCGGCGTGGCAGGCGACTCGAGCCGCTCCTGCGGCTCCCGGGCGGCGGGGGATGAGGCTGCTGCGCAGATCCCCGCGGCAGCCGGTGGCGCCCGGCCGGGGGGCTGCCGATGCACCGACGGCCGAACCCGCAGCCACTGCCGAGTTCGACGCCCGGGCCGACGACGCCGGGATCAGGAGACGCCTGGCTCGAGTCCATCTTCGGACCGGGTCGTTCGAGCTTGCCCGTTCCGAACTGGAGTCGCTGGCCGGGCGGCGGCAACTCGATCCCTCGGCGATGCTCGACCTGGCCGAAGCGCGCTGGCGGACCGGCCACTTGGTCGGAGCCGGCGAGGCCGCCAGGGCATACCTTGCCTCGGGCGGAGGAGAGGCCCTCGGCTACGTGATCGCAGCCGAGTCGTCGGCCGACCTCGGCCGGCTCGAGCTGGCGCTCAGCCTCCTTGACAGGGCCGCGCTTCGCCGGCCGGGCGGGCTCGACTCGATCTACGCCGGCATGCCGACCCGGATGCCGCCGGCCGAGGCATCGGTCCCCGCCGTCGATGTCCCCGCGGCGGCCCTGAGCGGGCCATCGGCCCGTGAGCAGGCCCACGAGCCTGCGTCTCCGGCTGCGGACGCGGCTCCATCGAATAGTCGAAGTGGGGCGCCCGTCGAGCCCGGATCTGCCGGGCCGCAGCTCTGGGGGCACGAGGCCGGCGCAATCGCGGCCGGGCGAGCGGAGCTCGAAGCCGGCCACCTGGCGGTAGCTGCCGTCCACCTCGGGGTCGCACTGCGGGCCGACCCGGACTCTGCCGCCAGCATCCTCGAGGCCATCGGCGAGCGCCACGATGCCGGCCTGGAGCTCGTGCGCGGCGACGCCCTGCGCCTCCTCGGCCGCGAGGCGGAAGCCGTCGAGGCATTCGCGGCCGCGGCATCCGCCCTGACCGATCCAGCCCGCCCGTCGGCGCAACCAGGCAGATCCTCTGCTCGGACCAATGCGCCTCTTCCCGGGTCACCAAGGCGCAAGTCCGCCAACCCCGAGCGGTCAGCTCCTGCATGACCCCCGAACGGCTCGGTCGAAACTCCGGTCACCCGTGAGGCCGACTCGCGAGTCGCCTGGGCCCGGCCGGGCTCGCGCAGCGGCTACACTCCGCCTCGACCACATTCGCCCGGGGGTAGCTGAACCGTGACCGAACGAACCCTCGTCCTCGTGAAGCCGGATGGCGTCCAGCGCCAGCTGGTCGGCCGCATCATTTCCAGGTTCGAGGAGCGCGGCCTCAGGCTGGTCGGGCTCAAGATGGTCAGGGTCGATCGGGAGCTGGCCGAGCGGCACTACGCCGTACATCGCGGCAAACCCTTCTTCGAGGGCCTGGTGGCGTTCATCACCTCGAGCCCGCTCGTGGCCATGGTCCTCGAAGGGCCCGGGGCGATCGGTCTGGTGCGGACGATGGTCGGCGCGACGCGGCCGAGCGAAGCTGGGCCGGGGACGATTCGCGGCGATCTGGCGATCGAGATGGGCCAGAACCTGGTCCACGCCTCCGACGGAGCCGAGACCGCCGCCACGGAGATCTCGATCTGGTTCACGCCGACCGAGCTGGTCGACTACGAGCGGGAGATTGACCGCTGGGTCATCGGACCTCGTTCCTGAAACTCCGCCTGGGCCGGACTTCGAGGCTGCGAACGGCGAGGCCTCGAACGCCGAGGCTGCGCGTCGTGCGGCGCCGACCCAACGGCCGAGCTCTCTTCGAGCCGCTACTGGAGCGGCACCGACGCCGGTGCTGCCGACCTTGTCGGCGACGGCGCGATGCCGCCCGAGGGGGTCTCACCGCTGGGTGAGGGGAGGGGCCCGAGGGTTGCGTGCGGAGGCAGCGTCGGCATGGGCGTGGGTGTCGGCTGCGGGCTTGGACCCGGGGTCGGGGCCGCTGCTGCGGCTGCATCGAGGGGTATGCCGCCCGTGGCGGCCCCCGTCGCGCCGAGGCCGCCCATCCCGACCGCCAGCGCCAGGAGCGCGGACACCACTGCCACGAGGCTCACGGCCGAGATCCGGTCCGTGGCCCATACGAGGCGAGCGCGCTCCCTTCGCCCGGGATCACCGGCGGTCTCGGAGCCGGCTTGGGGAAGTGCCCGGCCGTTGCCTGTGGCCCCTCCCAGCTGAAGAGTCGGCTCGAATGCCTCAGCGTCGGCAATCGCCGGGGCCCGCGCCCGGCGTCCGGCGCCCCGTTCCCTTTGTGAGCCGGCCTGACTGACTGGACTCGGTTCGGAGGCCGCGGCCGTCGAGACTCTCCCCGACGCTGCGCCTCCGGCCGACAGGACGGGGCCCGAGGATGGGAGCAGCCCGGTCAGCAGCGCCCGGCCGTAGTAGGCGATCGACAGCGCCGCGACCACGATGCCCACGAAGCCGAAGCCCGGGGGCAGGCCCGTCGCGACCAGCTTCTGCCTCGCCTCGAAGACCGGGTTTCCGGGCCAGCCGATGGTGGCGACCGCGATCGCGACCAGGACCAGACCGAGGGTCGGGTCGCGTCGAATCCAGCCGGAGAGGCTGCCGAGCCGGGTCGATCCAGGGGCGCGGCCGACTGCCCCGGCCCAGGTCATCAGGGCCGTCTTGGCAACCACGAATACGAGCAGCCAGAGTCTCGCCGACGCCGTCGACTCCGCGTTTCGCGATGCCAGGGCCAGCAGCAGAAAGCCCGAGTCCGCCAGCGTCGAGTACACGGCGACCTCGGATGGGTCGTCGTGCAGCAGCGCGCCAACGCTCCCGAGCACGAGCGTCAGGAGAGCCACCGCCTGGACGGCCGCGACGGCGGCGTCCAGCCAATCGCTCCGAACGCCGGCCGCGATCTGGCTCCAGCCGAGCGCCACCAGGCCGAGGCCGGCAGGGATCCAGACGAGCAGAAGGGCCGTGAGAGTCGAGGCGCCGCGCTTGGCCAGCCGGGCGGCCTGCAGGTGGAAGGGAACGCTGCCGCTGCGGACGGCCAGCCCGGCCGCGACCGCCGCGAAGGCGGCCGCGATCACGCCCCCGTCCGCGCCGGTCCAGGAGGGCCGGGCCACGGCAATGCCCGCGAACAGCATGCTCGCGACGATCAGGCCGGTGGCTCTCGCTTCCGCGGTCCCCCTGTCCGGCCTCTCGTCCATGGAACCCGCTGCCACTCCCGCGGCGCTGCCGGTGACCGCCGCAATACCGGCGGCGAGCAGCGAAACGCTGGGATCGGTCGAGGTGAAGGCGAGGCCCAGGGCCGCGAGGGCGGCCAGCGTCGCCGCCGTGGTTCGACGGTTCGCCCTCCCAGAGGCTAGGTCCACCAGGCTGAGCAGCAGCGCCGCGGCCGATCCGAAAGCGAGATAGGAGCCGGCGTACGTGCTGCCGTCGAGGCGTACGCCGCCGAGCGAAACCGAGTCGGCGGGGCCGGTCAGGAGCGCGCTTCCGCAGGCGAGCAGGAACGCGGCCGGCCCGATGATCACGCCGCGCCGGCCACCGACGGGGAGCAGCGATAGCACGGCCCCGGTGGCGCACACGGCCGGGAAGACGATCGGGTTCATCGCGAGGGGCCGATGTCGCGCGGGTGGCGCGTCCGCCGGACGTGCGGTCCGGGAGCCCCGAAGCGCGGCACCTCGGGGCGGGCCGGCCGCCCCGGTGGCAAGGGTCGGTCCCAAAGCTCGGCCGCGTCCTCGGCCGGGCTGTCCTCGCCGCCAGGCTCACGCGCTTCGGACTGCGTGGGCCGGCCGGCTCGGTGGGAGCCGCGCTCGATCGACCCGCTGCCTCCGGTCGGGACCCGGACAGCCGGCGTGAGCTTGAGCCCTGCCTCGTCGAGCCCGCCGCTTTCGCCGGGCGCCGGCTTGGTCAGGGCTGCCGGGACCATCAGCAGGCCCGTGGTCCCCAGCAGGGCGACTAGCAGCAGAGCGACCATGAGGTCCTCGAGAGCCGGAGCTGCGCCAATCCACGAGCGCGCCAGCTCGACGGCACCGAGGGTCAGCACGGTTGCCCCGATCCCGAGCCGCGTCGGATCCGACGAAGCAAGGGGCCCGAGAGCCAGCACGACAAGGGCCAGTCCGGCGGCCTGTGCGGCGCTGCCGCCGGGCAGCGGTTTCACCGGTTCCAGCCAGAGTCCCACGACGAACGCAGCCGCGGCGAGCGCTGCGCTCCCCGCGAGCCCGAGCGAGTTCCAGCTGGGCTGCCAGCCCTTGACCCGGGCGAGGACCCAGACGAGATCTGCGGCGAGGAGCGCTCCGGATAGCCGGGCGGCAAGAGCGAGCGGTGCCGGAAGGGGCGCGACCGAGAATGGGGCGCACAGCATTGCGACAACGAGCCCCGGCAGGACAGCTCGGCGGTCGCGGCCACCCACCGCCAGTGCTGCGCCCGCGACGGTGGCTGCGGCCGCCAGCGCTGAGAGCTCGATCACCGGCCGTCGAGACCGCCCGCGGGAAGGTCCGCCGAGCGCGTCATGTGTGGGTCGGCGCCGGCCCCGGAGCGCCGGGGGAGGAGGAAGGGGCGGTTCGCGGCAGCATGCCGAACTGGTCAACCGGCCAGTAGCGGATCCAGACCCGGCCGATCACCGCGGATCGATCGATCGGACCGAAGTCCCGCGAATCCTGGGAGGCCTGGCGATGATCGCCCATCACGAAGAGCTGGCTGGACGAGAGCTTCCAGGTCCTGCTGCCTCCGCCGGGAACCAGGGTGGGCTGACCTTCGAACAGGTACGGCTCGACCAACTGCTTGCCGTTCACGAAGACATTGCCGTCGTGTATCTCGACCGTGTCTCCCTCCACTCCGATGATGCGCTTCACGTACGGAGTCCCGGTCGGATCCTCGACCCACGTGGAGGGCGGGTTGAACACGACGATGTCGCCGCGGTGGAAGGCGTCGAAGCGGGGCGTGAGCTTGTCCACGAGAACGTACTGGTGCGGCAGCAGCGTGTTCTCCATGGATTCCTGCTGAACCTCGTACGGCTGCGCAACGAACAGCTGCACGATCAGGAAGACGAGGAGCGTGACCAGCAGGGTTTCCAATAGCTCCAGAAGGCAGCCCAGCGGTCCGCGGCTCACGGCTGGCGAGTATAGGGGCTGTGCTGCCGTCGCGCCCCTGGCCGACAGGGTCGGCCGCGTGCCGCGCCCGCTGCCACGGCGGATATGGGCTCCGGCCCTGCCTGGAGCCCCGGTCTCCCTCTCCGAGCCGTCGAGCGCGGCACCCCGGTCCTGCACACTCGCGCGCCCCTTTCGGATTGACCCGCACTTTTCGCCGTTGATACACTCCGGCCGCCCGGATATGCATATCGATGCCCGATCCGGCGAAGTCCTCGTCCATGCGCGCTTGTCCCCGCGCGCCCTGCGCTTCCAGACAGAAGGAGCCGCTCGCCTGCCATGGACCCAACTCTGCTCCAGGCGTTCATTCCGATCGCGGGCCTGCTCGCGGTGGGGTTCGCGATCTTCCTGGCTCGCGACGTCCTTTCCCGCGATACCGGGACGGCGGAGATGGTCGCCGTCTCGGCCACCATCAACGAGGGTGCGGTCGCGTTCATTCGGCGCCAGTACCTGACGATCGGTGGCCTGGCCCTCGTCGGCGCGGTGGTGATCTTCGCCATCATCTCCTTGCTCGAGACCGCGACCGTCGCCGATACGTCGCACGTGGGAGTCGACATCGGGGTTCGCACGGGCGGAGCCTTCCTGATCGGCGCCGCCTGCTCGATGGCGTGCGGGATCATCGGCATGCTCGTCAGCGTAAGGGCGAACGTCCGGGTCGCCTCTGCCGCTCGCCGTAGCCTCGTCGAGGCCGTCCAGGTGGCCATGCGCGGCGGCGCCGTCTCCGGCTTCCTGGTCGTCGCCCTGTCGCTCCTGGGCGTGTGGTCGATCTTCGCCATCAACGGCGGACTGGCCGGCGGCGACAGCACCAAGGACGCCCCGTTCCTGATCGTCGGTTACGGCTTTGGCGCCAGCTTCGTCGCCCTCTTCGCCCAGCTCGGCGGTGGTATCTACACCAAGGCCGCCGACGTGGGCTCCGATCTCGTCGGCAAGGTCGAGGCGGGCATCCCCGAGGACGACCCACGCAACGCGGGCGTCATTGCGGACCTCGTGGGCGACAACGTCGGCGACTGCGCCGGCCGCGGCGCCGACCTGTTCGAGTCCACCGCCGCCGAGAACATCGGCGCGATGATCCTCGGCGTGGGCGTCTACGCCCTGGCCGTCAAGGCCGGCTGGCCGAACCCGACCGCCTGGATCTTCTTCCCGCTCGTCGTCCGAGCCTTCGGCCTCGTCTCCACCATCGTCGCGATGTTCTTCATCCGCGGCAAGGAGACCGAGAACCCGATGAACATCCTGAACCGCGGCTACTGGGT